>ERZ1046568.111-NODE-111-length-69456-cov-31.286091_pt1 | contig 69456 bp, 74 predicted proteins | sample MGYA00383092_ERZ1046568 | MGnify/ENA primary metagenome ERZ1046568 (study PRJEB29581, sample SAMEA5548362) | metagenome | biome: marine; feature: coastal; material: water | depth 1 m | study: Short-term variability in the microbial, nano- and picoplankton... | reverse complement strand
TCTTCTTCAGCAGGAGCTTCTTCGTCTGCTGCTTTAGCCTCTTCCTCAGCTTTAGCCTCGGCTGCCTTAGCCTCTTCCTCTGCTTTAGCCTCTTCTTCTGCAGCTTTAGCTTCAGCTTCAGCTGCTTCTTTAGCTGCTTTTTCTACCAATGCTTTTTTTGCATCAATCTTTTCCTTTTTGGCATCAAGCTTAGCTTGAAGCTCTTCAGGTGAAAGTTTTGCCTCTTTGACTAGTTTTTTTACTCTGTCGCTTAACTGTGCGCCTTTTGAAACCCAGACATCAAGCTTCTCAAGATCTACTCTTAAACGCTCTTCCTGCCCACGCGCAGATGGATTAAAAAACCCAAGCCTTTCAATAAAAGAACCATCTCTAGGCTTTCTTTCGTCTGCTACTGTTACAAAATAATAAGGGTTCTTTTTTGCCCCGCTTCTTGCCAATCTAATTATTACCATATTTGTGTATTTATTCTTAATGTTAAAAAAGATGTGTATTTTAGGGCAACCTTGCTCATATTGATAGTATTAATAAAAAACTTTTGCTTTTATAATACAAATTATGAATTTTATTACGCAAGTTACTGTTTCAGTAATCATATATTTTCTTTTAAGAATTTTTTTAAAAGATCGAAGATCTGTTTATATATCATCTGCTGCATCATCATTTTCGTATATTTTTCTTTACTCATTAGCCTATGGAATAATTTCCAATACTCCCGATATCCATTTTGTTGTTACTGGGCTGAGTTTGATATTTATTTTTATAGCTTTTTATGAAATGGTTGTTCTTGAAAAAACAATGTTAAATTTAAAAAATGGTGATTTTAATGATATGCCTAAATTCTCAATAGAAAAAAGCTATAAAATAGTTTTTAAGATATTGGGCATAGGTTTGCTGTTTTTAATACTTTCTTTTTTATCTGGCTTTGTGATCCAGTCAATTTTTACTACTAATTTAATTATTAAAGTTACTTTTGCTTCTATTGCTCTTGTTATCTACTTGATTACTCTTATAGGTATTAAGAAGTTTAATCTTACAATTAAAAGTTCTGTAAGAAATTTGTTTATTGCCTTGTGTGCAGTTTGGATCGCATATATTGGAAACGTTATATTCATTTACAATTAGTTTATGATTGAAAATCCTTCTTTAATATACTTACTTACAACTTTATTCAGCCTTTTAGTACTGAGCGGATTTTTTTCTGGCTCTGAAACAGGAATGATGGCATCAAATAAAGTTAAACTAAAAAATTTATCTAAGAAGCCTCACAAGGGTGCTAAAAGAGCGCTTGAGTTGCTCAAAAGGCCTGATCAATTACTATCAACCATTCTTGTAGGAAATAACTTTGCAAATATTCTTGCATCTGCAATTGTTACGTTAATAATGATTGAATATTTTGATGGCAATGTATTCCTTGGGTCAATTCTCCTCACAATAGTAATACTCATATTTTCTGAAATAACACCAAAAACTATTGCTGCAATAAAGCCTGAGGTATTTGCAACAAAGTCATCATTCCTTCTTAAAGGTCTGCTATATATATTTAGGCCCCTCATTATTCTTATCAACAAGGTTAGTTCGATTTTTTTAAAACTGTTTAATGTCAGTCTTAAAGATGCTAACGATAATGACAATTTAAATACGGAAGAGTTAAAAACACTTTTAGACGATTCTGGGGATCTTATACCAAAAAGTTATAGATATATTCTTTCCTCTGTTTTAGGAATGGAAGAGCTGGTAGTTGAAGACATCATGGTTCCAATTTCCGAAATAATAGGAATAGATTTATCTAAAAACAAGGAAGCTGCAAAAACAATAATTGAATCTGCTGAATATACAAGACTGCCAATATATGAAGAAGATATTGACAATATTGTTGGTATTCTGCACCTCAAAGATTCAAATGAATTCTTGAATAGATATGATGAAGATGTAAAAGATAAACTATTAAAATCATATTTTGTTGCTCAATCTACTGCATTAATGAAGCAATTAAAAGAATTTCAAATACATGATAGAAATATGGGTCTAGTAGTGGATGAATATGGTGAAATTCAAGGCTTAATAACTATTGAAGATATATTTAAAGAAATTGTTGGCAAGTTTGGCAGTACAAATGAAGAAGAGTTGGATGACGATTTTATTAGATTAAGTGCTAATTCAATTTTAACAACTGGAAACTATAAAATAAGAGATATCAATAAATCAGCAAGTTGGAACATATCAGAAGATTCTGCAAAGACTATTAATGGTCTAATTACAGAGCATTTAGACTTTATACCTCAAGCAAGCTTATGCTTGGAAATAGGCAAGTATAGGTTTGAGGTGCTTGAAATTGAAGATAATTTTATATCTAAGGTCAAAATAAAAAGAGAGGCATAAGCCTCTCTTTTTATTTCAATTTGTAATTATTATAGATAACAAACTATCAAGCCCAAGATAACTGAAAGAGCAACTCCAGAATGTATTACAGCTTTAACAGATGTAATGGCTACATTCATTTTTCCCCAAACGGCATTTGCTTCAATTATAGCTATTAACACCAAACCAACCCAAAGCGATAATAGTGATTCTTCTAAGCTCAAGATGGTATTTCCGATTGCTGTTCCATGAGCAGAATAGACCATAAACCATAACATTGGAATTGAGAATAAGGTGTTTGTTCTTGATGCGAGACCGGCTTTTGCACCAGCGTCAGCAGCATCAGGAGCTCCTGCTATAACTTTCTTTTGGTTTGGCCATATTATCAACCAGACATTAAGAAACATAAATGTGCCTAATACAGCACCTAAAATTATACTTATATTTATTGCGATACTTAAATAGTGAATGAGATATAAGCCTGTTATAAAAGTAAACAAAGCTGCATATCTAAAATACCATAAAGCATTTGGGACTAGTTTTTGAACAACATCAGATTTTGCTGATGGCTCTGAAACTTTAAAGTATTCTGTTTGAACAAAATTAAAATAATAAAGAAGTCCAATCCAGGTTATTCCAAATAAGACATGTAAAGCTCGAAATAAAACATCTAAAAAATCCATTTTTTTCTCCCTAAAAAAGTGATAAGTCAATATTATCCTAAAATCTAAATTTATCTAGTCTATAAAATAAAAAACGAGGCAAATGCCTCGTTTTTTTTAAGAAAAAGCTGAAATTACATCATTCCGCCCATTCCTCCCATTCCGCCCATTCCGCCCATATCAGGCATTGGTGGCATTGGTGAGTCATCTTTTGGAATGTCAGTAACCATTGCTTCAGTTGTTATCATCATGCCTGCAACAGATCCAGCTGCCTGAATAGCTGTTCTAGTCACCTTTGCAGGATCTAAAATACCCATATCAATCATGTCTCCATAGTCTCCGGTTGCAGCATTAAATCCGTAAGATCCGCTACCCTCTTTAACATTTGCAACAATAACTGAGGATTCTTCACCAGCATTAGAAACGATCTGCCTGAGTGGAGCTTCAAATGCTTTTCTGGCAATATTTACTCCAACATTTTGATCGTCATTATCACCAGTAACTTTTTCTACAGCTTCTAAACATCTAATTAAAGCAGAGCCGCCTCCAGGGACTACACCCTCTTCAACTGCAGCTCTAGTAGAATGAAGAGCATCTTCAACTCTTGCTTTCTTCTCTTTCATTTCAACCTCAGATCCTGCACCTACTTTAATAACTGCAACACCACCGGCAAGCTTTGCTACTCTCTCTTGAAGTTTTTCTTTGTCATAATCTGATGAGGTTTCTTCAATTTGTGATCTAATTTGATTAACACGAGCAGCAATTGCTTTTTCATCACCGGCTCCGTCAATAATCGTTGCATTGTCTTTGTTTAAAACAATTCTCTTTGCAGTACCTAAATCATCAATTGAAGCGCCTTCCAAAGTCAGTCCAACCTCTTCAGAAATTACAGTTCCTCCAGTAAGAATAGCTATATCTTCAAGCATTGCTTTTCTTCTATCACCGAAGCCTGGAGCCTTACATGCTGCTGCTTTTACTATTCCACGCAGATTATTTACAACTAATGTTGCAAGCGCTTCACCTTCAATATCTTCAGCAATTATAAGAAGCGGCCTACCTGCTTTTGCCACTGATTCAAGCAATGGCAGTAAATCTCTAATATTTGATATCTTTTTATCAAATAAAAGAATTAAAGGCGTTTCAAGTTCAACTGTCATATTGTCCTGATTTGTTATGAAATAAGGAGATAGGTACCCTCTATCAAACTGCATACCTTCAACAACATCCAGCTCATTTTCAATACCACTTCCTTCTTCAACAGTAATAACACCCTCTTTGCCTACTTTTTCCATAGCTTCAGCGATTATCGCACCAACAGCTTCATCACCATTTGCAGAAATAGTTCCAACCTGAGCAATAGCTTTGTTGTCTGCGCAAGGAACGCTTAAGCCTTTCACATGCTCAACTGCAGCAGAGACCGCTTTATCTATTCCTCTTTTTAGATCCATTGGATTCATTCCAGCAGCAACTGCTTTGTTACCCTCATTTACTATAGATTGTGCAAGAACAGTCGCAGTAGTAGTTCCATCTCCTGCTTCATCATTTGTTTGTGAAGCAACTTGTTTAATCATCTGTGCTCCCATGTTTTCAAATTTATTTTCTAACTCAATTTCTTTAGCAACAGATACACCATCTTTGGTTACAGTTGGTGCTCCAAATGACTTATCTAAAACAACATTTCTTCCTTTAGGTCCAAGTGTAACTTTAACGGCATCTGCCAAAATATTGACACCGTCTAACATTAGACTCCTAGCAGAGTCTCCGAATTTTACGTCTTTTGCTGACATTTTATATCTCCCTTTTTAACTTTTAATTTAAGATTCTATAACACCAAAAATATCGCTTTCCCCAAGGATTAGATATTCTTGACCATCAATTTTTACTTCACTGCCGCCATACTGACCAAATATAACAGTATCGCCAACACTAACCCCCATATGAGTTAATTCTCCAGAATCATTTTTCTTTCCTGGACCAACAGCAATAACTTTGCCTTGTGAAGGCTTTTCAGTTGCACTACCAGAAAGAATAATACCTCCAGCTGATGTTTTTTCTTCCTCTTGTCTTTCTACGACTACTTTGTCGTGTAAAGGTCTTAATTTCATAACTTCTCTCCTAGTAAAAAATTATTTTTTTTGAACTAATAATAGTTCGATATCATACCCAATAGTTAAGGGCTAAACACAAGAAATCAATAGATTAGGCAATCTTTTTTTTATAAATAAATAAAGCTAGAAATATACCAGAAAGGTTTGCCATCAAATCTGCAAACTCAAAATACCTATATGGATGGTAAAAATGAATTATCTCAATAATTAGCCCAAAGGAAAAAATAAGCGTTAAAAGCATAAGCTTTGAAAGCTTATAGTTTGAGAGTAAACCTAAAATTGATATATTAAAAAAAATTAAAGCATGCAATAACTTATCTGATAAAAAATTTAATGCAGCAATATTTGGGATTTTATAAGCAGGTATAATGCTAAGGTAACCAATTGTTAAAATAGACATAAAAAATAATATTCTAAAAAATTTATCCCATTTACGCATATTTATTTTTATAAAAGAGTATAAGTAGCATTGATGGCAAGGTTAGCAATGATGTAAATATAAAAAACATCATCCACCCTTGATTGTATCCTGAGATTAAAGCAAGTTGATCTACACCAATACCTGAGAAAAAGGATAAAATTTTCCCAAACACAGCCATCAGAGATGTAAAAAGAGCATATTGGAATGCAGTATATTCTTTTGAAACCAAGCTCGTAAGGAAAACTATATTAATAGTTCCAACTATACCGGCTGTTAAGCTGTCGAGCCCGACTACTATAGATAGGTTTAAAAGAGACTTGCCAGATACCGCCAGAAAGGCAAAGCCCAAATTAGTTATCATCATTAATATGGCTCCAAATATTAATGCATTATATATTTTAAAGACTTTAACCAGAAAGCCTCCAGCTAAAATGCCTACCATTGAACATATCAATGCAGTAGTTTTTGCTATTAGGGCTATTTCGTCTAGTGAAAAACCAATTTTATAATAAAAAGGAGATGTAACGGATCCAGCAACAATATCTGTTAATCTGTATGTTGCAATTATCGACATTAGAATAATTGATGCATATAAACCAAATCTGTTAAATATATCTTTTAACGGATTCCAGATTGAACCTATAAAAGTTAATTTATTAATTGATTTCTTATTGCTCTCACTTGTCAAACTTAAACCTATTAAACCTAAAAACATTGAAGCCGCCATAATCTTAAAAACTAATGGCCAACCAGCTCTGCTTGCAATTAGTAAAGCTCCAGTTGTTGCAAATAGCATGGCTAGTCTATATCCGTATTGATATGAACTTGCTAATAGCCCCTGATCTTCAATATCAGCAAGCTCAATACGGTAAGCATCTACTGCAATATCTTGAAAAGACCCAAATAACGCAATTAAAGCAATAAAGAAGGCAAGTAAAATAATATTTTCTTCAGGGCTAATAAAAGAAATTGCTAATAGAAATAAGATAATAAGAATATGCATTAAGGAGATCCAACCTTTTCTATTACCAATTTTATTAAATAAGGGTATTGAAGTACTATCAACTAAGGGTGCCCAAAATATCTTTAATGCATAAATAATTGTTATAGATGAAAACATTCCTATTTGTGAAATGCTTACATCTAGTGTTGCAAGCCAAATACCAACAGTTGAAAAAACTAATATATAAGGCAATCCAGATGTAAAGCCTAACAAAAAAATACTTAAGAGCTTGTAAATCATATTATGTCTTTAAGTATACCCCAGTCAAAAAAAGGGCCAGGGTCAGTTTTTCTATCTGGTGCAATATCAGAGTGTCCGATAATTCTATTCATTGATATTTCTGGATATGTTGAAACTAGTAGTTGTATCAATTTAATTAAAGAATCATATTGACGAAGATCAAATTCAGTGTTGTCGGTCCCTTCCAACTCAATTCCGATTGAATTGTTGTTACAGTTTTCTTTTCCTTCAAAAGACGACTCTCCTGCATGCCAAGCCCTATAGTTAAATGGAACAAACTGGATTATTTTTCCACTTCTTTTAATGTAAATGTGAGAAGAAACTTTTAAGCCCTGCAGTTTCTTAAAAGAAGTATGTGCATGTTGGTCAAGTTTGTTTAAAAAAAGATTCTCAACATTATTATTTCTATATTTACCATGGGGCAAACTAATGCTGTGAATAACAATCATATCAATAATGCTTGTATTTGGTCGGTCGTTGAAGTTTGGAGAACTCAAGAAAGTTGTGTCTGTCAGTCTATGCTTTTTTATTTCCATTTATCTTAATTTAGGAGGCAATTTAAAATAAATATTCTCCTCATCGACACCATGCTCAACTATCTTAGCGTTTGTATGATTTTTAACCGCAGCAGCTATTTCTTGAACTCTTTCCTCAGGTGCCGATGCCCCAGCAGTAATAGATATTTTATTTAACCCTTCCATTTGATTTAAATTGAGATCACTAAATGAATCTATGAGAACAGATTTACAGCCACATTTTTCTGCTAGTTCTTTAAGTCGATTTGAATTTGAGCTATTTTCTGAGCCCACAACAATCATAAAGTCAGACTCAAGAGCAAGTTGCTTAACTGCATCTTGTCTATTTTGAGTTGCGTAACAAATATCATTTTTTTTTGGTATTTTGATATCTGGAAATCTTTGTTTAAGCAAAGAAATGATTGATTTTGTATCATCCACGCTAAGCGTTGTTTGAGTAACAATTGCTAAATTTTTGGGTTTGCTGACTTCTATCTCTAAAGCCTCCTTATCATCTTGCACTAAATAAATGTTGCTATTTTCTTTGTCTATGTGCCTTCCCATTGTTCCTTCCACTTCAGGATGACCTTCATGACCAATTAGAATGATGTCTCTGTTGGCTCTTGCATGTCTTACAACCTCCATATGTACTTTTGTTACTAATGGGCAGGTTGCATCGTAAAAATCTAGATTTCTTTCCTTTGTCTCAACCTCAACCTTGTTAGAAACACCATGTGCACTGAAGATTACAAGGGATCCATCCGGTATTTCATCAATTTCTTCAATAAATATAGCACCTCTTCTTTTAAGATCTTCAACAACAAATTTATTATGAACAACTTCATGTTTTACATACACAGGTGCGCCATGTATCTCAAGCGCTCTATTCACAATATCAATTGCCCTATCAACACCGGCACAAAACCCTCTTGGGTTAGCAAGCTTGATGAGTCTTTCAGTTGCTTTCATGTTTATAAAAAAATTCAGACAGGATTAATATAACTGCGCCAAATGAAATAAAAGCATCTGCTGGATTGAATACAAAAAAAGAATAATCCATGACTATCAAGTGAAACATGTCTGTGACTTGTCCATCTGGAGCTCTATCAATCAAATTGCCTATTGCTCCAGCAATAATCATCGCAAGACTATAAATCTTTACTTTATTTTTTTCTGATCTAAGTAGGTAGATAAGATAATAAACAATCAAAAGACCAACTATAAATATTATATTTGAGAAGAGTTTTTGGTCTAAATCTAGAAACCCAAAAGCAATGCCAGAATTATAAATCAGCAAATAATCAATGAAAGGTATCAAAGGCTCTGATTGTCCAAATATTAAATTTTTAATAGAGTGTTCTTTAATAAAAAAATCAACCAAAACTAAAATTAATATAAAAATATATGGGTAGATTTTATACAAAATGCCTAAGCTCTCCATCATTTTCGATATTCTCTACACATCTAGAGCATGCTTCTTCATGACCTTCAATAGTTCCAACAGATTTACATCTATGCCAACATCTTGAACATTTTGGATCGTCTGAAACAGAAATTTCTATTGAAAAACTATCAGCTTTTTTAATCTGAGCATCAGTTGAAATAAAAATAAAATGGAGCTCTTTCCCAATCTTTTGCAACAAATTATAGTCTTCATCTTCCAAGTGCAAGGTGACAATGGAGTCGAGCGATCCTTTAATATTATTTTCAGATCTCATATTTTCTATAGATTGATTCACGAGATCTTTAATCTCAAAAATTCTTGACCAATTTTCAGAAGTTATTTTAACTTCGTTATATATTTCCTTATAACCATATGTATTAAGGAAAATTGATTCTCCCTGCTCTTTCAGAGATGGATGTGTTTGCCATATTTCTTCAGCTGTATAAGAAAGAACTGGCGCTATAAGCCTAACAAGAATATTGCATATGTAATCCAGACTTGTTTGACATGATCTTCTGGCATGTGAATTTTTGCCAGTGGTGTAAAGCCTGTCTTTTACAATATCTAAATAAATTCCACCGAGCTCATTTACACAAAAGTTATGGATTTTTTGAACAGCAGTATGGTATGAGTAATTGTCATAATCCTTGATAACATTTTTTTCAAGATTTTTTGTAGCATTAATAATCCATTTATCCAGCTCAACTTGATCTTTCATCTCTATAGAATCTTTATTACTGAAATCATTGAGATTTCCTAATACAAATCTCAATGTATTTCTAATTCTTCTGTACTGATCTGAAACTCTTTTTAAGATCTCATCAGATGCAACCATCTCACTTCTAAAGTCAGTAGAAGCAACCCATAATCTTAAAATATCTGCACCAAGACTATCCCAAACTTTTTGAGGAGATACTACGTTACCAAGCGACTTAGATTGTTTCCTACCATTCTCATCGACTACAAAACCGTGGGTTAAAACTGACTTATATGGAGCTCTATTATTCATAGCCATTGAAGTTAGCAATGAGGATTGAAACCAGCCTCTGTGCTGATCTGAACCTTCAAGGTATAGATCCGCAACAGTTCCTAATCCAAATCTATTATCAGTCACAGCAGAATGTGTGACACCTGAATCGAACCATACATCAAGAGAATCTGTAACTTTAATGTACTCATCGTGGTCGTCTATGAATGCTGAAAGATCCAAAGAATTCCAGGAAGATATGCCCTCTTTCTCAATAAGATCAGCAAATTTAATAAATAATTTATCTTGATTGGGGTGAATTTCTCCTGTTTCCTTGTGAATTACTAGGGTAATCGGAACACCCCAGTTTCTTTGTCTAGATATACACCAATCAGGTCTATCCTTAAGCATTGAGTTAATTCTTTGAAGCCCCCAAGATGGCTCCCATTTAACACTATCAACCGCCCCTTGAGCATCTGATAAAAGATTGGCTTTATCCATTGAAATAAACCATTGCGCTGTTGCTGTAAAAATTAAAGGAGTTTTATGTCTCCAGCAATGTGGATAGGAATGATCATAATCTTCTACTGATATTAGTGCATTTACCTCATTAAGTTTTTGGATAATTTTTTCATCTGCTTTTAGTGGAGGTAGGCCCTCAATAAAATCAAAATCAGATGTAAATAAAGCTCTAGCATTTAAAGCTTTGTATACCTCAATATTATTTTTTTTACATACGTTGAAATCATCTAATCCATGTGCCGGAGCTGTATGAACACAACCCGTACCTGCCTCAGTTGTAACATGGTCACCCTCTAACAAATATGAATTTCTTTCTACAAATGGGTGTTCAAGCTTAATGCTTCCAAATGCACTACCTTTAGCTGCTGATATAGTTGTCATCTCAGAATTCCATCTTTGATTACAAGAAGCGATCATTTCCTCCGCAATTATGATAAATGCATTATCTTTTTTTACTAATGCATAATTAAGATCAGGGTTAATGCAAACGGCAACATTCGATGGAATCGTCCATGGTGTAGTAGTCCAAATTACAAATGAAATATTATCAATATTTTGTTGATTAAAGACTTCGTTAACCTTGTTTATATGTTCAGAGGATACTTTGAAGCTAACATCAATAGACTTAGAAACTTTGTCCATATACTCAACTTCAGCTTCGGCTAATGCTGAGCCGCAGTCTTGGCACCAGTTAACTGGCTTTTCCCCTTTTTGTATATGGCCTTTTTCAAAAATTTTTCCAAGGGATCTAACAACATCCGCTTCGAAAGTTGAATCTAGGCTTTTATATGGGTTATCCCATTCACCAAAAACTCCAAGCCTTATGAAGTCTTCTTTTTGTTTGTCTATTTGCGTAAGGGCATACTCTTTACAAGCTTGCTGGAAAAGCTTTTTATCAGTGACTACCTCGCTTCGTCTACCATGTTTTTTTTCTACATTTAGTTCAATGGGTAAGCCATGGCAATCCCATCCAGGCACATATGGTGCGTCGTACCCACTTAAAGTTTTTGATTTAATAGTAATGTCTTTTAAAATTTTATTAACTGAATGCCCTAAATGGATTGGCCCATTTGCATAAGGAGGGCCGTCATGGAGAATGAACCTCTTATTACCATTATTAAGCTTCCTTATCTTGCTATACAGATCAATATCATTCCAAAAACTTAAGATTTCAGGCTCTTTCCTGGGCAAGCCAGCTTTCATTGATAATTCAGTTTCTGGTAAGTTGAGAGTGTCTCTGTAGTTAGTAGCCATAAGTATTTATTTTAATAGCCCTTTAGCTATTGATATATCTTTCTGAATCTGAGATTTTAACAGATTAAGATCTTTAAACTTCTTTTCATTTCTAATTTTATGCTTAAATTCAACTTTTAATCTTTTTGAATATATATCTTTATCAAAATCAAATAGATGGACTTCCAAAACAGGCTTAGTTCCATTAACGGTAGGTCTAACTCCCATGTTAGCAATACCCATATGGCTTTCTTCATCAAGCAAGCATTGGACTGCATAGACACCTGAAATTGGTAACTTCTGCTTGGGAATCCATAAATTAGCAGTTGGAACACCAATAGTTCTCCCAAGCTTCTGACCACCAACAACTTTGCCAGAAAAAGTATATGGTCTCCCTAAGAGTTCAGAAGCCAATAAGAAATTATTTTCTAGCAAAGAGTCTCTTATTCGTGTGCTACTCACCCTCTCTTCCTTATATAAAAAAGTAGGAGTATTTGATATAGAAATATTATTTGAATCACCCCAATTTTTTAAAAATTCAAAGTCCCCTGCCCTGTTTGCACCAAATCTAAAATCATCTCCAACCTTTAAAGAAACTAAATCAAGGGAACCTAATATTTCTTCTATAAAAATTTCTGGCGTCATAGTTTGAAGAGCATTATTAAATTTCAAAAAAAAAGCAAAGTCGATACCCTCGGCATCTAAAAGTCTTACTTTCTCCCTCCAGGGAGATAGTCTCGGAGGAGAAATTCCAATGTTATTATTTTTTTTTGCAAAGTATTCTGATGCGTGCGGCTCAGTAAAAAAGACAATAGTTTTAGAATTTCTATTTTTTGCATCCTTTTTGATAGATTTAAGAATAGACTTATGGCCTAAATGCAGACCATCAAAATTTCCGATAGTTGCTGAAAATTTAATATTTGGGAACCTTTTTTTAAAAAGATTAAGATTATTTTGGCCTCTTATTAGATACATTTTACTCTGATAGTAATTTCTTAAATTCATTTCCAAGAAGTATTTTAATACATGCAAAATAGATTAGAACCGCTGCCGTTACCTCAGCGAATAACAAGAGTACTCTCATTAACGCACCTAAATTCATAAAATGGAAATATTGATTAAATAGATAGAGGAATACTGATAAAACAACGCATGATATAAATAGAGATAGATTGAATCTATTTAAAGGACTGGTGAGTTTAATAATTCCTTGATTAGCTAAAACACTCTCAAGAATCAATACACTAAACAATGCAGCAATAGAACTTCCCATTGCAATCCCTACATGCCCATACCCATATACAAAAGCAAATAAATAATTGAGAGCAATGTTCAAAATCAATGAAATAAATGCAATTAGAACAGGAACTTTTGTTAATTTTCTAGAGAAAAAAGTGGGTATTAAGATCTTCATTAGCATAAAAAACGGAAGTCCTAATGCTAAAACCTCAAGACTCAATGAAGTTTTTAAAACATCAAAGTTTGTAAACTCTCCTCTAAAAAAAATCGTAGTAACTATTTGTTCAGCACAAAAATATATCCCAATACATGAAGGCAAACCAATTAGTAGTACTATTTTTTGAGACTTTTTAACATTAGCTACGAAATCTTTTTTGTTATTTTCGAAATCTATATTCGAAAGCAGCGGAAGAAGTACTGTTCCTATTGCAATAGCAAATACTCCCATTGGTAATTGAATTAACCTGTCAGATATATAAAGCCATGTAGGGCTCCCAGTTTCAAGCAAAGATGCAAATATTGTATCAACTAAAATATTTATCTGCATAATACCACCTGCAAATAATGCTGGCAGCATAACCAATAAAACTTTTTTTACTCCAGGGTGATTGAAGTTAAATTTTGGAATGGGAATTCTATCAATCGCAGATAATGGAGCAATTTGAATCAATAATTGCAGAGTGCCTGCCACTAAAACACCCCATGCCAAGGGATAGATAGGTATTGAATAGAGAGGTGCTATTTTATAAGCAGTTACAATCAAGCAAAAATTAAAAACTATAGGAGTTGCTGCTGGAATTGAAAACTTTGAATGGGTATTTTGAATTCCAGATGCAAAAGCAACTAGAGATATTAAGGATAGGTAAGGAAACATAATTCTTAATATATCTATAGAAATACTTTGCTTTACTGGATCAGAGTAGAAGCCTGGAGCGAATATCATAACTACTAACGGTGAAAAAAGTAAAACAACCACAGTGAAGCAAAATAGAAAGGTTAATAACGTTCCAAAAAGAGAATTTAAAAACTCTTTTGCTTGGTGATCATTCTTTTTTTTGTAATATTCGCTGTAGACTGGGATAAAAGCTTGATTAAAAGCCCCTTCTGCAAAAAACCTTCTAAATAAATTTGGAATTTTAAAGATAACAACAAAAATATCGTGCAAGTATGAGGCTCCAAGCAATCCAGTTGTGGCAATGTCTCTTATTAGCCCAAATATCCTTGATAGACTCGTCCAGCCACTTACTTTTTTAATTGAATTTAAAAGGTTTGAATTTTTTTTGATAACTTGATTCAAGTGATTTTATTTATTTGCATCAAAATCAAGCGCTACTGAATTTATACAATACCTTAGTCCAGTTGGATCAGGTCCATCCTCAAAAACATGTCCTAGATGAGCATCGCATTTTGAACACTTAATCTCAGTTCTTGTCCTTGAGAGAGAATTATCTTCATGTTCAGTAACTGATGCATCTTTAATTGGTACGAAAAAACTTGGCCATCCGCAACCAGCATCAAACTTTGTCTGTGATTCAAAAAGAGGTTCTGAACAACATATACATTTGTAGGTGCCGCTCTCATCGAAATCCCAATACTTGCCTGTAAATGGCCTTTCTGTTGCAGATTCCCTTGTCACTTTAAAAGATTCTTCTGATAAGGAATCTTTCCACTCTTGATTGGTTTTATTTATCTTGGTCATCCAACAATTGTAATAAATATAATTGACTAAATGTAGTGAAAATAGATATTAACTTTTATTAAATATATCGTTTATGTTATTTGCACCGTCCAAAAACTCTAAAACTAGTTCGGCTGACGGAGAATATATTCTTCTCCTTTTATCTACTGTAGAGGACTCTTCAATGATATAACCAAGTTCAACAGCCTGTTTCAAAACTTGTAGTCTTTTAATTCTCGATGCATATTTCTGTGGAACTAGAGATATTGCGTGTTCTTGAGAAATTTCACTGCCTTCAAAATACTCAACCATAAAGGTTAGAAGAAAGAAGTATCGATAAACATCGTGCCTAAAAAATCCCATTATGCTAGATACATCATTATCTAGAAGAACTACTAATAACTTCTTTATTATAGGCAATGCATTATCAAGCATTTCTAACTCATGTTCATTGCTAATTGTTAGATTTTTTTTGGGGACTTCTCTTGTCATAACTGCCATATACTCCTATAAATAGTAAATATATTGGGCTTCCAATAACAAAAAAAATATATTAAATAAATATATATATTTACTGTTTTACTAAATACTAACAGAATTTACTAGTAAATAGTTTACAAATCAATTTATCTATATATGGAATATAGTTATATATTATAGACAGATAAATCATGCCTTTTGGCATGACGATCTCTAAGTTTATTAAAGTTGTTTTGAGGGAATTTTTTAAACAGGTCTTTAAAGTTTTTTGATTCTTGGGAGATGTCATAATTATTATTAAAGTCCTTAAGATCTCCATAATAATTTTTTTGGGGGGGGTAAAAATCTTCAATAATCTTTAGATTTTTATTAACTGTACTCTCATCAAAATTTAGAAAACTCATTAGAGCTTTTAGAATATCAATAGTTCCATTAACTTTACCTTCAAAACTATGACCTGCAATATGGGGGGTTGCGATATAGCAATAGCTCACCAAATCATTGTTTGCAGAAGGCTCGTCTTCCCAAACATCAGCAATATAGTTAAGCTTTCTATCAATAACTGAAGATTCAGAGACTATGCCGCCTCTAGATGTATTTATAATAGAATGACACTTAGATTTATTAAAAAAACTTTCATTTATCATCGTGTACGTTGGGTATTTTGTATCAAAAGTTAAAGGAGTGTGAACACTGATAATTTCAGCCTCTAAAAGCTCGTCAATCGTCGAGAGTCTCTTACTCTTTACAAAAGGGTCATAAGCAATGTTTTTAATATTTAGATTATCTAGAATAGATTTTAGTCTTTTTCCAATATTGCCATATCCAACAATTCCTAGAATGTCTGTATCTTTATATATTTTATCCTTTTTAAGCTCATACAAAGAACTTAAAACATAATTACATACTGAATAAGCATTACAGCCTTGTGCATTAAACCAATTAATATTTTTACTTTCTAAAAACCTTGTATCTATATGATCTATACCTGCTGTTGCTGAACCAATCCATTTGATGTTCGAAGATAATAGAAGCTTCTCATTTATTAAAGTTTGCGACCGCACAAGAAGAATATCTGCATCATAAATAGACTCATGTTTTATGTTGTTTGTTTCTAAATAACTTATAGAGAAATCATCAAATCCATCCAACATACCAAATAGCTTATCGATATCTCGCACAGACATATCAGCGATAATCTTCATTCTAATTTTTACTACTTGGGAAAGTTAGAGATTTTAGCCATCCAAAAAATGTATTTTTATTGAGAGTATGCTTATCTAGAGCATCAAAATCCATTGCTAATTTTTTTGGATCGTTGAAGAAATCAGCCCTGGTATTAAAATTGTTTTTATCTATAGCTTTAACAAATTTTGCAGGATTGCCAGCATATATGGTGTTTGGCGGCACATCTTTTGTAACTACTGAGCCTGCTCCTATAATACTGTTTTTTCCAATCCTTACTCCTTTGCAAATGATTGCACTATCTCCAATCCATACATTATCTTCAAGAATTACAGGTTTAGTTTTGCCAACTGGTTCAGCTCTGTCATATATTCCATGCCAGTCGGCATCTGAAATATAAGCTCCATGAGCAATCATGCAGGAGTCACCTATTAATATTTTTTCCGCTGCCATAATCCTCACTCCAGGAGTGATGAGGCAATACTTGCCAATCTCAATCGAGCCATGCCAGCCCCCAACATTCCATGCAGTAAATTGCATAAAAGCATCAGGCGCCCCAATTAAGGTCGGATAATCATCAATAGAAATATTTGTTCCAAATAATTTAATAAACCTTGGTTTAAAGAAAGCACCGCCTCTTCCCAATCGAAGAAATTGCGGCTTCAGGAATTGGTCAACATAGATATTTATAAGTCTATTTGAAAGTTTCTTAAGCCAATAAGGTCTGTTATCTTTTCTAATAATAATCTCCACAAAAAATTCATTTTAATATGATAAAGTAGCAAAAAAATTATTTATTTAATAAATTGTTCAAATCGCATATTTACGAATTTAAAAAGCTTATACAAATTGGGGTTCCTATACTTGGTTCTCAACTATCTTATATGCTAATGGGTACAACAGATACTATTGTTGCTGGAAGAGCTAGTTCGGCAGATTTAGCAGGCCTGGGTGTTGGTTCAGCAATTTTCAATACGATATGGTTTTTGATAGCTGGTGTGATTTTTGCAGTAACACCAATAGTTGCGCAGCTATACGGAGCGAAGAAATTTAACGATATTGGAACTAAGTTAAGAGAAGTCTTGTGGATTGCTCTTGCTCTTGGGTTTGCTGTATGCATTATTTTGTTTTTCATGGGCAACTTTTTATTTTATCTCCCCATAGACACCTCTATTACCTCTATATCAAGCTCATATTTGAAGGCTCTTTCTTTAGGTATCATTTTTATGACAATATTTACCACCCTTAGATGTTATAGCGAAGGAATGGCGCTTACAAGGCCAGTATTTTACATAGCTTTTTTTGGTATGTTGTTAAATATTCCTCTTGATATAATTTTTGTATACGGATATTTTGGTGTTCCAAAACTTGGAGGAGTTGGATGCGGAATTGCTACCACTTTAGTGTCTTTTCTTATGATGCTAACTTTAATAATCTACATATTCTTATCTAAAAATTATAGCTCAACTGAACCATTTTCTAAGTTCACCCCACCCTCAGCAAAAACAACCAAAGAAATCTTTAAGCTGGGTACTCCAATTGGATTTGGAATTTTTATTGAATTAAGTATGTTTTCGGGAGCTGCGCTTATTTTGGGAGTTCTTGGTGAAACAATTGTTGCAGGGCATTACATAGCATTAAATATTGCTAGTTTATTTTTTATGCTGCCATTATCGATTGGCCTTGCTGCAGCGACAAGAGTGGGTAATTTAGTGGGAGAAAACAATTATTTTCAAGCTAGAATTGCCTCATACTCGACTATTTATTTATGTGTAATCGGTTCTTTATTAACTTGTTTAACTATATTGATAGTCAGGGATCATATTGTTTATCTCTACAGCAGTGATTTAGATGCAATAAAAATTGCAACTAGTTTGCTTATTTTTGCAGCTATATTCCAGCTTCCCGATGGCATCCAAATGGCAGCAGTTGGAAGCTTAAGAGGCTATAAAGATACATTTGCACCAATGATACTTCTATTTATATCTTACTGGGTGTTTGCTATTCCCGCCGGATATTTTTTAACTATGCATGGATTTGATAGCCCGCTTGGTGCAGCTGGAATGTGGATTGGTATGATTATTGGATTAACGATATTTTCATTCTTATCAATACTAAGACTAAAGTGGATAATAAAGAAAAAGTTATTTGATAATTTTATCGACCAAGAACCTCAGCAACTTTAGAACCAATATCAACTAAGTTTTCAGCAATATGAACGCCGCTATCTTTAAGAGACTTAATTTTATCTGATGCTGTACCCTTGCCACCAGCAATAATAGCACCAGCATGTCCCATTCTTTTTCCAGCAGGCGCTGTTTGTCCTGCAATATATGAAATTACTGGTTTAGTTACATTGTTCTTGATGTATTCACCGGCCTCCTCTTCAGCAGAACCTCCTATTTCACCAACCATAACTATTGCCTCAGTTTGTGAGTCATCTTCAAACATTTTTAAAATATCAATGAAGGATGATCCTGGTATAGGGTCACCTCCAATACCAACACAAGAGCTCTGACCTAGACCTAAATCGGTAGTTTGCTTTACAGCTTCATATGTCAAAGTACCTGAGCGTGAAATAATACCAATTGATCCAGGCATATGGATACTTGCAGGCATAATACCCATTTTACCTTTTCCAGGAGTTATTATACCTGGACAATTTGGACCGATTAAAGTTATGCCTAACTCGTCAACTCTCTTTTTCACCACCAACATATCAAGAGTTGGCACTCCCTCGGTAATACATATTATTAGCTTGATACCAGATTCAGCAGCTTCTAAAATTGAATCCTTGCAAAATGGTGCTGGGACAAATATTAGTGCCGCATTTGGATTAACTTTTTCTACAGCTTCTTTAACTGTATCAAACACAGGCCTGTCTAAGTGAATTTGTCCACCTTTACCAGGAGTTACTCCTCCTACAATATTAGTGCCATATTCGATAGCTTGCTCAGAGTGAAGTGTGGCCTGGGATCCTGTAAAACCTTGAACTAAGACTCTTGTATCATTATTTATTAATATACTCATTTTGATAGCTCCACTGCTTTTTTAGCCGCTTCAGCTAAATCATTTTTACTTTCAATTTTTACACCTGACTCCAACAAAATTTGAGAGCCAATTTCTGCATTATTACCCTCAAGCCTTACAACTACAGGTATTTCAACACCTACCTCTTCAATAGCCGCAAGAATACCTTCAGCTATTAAATCGCATCTAACAATACCCCCGAAAATATTAACTAAAACTACTTTAACTTCTGGATCTGCTAATATTAATTTGAATGCTTTAGCAACTCTTTCTTGCGTCGCAGTACCACCAACATCTAAAAAATTTGCTGGATTACCACCATAGAATTTTATGGTGTCCATTGTTCCCATGGCAAGACCGGCACCATTTACCATACATCCAATATTTCCATCTAGAGAGACATAGCTCAAATCATTTTTTGCAGCTTCTGACTCCCTTGGGTCTTCTTGAGAAGAGTCATGCATTTCTTCAATTTCAGGCTGTCTGTAAATTGCATTTGAATCTATATTAATTTTTGCGTCCAAACAATGTAATTTTCCACCACTGGTAATAACCAGCGGATTAATCTCCAAGAGAGCCAAATCTTTTTCAACAAATAATTTCATTAAATTAAGCAACATAGGTGTGAATTGCTTGGTTTGTTGAGAGTCAAGGCCTAATACTTTTGCTATTTTTCTTGCTTGAAAAGGTTGAGCTCCAGTGAGTGGATCAATGCTTTCGTAAATAATTTTATCAGGAGTGTTTTTAGCAACCTCTTCAATATTCACTCCGCCTTCGCTTGATCCTATAAAGACTATTTTTTTTGATGCTCTGTCAATGACTGCGCTCAAATACAACTCACTTGCTATGTCAGTACATTCTTCAATTAGTATTGAATTTACCAGCTGTCCATTCGAATCTGTTTGATATGTGACAAGTCTTTTGCCAAGCCATTTTTTTGCGAATTCTCTTGCGTCATCAGGATTCTCAACTAGCACGACGCCGCCAGATTTTCCTCGCCCACCTGCATGAACCTGCGCTTTTACGACCCATTTTGAGCCTCCAATATCTCTACATGCTTTGAGAGCATTTTCTGGATCGTCAATTACGATACCTTTAGAAACTGGAAGGTTGTACTTCCCAAATAATTCCTTTCCTTGATATTCATGTAAATTCATCTTTTTCTATTCCCAATATGTATTGCCTGATTATTAACTGATAACGCTGCTTCATGAAGTGCTTCAGAGACTGTGGGGTGACTAAATATGGTCAATCCTAGATCCTCTGAGCTTGCGCCAAACTCCATCGAAATTAAAGCCTGTTGAACTATCTCTGCTGCTGAAGGCCCAAATACATGGACACCCAAAATAGTGTCAGTCTTAGTATCTGAGATTAACTTAACAAATCCTATGGATTGATCAACAGCAAGTGCTCTTCCGCTAGCAGCAAATGGAAACTTACCAACTTTGTAATCGACGCCCTCTTCAGTGAGCTCTTTTTCATTTTTACCGACCCATGCAATTTCAGGGTGTGTATAGATAACCGATGGAACTAAGTTATAGTTCATTTCAGCATGCTTTCCAGCAATTCTTTCTGCAACAACTATACCTTCTTCGCTTCCTTTATGAGCAAGCATAGGACCTCTTACAACATCACCAATTGCCCAAACATTATTTAATTCAGTTTGGCAATGATCATCAACATTTATGAAGCCCCTAGAATCAAGAGTGATAGCTAAATTTTCACTAAAAATATTTCCGCTATTAGGACGTCTCCCCACGGCAACTACTAATTTGTCAAACTCCATATCAACTGAGCCTTCTTTGTTTTCATAAGTAATTTTTATGCCGCCTTTTATTTTTTCTGATGCAACTAGCTTACAGCCAAGTTTTATATCTAGACCTTGGTTAATAAATTCCTTAAATGTTTCTTTGGAAATATCCTTATCCGCCATTGGTAAGAAATCATCCATAGCCTCAATTACTGTGACTTTTGAACCAAGCCTTGCCCATACGCTGCCAAGCTCTAAACCAATTACCCCAGCTCCAATTACGCCTAGTGTTTTTGGCACTTCAGTTAATTCAAGAGCGCCAGTGCTGTCGACAATATCACCTTGATCAAATTTAGCTGACCCTATTTCGATAGGAGATGAACCAGTTGCGATAATAATATGTTTAGCTTCTATTACTTCTGTAGATTTGTCAGGGTGAGTAACCTCAACCTTTCCTTCTGAAATAACCTTACCTTCACCCGATATTGATTTAACTTTATTTGCAACAAAAAGACCTGAGATGCCATCGGTTAGTTTTTTAACGATACTGTTTTTTCTATCCATCATTTCAGCAATGTCTAAATCAACTTGAGAAATCCCAATTCCATGGGATTTTAAATTTTCTTTTGCATCATGGTATCTATGCGATGAATCCAATAAAGCCTTAGAGGGTATACAGCCAACGTTCAAACAAGTTCCTCCTAGAAGTGGCTTTTCTTGGTGGTTTAATTCTTTCTCAATGCAGGCAGTTTTCAAACCTAACTGAGACGCCCTAATTGCTGAAACATAACCAGCTGGACCCGAACCTATAACAACTACATCGTACATAATTTTCCTTTTATAAATTTAGTAATAAACGCTCTGGTGACTCTAGCTGTTCCTTAATTGATACCAAGAAAGAAACGGCTTCTTTTCCATCTAAAAGCCTGTGATCATAACTCATTGCTAGATACATCATAGGTCTAATTTCTACATTTCCATTAATAGCAACTGGCCTATCTTGAATAGAGTGCATGCCAAGAATGGCTGTTTGTGGAGCATTTAAGATGGGAGTTGATAGCAACGAGCCAAAAATACCGCCATTAGATATTGTAAAGGTCCCGCCCTGCATTTCTTCCATGGATAATTTACCATCTCTAGCTTTGAGTGAGTAATTGAGAATAGATTTTTCTATTTCTGGCAAAGACTGCATATCCGCATCTTTAATCACAGGTACGACAAGACCTCTTTCTGTTGATACGGCTACGCCAATATCTTGAAATCCATGATAGACAATATCATTACCATCAATTGAAGCGTTCACAAGAGGAAACTTCTTAAGAGCTTGAACAGCAGCAATTACAAAAAAGCCCATGAAACCAAGTTTTACTTCATGTTGTTTCAAGAATTCTTCACCATATTTTGATCTAAGATCCTTTATTGGCTGCATATCAACCTCATTAAAAGTTGTTAACATAGCTGTATTTTGCTTAACTGTAAGAAGCCTATCAGCAATAGTGGCTCTCAATCTTGACATGGGAACTCGTTTCTCAGTTCTTCCAGAGGCAGCTATTGATGGTTTTTTAATTTTTGTGTTATTTTTTAATTCAGACTCTTCTAAATGATTGATAACATCCTCTTTAGTGACTCGATTGCCTTTACCTGATGATTTTATTTCAGATTTATTAAGATTATTTTCACTTATAAGTTTTTTTGCTGCTGGGCCAGTTTTTTTAGTTATAGTTTCTTCAATAACTTTATCGCTTGTTAGCTTAGTGTTGTTTGTATCTTTTTTGACTGAAACCTCAACAGAATCATCAAACTCACCTATAATCTCTGCACTAAGAACTATATCTCCCTCTGCTTTAATAACTTTTAATAACTTCCCATCATTTGGCGCAACAACTTCTAGCACTACTTTGTCTGTCTCTATTTCAGCAATGATCTCATCTTGCTTTACTACATCACCTTCATTTTTTAACCAATTTGCAATTGTTCCATCTGCTACAGATTCAGGAAACGTTGGTGCTTTTATTTGTATTGTCATAATATTATTTTAGTGCTGATGCCACTAAATCCTCTTGTTGTTTTAAATGTAATTTCATCATTCCTACAGCGGGAGCAGCAGAAGCATCTCTGCTTACTAAGCCAATTTCTAAACTATTGTCAGATCTATCTAGAACTCTTTGTATTCTGTGTCTGTGACTAAACCAAGCGCCTTGATTTGCTGGTTCTTCTTGACACCAAACAACTTCATTTATCTGTGTATAAGTTTTGAGACAAACTTCTAAGTCATCGTAAGGGAAGGGATAAAGTTGTTCTATTCTTATGACTGCAATATCATTTTTTCCTTGATTTTCTCTTTCTTTTATTAAGTCGTAGTAAATCTTTCCAGAGCAAAGGATAACTTTTCTGACATTAGCTTTATTTTTAATTTTATCGTCAATTACGCACTCGAATGACCCGGTAAATAAGTCATCTAAATTGGAAGTTGCATCAGGATTTCTAAGCAAGCTTTTTGGAGAAATTACCACCAAAGGAGTTCTTAATTTTCTGATAGCCTGTCTTCTTAAAAGGTGAAATATTTGTGATGGGGAACTTGGAACACAAACTTGAATATTTTCTGATGCACATAATTGAAGAAACCTTTCAATTCTTGCGCTACTATGCTCTGGGCCTTGACCCTCATAACCATGAGGCAGGAGCATGACTAACCCAGACAGCCTTTCCCATTTATGTTGAGCTGAAACAATGAACTGATCAATAACAACCTGGGCTCCATTCACAAAATCTCCAAATTGAGCTTCCCATATAACCAAGCCAGTTGGCCATGTTGCGGAATAACCGTATTCAAAACCTAAAACAGCTTCTTCAGACAGCAGAGAATCATAAATATCAAACTTTGTATTATTTTTATTAGCAATATTTGAAAGGGGAATATGCCCCTCACCCGTTTCTTTATCAAAAACGCATGCGTGTCTGTGAGAGAAAGTACCTCTTCTTACGTCCTGACCCGTTAACCTGATAGGGTAGCCTTCAGAAAGTAAAGAGGCGTAAGCCATCATCTCTCCATAACCCCAATTAAATTCAATGCTTGAATTAGACATCAAATCTCTATCTTTAAATATTTTAGAAGCCTGTATACCAAGACTAAAATTTTCTGGGATTTCACAAATTTCTGCTCCTAGTAGAGAAGCTTTTTCTTTTTCTATTGAAGTGTCTGTTTTTTCCCACCACTTATTATCAATATACTCATCCCAATTAAACCAAAGATCTTCATTAGGTGTGCTAGCCAAATTCTTTGCAACTGATACTCCAGATTCTAAAGACTTTCTATATTCTGAACGAACAGCAGCTGTTTGATCAGATGATATTAACCCCTCTCGAATAAGCTTATCTTCATATTGAGTAAGAACAGATGGATGATCCTTTATCTTCTTGTACATCACTGGCTGTGTTGCTGATGGGTCATCAGCTTCATTATGTCCTCTTCTTCTGTAGCAAAATAAATCAATGACAACATCTTTGTTAAATTCTTTTCTATATTTTGTAGCAACTATAACTGCTTTAATAACCATCTCAGGATCATCGCCGTTGACATGAATTACTGGAGCTTGAATAATTTTTGCCACATCAGTTGAGTAATCAGTTGACCTTGAATCTCTTTTATTACTTGTTGTAAATCCAATTTGGTTATTAACAACAATATGGATGGTACCACCAACATTAAAACCTCTTGTTTGTGACATCTGAAGCGACTCCATAACCACTCCTTGTCCTGAAAAGGAAGCGTCTCCATGAAGAAGGACTGGAATAACTTTTGATCTTTCTTTATCATTCAGGCGGTCTTGCCTTGCCCTTACAGACCCCAAAACAACAGGATCAACAATTTCTAAATGTGATGGGTTGCTATTAAGCGATACATGGACTTCTCCGCCTTTAGTTTGAAGGTTAGAAGAAAAACCTAAATGATATTTAACATCACCCGTATTAGCTCCAGTGATTTCATAATCTTCATTAAATGCTGCAAATAATTCTGATGGCAGTTTTCCTAGTACATTTACAAGAAGATTTAGCCTTCCCCTATGAGCCATACCAAAACAAATCTGATTTGCTCCTAGCTCTCCACAATTTTGTATAACAGCATCTACAAGTGGTATTAGTGACTCCGCGCCATCTATGCCAAACCTTTTCATACCTGGATATTTTGCTGCTAGATATTTAGCCAGCCCCTCAGCAGAATTAAGTCTCTCATAAATGTGAAGCTTTTCTTCTGTTGAAAACGAGTATTTACCAAGCTTAGATTCAAATTTTCCTTGGAACCATTTTCTCTCATTTGAATTCATTATATGGTTATATTCAATACCAATATTTCCACAATATATAATTTTTAAAGATTCAATAATTTCTCGGAGTGTTGCCCTTTCTTTGCCTATAAGCAGGGTATCTGTATAAAACTCATCATCTAAATCATCATCAGAGAGGCCATGAAATTTTAGATCTAAATCCTCTATATCAACCCTATCCATTATGCCTAATGGATCTAGATTTGCTTTTTGATGCCCTCTGTTTCTGAATGATTGTATTAGCCTAATAACCTTTGCCTGTCTAGCATCTGGAATGCTGTCATTAAGACCTGTATGTCTGGTTATATTTTTGAATTCATCAATTACTTTTTGATGAGAAATCTTGCTATCTACAATGGATTTAGACTCAAGATCTTCAAAGAAAGTTTTCCAATCAGATGGAAGTTCATCTTTATTAGAAAGATACTGCTCGTACATATTTTCAAGATAACCTGAATGGCCTCCTGAAATGTGCGAACTCTCCCAAAATTCCCCCATTGATAAATTCATTTTATTTTAATGTTTAAGCCCTTTCACTTGCGATAATATTTTTCTTATTTTTTAAAAGCATGCTCTTTATTTCTCCAATAGCCTTATTAGGATTAAGGCTTTTAGGACAGACACTCACACAATTCATTATTCCATGACACCTGTAAACACTAAAAGGGTCAGACAAATCTTCAAGCCTTTCATCTGTACTTAGATCTCTTGTATCCGCAAGAAATCTATATGCTTGAAGGAGTGCTGCTGGGCCTACAAACTTATCAGGGTTCCACCAAAAAGATGGGCAGCTAGTCGAACAACAAGCACAAAGTATGCATTCATACAGACCATCGAGCTTATCTCTGTCAGCTGGCGATTGAAGTCTTTCTTGTTCGGGTGCAGTTGTATCATTTTGTAAAAATGGCTTTATCTTCTCGTATTGAGCGTAGAATTCTGACATATCAACTACAAGATCTCTTATAACAGGCAGACCAGGCAGCGGCCTTAGTTCAATCTTATTACCTTTTAAAGCTGATGAAATAGGCGTTATGCAAGCTAACCCATTTTTTCCATTAATACTCATTCCATCAGAACCGCAAACACCCTCTCTGCAAGATCTTCTATAGGAAATTGATTCATCTTCTTCCTTTAAAAGATGAAGTAAATCTAAAACCATTATATCTTTAGATGGTTTTTCAACATTATATGTTTTCATATAAGGAAATTTATCGTTTTCAGGGTTGTACCTATATAGGCTAATCTCTAATTTGCTCATTTTAATACGACCTCACAGCTGGAGGAAATGGCTCAACCTGGTTTGGTGAAAAGTTAACTTCACGTTTTGAGAGAGTCTTTGTTTTTGGGTCATACATTGAATGGCACAACCAGTTTTCATCGTCTCTTTCAGGATAATCATCTCGAGCATGTGCTCCTCTGCTTTCATTTCGTTGTAAAGCTGCAATAGCAGTCGCCTCCGCTACTTCTAAAAGATTTTGAAGCTCAAGAGCCTCCACTCTGCTAGTATTAAAAGCTATGCTCTTATCAGCAACAAATAAATTATCAGTTTTTTCTCTAATCTCTTTTAATTCCTCAACACCCTTTTCCATAAACTCACCTCTTCTAAACACACCAAAATAGTTTTGCATGCATGCCTGAAGCTGCCTTTTAACTTCAGCAGTTTGATATCCTGATGAGGATTCATTAAGTTTATTTAATCTTTCTAAGGATTCATTAATGTCTGTATCCGACGAACTCTCAACCCCACCGCCAGATTTAATTTCTTCTTGTATATGCTTGCCGGTAGCTCGACCAAAAACAACAAGATCAAGCAGAGAATTTCCACCTAATCTATTAGCGCCATGAACAGAAACACAAGCTGCCTCTCCAGCAGCATAAAGACCAGAAATTGTTACGTCTTTACCATCCAACCTTTTAAATGCTTGGCCGTTAACGTTTGTTGGAGTTCCACCCATCATATAGTGACATGTTGGTACTACAGGAATTGGTTCATAAATTGGGTCAACATGAGCAAAAGTTCTTGATAACTCACAAATTCCAGGTAGCTTTGCATTTAGCACATCAGCACCAAGATGGTCTAGTTTCAAGAAAACATGATCTTTATTTTCACCACACCCTCTTCCTTCTAAAATTTCCAATACCATTGACCTAGCAACAACATCTCTACCCGCTAGATCTTTAACATTCGGAGCATATCGCTCCATAAATCTTTCTCCATCTGCATTTACTAAATAGCCACCTTCTCCTCTGCAACCTTCTGTTACAAGTGATCCAGCACCATATATTCCAGTTGGATGAAATTGCCACATCTCCATATCTTGAGCTGGAAAGCCTGAGCGCAGAGCCATTCCTAAACCGTCTCCAGTATTAATTAAAGCATTTGTTGTTGAAGCATAAATTCTTCCAGCACCACCAGTAGCAAGGACTGTAGCTTGAGCCTTAAGATACGCCACTTCACCTGATTCAATTGAGAAAGCTATTACTCCAGTAACTTCGTTCTTGGAATTTTTTACTAAATCAACTGCGAACCATTCATTAAGAAAATTTGATCCTTCCTTTACATTGTTCTGATATAAAGTGTGAAGAAGAGCATGGCCTGTCCTATCAGCTGCCGCACAAGTTCTAGCAGCCTGCCCCCCTTTCCCGAAATCTTTTGATTGGCCTCCAAATGGTCTTTGATAAATTCTTCCATTATCAAACCTTGAAAATGGTAAACCCATATGCTCAAGTTCAAATACAGCCTTTGGACCTTCGGAGCACATATATTCTATTGCATCTTGATCGCCAATAAAGTCAGCACCTTTGACGGTGTCGTACATATGCCACCTCCAATCATCATTAGGATCAGCGCTTTGTATAGCACATGTAATTCCTCCCTGCGCAGAAACAGTATGTGATCTTGTTGGAAAAACTTTTGAAACAACCGCTGTTTTCAAACCAGATTTTGCAAGCTCTAAGGAAGCTCTCATTCCTGAGCCACCGCCACCAATTATAAGAGCATCAAATTCTAAAGTTTTAATGTTGGATGAGTTGTAATTATGCATATTTATAACCAAATAATATAAAAATAAGAGATTGTTAAAATACAACCTAATAAAATAAAAAAGAGTTCATAAGTTTTTCTAATGGTATTGGCAACTCCCCCCAAACCTTGTGATAGAAAACCTAGTGTTCTTTCAGTCAAGTAATCTGTTCCTACGGTCCACAAACCAATAAATCCATGAATATTTGCAAGTAATATAAATAGGCTTGTAGATATCTTAAAAAAGATATTGCTGTTAAAAAAAATAAAATTGAATTGATTTGATAGATATAAATATTCTAAGTAAACAATAAAAGCTAAAAAATATAATGCGCTATATCTTTGCATATACCAAAACAGTCTTCCTATATTCATACGAGAACCCATATGGTTAGCAAAGCATCAATAATAAACAAAACCAAAGTTACTACTGACGACTTTTGTGATGATGCAAGACTGTGACTGATTATGTGGAAATCCATCAACATATGACGAACTCCAGTAAAAATATGATACTTAAGAACAACAATGAGCATTATGATGATTGATTTAAACAGATAATTATTATGAAAGAATAAAGTAATTGCATTGTATGAATCCTGAGAATTCGAAAGCTGAAATAAGCCATAAACAGTTACAGGAAGAACTAAAAAAAAGATTATTATACCGCTAACCCTGTGTGTTATTGATAACATGGCGGTCAAAGGAAGTTTTATCTTTAAGAGGTTAATGTTAACTGGTCTTTTATTCATATTAAAAAGTAAACAAATGTTGATTTTATGCTGATATTTACGGGATGATTATACCCTAGAATAGAGTAGAAAATAGAAGAAAAAAGCTCAAAAAACTATTTTTTATTTTTCTTAACGTGCTTCATCAACCTTTGTTTCTTTTTGATCTGCCTTTCAGTTAATTTATTCACTTTATTTTCAAAAGGGTTTTTGGATTTTCTAAAAAATATTCTTAACTGAATGCTTTTAAGCTTTAAAGTTTCTCTAAATGAATTCTCTAGATAGCGTTTATAGTTTTGTGGAATCTTGCTTTCATTGTTTGAATGAATAACAAAAGTTGTTGGATTAATTCCTGCAAAATGAACATACCTAAGTTTTAATTGTCTGCCTCCCACTGAGGGAGGAGCGCTAGAATTTACAAATGATGCTAATAACTTGTTTAATTCTGAAGTTGTATAAGGTTTTTGTGAGCGCGTTATAAGTTGGTCAAGGTTTCTAAATAGCCTCTTAAAGCCCCTCCCTTTAATTCCTGAAATTTCTAACTTAATAAAATCAGCAACAAAATTTGATTGTGCTCTTTTTGAGTTATACATTTCATCTTTATCTTTTCTGCTTAAAAGGTCAATTTTATTAAAAGCAATAAGGATGGGTTTGCCTGTTTCACAAACCATATTAATAATTTTTAAGTCTTGATCAACAATACCCTCTGAAGCATCACACAGAAATAAAACAACATCGGATTCTTCAACTGAATGCATTGCTCTAACATATGAGAAATACTCTACTTTGTGACTTGTTTTATAGCCCTTTCGAATGCCAGCAGTATCAATAAAAATATAGTCATTTCCATCAATTTCAAAAGGAATACTGATTGAATCAATGGTTGTTCCTGCAATCTCAGAAACAATCAATCTATCTTCATTAATGAATTTATTAATAAAAGTTGATTTGCCTGCATTTGGCCTGCCTATAACAGCTATCCTCTTCCCTTCTGGATATTCTAACTTTTCCTCAGGTAATTTTCCTTTGAGCAAAGCTCTGAGTTCTTTGATATTCAAGGAATGCTCTGCGCTAACCTCAATAAGATCTTTAATTCCTCTTTTTGATAAATCATGAACCAACTGACTATCAGATTTTTTATCTGATTTATTCACTACAGTTATAAATTCTTTATTTAACTTTCTTAAACCTTCTAAAATATCAAGGTCTTCATTGTTTAAGTCTTGCGACCCATCCAAAACAAAAATGATTAGATTAGATTCCTCAGCAGCTACCCATGCCTGATCTGCAATATCTTCCTTAAGAATTGATTCATCTTTTGCAATACCTCCAGTATCAATAACAAAGAAGCGGTTTTCACCAAATTCTATATAGCCATAGTTTCTATCTTTAGTTAGACCTGAATAGTCAGATACTATAGCCTTCCTAGTTCGTGTGAGTTTGTTAAAAAGTGTGGATTTGCCAACATTTGGCCTGCCTATTATTGCAATTGAGGTAAACATGTTTCACCGATTTTATATTGATAATGAAAATAGGTTAAAACTTTCATCTACAACATAAATTGCATTCCCCCTCGATGATAAGGATTTAATAGGTTGCTTAGATATTTTTTTTCTTCCAACTGTTTTGCCATTTATTGGATTTACTATGTGCACATACCCCTCATAGTCACCGAAAAGAAGATTACCTTTAAAGGAGATTGGGTTGCTTAAAGAGCGATTAAGGTACTCATCAGAATTCCATGATTCTTCTAAAGTTTTATTGGAGTATGTAATGATTTTTGAATTTTCTTCAACAACTATCACCAATCCTTTTGTGATTACCGGTGAATAGAAAGAAGATGCCTCTGATTTCCAGATTGATCTTTTTTGAGATTGGTCAAATATACTAAGATTGCCTTGGTAATTTACAGCATATATGAGTGAGCCTGCAATCACAGGGTTTGAATCTGCATCAATAAGATTGTCTAGTTCTGATGTTCCTGATACATAAGAAATAGCACCATCCCAAAGAGGAAAACCAGTGGCAAGCTGAAAAACAACCAATCTACCATTATCAAATGTTGCTATAACCTTATCGTCATCTATAACTGGACTACTGCTTCCACGGACTGTTAAAAGTGGTAGTTGCGATCTGTAAGACCAAACTATTTCTCCGTTATTTTTATCAAGAGCGATCAACTCGCCAGCACTTGTTTTTACTATCACAACAGATGCATCAATTGCTGCTTGGGATAGAACACCTGCTTTTACATTTTTAGACCATAATTTAGAACCATCAATTTGGTCATAAGATATAACGTTTCCCAATTTATCAGAAACCACAACCGTTCCAAAACCTGATGCAGTACCTGAAGAGAGCTCAGAGCCCTTTATTGTCCACAAAAGATTACCGGTGCTAGCTTCATAAGAATTCACATTGCCAAGCTCATCTGAAAAAAATAACTTATCAGCTGAAAAACTAGGTATAAAATTACCTAAATCATTATTACCAGCAAGTTTAATTTTCCAATTCTCTAAAATATTTTCACTATTTTTAACATCGATCAGTGACATTGGTTCATCTAAATCAACTTCAGAGCTTTCCCAGAATTTCATAGAAGAAATAGAGGAGCAAGATGTTAATAGAAAAAAGAAAAGTAGATAGCAATATTTTAATTTCATTTACTGCTCTAAACTAATATTTGCTATTTTCATTGAGACAATTGATTTTGCTTGCTGATCGTCATACTTATTTTTAGCAAATTCGTATTGCTCTAGACTTCTAGATTTATCATTTTTTGCGGCAAAAATATCTCCAATTAATTCATGTATATAAGCATTTGTTGATTCTTCAGAATAGCTGGATAATTCTAATAATGCTTCGTCAAATTGTTCTAAGTGTATATGTATTCTTGAGATGCTAACCCGAGAAATCTTATTAAAGAATTTATTACCATTAAATCCATCTGTTAAATCTTTAAGATTAGAAAAGACTTCTATACTTTCTTCATAACTTCCATTTTCAGCAAGTTCAGCCCCTTTACCTAACATTGCCATCATTGAGTAACCTGAATTAGGGTAATTATTTACCAAGTTCAAATAAAGGCTTTCAACATCGCTATTTTCAGACGCGGAAGAAATTAACCACTGATTATAGATCCCTGCAGCTTTTTCATTGGAGAGTTTATTTGTATAAACGTTGCCAGCAAAGATAGCTGAGACCAAAATTGCAGCAGAAATAATAATTAAAATTAATTTCTTATTACTATTGAAAAAATTTTGAGCTGAAGATGTTCCAGCCTCATTGTCAAAAATTCTGTTCATTTTTCTTCCTGTTTATAGTGACTTGTAAAAAGATAAGACTTCTTCATGTGAGACAGTCTCCTGACTTCTTAGTTCATCATCCAAATATTTAATTAAAATACTACCGCTCTCCAACTCACCATCACCAATAATAATTGCATGGCTAGCACCTATTTTGTTGGCTCTTCTTAATTTTGATTTAAGACTGCCGCTAGATAAGTTTACATCTAGTGTAACGCTTTTATTTAGCGTTCTAAGTTGGTGTGCTATTTTAAATGCTTTTGGCTCTAAATTGCTAGTTATAGTTATGAAAGATACAGTCTTCGTCTTATTTAAATCAATATTTGCTATATCTGCCAGCCTTTCAATACCAATTGCTAAGCCGATGGCGGGCAAATTTTTACCACCCAATTTTTCGGATAAGATATCATAGCGACCACCACCCAAAAATGAATCTTGAGCACCTAAATTGGAAGAAGATGCCTCAAAGACAAAACCGGAATAGTAATCAAGACCTCTTACTAAGGAGTAATCTATCTCGATATTGTTAAACTCAGAAAAAGTTTCTTTGATGTTATTTAAAAGCTGAATATTCTCTAATGGTAAATACTTTTTTAGCACAGGTCCATTTTTTAATATTTCTTGTGTTCTTTCATTTTTAGAATCTAGGACTTTTAATGGGTTTTTTTGCAGCCTTTCCCGCTCAGTTTCACTAAGTTCTTCTAAATAGGGCGTAAGATATGAAACAAGATCTTCACAGTATTTCTTTTTTGTGTCTGGATCACCCAAATGATTAATTTTAATTTTTGCATCTTTAACATCAAGGTCTTTAATAATATTACAAATAAGAGATATCAATTCAAATTCTGAGCTTCCCTCTTCATAACCAAGGATCTCAACACCTGCTTGATTAAATTGTCTAAACCTACCTTTTTGTGGTCTTTCGTATCTCCACATAGGTCCTATGTACCAAAATTTATTAGTTAAGGTGTCTTGTTTCTTTTCTATCATTGATCTGATGACACCTGCAGTCCCCTCAGGCCGGAGGCTAATGCTTTTATCATTTCTATCAAAAAAGCTATATATTTCTTTGTTTACTATATCAGAGACATCTCCAGCAGATCTTTTAAACAAATCTGTCTCCTCTAATGCTGGGGTACGTATTTCAGAGAAATTAAATGAGCTAAATGATAATTTTAATAACTCTTCAACTTTAAAAATTTTTTCTGCTGATTGATGTTTGTCTGAATTTTTAAATAAATCTAACATGCCGCTTAAGGATTGAATTTTTTTCATATTAACTCCTTGCAATAATCTCAATATTTGATTTAGCTATTTTTTCTCTTACCTTTGACTCTAATTCATCAACTAAATTTTCGCTGCTAATTTTTTTATCAGGCTGCCCATCTACATACATAAGATTTTTTGGGCTTGCCCCAGTTAAGCCAATATCTGCTGCTTTGCTTTCTCCGGGACCGTTAACATAACAGCCTATTACAGCAACTTCTATATCTTCTGTTATATCCTCAAAACGAGATTCGAGCTCATTAACAACCTCGATCACGTTAAAGTTTTGTCTAGAGCAGCTTGGACAAGCAACAATTTTTACACCCCTGCTTCTTAAATTTAAACTCTTTAATATATCCCACCCAATTTTTATTTCATCAATAGGATCTGAAGCCAAAGAAATTCTTATGGTATCGCCGATCCCCTCGGACAGCAACATGCCAACGCCTATTGAAGATTTAACTGTGCCAGCCCTATAAGAACCAGCTTCAGTAATACCAAGATGAAGTGGTTGAACTATTTTTGTAGAGATATCTCTGTAAGCCTCTACTGTCATTTCGATATTCGAAGCCTTTAAGCTCATTTTGTAATTTGTAAAATTGTGCCTATCTAATATATCTACGTGTCGTAAAGCTGATTCTACTAGCGCACTTGAATTTGGTTCACCATATTTAACCTGTAAATCTTTTTCAAGAGAGCCTGCATTAACTCCTACCCTAATTGGAACATTGTTATCTTTGGCAGCACTTATTACCTCTCTTATTCTCTGCTCTTTGCCAATATTGCCAGGATTAATCCTGAGACAATCTGCAGTACTAGCTACTTCAAGTGCAATTTTATAATCAAAATGTATATCAGCAACAAGTGGTATTTCCACTTCTTTCTTTATTTTTTTAAATGCATTTGCTGCATCAAATGTTGGTACTGAAACACGAACTATATCTGCTCCTGCGAGTTGAAGGTCATTAATTTGCCCGATAGTTGCCTCAACATTGCATGTATCGGTATTAGTCATTGATTGAATAGATATGGGGTTATTACCGCCAACTTTAACATCACCAACGCTTATAACTTTTGTTTTTTTTCTTGTTATCCAATCAGTCATTTAAATAAAATATAGTATTTACATTAAGCCTATCAGCACCGGTGATAAAATCAATATCAAGGCCTTGATAAGTTCCTTTAATAGCATAGACATTTCCAACTTTTAAACTGAATGGATATGCTACTGATAACGATAAAGAGTCCCCTTTAGAATAAAGCTCTGATACAAGAATATTACTTCCTGCCTGTATTTCAACCCAGCACTCATTATCAAAAAATAAGAGTAATTCATTATTAATATTAATATCATTAAGAATTTTCTGTGCGGTCTTTTCGATTGGCAAATTTAAGGCAGGAACTGTAAGGTTATTTTTAGTTGCACTTGGAATAATTTTTGGTAACTCCACAATATTTTTTTTAGTTATTTTATTTGCCAAGCTACTATTTTGGTTATCGTAACTATTATTGTCATCGGCTGAGAATGTATCAGGAATTAATACCTGAATATTCTCACTTACTGATAAATTAGGCTCTAATACTTTGATATCTTTGCTTGTTGATTTGGGAAGCATGCCTATAATAACTATTAAACTTAAAACTAAGCCAGCTAACCCAATTAAAATTTTTACAAAAGGGTTATTAATTGATTTGTATGATTTGTTTATTATTTCATCTTTTCTATTTTGAACTGCATAAACAGCAGGGAATTCTGGTTTTATATCTAAAATATTTGAGTATTTACGAAAATAAGCTCTAGCAAAACCTTCGCTTGGAAAGCCTGAGTAACTCCCACTCTCAATACTTCTTAAATATTTGATATTAATCATATATTTATTTGATACTTCGCTTATTGTTAATCCAAGCTCCTTTCTTCTTGCTTTGAAAATGATTCCAGTTTTTGCAGAGTTAGCAGACTTAAGATCTTCATTCATTAGATCTGTCTTGCGTTTATAAGGTTTTTACCTTTGATTGATTTTTTTAATTTGCCAACTAATTGCCCACAAGCTCCATCAACCGCATCACCTCTTGTAACTCTGAGTGTTGTAATAAAGCCTTTTTTTACGAGGATATCTTTAAAATTTTGAATATTAAGTTTATTTGATCTTTTGTAATCTGACCCATCAAATGGATTAAATGGTATTAAATTAATCTTGCATGACAAACCTGATAAGAGTTTACATAACTCATATGCCAGATCTTTGGAGTCATTTACTCCATCTATAAGAATATACTCTATTGTAATGTTTCGTTTACCATCATAAAAAGAAATAAAATCTTTGCAGGATTTAATCAATTTTTCAATTGGGTATTTTTTATTAATTGGGACAATTTCATCTCTTAGTTTATTGTTTGGAGCGTGCAAAGAGATTGCTAAAGAAATGTCCACATTATTGGCAATACTATCGATTTGAGGAACTATTCCAGATGTACTAATTGTGATTCTTTTTCTTGAAAGCCCATAACCCATTTGATCCTTCATAATCTTTGCTGATTCTATAACGGGATTAAAGTTTAAAAGGGGCTCTCCCATACCCATAAAAACAACATTTGTTATAGGTATATTTTCACTTTCGCCAAAATTTGCCAGCCATAACTGACCAATAATTTCATCAGAAGTTAAATTTTTTTCAAAACCCTGCGCTCCAGTTGCACAAAAAGTGCACTGAAGGGCGCACCCAGCTTGAGATGATATGCAAAGGGTAGCTCTTTTCTTTTCCGGTATTCTTACCATCTCTATCATTGTTCCAGAATCAAGCTTAATTAGGTATTTCTTTGTTCCCTCTGGTGACAGGAATGACTCCTCGATTATTGGAGGCTTTATGAACGCTACTTCTTTTAATTTAGCCCTAAGGGGCTTATTAAAATCCGTCATCTCATCAAAATCAATAATGCCTTTTTGATGTACCCACTTTGATAGCTGCTTGGCTCGAAAAGATGGTTCTTCTAGAGACTTAAAAAAAACCTCAAGCGATTCTAAAGAGTAACCAAGGAGATTCTTTTTTTCTATCAAAATTTATAATGACATTATTTCTTCTTTATTGAAAAAATAGTCTATCTCCCTTGCTGCACTCTCAAGTGAATCTGAGCCATGAACAGCATTTGCATCAATGCTGTGGGCAAAATCAGCTCTTATTGTTCCAGGCGCTGCTTCTTGGGGATTGGTGCTTCCCATTAATTCTCTATTTTTAAGAACTGCATTCTCACCTTCTAGGACTTGAACAAAGACAGGACCTGAAGTCATAAATTTCTTAAGATCATCAAAAAAAGGCCTTCCTTCATGCTCAGCATAAAATCCAGAAGCTAATTCATCATCGAGCTGCATTAATTTTGCAGCAACTACTTTAAGGTTATTATCTTCAAATCTAGATATTATTTTTCCTATTACATTTTTTGAAACTGCATCTGGTTTAATTATTGATAGTGTTCTTTCTTTTGACATTTTGTATCCTTAGGTTAAAAATTTTGAGTATTATATGAGAGTTATTCAAATTCTTCTATCCATAACATCTGAATTGCTTCTAATATTTTTTCGTTTGATTTTTTAGGGTCGCCTACAAAGCCAGTAAGGTTACATACCTTGCTATGTAAATCTGGAAATGAAATCCATTGAGGATCAATATCAGGGTATTCATCAGATAGCAAAATAGAGATTTCGTGGACGTCAGACCATTCTAACTTTTCCATCTAATGGTCCTCTGAAACTTGGTTTATGTTATATCTAGGAAGCTCTACCTCTAAGTCGTCATTGATAGGTATAGTTTGGCAACTTAATCGAGATGTTTGTTCAAGACCCCATGCTTTGTCAAGCAGATCTTCTTCGGTATCATTTGCATCCTCTAAAGAATTAAACCCCTTTCTAACAACTATGTGACAAGTTGTGCAAGCGCATGACATTTCACAGGCATGCTCAATCTTAATACCATTTCTTAATGCAGCTTCGCATACTGTTTCGCCCGGAAGATTTTCAATTACAGCCCCATTTGGGCAAATTTCATGATGGGGAAATATCTTGATTTTAGGCATTTTATATCGTGAAACTCTCACCACATCCACATACAGCTTTGGCATTTGGGTTTATAAATTTTATACCCTTATTAAGCCCATCTTCAGAATAATCTACCATGCTGCCAGATAAAAATTTGAGGCTGTGATTGTCAATGTAAATATTGCATCCTTTTTCTTCAAAAACGTAATCATTAATGTCAATATTGTCTATGAAATCAAATACATATTCATAGCCACTACAGCCAGCTTCTTTTACACCAATTTTAATACCTTCTCCACTGCCCCGCTGCTGAAGACTGGTGCGAAAGTGATTGATTGCTTTTTTTGAAAATGAAATTGATTTTGGGTTAAATTCTTGCATAGTTATTGCTTTGATTCATAATCTTCAATTGCTTGACGTATTGAGTCTTCAGCAAGAACTGAGCAATGGATTTTTATGGGAGGCAATTCAAGAGCCTCTACAATCTCAATATTTTTGATAGCTTTTGCTTCTTCAAGCGTTTTTCCAATTAACATTTCTACTAACTCACTAGATGATGCAATTGCAGATCCGCAACCATATGTTTTAAATTTAACATCTTTAATAACATGAGAGTTGCCTTTTGGTTCACATTTGATTTGAAGTTTCATGACATCACCACATGCAGGAGCTCCCACCATTCCAGTACCTACATTTAATTCAGCCGGATCAAACCTTCCAACTTTAAATGCCTGAGGATTATTTAGAGTATCCTCGAATTTATCTACAACTTTTTTTGAATATGCCATTTTTAGTTACCTCAGTGTGTTTTCCATTCAACAGTATCAAGATCTATTCCATCGAGATGCATTTCCCAAAGTGGAGATAATTCTCGCAATCTCTCAACAACATTTTTTAATATTGAAAGCGTTTCCAATACCTCATCTTCATTAGTGAATCTTCCAAAAGAAAATCTGATTGAGCTGTGGGCTAATTCATCTTTTCTCCCTAGAGCTCTAAGAACATAAGATGGTTCTAAACTTGCAGATGTGCATGCCGATCCAGAGGATACAGCAATATCTTTTAAGCCCATAATCAACGACTCACCTTCAACAAAATTAAAACTTACATTAAGTATATTGGGAACTTTATTGGCAACATCACCATTTAAATAAACATGCTCTATATCATTCACTTGATCTAAAAACATATCATGAAATTTTTTAATTTTTTCTATGTCTTGTTTCATATCTATTTTTGCAATCCTGAAGGCTTCGCCCATTCCAACAAGTTGATGGGTAGGAAGTGTTCCGGACCTCATACCTCTTTCGTGTCCTCCGCCATGAATTTGCGCTTCAATTCTTACTCTTGGTTTTCTCCTCACAAAGAGGGCCCCAACTCCTTTAGGCCCATATGTTTTATGAGCAGAAAAAGACATTAGATCCACGGGTAATTGTTTTAAATCAATTGGAACTTTGCCAGTACTTTGAGCGGCATCAACATGAAAGAAAATTCCTTTTTCTCTTGTGATTCTGCCTATGCCATCAATGTTATTTAATGTCCCTAATTCATTATTAATATGCATAATTGATACTAATATGGTGGAGTCTTTTATTGCTTCTTGTACAGCCTCTGGAGTAATAATTCCGCCTTCATTTGGCTCCAAGTATGTAACCTCAAAACCATCACGCTCAAGCTGCCTGCATGGATCTAAAACAGCTTTGTGCTCTATTTTTGAAGTAATAATATGATTACCTTTTGTTTTATAAAACTTAGCAATGCCTTTAACAGCTAGATTATCGGCTTCAGTGGCGCCAGAGGTCCAAACAATCTCTCTAGGGTCACAATTTACTAAATTTGCTACATGCGATCTTGCTTCTTCTACAGCCTCATCTGCCTTCCATCCGTAACGATGTGATCTCGATGCTGGATTACCAAACTCTCCATCAGGAGTTAAGAATTCCATCATTCTTTTAGCCACCCTTGGGTCAACTGGTGTTGTGGAAGCATAGTCAAGGTAAATAGTATTATTTTTTTCTTTCATTTTTATTTTATTTCTTTAAATTTTATATATGGGTTGTCTGGGGAATTAACAAGGCTGCTCAAGGTTATAGTTGTTAAATAATTATCAACTAAATTATTTAGATCATTCCATAAATTATGAGTTTTGCACTCTCTTCCATCCTGGCATGTGTGACTTCCATGACAGTTTGTAGCATCTAAATCCTCGTCAACAGCGTTCATGATATCTTTGATAGATATTCTATTAATATCTTTTGCATATGCATAACCACCATTTCTACCTCTAACACTTTTAACAATTCCAGCTATTCTAAGTTTTCTGAATAACTGCTCAAGGTAAGAAATTTCTATGTTCTGGTTGTTAGAAATATCAGTTAAGGATACTGGCCCGGAGTTGGCAAGAACTCCCAACTCTGTTAGAGCGCTAACTGCATATTTACTTTTCGTGGTGAGTTTCACGCACGAATTATAAATACCTGACTAATTTAGTCAAGTTTAATATTCATACCCAATCTATCGGCAACCTGATGATATGATTCAACCACATCTCCAAGGCCTTCTCTGAATCTATCTTTGTCCATCTTTTTTCCAGTTTCTACATCCCACAATCTACATCCATCAGGAGTAAATTCATCAGCAAGTATAATTTGGTTACCCTTTAGGAGACCAAACTCTACTTTAAAATCAACCAAAGTAAGACCAGATTCTAAAAATAACTTTGAAAGAATATCATTGATTTTATAGGTAAGAATTTTCATCTGATCAATATGCTCTTGTTTCGCCCACCCGAATGAAATAATGTGCTCGTCATTTATTAGTGGATCGCCTAAATCATCATCTTTTAAAAAAAATTCAAAAAGCGGTGACTGTAATACCAAACCATCTTCTGTTCCAAGTCTTCGGCAGATTGACCCAGAGGCAATGTTTCTTATTACGCACTCAATTGGAAACATCTCAAGCTTATGAACTAATGAATCAGTCTGATTTAGAACCTTTATATGGTGTGTTGGAACATTATTATTTTCTAAATGCTCCAAAATAAAAGCATTAAATTGATTGTTAACAGCACCTTTTCCCAACAAGGCCTCTTTTTTCTTTCCATCAAAGGCAGAAGTGTCATCTCTAAAATTCATTATTAAATGATTTTCATTATCTGTAGTGTATAAAGATTTTGCTTTGCCTGAGGTTATTTCGTTTATTTTATTCATTAGTTTAATAATTCGTTAATTTTTGAAAGTAGCTGTTCGGATTCGCTTATATTACCATTTAATGATTTAGCACTTACGTAAGTTTTATTATTTTTTTGGCTAATTATTACTTCGAACTGTGAATCTTTATTAAAATCTGGTTCTTTTTTTGAACTTCCAAAACCTAAAAAGGAAAATATTCCCTCTTCTTCATCAAGGCCATAACTTACATAAAATATTCCGTTTGATCTGTCTCTGTCATTGGAAACAATATTCCCACTTGCAAGAGCTTTGCTTACCGATGACCAAGCTCTATCAAAGTTTAGATCTAATTCGATGATTGTTTGTCCATTCTCGGTAAATATATTAGCTTTTTTTCTTTCATTTAGATTTTGTGCTGCTAATGATGTACCAGTAAAGACATCAACAGATTCAGCCAAATATTCAACAACCCTACCCAGTTCAGATTGAATGAACTCAGGATTGCTTACAATTTCTTTAGTCTCTTTATTAATTTGATTTAAAAATATTTCAGAAGAGGCTTCTTTAATTCCATGTTCTATTTTCATTTCTAGTTCAAACTGTTCGCTAAAATCAATTCTTATAACCCCGCTGTCCGGGTCAGCGCTCAAAATTGAATAAATCGAGGTATCCCAATAATTTTTTGATATTGGCCAAGTAGTTGACGGAAGTGTTTCTATATAAACCCACATCAATTCGCCCAACCTTCTTAGCTGAACAGAACTTTCACCTCCAGATGAAAATATTTGCCTAGGCTTTGGGATATCTAAATTTTTCTCTACCTCTACAGCGCTAAAGTATGGATAGTGATTATCGGAGTTTAGCTCTGAAAGATCTTCAGGTGCTTTGAGTGGTGCCTGAGATGTTTCTTCTAGAAACTCATATTCATTTGTTGGAAAGTAGCCTTCAGGCCCAGTTAACCAAGCGCATGATGAGCATGTAATTAAAATTAATAATAATTTTGAGCTTTTTATCATAAGACTTTTAGTTCCTTTAATGTAGACAAAACTTTATTGTGATAAGTTTCATTTAAATCAGTTAATGGCAAACGAATCGTTTTATTGATGTATCCCATTTGCGATAGCATCCATTTTACTGGAATTGGATTAGATTCTACAAACAGTAATTTTAATAGATCACTATAATTATCATTTTCTAGCTTAGCTTTATGATAATTACCGGAAAGTGAATCTTTGCATATTGTAGATATGCTTTTTGGTATTATATTTGCAGCTACCGATATTACTCCTGATGCACCAAGTTGCATACTTTCTAAAAATGTTGGATCGTCTCCTGAAAGAATTGAGAAATTTTTTATTTCTTTGGTAAGTTCAACTAAATGCTTAATCCTACTCATGTCATCTAAAGCCTCTTTTATACCAATTATATTGTCATGCTCTGATAGTATTTTTGTTGACTGAGGTTGAAGATCACAAGCTGTTCTCGATGGTACATTATATAAAATTTGAGGGATATTTACCTTGTTCGCAATAGCCAAGTAATGAAGTACAAGCCCTTCTTGTGTTGGTTTATTGTAATAAGGGGTTACCAACAAAGATGCATCTGCGCCAAGGTTCTTAGACTCTAGTGTTAAGTCTATAGCCTCTTGAGTTGAATTACCTCCGGACCCAGCAATAACTGGAATTCTATTATCAGATATTTTGACTGTATATCTAATCACATCCAGGTGTTCTTGGACACTTAGCGTTGAAGACTCACCAGTTGTACCAACTGAAACTATTCCGCTTGTGCCATTTTCTATATGCCAATTGATTAAATGTTTTAGGGAATCATAGTCAATAACACCATCTTCGAACATTGGCGTTACTAATGCGACAAAACTTCCTTTTAAAACTTGCATCAAATAAATTTTCAGTAAAAAATAGGACTATACACTATTTAATACAAAATCTTACACAAAGGAATTCAAATGACAAAAAAACTAGTAGGCAAAAAAGCCCCAAACTTCAAAGCGGAATGTACCAGTGAAAAAACATATTCTAGGGATGATTTTAATGGTAAAAACTTAGTGCTATATTTTTATCCTAAAGATAGCACTCCAGGATGTACAACAGAAGGCCAGAATTTTAGAGATTTATATGAAGAATTTCAGGCTAATAATACTGAGATTATTGGTGTGTCGAGAGAGTCCATAAAATCTCATGAAAATTTTAAAGAAAAGCAGTCTTTTCCATTTGAGCTATTATCAGATCCTGATGAGAAAGTATGCAAGGCATTTGATGTGATGAAATTGAAATCTATGTATGGAAGAGAATATATTGGTGTGGACCGAAGTACATTTATCATAAATGCTAATGGTAAATTAATAAAAGAATGGCGCGGCGTTAAAGTGAAGGGTCATGCAGATGAGGTTTTGGATTTTATTCAGAACTTAGATTAAGCGTTTCCACTAGAGGGCCATGCATTCCAAACTGCTTTAATAAATGTAGCTATTGGTATTGCAAAAAATACACCCCAGAATCCAAACATACTTCCAAACACAAATACGGCTAGGATAATTACTACAGGATGAAGCTTTACTGCATCTGAAAAAATTATAGGTACCAGCAAATTTCCATCTAACACTTGAAGTATTAGATACAAAATCATTAATAAGCCAAAATCAAAGGTTAATCCAAACTGAATAAGGCCAATAATAACTATTGGTACCGTAACAGCAAACGCTCCAACATAAGGAATTACAACCGATAAACCAACAAGAACAGACAAAAGTGCTGTGTAGTTAAGCCCAAGCGATGAGAATATGATTGCAGCACACGCTCCCACTATAAATATTTCAAGAGTTTTACCTCTGACATAATTACTTAACTGAACATCCATTTCTTCCCAAATTTTTACAAGCATCTTCCTTTCTCCAGGAATAACTTTTAAAAAACCCTCTAAAATGGCCTTCCTGTCAAATAAAAAGAAATAGACCAAAATAGGAAATAATAAAATATATATTAAAAGAGTTATAGCACTTTGTATTCCTGAGATAGAGCTTTTAACAATGTTTTGAGTTAATGCTGATGCCTCAGAAGAAACTGCTTGAAAGAAAGTTGTAATCTGATCTGATGTTAGCAAATCAGGATAAGAAGACGGTATCTGTGACACAAAAATTACAAAATCATTAAGTAGACCTGGGGTTTCAAGAATTAATAATTGCAATTGTGAATATAGAATTGGAATAAGCCATATTAAAAGAGCTGCGCCAACAATTATAAAAATTGAAAAGGTAGCCACCAATGCCCAAAAACTATTTACGCCAAAAGACTCTATTTTTCTTTGTAGACCAACCAACAAATATGCAACCACAATACTTAATAGGAATGGAGTAAGTATTGAACCAAAGTAGTTAAGCAAGACTATAGTTGAAATCAGTAAAATGGAGAAAACAATAGTTTCATCATTTGTAAATATTCTTTTAAAAAAATTATTAAGTCTTTCTATCATTTTTAATCTACATGTTATATTTAAAACTTATTACAAATAGCTTTGTCTAAAACAGTGTTTGTAATGTTATGTTATGTGATTATGACCGATATTAATCTAAAAAGTCTATTGTTATAGTTTTTCAGCAGTTATATGGAAATTAATAAATTAATAAAAATAAGATTGGGATGCTATCTTTTTATAGTAATCTTTATTAGCTCCTTTGGTTATTCACAAGCTGATAATCAAATTAAGCTTCCAGAACTTGGGGATAGAGTCTCTGGAGCTGTGTCATCTTCGCAAGAAAAAGCAATAGGTGAAGCTTTTCTAAAGCAAGCATATGCCCAAGCACCCCTAATAAATGATTCATTAATTCAGGAATACACTGAACTTCTTGTATTTAGGCTTTCAGAAAAAAGCTACGTACAAGATAGGTACTTTAATGTGCTTTTAATTGACGATCCATCTTTAAATGCTTTTGCGGCACCTGGGAGTGTTATAGGGGTTAATGGAGGGTTATTCCTTGAAGCAGAAAATGAAGGTCAATTTGCCTCAGTTATGGCTCATGAACTAGCCCATCTAAGCCAAAGACATTTTGCAAGAAACATACTTAGATCACAAGATACCAGCCTATCATCAGCGCTTGTTTTGGTTTCATCCATAGCGATTGCTTTAATTACAAATCAGCCGCAAGCAATTATTGGTGGAAGTGCCTTCATGCAGCAAGAAAACCTAAGATATAGCAGACTTTTCGAAAGAGAGGCTGATAGAGTTGGATTTACTAATTTAGTGGCCTCTGGTTATGATCCATATTCAATGGGTGAAATGTTCGAGAATATGAACAAAATGAAAAGATACTATGGCGAGGCTCCGCCTGAATTTCTGCTAACACACCCTGTGACTTCTTCAAGAGTAAGTGATGCTTTTAATGCGGCTGAAAATATTGATGTTAAAGAATCAAAAAAAGATAGTATTGATTATTCTTTCATCCGCTCTAGATTAAAGGTTTATTATGAGAAAATACCAGCCTCCTCAGTAAGCTACTTTAAAGACGCTTTCAAAAAATCAAACTTACCCTCAGATCAATACGGATTAGCACTTGCATTGAGTAAAAATAATGAATTTGAAGATAGCATCCTTGTAATGGATGAGCTTATTAGTAAATTTCCAAAAAACTTAATACTTAATACATCAAGGGTGGAGATATACTTGAATGCTGGTTTCTACACAGAAGCAAATAGTTATGTCGATAAATTTCTATCAATCTCTCCTGGAAATTACCCACTTACAATTACAAAAGCAAAAATTTTGAATGCGACAGGGGCATATTTTGCAGCTGAAGAACTATTAAGGGGACAGCTTCTTAAAAGAAATGGTGATCCGTATTTATGGCTTTTGCTATCTGATATACAAAGAGATGGGAAAAATATTGTTGGTTATTATCAAAGTAAGGCTGAATATCATGTATTACTAGGTCAGTATGAGGAAGCTATAAGCCAGTTAGAATTTGCACTACAACTTACAAAAAATAACTTTCAAGTATCAGAGAGTGTCATGACTAAAATTATTGATATAAAAAATAAAATCAATAAATCTAGAGGTCTTTAAATCTTTTCTGTTTCGTAATACTCCAACCTAAGTATGAGTAGAGGATTGCAAATGGAATCGCGGCTATCGGCATAAATGTAATTGGAAGAAATATAGATTTACCAATGCCCATAAAAATACTTCCAGAAAGGTCGCCAAACCTAGTCATAAATGTATCGATAAATACTGTGGTTTTGTATCTGTCCTTCTTTTCAAGTTGGCTATATGCGATTTCTCTAGCAGGCTTATTAAATCCATATTCAAACATTCTAAGAGAGGTTTGACATATAATAACAACTGCCACAGATGGGAATAAACCATAAAGAGAGAAGACCACTACAAATAAAATACCATAAACTATTAGTATGAATTTAATTCCAAACTTTGAAATAACATAATAAGTTAAAGTTAGCTGCACTATTAAAGTAAGAGGGGCAACTATTTGCTCTATCAAAGCAAATAATCTTATTCTTTCAGGAGACAATTCAGAATAGTTTTCAATAATTGGTATTGCAGCTATCCACTGCACTGTCATAAGAAATGTAAAGGACCATGAATAGAGAGCAATATTTCTAATATCATCCTTAGTTAATATATTCTTGATGCTATCAATTGAACCTCCACCAACCTTAGCTGAAAGGGCTTCAACTGAAAATGTTCTTACTATGTATGTTGCGAGGGCTAATGCCAGCAATAAGTAAAAAGATGCTGCGATCAAAAATAGCGCTATGCCGGTTTCTGTAAATGAATTTGAGAGGGTGCTGGATGTTGTAGAACCCAGCATAGCGCCAACCGATCCCCCTGCTAAAATAAATCCATAGTATTTTCTAGATGAAGAATCTCTAAACAAATTTATTACCAACACCCAAAAAATTGAAACTGTAAAAAATGAATATATATTGCTCCAAACATAAAATATTCTTCCAAGCCACAACCTTTCAGTCACCATAGATTGAGACAAACTTGACGAGTACATATATAAAAGTAGTAAGTTAAAAATAAAGAAAGAGTAAGTGTAGAAAATAATTCTTATATAGTTGCCTCTAGATGCCACCCAGGAATAAATAGGATTTACTAAAATCATTATTAAAGTAGTGCTTATTAAAAGAGGTATCAGCATTCCTTCGCCATAACTCTCTACAGCAAGCTCATTTCTTAAGGGCCTTAAAACATACCAAGAAGAAAGTACAAGGTAGAACAGAATACTTGAAAGTAAAGTCTTATTTTTTATTAGCAAATAAGGATTTAAAGTGTTGATAATATTGAACTTCATAAAACTTAATTTAAGTGGTGGGTCGCACAGGATTCGAACCTGTGACCAATTGGTTAAAAGCCAACTGCTCTACCAGCTGAGCTAGCGACCCATGATTAAGCATCATAAAAAATGTGATTATTCCATATTTTTCAATAACTGCAAGGCCTGTGATGAAGCTGAGTTGTTTGGGTACTCCCTAACTACAAACTTATACTTGTCAGTTGCCATATTTAAATCATTATTTTTAAAGTATATATCCCCTATTTTCTTATGTGCTAGTGGTACTCTGTAATGATTTGGGTATGAGGAGATCAGATCTAAAAAATATTTTTTACTTACCTCAAGATTATTATTAATTAATGATATTTCACCAAGCCAAAAAAAGGCTAAAGGTGACTTTTGATCATTTGCAAAACTTTCAACAAAAAATTTAAATAGCTTGAATGCATCTTCATAATTCTGTTCTTCTAATGATTTTGTGGCAGCAGCATAAACATCTTCTTCACTTTGAATATCGCTTACTCCTTTAAATCTTATGCTGCTATTTGCATTTATTGCATTACTTTCAGGTGCTTTATTATCAGCTTCGTTAAAGGTTTCGTTTATGAGTTTTTCTATTAAATGATTTTGGCTTTCAATTTGATTTCTTAATTGAGCAATCTCACTTTCAAGCTCTTGTATCTTTAGAAAAAGAATATCCGAAGCGTTACTTTTTTCATCAGCTAAGCTAGGGTAGGACGCAAATAGAACAGCCAAAGTTATAAAAGTATTTTTTGTAATTCTCATCTTTTTTCTAGTTAATCTCCGCCCTTCTATTTTTTGACCAACTTGCCTCGTTTGAACCTGTTACAAGAGGGTATTCTTCACCAAAGCTCTTCACAGTTACCCTATTATCATTGATTCCATTTAACAATAAATAATCTTTTACAGCATCACCGCGTCTTTGGCCAAGGGCTAGATTATATTCACGAGTACCTCTCTCATCAGCATGACCAGATACAGTGATAAGCATATCTGGGTTTTCATTCATTGCTCGCACAACACTTTTAAGAGTTTGTATTGACTTGGTAGAAAGGGTAAATTTATCGAAATCAAAATAAACTACCGCATTAGTAGTTATAGGTTTTTCGTCATATGAAACGACACTATCTTCTGCAACTGAAACTTCAACACTGCTTACAGTTGAATTGTAGACAGATTCTTCTGTATTGTTTGTTGTGCTGCAAGATACTGCAAACATGAGGAATGAGACATAGAAAATATTTCTATTTTTAGATTGTATATACATTATTTTTACTCCAATTATTTATCTTAAATACCCCGACCAAGATGGCTCCCTAACCTCTCCAGAACTTGATGGCAGTCTGAATTTAGCACCGCTGAGGGTAACACCAGCAAGAAGCCCAACCTTATCTTCTTTAATTGCATAGACTATCACATTACCGTTAGGAGAAATACTTGGAGATTCATCTAAGCGAGATTCGGTTAGAGGTCTTGAAAAATTCTCATTAAAGTATTTAAGAGCAATCTTGAACTCTCCTTCGTTTCTTTGAACAAACACAATACCCTCATTGCTTGGAAGGTAAGATGCTTTAGCGTTATAGTTTCCATCAAAGGTTAGCCTTTTTGGCTTTGTATTAAATTTTAATAAATCTATTTCATAAAGCTGAGGCGATCCTGATCTTCCGGATGTGAATAATATTTTTTTACCATCTGGTGACCATGATGATTCAGTATCTATGGAATAATGATTTGTTAAACGTGTTAGATTTTTATTCTCCAAATTAAGAATGTATATTTCTGCATTTCCATCTTGATATAAAGTGAGAGATAAAAACTTTCCATCTGGAGAGAATGCTGGTGAGCTGATCTGATATTTATTTTTTACAGCAACCTCCCTACTTCCAGTGGCAATGTTTTGAATAAATACTTTTGCCAATCCTGTCTCAAATGAGACATATGCTATATCTTTAGAGTCAGGACTCCATGATGGAGAAATAATTGCGCTGTTACTTTTAAGCAAAGTCTGCTCATTCATTCCATCGGCATCAGCTAGCATCAATTTATAAACCTTTGCAGATCCCGCAAGACCTTCGCTAACATAAAGCATTTTTGTTGATGAGACTCCTTTTAAACCTGTTATCTCTTCATAAATACCGTCGCTCACATAGTGTGCTAACTGTCTGGTTTTGTTAGGTATACCATAAATTTTTGAAGATCTTATTTTTTTTTCTTTAACAGAATCGTAGATATCATATGAAACAGTGATATTCATTTCATCTTTACTATCGATTATCCCTTTTAAAATATAATCAACACCAAGAAGTCTATAATTTTTATAATTTAATTCTTCTTGATATGTCTCTTCTGCCAGGAGCTCGTCAGAGCTTAGTACTGAAAACTCACCTGTCCTTTGTAAGTCAGCTTTTATAATTGAACTGATTTCATTTGAAATCAAGGCCTGGCCATCAAAATCATGAATAGCAATTCTATAGGGATTGTCAGAACTTTCTGTAATTTCAAGAACAAGCTCTGCATTTAAATTTAAGAAAACAAAGAATAGATATAGGATTTTTTTCATGATGGGTTGAAAGTGAGCATTATATTTTTAAAATTTGACTGATACATTTTTGCATCCATTTTGCTAAAAAAATTAAAAGTTTCAACCCTCTTTACAGCCTTAATTGCTGAGTTATCGAACCTTATGTTGCCGCTACTTCTAAAAAGAGACACATTGATTATCCTTCCATTTTTATTTATCTGAATTCTAAGGTCGCAAACCAGGCCATCTTGAATATTTTTTGGTTTTAACCATGCGCTTTCAATAGTATCTATTATCATCAGACTAAATTTATCTGCATCATTAATTTTTTCGTTATTTAAGAAATTTTTTTCTTCGCTTATTAGCTTACTAAGCTCTGGAATTACATTTATAGCTGGCTCAAATTCTTTAAATTGATTGGTTTTAGGGGTTGGTATTTTTGAGGAAACAATTTTTATTTCATTAAAGCTTTCTTGAGGTATAGGTTTTTCAATAGTTTTTTTCATTGGACTAATTTTTGCATCTTGCTCAAAAATTAAACTAACATCTATTGGGTTATTTAGAACAGGTCTTGCTTTTTTTTCTGAATAGAAATAACCAACAAGAAAAAGTATCAGTGAAGCATGTATTAGAAAAGAGAATATTGAGGCTATAGTGTAATTAGTATTAATTTGCATAGCCTGTTGTGACGATGCCTATTTTCTCTATTCCAACACTTTGAACAGCTGCCATAGCCTTAGCAACGCTATCAAAAGATACATTTTTATCACCTTTAAAGACAACTTCAATATCAGGATTTGCTGAAAAAATAATTAAAGACTTTCTTTTTAATTCATCCAGGTCTATGGGAAGTTGCTCTTCACCAATATTAATAAAGTATTCCCCGTTTTTATTAATAGACACTACAAGTGGTTCATTTTGAACAGACATTTTTGTGGTATCAGTTTGAGGCAAATTAACCTCGACACCTTGGATTAATAAAGGAGAGAGAACCATAAAAATAATCAATAAAACCAACATGACATCAATATATGGGACTACATTAATCTCAGCATTTAATTTTTTCTTTTTCCCTAATCTGTAAATCATTTATTTTTCAAAGTTTGCTTATAAAAAATGCTAGCAAGTTCTTCAGAAAATATGACAGTTGATTGTGAAATGCTTTCAAGCTCAGATGCAAATTTGTTGTACGCTAGGACTGCGGGTATGGCTGCAAATAAGCCCATTGCTGTTGCTACCAATGCCTCAGATATGCCAGGAGCAACTGCGTTTATTGTTGCTTGAGTAGCATCAGACAACCCCTGGAATGAGGTCATAATTCCCCAAACTGTTCCAAATAAACCAACATAAGGACTCACAGAACCAACATTAGCCAAAAATGATAGGTTTACATTCATCTGCTCCTCATCTGAGGCTATAGCGACTCTCATGGAGCGATTAATACCCTCTAAATCTAATTCAGTTATCTCATTAGTTTTAGTAAGAGTATTAAATTCATCAAAAGCGCTTCTAAAAACATTCAAAGAGCCATAATTAATATTATTATCATTTGGTATTTCATTATAAAGTGAATGCAAATCTTTACCTGACCAGAATCTAGATAAAAAATCAGAGTTAATTTTTTTTATTTTTTTATAAAAATTATAGCGTTCAATTATAACTATCCATGTCAATATTGAAGTTAATAAAAGGGTTAACATGACTGATTTTACAACCGGTCCTGCCTCGAGAAATAAATTTAAAACAGAAATTTCATTCATAATAATTTTTTAACCAAAAAGTAATAATAAATCATTGTGAAACGGTTTTGGTTTATTTGTTTCCGAATTGATCAGACAAACTTCAACCTCTGCAGAGCAAAGAATTTTGTTTGAGTTGCTTTCTTTTGCTGTTTGTGAAAATGTTAATCTAGCATTTGAGTTTTTGCGAACCAATGAAGAAATGGTCAATGCATCTTCAATTCTTGCTGGTGAAATAAAATTAATTTCCATCCTACGAACCACAAATACTAATTGTTGATTTAGCAACTTTTCCTGTGAGATGCCATTGTCTATGAGGAATTCCGTTCTAGATCTCTCAAAAAATTTTAAATAGTTTGCATGATATACAAAACCCTGAAAGTCAGTATCTTCACAGTAAACTTTTAGGTATAAATCCTTAGACTTGATATGTTTGCTCATGAAGCTCTATATCTTTTTGAAAAAGCTCTAACAAAATTTGTATAAAATCTGGCCAGAGTAAGTCAACGGTTATTAAATGATTTTGAATATTTGGATTGATTGTTGATGCAAGTACTCTTACTTTTATAGGTCTTCTATTAAATTTGTAGATGAGTGCAGGTATTAGATCCTGTCCATCTGAAGCTCTAATTACTTGATCCCACCAATCCTGAGGTGGCTCTCCGCCGTCACCATATCTCTTACATTCTAGGCACCATCTTCCAAGTCTGAGATCGGGGAGTTCTTTTGTTCTGGTTTGCTCTAATATTCTTTTAACAGGATTTGTTAAATTTAGCTCTTGGACTAATAAATTACCTATCTCTCTTTCAAAATTTGCACCTTTAGCTCTTGAGTTAACTGGCAAAATTATTCTCCTGGTTCAAAATTGTCAGGGAATTGAGCATTGGTATGGACTTCTTGCACATCATCTAGATCATCCATGAAATCCATAATTTTTAAGATTTTTTCAGCCATTTCTTGATCTACCTCTATAAGAGTATCTGCTCGAAGTGTTGCTTCAGCATTTGATATTTCAATATCTTTAGATTTTAAAATATCATTTATATTGCTTAAATCGTTATGGGGGGTAATTACTTCAAAATAATCACCTTCATCAACTAAATCTTCTGCGCCTGCATCCAAAGCAATATCCATCAAATCATCTTCGGTAATTCCCTTGGCAACATGAATGATTCCAAGCTTATTAAATAAATAAGCTACAGAGCCATCGGTACCAAGATTTCCACCAAATTTAGAAAAAGCATGTCTAACATCGGAGACAGTCCTGTTTCGATTGTCTGTCATCGTCTCCACAAGAATAGCTACGCCTCCAGGGCCGTAACCTTCAAATACTATTTCCTCTAAACTTCCTGTCTCACCAGTACCTGAACCTTTTTGAATTGCCCTTTTTATTGTGTCTTTTGGCATATTTGATTGGTTGGCTTTTTCTAGTGCAAGCCGCAATCTTGGATTATCTTCAGGGTCAGGGCCGCCTTTAGCTGCTACCGTTATTTCTCTTATAACTTTAGTCCATACTTTGGCTCTAGAAGCATCTTGTCTTGCTTTGCGATGTTTTATATTTGCCCATTTAGAATGTCCTGCCATTTAAACCTCTTCTATTACTGTAGATTGTATCTTAAGCTCATCTAATTGAGCATTATCAACTTTGCTAGGTGCTTCTGTAAGCAGGCATGTTGCACTCTGTGTCTTAGGAAATGCAATCACATCTCTTATATTTGATGTATTAGTTATAAGCATTACAAGCCTATCTAATCCAAAGGCAATGCCTCCATGAGGCGGGCAACCGGAAGACAAAGCATTTAGCAAAAATCCGAATTTATTATTGGCCTCTTCCTTGGTTATCTTTAATATATCAAAAACTGCTTTTTGCATATCTTCTTGATAAATTCGCAAGGATCCTCCTCCAACCTCATAACCATTTAAAACAATATCGTATGCATACGCTATTGCATCTTCAGGCCGATCAAGTAACTCAACTGCTGAACATTTTGGCAAGGTAAATGGGTGATGAAGAGAAGTTAGGCTTCCTTGGCTGTTCCTTTCAAACATAGGAAAATTAACAACCCAACATGGAGCCCATTCAGAAGAATATAAATTCAGATCTTCTCCTAATTTTTTAATTAGGCTACTCATAGATAAATTGACGACATTTTTAGGCCCAGCTCCAAAAAATACTAAATCGCCCTTCTCAAGACCAAGATTACTAATTATTCTTTCAACTGTTTGTTTATTTAAAAATTTAAGAATTGGAGACTGGAGACCATTTTCGCTACCATCGAGCTCATTAACCTTGATATATGCAAGACCCTTGGCCCCTAGTTTTGAAACATACTTTGTATATTCATCAATTTTTCCTCTACTAAGACTATTTCCACCAGGAATTTTTAAAGCAACTACTCGAGACTTCTCGTCCTGAGCTGGGCTTGAAAATACTTTAAACTCCTCGTCCATCACCAATTCAGAGATTTCTACCAGATGCAAAGGTATTCTTAAGTCTGGTTTATCACATCCATATTTTTCTATCGAATCGTGCCAATCAATAACAGGAAATTTATCTAGTTTATGGTTGCAAAATTTTTCAACCAGCTCCCTGACCATTCCTTCAGCTAAATCGATAATATAGTCCTGATCAATAAATGATGCCTCTATGTCTATCTGAGTAAATTCAGGCTGCCTATCTGCCCTTAAATCTTCATCTCTAAAACACCTGGCTACCTGGTAATACTTATCAAGCCCTCCCATCATTAGCATTTGCTTAAAAAGTTGAGGTGATTGAGGTAAAGCAAAGAAATTTCCAGGCTGAACTCTACTAGGAAGAATATAATCCCTTGCGCCTTCAGGAGTTGCCCTCGTTAAAATAGGTGTTTCAATCTCATTGAAATCTTTATCATCTAAATAATTTCTGATAGTAGATGATATCTTCGATCTTGTAACGATCCTTTGATTCATTTCAGGTCTTCTTAAATCAAGAACTCTATTTTTCAATCTAACATCCTCGTTAACCTCTTGGTAATCATCTAGAGGGAAGACCGGAGTAACCGCTTTACTTAAAATTTTTATATGTTTAGCCTCTAACTCTATCTCACCAGTAACCATATTTGCATTAGATGTTCCTTCAAGTCTTTTATTTACATTTCCACTTATGGAAACTACAAACTCATTTCTTAATGTCTCAGCAATCGCAAAAGATTCTTTAGAATCAGGATTAAATACGACTTGGCAAATACCTTTGATATCCCTTAGATCTAAAAAAATAACACCCCCATGATCTCTTCGCTTATGAACCCAGCCGCAAAGTGTTACTTCTTGTTCTAAATTTTTAGTAGTTATTTCACCACAATAATGTGATCTCATTTTTATTCCTCATTAATTAAGTAATCTTATCTTGTTTATTGCCATTCTTGGAGTTAGTTACCTTATTTACTGAAGATTTTTTTGATGTATCTTCTGAAAGGTTCTTTTTTTTGCCTGTTTTAAAGTCTGTTTCATACCATCCAGAGCCTTTAAGTCTAAATGAAGGAGCTGAGATTAGCTTTTCAAGAGAATCCTTACCGCATTGCAGGCACTTTTTTAAAGGCTCATCACTAAACTTCTGAAGAGTTTCTATTTGATGTCCACAATTTGAACATTTATATTCATAAATCGGCATATGTCTCTAAAAAAAAGATAGAATTATAAACCATAAGGATTTATTCATATAATTTAAAGATGTTATTTTCAAAATTACTATTGCCGACATTAAAAGAGGCTCCTCAGGAAGCTGAAATTGTTAGTCATAAGCTAATGCTTAGGGCTGGGATGATAAGAAAAGTTGCCTCTGGAGTCTACACTTGGCTGCCATTAGGCTTAAAAGTTCTAAGAAAAGTCGAGGCAATTGTAAGAACTGAAATGAATAATGCTGGAGCCCAAGAGGTTTTAATGCCAATGGTTCAGCCAAAAGAACTATGGAATGAGACTGAAAGATGGGAAAAAATGGGGAAAGAACTTCTTCGATTTCAAGATAGGCATGATAGAGATTTTTGTTTAGGCCCAACACATGAAGAGGTAATAACTGACCTAATCAGAAGTAATGTGAAAAGCTACAAAGAATTACCAATTAATGCATATCAAATACAGACAAAATTTAGAGATGAAATTAGACCCAGATACGGTGTGATGAGAAGCAGGGAGTTTCTTATGAAAGATGCTTACAGCTTTAGTGTAAATGAAGAGTGTTTAGATAATAGCTACATAAATATGAGAAATACATATAAAAAAATTCTCCAAAATATCGGGTTAGAATTCAAAGTAGTAAAAGCTGATTCTGGAGCAATAGGTGGAGATGCTTCCGAAGAATTCCATGTATTAGCTGAGAATGGTGAGGATACTATTGCTGTAAGTACTGGCTCTGAATTTGCCATTAATACAGAGCTTTTATTAGAAGAAGGTGAGGATATTAAATCTCTTGAAGGAGAAGACTCTCCTGACGGTAATGGGGTTATTCAAATAAAAAAAGGTATTGAGGTTGGTCATATTTTTAAACTTGGTCAAGTCTACTCGGAAAGTATGGGTGCTAATGTACAAACTAAAGAAGGAAGGCCAGCAACCCTTCACATGGGCTGCTATGGCATTGGTATCTCAAGAATAGTTGCAGCAGCTATAGAGCAAAATAATGATGAAAGGGGTATTGTCTGGCCACCAACAATTGCTCCATTTGATGTAAACATTATCGCTATTGGCTTTGAGAAAGATGAAAAAATCGCTATGGCAGCAACAAAGCTTTACGAAAGTCTTTCACACCAAGGCTATGATGTAATTTTAGACGATAGAAAAACTGGATTTGGGGCAAAAATTAAAGACTCTGAATTGATTGGAATTCCTATGAATATAATAATTGGTAAATCATTTGTAGAAAATGATGAAATAGAATTACGAACAAGAGATGGTCAAATTTCTGTAGCCAAGATTGATGACTTGAAAATCATTTTTAACCACTACAAATAATTACTAATAATCATTGATATCTTTAGATGAATTATCTTTGTAATATTTCTGGATTAAAAATGACAAGGTAATGGAAAACAGCCCCCAGACAACTAAAGAAATTGCCCAGCTAGAAAGAATTATTACTCCAAGAGAAATCTGTATCTTGTAAATAACACCCACGAAAATTGCAGCAAGGCCAGCTGGAAGAAAAACAACAAAAGAACCTATTAAAAATAATTCAATAATAATTAAAATAGTTCCTAGTATTAGCCAATTATTTGCATTTTCAATTAAATTTATCATTATTATTTATCTTTATTAGCTGTTGCACCCATTAGCAATTCAATGCTACCTAGTGCTTTAGTAATATCTGAAGGGACTACAAGTGTTTTTGTTTGGTCGGATGATGCTAATTTTGCCAAACCATCAACCTGTCTTTTCATTATTTCAAAATCAACGGCTGGCTGACCATCATCTTTTATGGCTTTGCCTAGTAACATTGTTTGCTCAGCATCTGCCTCAGCCTTGACTTTTACAGCATAAGCATCTGCATCAGCAGTCACTCTTACAGCTTCTGCTTCTTTCTGAGCCTCATACAATTGAGCATCAGCATTAAGCTCAACACTTCTTCTATCACCCTCAGCCTTTGCTATAGTTGCCCTTCTTTCTCTTTCTGCATTTAGTTGTTGCCTTTGTGAATCCTTTGTTTGTTCATCTACCAAAACATCAAGTATCTCAGTTCTTGTTACCTCAACGCCCCATATTTCAGCTGCTTTACCAAGCCTCTCTTTAATCTCAAGATTCATTGATTCTCTTGAGGACTGCAAGTCATCAAGCTCCAATTTACCAGCTGCAGATCTGATAACAGATATAGCAGTATTTTCTATAGCTGAATCAATATTTTTAATTCTGTAAACTGATTTAGATGCGTCTAGTATTCTAAAAAATACAGTTGAGACAAGACCTACCTCTACATTATCTTTAGTTATAACTGAAATTTGAAATTTAGGTAATTGTCTTTCTAGAATATCAACTTTATGGGCAACCCTATCTAAAAAAGGTATTATTATCGAGAGACCAGATTCTAATGTTTTTGTATATTTACCAAACCTTTCTATAACATAAACCTTTGATTGAGGAACAACCTTAACTGAAAGGAATAAAAATGATATCGATAAGAAAAATAGAACGGTTAGAAATGCTTGAAATCCAGTCAACATAGAAACTCCGATTAATGTGTTATATAAACCAATATAACAGATTGAAAAAATTTAACATTTATAAAAATATACACAAACTATATCTTTTTTATAATAGTTGCATTAGCTGTACCGCCGCCTTCACAAATAGCTTGAAGCGCATATTTCCCATTTCTTCTTTCTAGCTCATGAAGTAAAGTAGTCATTAATTTAGTTCCAGTAGATCCAAGTGGGTGGCCTAGTGAAATTGCTCCACCATTAACATTAAGCTTTGAAATATCTGCTCTCAATTCATGTGCCCATGCCAATGGAACAGGTGCGAATGCTTCATTTATTTCATACAAATCCATATCATCGATTGAAAGATTAATATTTTTTAATGCAGATATGGAAGCAGGTATAGGACCAGTTAACATAAATACTGGGTCATCACCTACCACTGATAAAGAAATTATTTCAGCCCTTGGATCAACTTTAATTTTTTTAAGCCCAGCATCATTACAAACCATAACTGCAGAAGCGCCATCAGTTATTTGACTAGCATTTCCTGCCGTTATAAGCCCTTCATCAATGACTGTTTTTAGTCCAGACAATGCCTCTAGTGAAGCATCATATCTAATACCTTCATCTTGATAAATTAGAGATCCAGTATTTGCGTCAGACCTTGATTCAATAGCTAAAATCTCATTTTTGAAAAAGCCTTGCTCTGATGCGTAAGCAGCCTTTTGGTGACTTAATAGTGCAAAATTATCTAAATCTTCCCTACTTAAATTCCATTTTTTTGCAACTAGCTCTGCACCTGTGAATTGAGAAAAAAACACTCCAGGGTATCTAGATTCAATACCAGCAGCATTAAAGGGAAATCCATGACCTGCATCATAACCATCTTTCACACTAGCTCCAATCGGAACCAAAGACATAACCTCAACGCCACCTGCTATAACAACATCTTGTGTCCCAGACATAACAGCTTGTGCAGCAAAATGGAGTGCTTGTTGTGATGATCCGCATTGACGATCAACTGAAGTTCCAGGAACTGATTCAGGTAGTGAAGAAGCTAGAATAGAATTTCTGGCTATATTTCCAGATTGAGCCCCAACTTGATCAACACAACCAAATATTACATCGTCTACATCTTTGGGTTGAATGCCAGTTAAATTGACAAGCTCATCTAAAACAACAGCACCCATGTCAGCTGGATGCCATTTACTCAAGCTACCATTTTTCTTACCACCTGGTGTTCTTACTGCAGCAACAATATAAGCTTTTTCAGCCATAATAATCCTTATTAAATTAGTCTAATAAGGATTATAACAAATATTTATTTTGTATCTTTAGATTTTGCCTTTGATGCTATATAAGATGATCTTATTTCGCTAATAAGCTCGTCTCTAATTTTTGTATTTTCTTTAAGATATATGCTTGCTTTAACTTTGCCTTGCCCAATAGTCTCTCCATTCAACTTATAAAAGGCACCTGACTTATCTACTAAACCGAGCTTATGACCAAAATCAAGTATTTCTCCTTCTTGATTAATACCTAAGCCATACATTATTTGAAACTCAGCCTGTTTAAATGGAGGTGAAACTTTATTTTTTACGACTTTTACCCTAGTTTCATTACCCATAACCTCATCACCTTCTTTTACTGATCCTATCCTTCTTATATCTAGACGAACAGACGAGTAAAATTTGAGAGCATTTCCACCAGTAGTAGTTTCTGGACTTCCAAACATCACACCAATTTTCATTCTAATCTGGTTAATAAATACCACCGTGGCTCCAGATCTTTGTATGTTGCCGGTTATCTTTCTTAGAGCCTGAGACATTAATCTAGCTTGAAGTCCAACGTGATGATCACCCATCTCTCCCTCTATTTCTGCTCTTGGAACTAAGGCTGCTACAGAGTCGATTATGACTAAGTCAACACTTTTAGATTTTACTAACATGTCAGCAACTTCTAGCGCTTGTTCACCGGTATCTGGTTGTGATAACAACAGCTCATCCACATTGACTCCAAGTTTTTCAGCATATTGCGGATCTAAAGCATGTTCTGCATCAATAAATGCACAAGTACCACCTGCTTTCTGACACTGAGCTATTATTTGAAGTGTTAAAGTTGTTTTTCCAGAAGATTCTGGTCCGTATATTTCAGTAACTCTTCCTTTTGGAATCCCGCCAATGCCAAGGGCAATGTCTAAACCTAATGATCCTGTTGAGATTGATGGTATATCTACAAGCTCTTTATCGCCCATCCTCATAACAGTTCCTTTCCCAAACTGACTGTCTATGTCAGCCAAAGTTTCCTTTAATGATTTTTTTGTGTCTTTTAATTTAGCCATTTATTACTCCTTACTGTATATATATACAGTATAAACTTTTATTTAAAATAAATACAACTTTAATTAAAATTATATATATTTTTTATGTTTAATAACTTAAAGTCTTTTTTTTAATTTTAAGTTATTATTTTATCTTATGACATTTGTAGTTACTGAGTCTTGTATAAAGTGCAAATACACTGATTGTGTAGAGGTTTGTCCAGTTGATTGTTTTTATGAAGGCCCAGAATTTTTGGTCATCCATCCAGATGAATGTATTGATTGTGCTCTTTGCGAACCAGAATGCCCTATTGATGCAATTCTGTCTGAAGATGAGCTACCAGATGATCAAATAGAGTTTATTGAAATTAACGCAAGGCTCTCAGAGGTTTATGAAAATATTGTTGAGGCCAAGGACCCCCTTCCAGATGCAAAAAAATTTGAGACAGTAGAAAATAAACGAGATTTTCTAGATTTATAGATTTTCAAATGGGAATATTAATATTCCACTTAATAAAATTAATGCTGTAAAGAAAGTCATGATCTCTTTTTTTCTAATTTCCAACAATGAATTTAGTAATTTTGGCATTGTAATCAAAGAAATTAAGCAGCCAAATGCAAATGGAATAATTATTGAAAAATTAAGCATTGCTATAGATCCTATAATAATCTCATAAACTCCAAATGATAATAAAATTGCGCTTCCTGATATGCCTGGTAAAAGAAAAAATGTGAAGGCAATAAAACCCGTTAAAAAGATATAACCATTTGAAATATTTCCCGGAGAAATGCTGATTTCTTTTAAAGTCAATGCCAATAAAATCCCAGCAAAGAAATAAATATCAAATTTAAAGTTGTTATCAAATTCAGCTCTTACCCTCATCCCTATAATTACAGCAACGAGACACATTAAAATACTTATAAAAACCAAAAAATATTCTGTATAAGATGTGTACAAAACAAGTATCAACTTTGATGCGAGAATTACACTAATCATCATGGAGGCTAGAAAAGGAACTATTAAATCTAGGAAGAATATTTTATTTAATTTTTTAATATCCCAAGTTAGATTAGAAAGCCGAAGATTAGAAAGAAATAGAATGAACTTATCATAAACATTAAAGGCAAGTGCAATCGTAGAACCTGAAACACCTGGAAGTAATTCAGCGATACCTACAAAAAAACCTGAAACAATAAATCTTAGCCTTTCGTTCAAGAATCTAACCCATCTTCAGACTTACCTGGGAGCATTGGTACAAATGAAACATCATCATACAAATCTTGCTCAACTTCATTGCTGGATATTTTGTTAATAACATTTAACTTTTGTGATTTTGAATTACCGACAGGTATAACTATTTTTGCTGATACATTTAAACTATCAACCAGCTCATGAGGGTACTCCCTTGGTGCAGCAGCACAAATAACACCATCATATTTTATCGTATTGTCCCAGTCCTCAAAACCATCTCCATATATTAATTCTACATTTCTAATTTTTAGTTCATTTAAGTTTTCTCTAGCCTTATTAACCAAAGGTTTGATTCTTTCTATGGAGTAAATATTTTCACAAAAATATGATAGTACAGCTGTCTGGTATCCACACCCTGTTCCAAGCTCCAAAACATTATTTAGAATTTTTCCTCTAGCTTTTGTGTGCGATATTAAAAGTTCAGTCATTTTTGCAACAATATATGGTTGAGATATTGTTTGTTTATACCCAATGGTCAATGATCTATTTTCATATGCCCTAGACCATAAAGCTTCATCTATAAATATATGTCTTGGTACTTGCGAAATTGCATCTAGAACCCTGAAATCTTTAATACCCATATTAAGAAGGTTTTCTATCATCTCTTCTCTAACTCTTCTGAATGTAAAGCCTGAATTAATCATAAAAACTTTTTAAAATTCTCTGAAAGATTATTATTTACAAGGTCGTAGTCCAAAATTGAAATAGATACATACCCGTCTTCAATTGCTTTAGCATCTGTTAGATGATCTTCTTGAATGGGCTCCCCTGATAGATTGTATCTATATTTGGTAATGGTATCGGAGGATTTAACTGATAATGGTTTGCTGGGAATACCATTTACTGCAAGGGTGGTGATTTTAATTCCTTTAAAATCATCTTCACAAATATCAGGTAAGTTGACATTAAAAACCTTACCTTCATACCCTTTTGAAGAATTTACTATTAAATCAATAATTTCTGCTGATTTTTTTGCAATATAGCTTTTGTCTTTGCAATCATATGATGCTACTGATAATGCAATTGGAGGGTATTTGAGCTTTCTACCTCCAATGGCTGCGCCAACAGTTCCAGAATATAAAACATTATTTCCGATGTTAGCTCCATGATTAATTCCTGAAATAACAATATCAAACTCAAAATCAACCATGCCCAATAATCCAAAATAAGCACAGTCAGCTGGCGTTCCATCTACAGAATAAATTTTGTCACTAACCTTTTCAATTTCAGTTTCTTTTAAAAAAGATATTGCAGCGCTCATGCCACTACAATTATTTTTTGGAGCTATCATCCAGACCTCGTGATCTTTAACAAGCTCTTGATATAGACAATTGATATTCTCTGCTTTGTATCCATCATCATTAGTAAGTAGTATTTTCATTATTTATCTTTGAGATTTACAAGGGATTGAACAGATATTGCCTTATTTTTTCCAATAATACCAAGCTTTTCTGCTGTAGTTGCCTTTAGCCCTATTTTTGATTCAGGGATACCTAAAATTTGACTGAGACTCTTGAGAATATTGTCTCGGAACGGATTAATTTTTGGTTGCTCACAAATAATAGTTGAGTCTATATTGTAAATTTCCATACCAATTGATTCAATTTTATTTAGACAAAACTCAATTATTTTTTTACTATCAAGACCTTTATTATTGATATCTTGATCTGAGAAAAAAATACCTATATCTCCTAGCGCTGAAGCCCCTAAAATTGAGTCAGCAATTGAGTGAAGAAGCACATCACCATCAGAATGGGCAATAATACTATATTCACAAGGGACCTTAAAACCCCCTAGAGTTATACCATTACCCTCTTGGTATCTATGAACATCAAAGCCAGTTCCTGTTCTTGTATTAAATTTTGACAACAGCTTTAAGTCGTCTTTGTAGGTAATTTTTATATTTGAGCGAGAGCCAAGAATTCTACTTACATTAAAGCCACTATATTCTAAGGCAAATGACTCATCTGGAACATTCACACCATCGGAAATACACAATTGCAATGATTGTTTTAAATCATGAAAACTGCATACTTGCGGTGTTTGAGCTAAAAAATATTCATTTTTATCAACCGTTCCTAACTCTTTTGATCTAAGTGAGTCTGAAATTGGAATATACGGGAATGAACCAGAAGATTTGCTTTCCATTAAATTTTCCAATAATTTACTAATAATTGTGTAAGAAAAATTAGGCCTTGCAGCATCATGGACCAGAACATAATCATAGCCATTTGCGCATTCATGATTCAAAGCATTATTAACAGATTCTGCTCTTGAAGAGCCTCCATTTATAAGTTGTATGGTTTTATTTTTATAAAAATTTTGATTTTTAATATAGCTATCGCCTTCTGAAATAACAATTATAAGCTTATCAATTAATTTTGATTTAAGCAGCTCATTAACAGTGTTTTCAATAACAGAAAGTGCATTCAATTGGGCATATTGTTTTGGTTTTTTTTCACCAAATCTATGGCCTATTCCAGCAGCAGGAATAACTGCTAAGATTTTTTTAATTTTCATCATCCTTTTTCTTTTCAAAGATTATGAACTCTTCATCTGGATAGCTTAAACCCAGTCTCTCTCTAGCAAAGTTTTCAACATGTTCATCGGAACTTTGCGCACTTTGAATTTCAAAAATTAAAATATCATTTTTTGACTTCAACTGATTATTTTTAATATGTTGAATGTTGTTATTGCTCACAAGACTTTCTTTGTGTGTATAGCTATTATCACCAAAAAAAATTGAGTAGCCCAGACCAAAAGAAATGGATATTAAAAGGACTATGATTAAGTTAATTGCCCTTATCATTCAGGAAAACTAAAATTATTATTTTCCTCTTCAATCCATAATATGCGATTATATTTTGCCACTCTATCAGATCTGCAGGGAGCTCCAGTTTTAATTTGACCAGCACCAAGGCCAATTGCCAGATCAGAAATTGTTGTATCCTCTGTTTCACCTGAACGATGAGATATTATCGATTTATAGTTGTTTGAATTTGCTAAATGTATTGTTTCTATGGTCTCTGTAATGGTACCTATTTGATTAAATTTTATTAAAATAGAATTTGCGAGGCCTTGTTCAATTCCAGTTTTGAAAATATTTTTGTTTGTTACAAAAAGGTCGTCTCCCACAAGTTGGCATTTATGGCCAATTTTATCAGTCAACTCTTTCCAGCCATCAAAATCGTTTTCATCCATACCATCCTCTATAGATATGATTGGATATTTTTCAACAAGCTCTTCTAAATAAGAAACAAACTCTGATGGTGAAAGGCTTCTATCTTCACCTTTAAGGTTATATTTTCTTCCATCAAAAAACTCACTTGATGCGCAGTCAAGTGCAAGAAATATATCTTTTCCTGGAACAAGGCCTGACTGCTTGATTGCATCTAATATTAAAGTCAAAGCCTCTTCGTTAGACTTAAGATTAGGAGCAAAACCACCCTCATCACCAACAGCTGTCGAAAGAGATTTGTTCTTTAGGATGTTTTTTAGATTCCAATATATCTCACTTGACCATCTCATAGCTTCACTAAAATTTGAGGCATTAGACGGGATTATCATAAATTCTTGAATGTCTATATTATTATCAGCATGCTCACCACCATTAAGAATATTCAACATTGGCATAGGTAGACTCGACTCGACACTTAACCTAGTTATGTCAGAATATACGTCACGAAAATGCTTGTGCAGTGGAATATTTTTTTTCTTTGCAGCGACATGGGAAATAGCTAATGAAACAGCAAGAATAGCATTTGCTCCAATGTTTGATTTATCATCCGTGCCATCTAAGTCAATTAGCTTATGATCTATGAGTTTTTGATCTTGAGGGTTTAGATTTTTTAGAAGAGGGTTTATAAAATTATTAATATTATTTACAGCCTTGGTAACCCCTTTTCCCATAAAGGCACTACCACCATCTCTTAGCTCTAGAGCTTCTTTGGTCCCAGTGGATGCTCCACTAGGAACAATAGCGCTTGCCTCTATTCCACAACTAAGTATTACTTTGCATGATACTGTTGGGAGGCCCCTAGAATCTAAGACTTGAATAGCTTTTATAGAATTAATCGTGCTCATGATTACTATTTAAGATTTAGATTTTCTTGATCTTTTATAAAAACATCAAGGTCTTTAATTTGCTTTAAAAAAGGTTCTATCATATCTAATTTTAATGCACACGGGCCGTCACATTTAGCATTATCTGGATCAGGATGTGCTTCCAGAAATAGCCCAGCTATACCTTGCGATATACCAGCTTTTGCAAGGCTCAAAAGATATTCACGCCTTCCACCAGCAGCATTTCCCAGACCACCAGGAAGCTGCAATGAATGTGTGACATCAAAAAAAACAGGTTTATCGAGATTTTTAAGAATTTGGAAATTCAAAGTGTCTACAATTAAATTATTATATCCAAATGAATTTCCTCTTTCACATAATGTAATTTTATTATTACCAGCTGACGCACATTTCTCTATTATGTTTTTCATCTCTGGAGCAGATAAGAACTGCGGCTTCTTGAATTGTATAATTGAATTAGTTTTAGCTGCAGCAGAAACTAGATCCGTTTGCCGAGCTAGGAAGGCTGGTATTTGTACTATCTCGCAAATTTCGCTTACTGGAGTAGCTTGATCAGGCTCGTGGATATCAGTAATAACAGGAATATCAAAGGTTTCCTTCACTTCTTGAAGTATTTTTAAGCCCTCGTCCATTCCGGGGCCTCTAAAAGAGTTTATTGAGCTTCTATTTGCCTTATCAAAAGATGCTTTAAAGATATAGTTTATTTGCATTGATTCAGATACTTTTGCAAATTTTTCAGCGATTTTCATCGCAAGATCCCTGGATTCAAGAACATTCATTCCACCCATTAAGGTTAAATTTCCTTCATTTGATATTTCAAAATTTCTTAGTTTTAAATTATTCATTATTTTTCTATTGTACTCTTTATATAACTATTAAATATAGGGTGGCCGTCCCTTGGGTTGGACGTAAACTCCGGATGAAACTGACAAGCCAAAAACCATTTATGATTTTTTATCTCCACCATTTCAACTAATTTATCATCAACAGAAGTTCCAACTACCTCAAGTCCAGAATTAGACATATCCTCAGCAAAATCAGGATTAACTTCATATCTATGCCTATGCCTTTCAGTTATTTCCATTTTTTTATACATAGTGAAAGCATTTGAAGTTTTTTTAATTTTGCAAACCTGTCCACCAAGTCTCATTGTTCCACCAAGGTCTGAGTTTTTACTTCTTTTTTGTTTTTTACCAGAACCATCACTCCACTCAGTTATTAGGGCTATTACTGGATATTTAGTATCTGGATTAAATTCTGTGCTATTTGAATTCTTTAAACCCAAGACATTCCTTGAATATTCAATAATAGCAACTTGCATTCCAAGGCATATCCCTAAGTAAGGCATATTACTTTCCCTAGCAAATTTACATGCTGTGATCATTCCCTCAACACCTCGGTCTCCAAACCCGCCTGGAACTAAAACAGCATCATTAAAACCAATTAATTTTTTGACGTTTCTAGGCGTAATAGTATCTGCTAGTACAAAATTAATATTTACTTTTGTTTTGTGCTTGATTCCTGCATGCTCAAGCGCCTCATTGATAGATTTATATGAATCTTGAAGCTCTGTATATTTTCCAACAAATGCAATATTTACCTCTTGAACAGGGTTAAGACTCGCCTTAACAACTCTTCTCCAATCAGACAGTTTTGGTTTATTAGGTCTTATTTTCAGCTTACGAAGTATTAATTCATCAACTTTTTGTTTATTTAATAAAAGTGGGATTGAGTAAACGGTTTCAACATCGTGCATAGAAATAACATTATCTGGATTGACTGAACAAAATAATGCAATTTTTTTCTTTTCATCTTTTGGAAGCTCTTGCTCAGACCTACATACTAAACAATCAGGAGTAATACCCAATGATCTTAGCTCTTTTACAGAATGTTGCGTTGGCTTAGTTTTTAGTTCTCCAGAGGCCTTTATATATGGGACAAGGGTTAGATGGACTACAGCTGACGATGAAGATGGAAGCTCAAGAACCATCTGTCTAATGGCTTCGACAAATGGTTGGCTTTCGATATCTCCAACAGTGCCGCCTATTTCAACAATTGCAATATCTTTTCCTTGGCCGCCTTCTTTAATTCTTTTTTTAATCTCATTTGTAATATGAGGGATAACTTGAACTGTTCCACCCAGATATTTTCCTTTTCTTTCATTTCGAATAACAGTTTCATATACCTTGCCAGCAGTAAAATTATTTTTTTTTGAAGCTTGGTACCTTACAAATCTTTCATAGTGCCCCAAATCTAAATCTGTCTCAGTCCCATCATTTGTTACAAACACTTCTCCATGCTGAAATGGGCTCATTGTTCCAGGGTCTACGTTTATATATGGGTCAACTTTGATTAGAGAAACTGATAAACCCCTAGACTCTAAAAGGGCTCCTATAGATGCTGCAGCAATGCCTTTACCGAGCGATGATACTACCCCTCCGGTAACAAAAATGTATTTAGTTTTGGCCATCATTTATCTCAGTTATGATGGGATAAAAGAATAACAGATAACAATAGATAGTTAAATGGAAATAATAAAATACGGTTAATTATGGTATGTTTTTTTTACTCTAGATTTTATTCTTATCATTAGATCATAAGATATTAAATCGTTAGGTATTGTAATGTTATTAATGCTTGATTCTGGTGAAAAAATTTCACAATAATCTCCAATTTTGCAATTTGTATGATCAGAAATATCTACCGTTGTAAGATCCATACTTACCTTACCAAATATTTTTGCTTTCTTTCCATTTACAAGAACTGAAGTTCCATCTTTTATATTTTGTGCTAAGCCATCTGCATAACCAATGTAAACAGTAGCAACGGTCATATCACAAATAGCTGTTGCTCTTCCATCATAACCTACAGAATCACCCTCCTTGATCTTCCTAATATTTACTATCGGTGATCTCAAGGTCATTGCTGTTTTAAGTTCATGCGTCCCAATATATCCTCCAAAAATACCTATTCCACATCTAACCCAATCATATGAGTGATCTGGATAGTTAAATACACAACCTGTATTTGCTATGCTCTTAGAAACTTCTCCAGAAAGTTGATTAAAAACATTGTTAAATCTGGCAAATTGTTCATTATTACTTTTATTTTTTGGGTTATTAGAAGCAGCTAAATGAGACATAAGGACTATTTTTTTATCTTTTAAATGCTCATTATAAATTTGCAAAAATTCTTCTTCTTCGAAACCAAGCCTGTTCATTCCAGTATTGATCTTAAACCAAAGATTTTTGTAAAAATTATTTTTTTTGATTAACTCAAATTGCTCTTTATTATGAATTACCAGATCGAGATTATGCTTTATTGCAATTTCTAAATCATCTTCAGAATAGACTCCTGTCATTAAAAGTATTTTTTTATTAGACCTCTCTCTTATTCTTATTGCTTCGCCTATTCGAACTGTCCCATACCCATCTACAAAGCAATCTATATGTTTCAATAAATTTTCCATGATGTGGCCATATGCATCAGATTTTATGACTGCCATAAAATTACTTTTATTTGGTATAAGGGCTTTAAGGTATTTAATGTTCTCTTGAACTATAGATGGATCAATTACTAGCTCAGATCTAAGTGATGTCATTCAAATGAATCATAAAAACCATCATTAGAAAAATTCTCAAATCTTGTGTATTCTTTTAAGAATGTTAAATGAACCGTTCCGATTGGGCCATTCCTTTGTTTGCCTATGATGATTTCAGCTTTATTGCCTTGCTCTGAGTCCTCATTGTAAACCTCATCTCTATAGATAAACAATATTACATCAGCATCCTGCTCAATCGCACCAGAGTCTCTTAAGTCAGCCATTATTGGCCTTTTGTTTGGGCGCTGCTCAACAGCACGATTTAACTGAGAGAGTGCAATAACAGGAACATTGAGTTCTTTGGCGAGAGACTTTAAAGCTCTTGAGATCTCTGATATTTGATTAACACGATTCTCGGCAGACGTTGGAAGCTGCATCAACTGAAGATAGTCAACAACTATTAATGACAACCCTCCTTCAGATCTAGCAAGTCTTCTAGCTTTTGCTCTTAGCTCCATTGGGCTTAGCAATGAGCTATCATCAATCCATAAAGGTAAATTTTTTAACCTCTCTCCTTCTTGCAAGAGTATTTTAAGCTGATCATCGCGTAACATACCTGACCTAACATTTTGTTGGTCAAGCTTGCACATACCAGATAACATCCTGGTTGTTAGAGATTCGCCTGGCATTTCTAAACTAAAAATAAGGACAGCACCATCTGAATCATCATTAACTAAAACATTTTCTGCAATATTCATAGCAAATGATGTTTTACCCATACTTGGTCTACCGGCAACAATGATTAGGTCTCCATCTTG
>ERZ1046568.109-NODE-109-length-70090-cov-7.065324_pt1 | contig 70090 bp, 55 predicted proteins | sample MGYA00383092_ERZ1046568 | MGnify/ENA primary metagenome ERZ1046568 (study PRJEB29581, sample SAMEA5548362) | metagenome | biome: marine; feature: coastal; material: water | depth 1 m | study: Short-term variability in the microbial, nano- and picoplankton dynamics... | reverse complement strand
ATTTCGATACGTCTATCGCTTACTTCTTCAATAATAAATTCATGATGTTCGACAATGAGCACGGCCCCTATTTCGGGAATTGATTCTAAATGATGAATGATCAATCCACCAAGTGTTTCGTATTCATCCGAATCGGGAATTCCCACGTTATAGTTATCGTTCAAATAATCGATATCGGCACGGGCAGAAAAACGCCATTCTTTGTCGTTAATTTGTTCTTCGATCCAGTCTTCTGTATCGTGTTCGTCTTCGATTTCACCGAAGATTTCTTCAATGACATCTTCAATTGTGAGTAAGCCAGACGTTCCGCCATACTCGTCGCAGACAACGGCAATATTTCCGGCTTGTTTGGTGAAAATTTCCAAAATTTCCTTCCCTGGAATAGATTCTGGAATAAAGGAGATAGGCATTAAAATCTGTTTGATGTTCTCCGGCATTTTGAACATTTCAAAGGAATGAACATAGCCGATAATATTGTCGATAGAATCGCGGTAAATAATGATTTTAGACAAGCCCGTTTGAACGAATAATTTGTGCAGAACGTCTATGCTTTCCTCCACATTGAGGGCAATTATCTCTGTTCGCGGAATCATGCAATCTCTGGCTTTCACATTTGAAAAATCCAAAGCATTTTGCAGAATTTGCATTTCATTTACAAAGTCTTCTTCGTGGTGCAAACGATCATTTATGTCACTTATATAGTGTTCCAAATCCACTTTCGAAAACACTTTTTCTTCGGTATCATCTTCAGAATTGAGCAAACGTAAAAACACGTTGCTGAGCATCATAACAATAATTGTAGGCAACAACAACAACCAATAAATCAATTGCATCGGCAAAGCTGTTATCCGCAAAAACCAATTTGGATTCAACTGCACCAAAGCTTTTGGGATAAATTCTGCCAAAATGAGCACTAAAATTGTCGAAATGATGGTTTGAAGAAAGAGTAATAATCCTGCGCTCGAAACGCCCCAAGATGTAATAACCGGATTCAATAAAAGCGCCGCATAAATACCAAACAACACCAAAACGAAATTGTTGCCCAAGAGCAACATGGCGATGAAGCGCGATTCATTTTTGTAGAAATTTCCTAGAATTCTTCCCACAAAAGTGCCAGTCGATCGGTCTAATTCAACCTTGAGCCGATTAGACGAAATAAATGCAATTTCCATCGCCGAAAAGAAGGCTGAAAACAACAGTGTGAAAATAATAATCAGAAACGAGGCGTCCATTTAGTTATGGATGAAGATAATCAATTTTTATCTGTTACAACATCGAAGCCGATGTCTTTGCGATAGAACGATTTCTCGAATTCAATCTGTTTGATCGATTCGTAAGACTTAGTAAGAGCCGCATCCAAATTCTTTCCATACGATGTAACCGCCAAAACACGACCTCCAGCTGAGGTAATTGCTGGGCCATCGGCTTTTGTTCCTGCGTGAAAAATAGTTGAATTTACGATAGCATTCAAACCATAAATTTGTTTTCCTTTTTCATATTTTTCAGGATATCCTCCAGAAACCATCATAACGGTTGCTGCACATCTATCGTCAAATTGTACGTCTCTTTCCGACAAAGTATTGGAGTGTACACCTTCAAATAAATCGAGGATGTCCGATTTCAGTCGAGGCAAAACAACTTCCGTTTCAGGATCACCCATACGACAATTGTATTCGATGACGTACGGTTCGTTTTTCACCATAATTATTCCGAAGAAAATGAATCCTTTGTACGGAATTTCTTCTGCACGAAGCCCTTTAACCGTTGGAATTATGACTTGGTTTTTGATCTTGTCCATGAACGCTGCGTCAGCAAAAGGAACAGGGGAAATAGCTCCCATACCGCCTGTATTCAGCCCTTTATCTCCTTCGCCAATGCGTTTGTAATCTTTCGCTTCGGGCAATAATTTGTATGAATCGCCATCGGTAATAACGAAAACAGAACATTCGATACCTTTCAAGAATTGCTCGATGACAACTATTTTGCTCGCCTCTCCAAATTTTCCTTGGAGCATGTTCGTCAATTCCAGTTTCGCGTCTTGCAAATCGTCTAGAATTAGCACCCCTTTTCCAGCGGCTAATCCGTCTGCTTTCAAAACATATGGCGCTTTCATTTTATCCAAGAAGGCAAGTCCTTCGCTCAATGTTTCTCTTTCAAAAGAACCATATTTTGCCGTTGGGATATTGTGGCGCGCCATGAATTTTTTGGCAAAATCTTTACTTCCTTCAAGTTGTGCGGCTTCTTTTTGCGGACCAATAACGCCTACTTTTTTCAATTCATCATCGGCTAAAAAGTAATCGTGGATACCAAGAACCAGAGGGTCTTCAGGTCCAACGACGACCATTTCAATCTCATTTTCAAGTACGAATTTTTTGATCGCTTCAAAATCAGTTGGTTGAATGGAAACATTTTGACCGTGAATTCGTGTTCCAGCATTTCCTGGCGCAATAAAAAGAGCCTCGAGTATAGAACTTTGTGCGATTTTCCAGGCTAGTGCGTGCTCTCTACCGCCCGAACCAAGTAATAATACTCTCATATTTTTTGCTTAACAGTTTTTCAAAATCGACTCAAAGAAAGCACGCCCGTCTTCGTTGGCTAAATCTTTGTCTGCCGCTCTTTCTGGATGGGGCATCATGCCGAAAACGTTTCTTCCTTCGTTGCAAATTCCAGCAATATTGTTCATCGATCCGTTTGGATTCGCTTCAGCAGAGGCAACACCATTTTCGTCTACATATTGAAATAAAACTTGGTTGTTGTCCATCAATCTTTTTATCGTCGCATCATCTGCATAAAAACGTCCTTCACCATGCGCGATAGGAATTTTGTAAGTTTTGCATGTGTCTAAATCTTTTGTAATCGGAGTTTCGTTCGACGCTGGTTTCAAAATCACATTTTTACAAATGAATTTTTGTTTGTCGTTGTGCAAAAGAGCTCCGTCTAGCAGCCCAGACTCCGTTAAAATTTGGAATCCATTGCATATACCCATAACATATTTGCCTGCTTTTGTATGCTCAATAACTGACCCCATAATAGGCGAAAGTTTTGCAATAGCACCAGAACGAAGATAATCTCCGTATGAAAAACCACCAGGAAGCACCACGAAATCAACCCCTTTCAGGTCGGTATCTTTGTGCCAAAGGCGCTCTACTTTTTGATTAAGAATATTTTCCAAGACGTAGACCATGTCTTCGTCACAGTTTGAACCGGGAAAGGTTACAACACCAAATGTCATGTTTAAAAGCTTGTAAAGTTATCGTAAAATTAGTCATTTTGAACGCTTTAAAGGCGAGAAAAAGCGGAAAGTTTTCCAACAAAAGGAACTAGAAGGTAAGAAAGAGTTTTCCAACGGTATAAATGAGAATCAGATAGACCAAAGAACTGCTTAACCATTGATAAGCTTTAATGGAAAGGCCGAATGTCAAAAAGAAACTTATTGGGATAAAGAGCAAGCTAAAACGTTCAATTTGACCGAAGAAAATGTAGTCTAAACCGCCCAACAACATACAAAATGCAGAGAAGATAAACAGTGCTCGCATCAATTTTTTAGCACGGATGGAGGTTTTTTGACTTTGTTTATTGAGGGCTAGAAAGCTGACCAAAATGGTGAAAATAATCAAGGTGGCTGTTACCAAGAAATCCAATTGAATTTTCGAATAATCTTTAGAGGTACTAATTAATCGGATGGAAATTTCATTTTCCTGAAACATAGAAAAAACGACGGCATACAAAAGCGGCACACCAAACCCGACGGCGAGGAGACTAAATTCTCGAAAAAGAATTGGACGAAGAGCGATGACCATGAAAAATAAGAAGGGGAAGAATAAAACCAGTGCGGGATGGAAAGTGGTCGCCAATCCTACTAGAAAACCAGCGTTAAATACCGCCTTGTTTCCTTTTTCGTTTTGGGCCAATTTGAAGACTTCGAAGAGGGCTAAAATCAATAAGAAATGAGAGATGGAAAGCCTATCCATTTGATAGAAAGCATGATAGAAACTGAAATAGGCGACATAGATTAGGGAAGTTATGTAAGTATTTCTATCAATGAAATCATTCCGATTAAAAAGGACGTTGAGCAACAAAGCATTTCCAAGAACAAAAATTGGCCCAAGAGTGAGCGTTAAACTTTGTGGAAGTTGAAAGTCGTCACCCCAAAGCCCTAGATTGGTAGTCGGAGCGTATTCATAATAGCCCGACCATAAATTCAAAATGACCAAAAGCCCAATAATAAAGGGCAAAAGGAGTAAAACTAAAGGTCGATTTCCGGTAAACAACTGAATCATCGCTGCGAAGATAATTAAAATCAATCGCGTAGTATCGTGTTTTTCAAGAACTCCTTTTTGCGTAACTTTGCAGATGATTTTGTATAATGTAACTGTGAGTATTGACGCAACCATAGGAGAAGTATGGTTGAAATATATGCGTGAAAAACATATTCCAGAAGTAATGGGAACGGGTCATTTTTTAGAAGCTCGAATTTGTCGTGTGGATGGCGAAGAGGGAGGGGGAATGACCTACGCAACGACCTATTTATGTGAAAACCAGGAAGTTTTCGATGAGTATGAGGCAAAACATGCGGCTGCTTTACGCAGAGAATTCAACGAAATGTGGGCCGGAAAATTCGCTGCTTTTCGAACGTTTTTAAATGTAGTTGAAGAATTCAAACGATGAGCGTTCAACCCAAAAAACACCTCGGACAACATTTCCTGACGGATAAAAACATGTGTCGAAAAATTGCCGATCAATTCATAGAAAGTCACGATTGTCACAATGTTTTGGAAATAGGCCCAGGAATGGGTGCGTTAACCGATTTTTTATTGAAAAGAGAAGGGTTAAACGTAAAAGTGATGGAAATAGATAGAGATTCTGTTGCTTATTTGGAAGAACACAAGCCCAAGTTAAAAGACAAAATTTACTCAGCAGATTTTCTGAAAACGGACATCACTCAACTTTTTGACGGGGAACCATTCGCAGTAGTTGGAAATTTCCCGTACAATATCTCTTCTCAAATCATATTCAAATGTATAGAGAACAGAGATTTGGTGCCTGAAATTATGGGCATGTTCCAAAAAGAAATGGCAGAACGTATAGCTGAAAAACCAGGGACAAAAGTGTACGGAATCATCTCTGTTCTCACCCAAGCTTTTTACGACATAGAATACTGTTTTACTGTTGATGCACAGATGTTTAATCCACCACCAAAAGTGCAATCGGGTGTCATTCGTTGTGTCAGAAACAGCACCCAAAAATTGGCTTGTGACGAAAAATTATTCATCCAAATCGTAAAAGCGAGTTTCAACCAGCGCAGAAAAACAATCCGAAATTCGGTAAAAGGATTTTTGAAAGGCAATGTTGTAGAAGGCCCAATTTTCACTTTACGACCAGAAAGATTAAGCGTGGAAGATTTTGTATATCTGACGAATTTGATTGAGAAATTAACTCCAGTGGATTAACCGCATAGTAACGCAGAGAATTTCGCAAAGGGCGCAATTTACAAGGCTTGTTTTATGTAAAATTTTGATAGAACTCCTCTGCGTGCTCCGCGATAAAAACCTTAACCAAGTTTCTCCGAAACACCCGAACCTTCGGCCTCCGAAAAATTCAGCATTTGTTTCACCGTTTTCACGATTCCCATTTTATCGAATCCACATTCTGCCCACAATTCTTTTTGGGTTCCATGGTGAACGTATCTATCTGGAATTCCAAGACGAACAACTTGCGCAGAATAATTATGCTCGGCCATAAATTCAATAACTGCAGAACCAAATCCACCCATTACTGTTCCGTCCTCAACCGTAATTACTTTTTTGAATTTTGAAAAAACTTCATGCAACATTACCTCGTCGATTGGTTTTACAAAACGCATATCGTAATGCGCTACAGACATTCCCGTAGCTTTCATTTCGGCGATTGCTTCAATGGCAAAATTTCCGGGGTGACCAATGGTCAATATCGCTAAGTCGGAACCGTTGGTCAACTTGCGACCTGTTCCCACTTTAATTTCTTTCATGGCCGTTTTCCATTCCGTTATTACCCCTTTTCCTCGAGGGTAACGAATACTGAACGGACCTTTGTTTTCCAATTGCGAGGTGAACATCATGTTTCGCAATTCAGATTCATTCATCGGTGCAGAAACAACCATGTTTGGAACACATCGCATGTACGCTAAATCGTAAGCTCCGTGATGCGTAGCACCATCAGCTCCAACTAATCCCCCCCGATCCAAACAGAAAACAACATTTAGATTTTGTAGAGCAACATCATGTAATACCTGATCGTATGCACGCTGCATGAACGACGAATAAATATTGCAAAACGGCACCAGACCTTGTGTCGCCAATCCAGCTGAAAAGGTAACGGCATGTTGTTCGGCAATGCCCACATCAAACGCACGATTCGGCATGGCCTTCATCATGATATTCAAGGAACATCCAGAAGGCATGGCAGGCGTAACACCCATAATTTTTTCGTTCTTTTCGGCCAATTCAACTATCGTATGACCAAAAACATCTTGATATTTTGGTGGTTCCGGTTGTTTCGGAACAATCTTTACGATTTCACCGGTCTCCTTATTAAACACACCTGGCGCATGCCATTGTGTCGGATTTCCTTCTTCGGCAAACTTATAACCAGCTCCCTTTCGTGTAATACAATGCAAAATTTTCGGACCAGGAATGTCTTTTAAATCTTCTAATATTTTTGCCATTCCGATAGCATCATGCCCGTCAACTGGACCGAAATAACGGAATTTCAAGGATTCAAATAAGTTACTCTCCTTCATCAAACCTGTCTTCATCGCATTCGATATTTTCGAAGCAATGGTTTGCGCATCCGGACCAAATTTGGATATTTTCCCGAGTAATTTCCATATATCGTCTTTTACTTTGTTGTACGTATGCGAAGTAGTAATGTCGGTCAAATATTGGTTCAATGCGCCAACGTTCGGGTCAATCGACATACAATTATCGTTCAAAATCACTAACAAATTGGCATTTTTTTCAAATCCAGCGTGATTCATTCCTTCGAAAGCCAATCCGGCTGTCATAGCGCCATCACCTATTACAGCAATGTGTTGACGATCTTTTTCGCCCATATAATTGTTGGCAACCGCCATACCAAGAGCTGCAGAAATGGAAGTAGAACTGTGACCAACACCGAAGGTATCAAATTCACTTTCAGAACGTTTAGGGAAACCAGAAATACCGCCTTTATTTCTATTGGTATGAAAAACACCACGTCGACCTGTTAGGATTTTGTGTCCATAAGCTTGATGACCAACATCCCAAACTAACTGATCGTACGGTGTATTGAAAACATAATGCAAGGCAACCGTCATTTCAACTACGCCAAGGCTTGCGCCGAAGTGAGAATTTCCAATTTCAGAGATTACATCAACTATGTATTGACGCAATTCTTCTGAAACCTGCGGTAAATCGTCCACAGAAAAATTCTTACGAAGATCTTCGGGCAAATTTATTTTTTCGAGAAACGGTCCAGGCTTGTATGTGTGCATTTTCTGAAATCTATTACAAACTTATTGGTAATTGGTCTAGTAACCAACAAGTGAGACTTTTATTTTGTTCGGAGTGTTAAATTTTAGGAAATATGTTGGGTGTTCCGAATGCTGAGGCGCAGAGAACGCCGAGGGGGTTTTCAAGTCAGCATAAGAACTATTACTGCACAAACTCCTCGTTCTCAGGGCCTCTGCATTCAAATAAATCTGCGCAGAGCACCAACAATCCCATTCACATCCTGATCCATCATACACCCAAAATGCTTCTTCGGACAAGCCGGATACCCAATTTTGGAACACGGTCGACAAGACAGCTCTTTCACTTCATGAATCGAGTAAAATTCTGGTTTTTTTGGAAAATAAGGATACATTCCTAATTCGGGAACGGTATTTCCCCAAACAGAAACGACAGGTACCTCAAAACAAGAAGCAATGTGCATTAACCCCGTATCATGCGTCATTAAAACGGAAGCTTGTTTAACAATGGAAGCGCTTTGCTGCAGGTTAAATTTCCCACAGGGATTAATGATGGTTTTGTTTTTCAATTGAGCAACAATTTCATTTCCCTTGGCTTCGTCTTCCGGTCCACCTATAAGCACAATGGGTAGATCAATTTTATTTAGAATTTCAACAAATTTTTCCGTCGGCAAAGATTTTGTGGCAAATTGCGCGCCAATTGCAACGCCAATATATTTTTCAGAATTCAGCTTCAATTTCTTCTGAACATTGACTTCATTTTCTTCAGAAATATAAAATTCACAGGGCAAATCATCTTTTTTCACACCTAGAGATTCCACCGTTTCCATATACCGATCCACGATGTGAACCTTCGGCATTTTATCCATTTTGAGGTTCACCAACATCCATTTCCGCACATTTAATTTCTTGAACGATTCAGACGGTTTCCCTAATTTTTTCTTTAGGGCAAGGGTTCGAACGTTGTGGTGTAAATCGATTATTTGATCAAAATTCTCTGTTTTTAACTCGTCGAGAATTTCATCTATTGATTTTTCTATTGTCCAGAGTTTATCAATTCGAGGATTGTTTTCGAGCAGTGCAGAAAACTTTGTTTTAGTGAGATAATGAATTTCAACATCCTTCAATTGTTCTTTCAATCCACGCAAAACGGGTGTCGTCAAAACGATATCGCCGATGGAACTGAAACGAACTATTAGGATTTTCATGCGTCAAAAATAGATATTTATGTGGCGATTAAGTTATTGTTCATACTTTTTTGTCCAGAAGCACTAAAGTAGCAAGGGATAAACTTTTAAACCCGCAACTTTCTATTTAAATTTGGGCACTTAAAAAATTCAGAAATGGGAAGAGCGTTTGAATACCGTAGAGCAGCAAAAGAAAAGCGTTGGGACAAAATGTCGAAATTGTTTCCTCGATTGGGGAAAGCGATTACGATGGCGGCCAAAGAAGGTGGCGAAGATCCAGCTATGAACGGGTCGTTACGCTCAGCGATTCAAAATGCGAAGGCCCAAAACATGCCGAAAGACAATATTGAAGCGGCTATCAAAAGAGCTTCGGCGAAGGATGTTGAAGCATTCCACGAAATTATTTACGAAGGAAAAGGACCTCACGGTGTTTTGGTCTTTATGGAATGCGCAACAGACAATCCAACGCGAACAGTGGCGAATGTAAAATCGTATTTTAATAAAGCGAACGGAGCTATTGTAGCAACGGGTTCATTGGAATTTATGTTCAACCGCAAATGCATCTTCGAGATTGAAAAAGCGGAAGGAATGGACCCAGAGGAATTGGAGCTTGAACTAATCGATGCTGGTTTGGAAGAAATCGAAGTTTTGGAAGATAAATTCGTGATTTATGGCGACTACACGTCTTTCGGAACTCTGGCGACTGCCTTGGAAGAAAAAGGAATTGAGCCAACAAAATCGAATTTGGAGCGTATTCCAACTTCACCCGTTGAGTTTTCTGACGAACAATTGGTCGATATTGAAAAAATGTTGGATAAAATCGAAGACGATGACGACATTCAACAAGTTTTCACCAACATTGCCTAATTAATTTATCGAGAATTCATAAATTTATGCTTTGATACAATAAAATCGGGCTTTTCCGTTTTATTGTTAGTCAAGAAAACCAGTTTAATGATTAATTTTTTCAGATTCAGTATAGGAGCAGCTTTGCTCCTTTTTGTTCTTATTGCGTGCAACCCCGCTAAGAATACGGCTGTCAATCGCTTTTATCATAGCACCACCTCGCACTACAATGGATATTTCAACGCCAATTTATTGTTGGATCAAGCCTTGTCGGATTACCGAAGAAATGTAGTGGAGGATTATTACACCTTGCTTCCTCTTCAGAATTATCCAGATACGGGCGCTGTTAAAAATTTGTACCCTGCGATTGACACTGCCATTGCGAAATGCACAAAAGTGATTCAGAATCACAGCATGCCGGGGAGCGCACGTCCTTCGAGAAAGAAAGAAGAAAACAATAATTACATTGATGAAAACTGGACCACGGTTGGTCGCGCAAGTTATATCCGAAGAGATTATGAACAAGCGATGAAGAACTTCATGTTCATCAAGAAGTTTTACACCAATGACGAGTCTAATTTTGTCGGCGAATTGTGGATGGCAAAAACGAATCTTGTTCTTGGAAAATATACTGAAGCTGGATTCAACTTGGACATGCTCGACCAAGCATTGATTTCAGAAAAGGAAGCAGCAAAACAAAAGACGTTCAAAAATTTCATTAAGAATTTAAAGAAATCGAAGAAACAAAAGGAAAAGGACAAAGAGGAAGAAGTGGCGACTGTGCCGAAAGAAATTTATCCAGAAATGTACTTGACCAAAGCGGAATTGAATTTGATTCGTGGCGAAAAAGAAGAGGCGATTGCAAATTTGAATTTAGCAGCAAAATATATAAAACGCAAGGCCCACAAAGCAAGAGTTTATTTCATTTTGGGTCAGTTGAATGAAGAAGGGGGGAATGCGTCAGCAGCTATTGCCAATTACACCAAAGTTTTAAAGAGTAACGCACCTTACGAAATGGCATTTAGCGCTCGATTGAAAAGAGCATTTTTAGGCGGAAGCGACAAGTTAATCAAGGACTTAAACAAGATGTTGGATGATCCGAAAAATGCAGAATTCAAGGATCAAATTTATTACGCATTGGCCAATATTGAATTATCAAAAGGGAATGAACCTCAAGCTGTGCATTATTTAACAGAATCAGCGTTTTATAGCACGACGAACAGCCGGCAAAAAGGGATGGCATATGAGAAAATGGGTAATTTGCGTTTTGCGAAGAAAGACTATATACCAGCTCAGAAATATTATGATTCGTGTGCAAGAGTTATAAATGGTAAATACCCAAATGCCGAAGCCATACGTAACAAAGCATCCAAATTAAGAGAATTAGTGCAAGCGGTTGAGCTAGCGCAATTTGAAGATAGTGTTCAACGAATTGCAGGTATGAGTAAGTCCGATCAATTGACGTATTTAGAGGAAGTTGGAAAGACCTTAAAATCCAGAGAAGAAGAAAGAAAAAAACGTGAGGCTGAAAAGCTAATTGCACTTCAGAAAAATCAGAATGCATTCAACCAAACTCAAAGTGGCAGTAAGTTTATCTTCACCAATGCCAAAGCTCGTGCGGAGGGATTTGAAGATTTTAAAAGACTTTGGGGCGATCGAACTAATGAAGATGATTGGCGACGAAGTGACAAAATTGTCATTGCAACGTTTATCGATGAAAATGGAATAGAAGTGCTGGTCGACAGCGCTGAGGTGGTGGACGAACCCACAGATCCATATAGCATAGAAGCATTATCGAAAAACATTCCGAAGGGAGATTCAGCCATTTTAGCCTCGCAAAACAGATTGGTCAAAGCCCGATATGCGGCGGGAATAATTTACAAGGACCAATTGAACGAAGCAAAATTAGCGACAGATCAGTTTACAGCAGTGGTGGAAAAAGATTTCGAAACGGATTATAAGGCAATGTCAGCTTTTCAGATGTATCGAATGAATGAAGCCACGAATAGATCGGAAGCGGACATTCATAAGAGTTATATATTGAATTATTACCCGAATTCTGATTACGCCTGCTATTTGCGCGATCCAGATTGTTTCGTGAAGAAAAAAGAGTACGAAGCAAAAGCGCAAAAGGATTACGTGTATACGCTGAGCAGATATAGTCAAGGTTTGTATTATCCTGCGCTGGTGAGTGCCGAAGAAGTGCTTTTGAATGAACCTGAAAACGAGTATCGATCGAAATATATGTTGTTAAAGGCTATGTGTCAAGGAAAATTAAATCCAGAAAAAACAACATTATTACCGACTTTGAATTTAATTACAAAAGAATTCCCTAAAACGACAGAAGCAATACGAGCTCAGGAAATGATAGATATAATAAAAAACGGTTTCTCTAAGTTTGAACTGGTAGATTTTACAAAAAAATCTTTGTATACCTACGATGACAAATTGGAGCACTTTGTTTTAATTTTCATTCCTAAAGATGACAACTCGAGTTTATCCAAGAATAAAATCGTCGATTTCAACATAGAGTTCTACTCCAGAGCTAAATTAAAGGTAAGTTCGAAGATATATGGAGACGACCAAAGCATCGTGGTTATAGATAAATTTGAAAATGATTTGGAGGCAAAGGAATATATGCGGACCTTTAAAGCCACAAGAAAGCATTTGATGGATCTTCAAGTTGCTAAGACAACTTTAATTACTCTACCTAATTTGAAAACACTTTTTGAAACGCAAAAACTAAATGAATACGAAATGTTTTGCGAAGAGTATTATTAGAATAATAACTGGATAAGATGATGGGAAAGAAGAATAACAGCGGAAATTTTGAAGCACCAGATCGACTGAACAGGTTGGTTGAAGGAGCAAAAATCATAGGGGAATTAATTACTGATTCTAGTATACGAATTGACGGTGAGGTTCAAGGCAATATTGCTTGTGCCGGCAAAGTCTTGATTGGTGAAAATGCTGTCATTAAAGGAAATTTGACCTGCAAAGAAGCCGATGTTGAAGGCCGAATTACGGGAAATCTTAATGTAGAAGCACTTTTAACTTTGCGTGAAAAATCTAAGATTGAAGGGGATATTTCTACAGCAAAAATTGAAATTCATCAAGGAGCTATTTTCATGGGTAATTGCTCAATGGGTGGCGCAGTGTCTTCTAGACCGAAGCAAAAAACGCAATCTGAGAATCAACCAGATATCGTTTATTAATGAGTAAGTCCTCTTCTCCCATGAAGAAATACGCCCGATTTTCGGGAATTGTAATTCAGATGGGAGTGATTATTGGGCTGTTTTCATGGCTCGGCACTTATTTAGATGATAGGTATAAAACAGAAAACATTTGGGCCATCGTTTTGGCGCTAAGTGGCGTCTTTTTGGCGATGTATTTAGTTATAAAAGAAGTCATAAACAGCAGCAAGGAAGATGAATAAATTAGCACTTTATAATGTGTTGAGCTTAACTGGATTTATTGCTCTTGCCTTCGTGATTATCAAAATGTTTGTCCCCAATTTAAATTTAAAAATTTTATTTCTCGGCCTTTTTGCAAGTTGGCTCATACTGATGGTCGGCGTTCAAATCGTTCACTTTAAATTCAAAGAAGGTCAGTTTATCAACCGGTTTTTAATGGCCACTGTTTTTCAAATTTTAGCTTTCTTGGGATTAGCTGTTTATATGATATTTAGTAATATACAAGCCTCCCCAAACATTCTTTTAAGTGTTGTTTTCACGCACATGGCGGGATTATTTATTCAAACCATCTTCTTTTTAAAGCAAAGTCAAAAGTCGGTTTAAATCACGGAACATAACTCAGTAGGTTTTTTTATTTCACCTAAACTTTTTTCGTTTTAATTTGTTTTGATTAAAAAACAATCATTATATTTGATTAATATTTCGTCAAAATGGAACATTTAAAAGTAGGAGATAAGGCGCCAAGTTGGTCTGGAAAGGATCAAAACGGTAAGGCTATAAACCAAAAAAGCTACGAAGGAAAGAAGGCTGTTGTCTATTTTTATCCCAAAGACAATACACCTGGATGCACAACGCAAGCTTGTAATATTCGAGATAATTGGTCTGAACTTCAAAAAAAGGGTATTGAAGTAATAGGAGTAAGCGCCGATTCAGAGAAAAGCCACCAGAAGTTTATCGATAAGTTTCAATTGCCATTTGCCTTAGTTGCGGACGAGCAAAAAGAAATGATAGAAACGTTTGGAGTTTGGGGCGAGAAAAAATTTATGGGGAAAATTTATGATGGCATTCATCGTACCACCTTTGTTTTAGATGAAACGGGTACAATCAAGGGAATTATCGACAAGCCAAAAACCAAAGCTCATACCGAAGAAATTTTAAAAATATTTAAGGAAGAATAGAACAACGTAAATAGTTTACGGCCTGATGAATAATCTTTGTACCGTTCAATATATAAATTAAACCATTCCGTCTTGGTGGAAAACAAACATAACCGATATGTCAGATAAAAAAGAAGTAAACGCAGAAAAATTGAAAGCACTCCAATTAACAATGGACAAGCTTGACAAAACTTACGGCAAAGGAACCGTGATGAAACTCGGAGACAATCCAGTTGCTAATGTAGAAGTAATTCCAACGGGTTCTTTGACCTTGGATTTAGCATTGGGAATCAATGGATTTCCCAAAGGAAGAGTAGTTGAAATATACGGTCCAGAATCGTCGGGAAAAACGACCTTGGCCATACACGCCATAGCGGAATGTCAAAAAAAAGGTGGAATAGCAGCTTTTATTGATGCAGAGCATGCTTTTGATCAGTTTTATGCGCAAAAATTAGGTGTTGATATCGATAACTTGATTATCTCTCAACCGGACAATGGTGAGCAAGCATTAGAAATTGCGGATAATTTGATTCGCTCGGGAGCAGTTGATATTGTGGTAATAGATTCAGTTGCTGCATTAACACCTAAAGCGGAGATTGAAGGTGAAATGGGTGATTCTCAAATGGGACTTCAAGCAAGATTGATGTCTAAGGCATTACGTAAACTAACGGGTTCTATTAATAAAGCTGGAACTTGCTGTATTTTCATCAACCAGCTCCGTGAGAAAATTGGCGTGATGTTCGGAAATCCAGAAACAACATCAGGTGGAAACGCTTTGAAGTTCTACTCTTCAGTTCGATTGGACATTCGTCGTTCAACACAGATTAAGGATGGAGACGAAGTTATTGGAAACCGCGTGAAGGTAAAAGTTGTGAAAAACAAAGTAGCTCCGCCTTTCAGAAGAGCAGAATTTGACATTATGTATGGAGGTGGAATCTCTAAAGTTGGTGAGATTATAGACCTTGGAGTTGAATTAAACATTGTCAACAAAAGTGGCTCTTGGTTCTCGTATGGAGAAACGAAACTTGGACAAGGAAGAGACGCTGTAAAACAATTAGTTCTGGACAACCCAGAACTAATGGAGGAATTAGAATCTAGAATTAAAGAAGCTCTTAGTCCTACAAGCCAACCCGAGCTAGTAGAATAAACTAACTGCATATCGGAAGATGGCATCCAGAAATGGGTGTCATTTTTTTTTGCCTTAAACCTTTTGGCAATGATGAGTTAAAGTGCTAAATTTGATAGAATTCAACCAAAAACATGATGAAACTTACCTATATCGGCGCGATGTTCTGTGCGCTTATTTCTTTTTCTGCTGTCTCTTAGAATTTTTTTCAAGACTTCACCCCAACTCAAAATCAGATAAATAATCAAGTCATTAAGACGACAAAATCAACCTACTACACTGTTGATTTGTCTGCAATGATAAGCGCCATTCAATCAGCTCCATATAGAGAGAATGTAGATTTGGGTAACTCGACTTTCTTCATTCAGCTTCCGAATTTGACCGGTGGTTTCAAGACATACAAAGTATTACGGAACCAAATCATGCATCCACAGTTGAATGTTTTGTATCCAGATATTTTGACTTTTGATAGAGTAAATGTTTCCAATGTATTGGAGAAAGTAAAGTTAGATATTACACCACAAGGTTTTCATGCCATGATAACTTCACCGGGTCATTCAACCATTTTCATAGACCCAATTCACAGTGCGCTCCCAAATAAGGTAATGGCTTATTACAAAAAGGACTTTTACACGAATAAGCAAATGTCATGTGAATTTGAATCGCGAGAGGAGAAATTGACAAAATTGATTACTTCCGATGCTTCTCCAGAATATGGCACGTGTCAATTAAGAACATATAGATTGGCCTTGGCTGCAACTGCTGAATACACCGCATATCATACAAACGCGACACTTGCTGCCGCTGCACAAGTAACAACTATGAATAGAGTAAATGGTGTTTTTGAAAGGGATATCGCTATTACAATGACACTAGTTCCAAACAATAATTTATTGATTTACACCAATGCGAGTACTGATCCATACACAAATGGAAACGCAGGAGCTATGATAAATCAGAATGTCACTGCTTGTAATGGGCAAATTGGTTCAACAAATTTCGATATTGGCCATGTTTTCGGAACCAATTCAGGAGGATTGGCTGGTTTAGGAGTTGTTTGTGGTTCAAATAAGGCAAGAGGAGTTACTGGTAGTAGCAACCCAGTTGGCGATCCGTTTGATATCGACTATGTAGCACATGAAATGGGACACCAATTCAATGCAAATCATACGCAAAACAACAATTGCAACCGAAATAACCCAACAGCGGTTGAACCGGGGAGCGCTAGTACAATAATGGGTTACGCAGGAATTTGCTCACCGAATGTTCAAAGCAATAGTGATGATCATTTTCATGGGATTAACTTGAGTGAAATTCATAATTTGATAACTAGTACCTCACATACTTGTCCAGTTCTCACTACCTTAATGAATTCAGCACCAGTGATTACTGCTGGTCCAACAACTGTTTACGTTCCCGTTAGTACACCTTTTGCATTGAATTGCATCGCTACGGATGTTAATGGGGATACATTGACCTATAATTGGGAACAAACGGATAATCAAGTGAGCACACAACCCCCAGTTTCGACATCAACTGGCGGACCAAATTTTAGAAGTTTACCTTCCAGTACCAATCCAACTCGTTATTTTCCAAAATTAGTTGATTTGGCAGTTGGTGGTCCTTTTACTTGGGAAGTGGTGCCTAGTGTTGCGCGTACAATGAATTTCAGATGTTCTGTTCGAGACAATTCAGCGGGACCAGGTGGATGCAGTGATCATGTCAATGTAGCGGTAACATCCGTTGCTGCGGCTGGTCCATTTGTAGTTACTTATCCAAACGCAAACGGAATTATTTGGGCTGGGTCTTCAACTCAGACTGTTACATGGTCCGTTGCAAATACGACAGCTGCTCCAATCAGCGCTGCAACCGTAGATATTTATCTATCTACAGATGGCGGGCTTACTTTTCCAACCCTTCTTTTAGCGGGAGCGACGAATGACGGTTCACAGGCAATAACAGTTCCAAGTACAGCAACAACAACTGCGCGAATCATGGTGATTTCAGCAGCAGGAATATTCTTCGATATTTCAAATAATAATTTCGAAATAACGGCGTCTACATTTGATTATGTATTGAACGTCTCACCAACAAACCTTTCCGTTTGTCAAGGGGCAAATGGTGCATTCAATGTAACTTCTTCGTCAATTGGCGGATATTCAGCAGCAATAAATTTAAGTGCATTGAATGTTCCAGGTGGAGCTACGCCCGGATTTTCTTCTGCTACAATTACACCAGGACAACAATCGACATTAACCATTTCGAATGCTCCTGTCGGGTCTTATTCTATGACTATTGAAGGTAATTCAGGCGGGAACATTCATACTTTAGGTATAGTTTTGGATGTTTTGACAAATTCTATTTCTGCACCAACAATTCTTTCTCCTACAAACGGAGCGACGAATACATCTAGCCCAACGAATTTGGCTTGGTCTGCTGTACCTGGAGCGGCGAGCTATTCGGTTGATATTTCAACTTCAGCAACTTTCACTACTATGGTTGATCAAGCAACAGGTTTGGTCAATCCAAATTACACCACGATAATTTTGAACCCAAGCACAACTTATTATTGGCGAGTGAATGCTATAAATGCTTGTGCGACTTCAACGTTTGTTCAAGCGAGTTATACCACCGGGACTTGTTCTACAATTAGTTCGCCTAACGTTCCAGTCGCAATTTCTGCCTCAGGAACACCCACCGTTACTTCAATAATCAACATCCCTCAAACGGGATTCGTTAGCTCAGTTCGCATTCCGAAAGTGCAAGGAACTCATTCATGGGTGAGTGATTTAACCTTCAACTTGATCAGTCCAACAGGGACTAGTATTCAATTGTTTACAGGAATTTGCACAAGCTTGGATGATTTCGATCTCGGTTTAGACGATGCAGCCACTACAGGAGCAATTCCTTGTCCGCCAACGACTGGTTTATATTATCAACCAACGGGGTCATTAGCGAGTCTTACAGGAGAACAAATACAAGGAAATTGGACGTTGGAAGTTACAGATGGCGTGAACCAAGATGGTGGATCATTGGATTTTTGGTCTCTTGAATTATGTGTTACTGCTAATCCTTGCAATCAACCAGATGTGCCCGTCGTAAGCGGACCTACTTCAATTTGTGCAGGCGAGACTGCTACTTTGAGCGTGACGGGGAACTTAAACGATGCAACGCAATGGCAATGGTATTCAGGGTCATGCGGTGGAACGATGGTTGGAACAGGAACCTCCTTGAGTGTTAATCCTACAGCCAACACGAACTATTTTGTTAGAGGAACTGGCGGTTGTGTTACAAATGCGACATGTACTAATCAAACAATTTCCGTAACAACGCTGAATATAAATTTAACTCAGAACGGAAATCAATTGACTTCTTTAGCGCCAAGTGCGACATACCAATGGCTCTTGTGTTCAGACAATTATTCTGTTATTCCAGGGGCCACTTCGGTAACTTTCACACCTACTTTGACTATCGGTTCGTACGCAGTTCAAATTCAGAACAATGGTTGTCTAGATACATCAGCTTGCTTTGTGATCGATCAAGCAGGGTTGGATGAGTTGAGTAAAATAGAATTGACTATTTCTCCGAATCCAACGAATGACTTTGTGAACTTGACGTGGAGCGAATCTGCATTTGTAGAGGCGATTGAAATTGTCGATGCAAAAGGAAAATTGGTTTACTCTATCGGAAAAACAGATGGGAATAAACACATGATAGATTTGACGAATTTAGAATCGGCCGTATATTTTGTGAGAGTTCAACATCAGTTTGGTTTGGATAATTTACGGATAGTAAAAGCAAAGTAATTATTCGCTATACGAATTTCAACTTCAATCAGATTGGTAATATAATCGCTATTTTTGTGTTCAGATAACTATGGAGCAGAAAGAAAGCATAGCCGTAATTGGTGGTGGAAGTTGGGCGACAGCGCTGGTTAAAATACTGACGAATAACTGTGATTCAATCCTTTGGTGGGTGCGAACGGAAGAAACAGTGAACCACTTGTTGAAGTATCATAAGAACCCCAGATATCTGCAATCCGTCGACTTTGATATGGATAAAATATCTGTGAGCAATGATCTTAAAAGCACTATAGACAAGGCAGATACGATTATTATTGCTGCACCATCTGCTTTCCTTGCACAAATCTTTGAAGGAATAGGACCCGATTTGTTTCAAGGAAAAGTTGTTTTTTCTGCGGTAAAAGGAATCATTCCAGAATACAATGCCATCCCTGCTCGATACATTCACAAGTCTTTCGATGTGCCTTATGACGACATAGGAATTATTTGTGGCCCTTGTCATGCGGAGGAAGTAGCATTAGAACGACTTTCATATTTGACTGTAGCTTGTTCCAATGAAGAATATGCAGAGAGAATGGCGGCGAAGTTGAATTGTCGATACATCAAAACGACGATTTCAGATGATTTATTCGGAACGGAGTTTTCTGCCGTATTGAAAAACATTTATTCTCTGGCGTCTGGTATTTGTGCAGGTTTGGGTTATGGTGATAATTTTCAAGCGGTATTGATATCCAATGCAATAATTGAAATTGAAAACTTTATTGATGAAGTAAGTCCTATTCACCGCGATGTGAAAACCAGTGCATATTTGGGCGATTTATTAGTGACAGCGTATTCCAAATTTTCAAGGAATAGATCGTTCGGATTTATGATTGGGAAAGGTTACTCTGTAAAGTCTGCTCAATTGGAAATGGACATGATAGCTGAAGGATATTACGCAACGAAAAGTGTAATGGAAATCAACAAAAAATTTCAAGTAGAAATGCCTATCGTGGAAGCGGTTTACAATATCATTTATGAAAAAATTTCGCCAGTAATGGAAATGAGAATTTTATCTGACAAATTAAGCTTAGCAAAATGAAGGTTTTCAAATTTGGTGGAGCGTCAGTTAAAGATTCGGAGGCGGTTCGAAACGTAGTGCGAATTCTAGATCTTTTTCCAGAAGAAAAAATAGTAGTTGTAATTTCAGCAATGGGCAAGACGACTAATGCAATGGAATTAATTGCAGCAGCGATTTGGGAGAAGAATTTTGACCTTTTTGAAGCACAAGTTGATCTTTTAAAAACGTATCATTCTCAAATTATTTCGGAACTTTTCCTTACTAATTCAATGACGATCGACAACGAAGTAAACTCGGTTTATGATGAACTTCGCGATAGGTATGCAACTAGTGAAAGAAACGAGAATGCTTTTGAATATGATCAAGTCGTTTCTTTAGGTGAGGTTCTTTCAACCAAGATTGTTGCTACCTATTTAGTTAAAGAAGGTAAATTGTGTGAATGGGCAGATGCTCGCACATTCATTCGCACCAATCACTACTATAAAGAAGGAGAAGTGGATTGGAAGAGCACCGAACAACTCGTGAATGATCGATTGAAAAACAGGTTTGACAATTCAGATATAGTCGTAACGCAAGGATTTGTGGGCCATACATCAGATGGATTCGCAACTACACTCGGTCGTGAAGGATCCGATTTTTCGGCTGGAATTCTAGCTTATTGTCTAGACGCCGAGAGCGTTACAATTTGGAAAGATGTAGATGGAATGTTAAATGCGGACCCTAGAATTTTTGAAAACACCATAAAGCTCGATAGAATTTCTTTTCGAGAAGCAATCGAATTGTCCTATTATGGGGCTTCGGTAATTCATCCCAAAACAATAAAACCATTACAAAATAAAAGCATACCCTTGTATGTAAAATCGTTCATTCACCCAGAGAGTGAAGGAACAATTATTCAACATGTCTCAGATAAAGACCATTTAATTCCGTCTTTTATTTTTAAGAAAAAGCAAATTCTTTTGTCCATTACTCCACGAGATTTTTCGTTCATCGTGGAGCAAAATTTGAGTGATATATTCAATCGTTTATCGCGCGTAAATGCGAAGATGAATTTGATGCAAAATTCAGCTTTGAGCTTCTCCGTTCTTTTGGATGAAGACAAAACCAATTTAAGTGAGGTTCTGGGTGTTTTTGAAAATACCTATTCTGTGCAGTTTACAGAGGATCTAGAGTTGGTTACAATTCGTCATTACGACCAAGCAACGATAGATTTTGTGTGCAAAGACAAAAAGGTGGTTCTCGAACAAAAAACGAATGATACTGCCCGTTTTGTTCTTAGCGAAGTCGACTAGAAAGTTCGGTTAATCCAAAAGGCCATAAGGCAGAAACCCAAACGAAAACTACATCATTTAGCGAGACGAAAAAGTGAATGGCGCAACCAAGAATTACAATTCCCAGAACGATATAGCGAGGCATTAAATACTCTTTCCAAAGCCCAGAAATTTGGATTTTGGTGTGTTGCTTTAATTTCAGGAAAGTGAACTTGTACTGCATCCAAACATTCAAAACTACTAGCGGAACAAAGATCCAACCTTGCGCTAAACCTAGCTCTTCATAGGATAGGAAATCAATTATTTCTTTCCCAACATTGAAATTTTCGTGGTTAAATGAATACATCAAATGCAAAAGGGCTAGGATAGTAAAATCTACACCCAAACTAAACACACCCGATTTAATCCATACGGATTTTGACTTTTCACCGCCTTGTGTCGCATATATTTTTCGTGATTTTAAATGAAGGATAAAAACTTTAGCGATGGCATCCAGAATTAAAAACAGAAGAATGAAATACCAGCTCCATCCCCAATAATAAAACCCGAGCAATGGAATAATGGCCTCTGCAATATTCTGACTGTATTTTTGCATTAGCGAAGTGCTTCGGCTGCCAATCTCGATTTTTCGAAATTAGGATTGAGTTTTAATGCACGAGAATAAGACTGGAGAGCCTGAGCTTTGTCTCCTTTAGACTCATAACACAAACCTAAATTGTGCCATGCCTCTACAAAACGCGGTTCGATAACCAAGGCTTGTTTGTAAAAAATCATGGCGCTATCGATTTCATTAAGGTTGATATGCTTCATATATCCTTGTTGAAAAAGCGACATGGCAAACGTTTCGTCTTTTTGAAACATATCTCGGTAAGTTTGCGCCGCTTCATCAAATCGGTTCAGAGTTTGATAAGCAAATGCAAGTTTGTACAAAACACCAACATCGTCGGGAACAATTTGAGTAGCTGTTGTATAATATTGAATGGCAATTGGGTTGTTTTCAGAAAGGTACATATCACCCAAAGCAATATACGCTTCATAAAACGAAGGATCCTGTTGGGTCGCAGTTTCATAGGAAGATTTGGCCAATGGCATATTGTTCATTTCTCGGTAATTGGTCCCTTTTAGAATATAAGCATCGCGGTATTTTTTGTCAATTCTTAATGCCTCATTGATATATTGAAATGATTTATCAAATTCACGTAACATAGAATAGGTTGAGGCAATTCCAATCAGTGCAGCCGTATTTCGGGGTTCCTTTTTAATGATGAAATCGTAGTGTCTTTGGGAACGCAATACATCTGCAATTGTTCTTGTTGGCGAATTATTCAAAACTAGTGCATACAACATGCGAACTTCAACATTGTTGGAGTCCAACCGAAATGCTTTAGTCGCTGATTCAGAAGCTTTTTCAAAGTTGCGTTTGTCGAAATAAAATTGCCCATGACGAATCAGAATAGGTAAACTATCCGGATGTTTCATCAACAAGGTATCAATATTACCTGGTTCAGGTTTTACCGTTTCTTTTTTGGATTCACAGCTTGAACTGAGGCCAATTGCACATACCAAAAGCGTGAAAAAATAGAGGGACATCTTCATACGACAAATGTAGCAGAAAAAAGGCCGAAACAGGAATCGAATTTAAGAGAATTTATAGCAGTTAAACGTTAAATATTATGCAAGTAATTAAAAACGTTGTAAATTTGTTCTATGAAATTAAGAGGGAAAATAATTTTAAGTATTTGCTTCATGTTTGTCCTAGTTTATGCTGAAGCTCAAGGATGTTCTCAATGTAAACTTTTGGCGGAACAATCTACGGAAGTAGGTGAAGCGTCATTTGGGAGCAATATAAATATGGGAATCTTATACCTTATGGCTGTTCCGTATATTCTTCTGTTCCTTCTTTTCAGAAAGAGAATATTCCGCTTTTTTAAAGCAATGAAGACACAATAAATTATTTTCTTATACGGCCTCCTTTAAATAATCCCTGGTCGAAATACGTATAAACTAAAGAGAATTCAACAGACCCTGCGCCAGGGGACTTTCTCAAATAAGATACCGTTGCATCATACGAAAACTCGAAACGAAACCCTTTGCGCTGAATCATAACCGAAGGAATTAATGATTCCAATGATCTTAGGTGCAACCCTAATCCCATCATAGAGTTTGATCCAGCAGAAGCACCATTTTCGTTGAGTTTATATCCAAACATTCCTCCCAGAATAGTTTCGGCATGTTTTCCTTGAAAAAACTGAGATGCGTCTAGTGAAAATTGAACTTTAGAACCTGGAACATCCTTGAGGTAGTTGGTATGTAAAACTAATTTTCGGGGGAGTCTTTCTGTGCTCGCAATGTTATATCTCAAAGTAGGTTTATTAGCATGAAACAGGGCAATACCTGCGGTAAACTTAGACTTGCTTTTACCTGCAAATGTGTTGTTTGACCCGTCGACGGTGTAATATAGTCCAGTGCTTACATCAGAGTAACTGTATGAAGGAACGATTGCTTCGCCTGATAAAATGTTTTCATCATATGTAGTCCCATTCCACTGACTTTCAAAGATTAAATTTTGCCCATTGATATTAGAGCTTGCGAATCCAGCCTGGAGGCCCAAAGACAAGACGTGATTTCCACCTCGTCCCATTGGAATGGCTCCGCTCAAGGAGATAGAACCACTTTGTTTTCCATAATTTCCATCCCCGGCGGCGTCATTAAAGAAAAACGCACCCAGTCCAAGAAAACCCTTAGAAAAATCCTGATCTTTCAACATGTTGAGATCGAAGGCTACCATGGTATTGTTAAACTTTCCACCCGATCCAATCCATTGATTGCGATGTTGTAAACTCGCTCTCATTTCGCCATCCATCATTCCTGTTGCCCCAGGATTAAGCAAAAGGGGCATTTGTGAGATTTGAGAAAAGTGTAAATCTTGTCCTGTCGCACTCAATGATAAGAGCCCGAAACTAAATACGGCTACTAACTTTTTCATTATTGTACGATTGTTATGTTTCCGTTTGTCTGTTCTCGTTCGCCGTTTTTAAACTCAACTTCTAATTGATACACATACACTCCAGATTGTACCGCTTTGCCCTTGTAAGTTCCATCCCAGACAAACTTGGCGTCTTGTGTTGAAACCATTTGGTTACCCCATCGATCGTAAATACGGAATGTAAATGAACGCACATCACCACCAACGTGAAGAGCAAATGTATTGTTTTGTTTATCTGAATTTGGCGAGAATGCCGTTGGAAATTGAACTCCTTTTAAGTTATTCGCAGGCGCTGGAGGGGAAGGAGGAACTGGTGTTGAAACCGCTTTAAAAACAGCAGTTATCGTTCCCGGAGCAGAAACTGTCACAGAGTTTTGATCGTTGTCAGCCAAACTGTCCAGGGGATCTGTATCGGATTCCCAATGATCAAAGACAAAACCAGCATTAGCGTTTTGATCTAATAAGGTTACAATTCCACCGAAGTAACTCGCCGACCATGGATCAGTTGGAGCCCATGCAGAGTTTACTTTAATATTTCCAGCGCCATTTGGCGTAACGTCAAATGTAGTAAGGAAAGGACCAGAAAGATCGTAACAATCGATTAAACCTTGCGTCAAAGCTGTACAACGTAAATCAATAAAATCTTTTAAATCTTGTACTTTTAATTGCCATCCCGCGTAGGTGCCGCCCCACCTATCAATTTGACCCTGCATTTCAGGTTGAATTTCATTAATCATACTGTCTAATAATTGTTGCATAGACGGACATGAAAAAGAAGTATTGACTAAATCGATATATCGTGTAATGTAGTATTGTTCCACCAATGGATTTTCATTGATTAATTTTTGGAGTACTGGAGTATGGCCCTGTCCTCCTGGATTCGGCAAGTTTTCCACATTACAAGGATCCGCATTGGCAGATGCATCTGGAATGTTTGTATAATTGGTGTAATGTCCAAAACTTGCATCCATATCCCAAAGAGTGTAACGCCACTTCTTTTTATCGGCATTTGGATTCATTCCTCGCCACCAAGCCGTATTCCAATTCAGCCAATCTTTAGAAACGATATAGGAGTTGAAAACGAAATAATCGACTAATGAATGCCAATTTAAAAGGCTGTCTACATAATTAAAATTTGCTGCAATACCCATATTGTTCGCAGCAACATATGTTGTCAATGCATTCCAGTCGGGAGCAGCGTTCGGTGCACCAAATTCTTCCCAAGTACCTCCCCAAGTTTTAAGGTATTGTAAGTTGAATTTATTTTGTTGGTAATAATATTCGGTGTAGTCGCCATCATCCACTTTTTCACGAATGTCGTAAACGCCCCAATATTGTCCGTTGAGGTATAAAATAGCCGGACGCCATGTTCTTTCGTCCAATTTCACATCAGCTCGTATTGAAAGTGTGTGGACAAAGGCATCTCGAATATGTGCTCCTCCATTTGGTCCGGGAGTTGAGACAAAAGGATAGTTGTCGTTGGCAGCCGCTTTAATGATTAAACGTTGAAAATCTTCACGTGATTTTTCGGGAAAAATTTTGTGATGAACTTCGTTGTTGTAGCCCATTTCATCCCTCATGATAAAGTCGAATCCACGTTGATCATAAGCCCAAGAATCGTTTCCATGTTTATTAAAATGCCCTTGACCTTCATCGATAAAAGACTTGTCTTGTTCGAATAACTCAAAATGCCCTACCCTATTCTGTGAAGTGCCACTTCCGTTTGCAATTAATGTGTATACAAGCGAACCACAAATGGAAATTACCGGTAAAGTATGGTTTACATTTATAAAATAAGTATTGGTTTCCATGAAACTAGGTTCATTGGTTGTGCTAAAAGCACCTGCTCTTACAACTGTAGTTGCGGTAATATTAATGGGAGCAGAGTACAGCGCTGAAGTTGCTGTTACAGCAGAACCATCTAGTGTATAACGAATAGTCGTACTAGGCATAGGGCAAGTCATACTTACCGTTTGAGCTGTTGTATAAAAACCGGGAGCAATGCTTAATATCGGGCGAGGAGTGTAATAATCGATACCTCCTGCATTCGCGGCATTTGGAGTTGGATATAAAAAGAGTTTCCAGTTGGCAGCCCCATTCGTTTCCCTACCCATAGAATGATCTTCTTTTGTAGTTCTCGAGATATGAACGGAATCAGATACATTTCCAACTGCATTGGTAAGAATTATCCATTCCGCTTTGGATTGAGTCAATGTAAAATCAGGGTGAATTTCGCCTCCTTGAATCACTCCTCTTTTAGAAAAATAAACCATGGTGTATCCATTTGCAGGAACACTTATCGCTGGGATTTGCCATTTTGTTAAATTACCAGCTTTATCCGATAGATAAAAACCAGTTAAATCCACAGGCGCACCGGTAGGATTGTACAACTCAGCCCAATCTTCCTCTTGTCCAAAGTTGTCTGTAGGCCCATTAAAATTAGAACAGGAATATTCGTTTATTACTACTTGTGCATTTACGAGAGCACAAGACCCAATGAGTAGAGCAAAGAGTATATGTTTTTTCATAGTTGAGAAAATCTAAATTTTTTATTTAAGCAGTTCGAAAATTACGAAATAAAAATGTTTTAGAAGAAACTAATTTATTTCATATTTGTTTTTCTATCATAAGGACGTGGAATTATTAAAAGGGTTGGCTGTCATCGTTAGACCCTCTTTTTTAAGGGGAGGCTTAATTCTAAAATATTTGTACATTTGAGTGTATTAATAACCGATCCATATGTACAGAATATTATTTTTTTCAGCCTTTTTTTTGTTTAACACATTCGTCATTACTTCTTGTAAAAAAGTAGAAGGTGAGGGGGGGTCATCATCCATTTCTGGAAAAATAATTGCGAATAAAAAAAATAGCGCAGGAGTTACTATTGCCACTTTTGAAGCGACAAATCATGATGTATATATTATATATGGTGCTGGTGCCGTCCACGATGACAAAACCGAGACAAGCTATGACGGCACTTTTACTTTTCGTTATTTAGAAAAAGGCGATTATACGATATACACCTATGAAGATTGTAATACGTGCGCTTCTGGTGATAAAGTGAAAATCATAGAAACTTCAATTTCGAAAGCGAAAGAAGAAGTAAATATTGGCACTATCGAAGTAAACGACTAATGAACCCTTTCAAAATAGTTTTAGTTTGGTTGTCGTGCTTTCCATTTCTTGGAATGAGCCAAGTCGACCATGAAGCTTGGCTTTCTGGTGGAGCAAAATACAGTGTCAACAAAAAATTTGATTTATCTGGAGAGCTAAATTTAAGAATGGAGCCGATTGTCGTGAATACTTTTTTTACTGAATTGACGGCCAAGTTCGAAGTTAAGAAATGGTTCAAACCATCAGTTGATTATCGTTTTGTTTTGGATAGAAACAAGTTCGGGAATTATAAATTGTCGCACCGAGTAAATTTCAATGCGAATGTAGGAACAACCTGGAATCGATTTGATTTTGGATTGAGAGTAAGATACCAAACTACTCTTTCCAGAGTGCGGACACCAGAGTCTAGCTTCTCAGATTTGGCTCCTGGGTTCAGAATTAAACCATCTATACTTTACGACATTAATAACAGTATTATTTCACCTGAAATTTCAACGGAATTCTTTTTTGATCGTGATGCCATTGATGGTGTGTTTTTGAATAAGCTGCGTTTTTCTGCTGGAGCGGAATTTGAAACGCTGGGGCCATACAATGTTTCTTTAAAATACATGTATGGAATGGCATTGCACGGTGAGAAATACGAACATTTGGTTTCCTTCTCTTTCACGCGAAAATATAAAAGCGCTAAAGCGAAAAAGAAGAAAGACCAGAAAAAGAATTAAGCTTATTTTCTTTCGGTAAGTCGTAACCCGATATCTAAAACTTCATCTATAGTTTCTTCCGTAATTCCCTGTTCAACAGTGAAAGTAAACTTCCCTTTTTCTGGAAATTTTCGTGATCGAAAAACCAATGGATTCTCAACCACAGTTCCTGATTTCGTGCCGAACCAACTCCCGTCTTCGTTGGCAATTCGAATTTGAAAAGGTTCACGAGCCGTAAGGCCAGATGGCGTTTTAGAATTTAAAAAGACCCACAAATTGTTGTAACTATAACTAGTTGTGGTTCTCAGTGTTATAACAAAATCATATACCTTCGAAGTATCTTGAATATCCACCGTGAAGGATGGCATGACACGCTGGTTCCACTCTTTTTTTTCAAAAGAATAGGTTTTGTCATAATACGGTGTATCTCCACATCGTGAAAAGGCAAAACCTAGGGCTAATATGAATAAAACCTTAGTCATCTTTTTTCTTTTCTTGCGGCTTTTTGTTTCGATTGTCCGGACGTCTTGGCTTATTGCTTTTTGGTTTTGCTCCCCCTTCTTTCCTTTGATTTAGATTTGCTTTGGCTTGTTGTGTGTTTTTATCATCTTCCATATTCCCCCGTGGGCGATTCGGTTTTTTTGGACCTCTATTTTTGTTGTCTTTGGACGAAGCAGATTGCTCGCTATTTTCTGGACGAGGACCTCTATTATTGCCTGAAGGGTTTTTCTTACGACGTTTCTTTTTCTTGTTTAGATTGTCGAAACGGTTCAAATCATCTTGACCAACAACATTCGAATAATCAGGTTCTTTTTTCTCAACAACAACCGTCATGAATTCTTTCAAGTCAGCCGGTTTTTTGTCGGCCTTATTCATGGCAATAATTTCCCGAACACGATCAGGATGCAAAGCAACAAGCCCACCTATGTCAGCGCTGCGCTCGTATGCAAACCACATTTGCTTTTTGAAAACGTCCGTTTTAATGTGATACGCCATACCTTTGGAGGTGTACAATTTCGTATCCGCTTTTGGGTAAGACTTTACGGCTTCAACGTACATATCTAGCTCGTAGTTCAAACAGCATTTCAACTTTCCACATTGTCCGGCCAGTTTCTGCGGATTCAATGATAATTGCTGATAACGAGCTGCTGAGGTAGAGACTGAACGGAAATCCGTCAACCAAGTTGAACAACATAATTCTCTTCCACAAGATCCAATTCCGCCTAATCGAGCTGCTTCTTGACGAGAGCCAATTTGGCGCATTTCAATGCGAATCTTGAAGTTATCCGCCATATCTTTGATGAGTTGACGAAAATCAACACGTCCTTCAGCGGTATAATAAAACGTTGCTTTTGATAAATCTCCTTGATATTCAACATCAGAAATTTTCATTTCTAAGTTCAATTTCAAAGCAAGTGTTCGAGCTTGAAACATCACGTCTTTTTCAAGACCACGCGCCTCAACCCACTTATCCATATCCTCCTGCGTCGCAATTCGATAGATTTTTTTAATCTCCATCGGTTTGAGATTCGGTGATTTTTTCGCTACTTGTATTCTGGCTAATTCGCCCAATGCTGAAACAACGCCTATGTCGTGACCTGGACTTGCTTCCACTGCCACTACGTCGCCCGCACTTAGGCCTAAATTACTCGCATTTCTGTAGAATGTTTTTCGACTGTTTTTGAATCGAATTTCTACTATATCGTAGGGTGTTTGGCCTACTGGCAAACTCATGTTTGCCAGCCAATCATACACTTCTAATTTATTGCATCCGCCAGAGCTACAGGTACCGTTGTTTTTACATCCGCGGGGAGTTCCTCCACCACTGCTACAACTAGCACAACCCATATATCTGTTTTATTGAATGGTAAAAATACGAATTAATGATGAAAGAAAATTCTACAACAGGCGGAATACTTAATTAGATTATTTTATTGAAAATTGTTGAGTCAAATACCCGAGCAACTCCTTTTTTTGAGACGTTTCTAGTATATATTCTACCTCAATATCGTGATCAAAAAGGAAGTGGGCCGTTACATTACCCCAAGCGATAACTTTGGCGTTTTTAGGAATTTTATTTTCGAGAAGAAAGCTTCGCACATTACTCGGACTAGAAAATATATACAAATCGCCCTCTTCAATTTTTTTCGAAACGGTATTGGTTTCGTAAATGGAAGCAACCGTTTTTTGATTTTCAGGAAGTTGATTTGCAACAGTATGTAAAGATTGATTACTCGTTGGGAAAAACACGTTTTTTTCTCCCACAAAAGCTAGAAACTCTTTACCAACCGATACAGGATCACCACTTTTATCACCAATAAAATCGGGAATTATTCCGTTTTTCTTCATGATTTTGGCTGTTTCCCTGCCAATGCAAGCCGTTTGAATCCCAGCGGGCAGTTGGCATTCTTCAAGAAAATATCGGATCCCATTTTTTGAGCTAAAGAAAATCACTTCCGCTTGTTTAGGGACTTTAAAGTCAATTGCTGAAAATTCAATTAAAGATTCAGAAACCAAGGACCACTTTTTTTCTTCGCAAAAGGAATGCAGCCACTGACAATCACTATTCGCTTTGCTAATGAAAATCTTCATTCTAAATTTTTTTCAATTGTGCAACGATTTGCTCTGCGATATCGAAGGCCGTATTTTCAAACTCCATCACTTGTGCTGGTTGCTCGGCTGATTTAGAGTATGAAACGAAAATACCATTGTTTTCATCACAATATACGCCCAAAGGCAATTGACACCCACCTTCAAGAAGATTCAATATTTTTCTTTCAACGCGTATTCTATTGAACACGGCTTGGTTATGCATCGGCGCCATTATGCCGGCCATCCGATCATCATCTTCACGGATTTGAAGACCAAGCACGCCCTGAGCTGGAGCGGGAACAAATTGACTCGTATCCATAACGTGAACTTCAAATGCAGACAAGTCCAATTGCAATCTGTCGACTCCTGCTTTTGCCAAAATGATCGCATCGTACTGACCTTCGGCTAATTTATCAATTCGCGTTGGCACATTTCCTCTTAAATCCTTGATTTCACAATCTTTTCGAAAAGCTTTTACCAAAGATTTTCTTCTGGCAGATGAGGTGCCGATCGTACCCTTGGCTTTTAATTTCCAAAGTTCGGAAGCGTCGAAACATTCTTTGCGAATAAGCAAAATATCCGCTGGATTTTCTCTTTCTGAAACGGCGGCAATTTTTAGTCCGGCTGGTGGATTCGTTTCCAAATCTTTGTGCGAATGAACGGCTAAATCGATTGTTCCTGCCAACAATTTATTTTCAATTTCCTTAGTGAAAAATCCTTTTCCTTCTAACTTGTCGAAGCTCAAATCTTGGATAGCATCTCCTTGGGTAATGATGACCTTTATTTCCACTTCGTTACCCAAATCTTCGAGTTGTTTTTTGACGTGATTTGCCTGCCAAAGTGCTAGGTCACTGCCTCTGGATCCAATAATAACTTTCTGCATGTTTATTTTGATTTGAGTAGAATTTCCTTTGCCATTTTCATCGGAACACTCATGTATTTTTTCTCCATGTAACCCAGAATTTTTTCGAGAATCTCTTTCGATTCTTTGTCTAAATTGTCGAGGTCGTTTTTGAACACTTCGTTCATCGCCATGGATTTAATTTCTTTTACTTTTTGCGGAACGTCACGCATAGCCAATTCTACATTTCTCTCTTTTTGTAAGAGGTTGAACTTCGTCAGGGACCAAGATATAATTTGTTCTACATGGCTAATCTCAGAAGATCGTTCTTTTAAATTGTTATCCGATATTTTCTGTAAAAGAGATACAGAAATATGGTGAACATTGTGATTGTCTATAATAGCTGGATCTATATCTTGCGGAATAGCAATATCAATGACCACTTTTTTATCCGTTTCTCCTTGAAGAATGTTTTTGTAAATCTCAGGGGAAACCAAATGCGTATCTGCACCTGTGCATGAAATTAGTACGTCGAAACCGTTCGTGTAATCATTCAGCTCTGATAATGGCAAAGCTGCGCCATTTAAATCATTCGCGAGTGTTTCGCCCTTGCTCAACGTTCGGTTGAAAACAACAAAATTAGTGTATCCGTGCTTTCTGAGAAATCGGCTCAACGTCGTATTTGTGACCCCAGCACCCACTATGATTATTCTCGCATCAAGCGGAATATTCAATTCACGCAAACGATGATACGCTAGTGAGACAACAGAAACTGGCTTTTTCGAAATTGACGTTTCCGTGTATACCTTTTTCGCCGTTTCGATTGTTTGTTTGACCGCCAATCGAATAAAATCGCCTGCTAAACCTAATTTATGGCTTTGCTCATATGATTTCCGAACTTGAGTGATAATTTCTCTTTCACCAACAACCAATGAATCAATAGAAGAAGCAACGCGAAGTAAATGTTCCATAGAGCGTTCACCTTGAATATGAAGTGTGTTGGAAACAAATAAATCGATTTTTTCTTGCGGTAATTTCGGGTAAAGCGATCGAAAAAAGTGGAATAATTTCTCCTCAGTTCCGGATGATTCTCCACAAAAAAAGAATTCAACTCGGTTACAAGTAGAGAGAAAAAGAAGCTCCGACCAGTTCATTTCAGCTTTGATCGCAGCCAAACGCACTTTTCTTTCGTCCTCTTCAATATGAAGCAAACCAATCTCAGCAACATCTAAGTTGCTGTGCGTGAAGGCGATAACTTGAAACTGTGCGTACATGCTTTCTCTTGTGTTGCAAAGATAACCTAGCTTTGTCAGAGAATTGTCACAACTCGGTCATTTCAAGGGTTACAGGCTAATTTGGAATCATTCTATATAGCACAATAAATTCGAAGCCTTACGGCATTCATAATGTGCAAAAGCACTTCGAATAAAAGATTGCCGAAGGCTTCGAATTTTAATCCATTTAGTGCTTATCTTTACCCCATGGCTCATCTTGTTTTAGTACCAACTCCCATCGGGAATCTAGAGGACATTACTCTTCGTGCAATTCGTATTTTGAAAGAATCGGACTACATTTTGGCAGAGGATACCCGAACAAGTATGAAACTGATGAAACACCTTGATATCTCAAAACCCCTCATCGCTTTTCATGCGCACAACGAGCACAAGGCCCTGGGAAACACCGTACAGAAAATTCAGGCGAGCAAAATGGTTTCTTTAATTTCAGATGCTGGTACGCCTGGAATATCTGACCCGGGATTTCTATTGGTTCGCGCCTGTATAGACGCTGGGATTAAAGTAGAATGCTTACCCGGGCCAACTGCTATCATTCCAGCATTGGTGGGGAGCGGAATGTCTTGCGACAGATTTATTTTCGAAGGATTTTTGCCACATAAAAAAGGTCGACAAACCAAGTTTATAGAATTGGCCGAAGAAGAAAGAACCGTTGTACTATATGAATCTCCTCATCGCTTAGCAAAATGTATGGCGCAGATTGAAGAATTCATGGGTGCCGATCGAAACGTTTGTGTGGTTCGGGAGATTTCAAAAATGTTTGAGACTTTTCACCGAGGAACTGCGGCCGATTTAAAGATATATTTTGACCAAAATCCACCACGTGGAGAGATAGTTGTCGTTATCGAAGGAATTTCGAAAGAGGAAGCGAAACAGAAGAAGAAATTAGAGAGAAAAAAATAGCAATTGGCTTTTGGCGGTTGGCTCACCTCGAGCATAGCCAAAAGCAAATTGCTAATAGCCCACAGCAAGAAATATGAAAACCGAAGCAATAATTTTAACAAAAAAGGGAAAACCATCTGGAACATTCGAAAGAAAAGAATGGGACATTCCGACAATAAATTCAAAACAAATTTTAGTAGAGAGCGAAGCTTTTGGTTTGAACTATGCCGACGTTATGGCAAGTCAAGGTTTGTACCGCGAAGCGCCACCAATGCCCTGTGTTGTAGGCTATGAAGCGGTTGGAAAAGTATTGGAAGTAGGAGCCGATGTAGACCCTTCTTTAATAGGAAAACGAGTGCTTTCTTTTTGCCGATTTGGTGGATATGCGAAACACATTGTTTCTGAAGAATATGCAATTGTAATTATCGATGATATTCCGGCAATTGACGCTTTGTCTTTGTGTACGCAAGGAGTTACGGCGTATTACATGGCCCATTATTTATCGCCTGTTCACAAAGGAGAAAGGGTCTTAGTTCATGCTGCAGCAGGGGGTGTTGGCACTTTGTTGATTCAAATGTGTAAGAATGAAGGGGCCGAAGTTTTTGCTAAAATAGGTTCATCGAATAAAGAAGATTTAGTCAAAAGCCTCGGAGCAGATCATGTAATTGACTACAATAAAAGTGATTATGTTGTGCAAATGGCAAGTCTTTTAGGCAAGAATCGCTTGGATGTTTCCTTCAATCCTATTGCGGGTGACACTTTCAAAAAAGACTTCAATTTATTGGGCTCGGCAGGTAGATTATTTCTCTTCGGAGGCGCACAAATGAGTAGTGGGAAATGGGGCATTTTTTCTACGCTTAACTTTATTCGAAAAATGGGTAGACCCCTGCCAATTGGCTATATGATGCGATCAAAAAGTGTTTTGGGCGTGAATATGTTGAAGATAGCGGACAACAAACCAGAAGTATTGGCCAATTGCTTAAGTGAAGTTTTTGATTTATACAGAGCTGGAAAAATTAAACCGCAATCTGGAGGGGTTTTTTCTGTTGTTAAATTTGATGATGCATTTTCGACCTTGGCTTCCGGAAAGAGCACGGGTAAAATTGGCGTGAAATGGGAAGACTAGCTCTGTAACAGAATTACTTTCATTGATTTATTCTTTTGTTTAATAATCTAAATAAAATAGATCATAAAAATCACATGGCCGTTTCTTTTTGCTTCCTACTTTTTGAGCATGACATCTTTTGCGCAAAAGGCTGCACCTATGGGTGGAAAGTGAAATGGCATTGTATCAATTATCCAAATCAGCAAGCGGAAATTCTTATGAGTTAGAGGCTTTTCTTTTAGATTACAAAGGCATGGCACGAACTCAAAACACGAGCTTTGCGGTAAATTAATTCCAATTCATTAGCGCGTCACCTTTTAGTGATTCATTAAATGCCGCGCGCAATCGTTCCAGTTTTAGCTTCGCCTCAAAGTCACCTTCCTGCGCTTTTCGTTTAGTTTGGTAATAATAATCCAATGAATGCCCAAAAAGATCGTGCTCCAAGATGTTTTTTAACTCCGTTATTTTCGAGTTGAGTTCAATCAAAAAATGCTCTATTTCACCAAGCTCTTTCGTTTCACATGGATTCAATTTTGGCTGTTTAAAAAGATATGAATAGCGAGGCAACACGGAGTTGAGTTTACTAATAAACTGTTCCAATTCTCGGTTTAAATCATCTTTTTTTGTGCTAAAGTCGGTCATTTTTTTCCATTTAACCTCTACGCAAGTTAGAGAAAAATTCGTTTTGGCAAAATCTTTTTAGTTGATTTAACATAATGCGTTGTATTATTGCAATGTGTCGGGTATTTACATTCATATTCCATTTTGCAAACAAAGATGTACCTATTGTGATTTTCACTTTAGCATCTCTTATCAGAAATATTACGCTGAAATGATCGCGGGTATTTGTGCTGAAATAGAGCAAAGAAAACACGAGGATTCGGATGAGTGGGTGAACACTATTTATTTTGGTGGTGGAACACCGAGTCTATTGAAACAGAAAGAATTAAAGTTGATTTTTGAAACGCTTCGAAAAAATTACAAAATCAATCCCGAAGCTGAGATTACTTTAGAAGCAAATCCAGATGATCTTTCTACTGAAATTTTGAAGATTTGGGAAGAAGCGGGCATCAATAGGTTGAGCGTTGGCTTGCAATCTTTTCGTCCGGAAGATTTAAAATGGATGAACAGAGCCCACAATGCGACAGAATCTAAGCGATGTATCGAAATGGTAAAAGCGCTTGGTGTCCATTCACTTTCGATTGATTTGATTTATGGATTGCCCAACCTGCCTCTAAAAGACTGGGATGTGCAAATACAGAGCGTAATAGATTACGGAGTAGATCATATAAGTGCTTATTGTCTTACAGTTGAGGAAAAAACAGCTTTGTTCAAACAAGTGAAAGAGGGAAAAATTATTACTTCGGATGAAGATGAACAATCTACTCAATATCTCTACTTGGTTGAGAAACTAAGGGGTGCGGGTTACGAACAATATGAAATTTCGAATTTTTGTTTGCCCGGGAAAGAGTCTAAACACAACTCGTCATATTGGAAAGGAATTACGTACCAAGGGTTTGGGCCTTCTGCCCATAGTTTTGATGGTAAAAAAAGAAGATTCAATGTTCGGAGTAATACAGTATACTTGAAAAATGTCAATACTGGAACAAATTATTACGAAAGTGAAAATTTATCACCAACGAATCGTTTCAATGAAGCAATCCTTACAACTATACGTACCAAATGGGGTGTTAGTTTACCCTCACTTATTTCTATACAATCACCGTCACAAGAGTTCTACAGCAAAGTCAATGAGTTTTCAAAGAAAAACTGGCTTAAAGTCGAAAACGATACTATTTTTTTAACTGGGGAAGGTTGGTTGATGGCAGATTATATTTCGGCGGAGTTGTTCGAGGTCTAGTTGATTTTCTTGTATCTTGTCGTTTCAATCAAATTATGCCTTTTATGAAATGGTCCTTATCCTTAATATTTGTCTCCTTTTTCTTTCAAACTTTTGCTCAAAAGAAACAACTTGATCATACCGTTTACGACGATTGGAAAAGCTTAAATTCCTCAAACCTTTCGAAAGACGGCAATTTTGTGAGTTACGAAATCAATCCGCATCGAGGAGATGGTTATTTGTATTTGTACAATTACGAAACAGCCGTTTTGGATTCATTCTTTCGAGGCGATGGTGGACGATTTTCTGAGAACAATGACTTTTTCTATTTTAAAAAGAAACCTGAATTCGATACGCTTCGCAAATTGGAATTGGACAAAGTAGACAAAAAGGAATGGCCCAAAGATTCGCTATTTGTTGTCCGTCTTGCAGATATGGATGTAAAATCTTTTCAGATTTTAAAAGAAAGTAAAACCCAACCAAACGGGAATTGGCTAGCCTATTCTATCGATAGCACCTATACGGAACCTAAAAAAGAGGAAAAGGAAGACGAGTTTTTCAAACGGGTTTTCAGCAAGTTTAAGAAAAAGAAAGAAGAGACAAAGGAGCCTAAAATTTCGTCCGATGGACAGGTTTTATATCTGTTTCAACCTTCCACCGAACAGCGACAACAATTTAATGATGTAACAAGTTTTCAGTTTTCAGACAATGGAGATTATCTCATTTACGTGGAACATAAAAAAATTGATAAGGAGAATAAGTACAGTTTGCACGGGTATACCATGAGCAATGGAAATCGTTTCGTAATTGACACGGCAAAAACGGGCCTGAGTAACATTTCTGTTAGTAAAAACGATAAGTTTTTGGCGTATTTGGCTTCAACCGACACAGCAAAAGTGAAAAATAGCACCTTTGAATTGTTTGATTTAAAAGGACTGAAAAAATTTATTTCCTTAGATAGTACGAGTTCATTTATTGCCAATGGTAAAACGGTTAGTAAAAATCAAACTTTCGTCTTTACTGAAAATGAGAAGTACATGTTTTTGGGTATTGCGGATGCCAGCTATGAGGAACCAAAAGATACATTGCTTGGGTCTGAAAAAGCGAAATTGGATGTTTGGCACTATGCCGACAAAAGAAATCAGCCCATGCAATTGGTTGAACTTGGTCGTGATAAAAAAGCAAGTGAATTACACGTTCTTCACTTGGACAATTTTGAACTTATCCGCATTGAAGATGAGAATGTGAAAGCAAGACCAAATAAAAACATTTCAGGCGATTATATTTTCGCAACAGATGACACGCCTTATGAACTCGAATACAATTGGAATTTCCCTTTTGCTTCTAATCATTATCGAATTTCTTTGATAGACGGAAGCCGAAAACTATTGAAAGAAGGTGTGGTAATGAGTGGCGAAATTTCTCCTTCGGGAAAATATTATACCTATTTCAACGATACCCAAGCGCAACATTACGTCGTCGATATAGGAGCGAATACCGGAACTTGTCTTACGTGCGGAACGAAAGATGTGAATTGGCAAGTGGATGGCAATGGGTCGCCACATGTTGATTATCCTTTGGGAATTATTGGATGGGACAGAGCCGAAGAAAAAATGTTCGTTCAATCCGAATTTGATGTGTGGCAATTTGATATGAACACGAGAGCGCTGACATCGATTACCAATCAAGAGGGTAAGGAAAACAAGATTGAATTTAGAATCCGAAAATGGGAATTTGACAGTGTTTTTATCTACCCAGAAACGATCTATTTGCAAGGAACGGATATGGTCTCTAAAGATGAAATGATTTATGAATGGATAGAGCACGATGATCACAATGACATAGTGAAATTGTATCAAACTCCGCACGCAATTAATCAGGTACAAAAAAGCGAAGAAGGCAAACAAATACTCATTCGTAAATCGAACGTAACGGATTATGCTGACGCTTTTATAGTGGACGAAAATTTCGAAAACGAGCGTAGAATTAGTAACACCAATCCGCAACAATCGGAGTACAACTGGGCGACAGTAGAGTTGATGGATTATAAAAGCTACGATGGCCAGAATTTGCGTGCTTTATTGTACAAACCAGAAGATTTTGATTCGACGAAAGAATATCCCATGTTGGTTTATTTCTACGAATTGTATACCGACAGACTTCACAGTCATTACGCCCCAAAACCAACAGCATCAATCATTTTCCCAACGGAATATGCATCAGCTGGGTATGTCGTTTTGATTCCAGACATTCGATACAAAACGGGACATCCAGCACAATCGGCTTATGATTGTATTATGGCCTCTACGGATGCTGCCTTAAAGAAATACCCGAATATTGATGAGAAAAGAATGGGACTGCAAGGGCAAAGTTGGGGTGGATATCAAACCGCACAATTGGTAACTATGACGACTCGATATAAAGCTGCAATGGCTGGTGCACCTGTTTCAAATATGTTTAGTGCGTATGGCGGAATTCGCTGGGGAAGTGGAATGAATCGTCAGTTTCAATACGAAAGAACACAAAGTAGAATTGGTAAAACGATTTGGGAAGCACCGGCATTGTACGTCGAGAATTCACCTTTGTTTGGGCTTCCGAATGTTCAAACACCGCTTTTGATTATGCACAACGATGGTGATGGCGCTGTTCCGTGGTACCAAGGAATTGAATTGTTTATGGGTATGAAACGTTTGGGAAAACCAGTTTGGATGTTGAATTACAACGACGACAACCATAATTTGATGAAGAATGCGAACCGCATCGATTTGAGCATTCGTATGCGACAGTTCTTCGATTATTATCTATTGGATGCCAAAGCGCCAAAATGGCTGATTGAGGGTGTTCCAGCGATTGATAAAGGGAAAGATTACGGGTTGGATTTGATGGAGGAGTAACAAGCACACTTTTTTCACGCAAAGGACAATGTAAACTCTGAGCTCTTAGTTTATAGATTAGTAATGGCTTTTTTGTGCGAACTGAAAACCGAAAAAATTGGTTTCATGGAGGTTTAGAAAAGCCGATTTTTTCTTTTAATTTTCATCTGACTGATGAAAATTTGATCCAATGATTATTTAAACTAAACGTATAAAAAATAAATTGATGATGCAGCTTTAGAGGGGATTAATTTACTCCAACCCCTTCAAAATCTTACTCACATCCTCCTCGGTCGAACTCAATTTCGTTTTACAAATCTTGATCAATTCCGAAGCTCGTTTGACTTTAACTGAAAGTTCATCCACTCCAATTTCACCTTCCTCCATATCTCGGACGATTTGTTGTAATTCTTCAAATGCCTTGTCGTACGATAATTCTTCTTTACTCATGTTTAACTAAATTTAGAAATAAGAAATCAACGAATTCATCACTCAGAAATTCCTAATTCAATCACTCTTCACTTTCCACTCTAACACTTTCCCCGCAATCAACCGTCGATTCTATTTCCAATTCGTGCGTGAATGTAATGATTTTGTCCCCCTTTTTTACTGTATTGTCCTTTGAAATCACCTTCCCATTGGCTCGGGTAATTGAATATCCGCGTTTCAATACCATTTGCGGACTGAGCAATTCAACGTTGTGCGCAAGCAACGCAATTTTTTCTTCGAAGCGCATCAATGTTCTTTCGGTGTTTGGTTTCAATTTCTCACGGAGATGATTCAAACTTTGTTTATTATTCTGAAGTAAAAAATGAGCTTCGCGCACCAATCTCCCAATTGCCAGTTTGATTTCCGTTGAACGCTCCGACTTAGAATCTTGGTACGCTTTCAATAAATCTACCTCCGTTTCTTTCAACAATTTTTGATGTCCTGAAAAGGCGCCTTTGACTATCGTCAGGAATAATTTTTGAGCATGCCCTAATTTCTCATCTGTTTCCTCCAAAAGACGCTTCGATAAGCGAACAATTGTTTTCTGCGCATCTTCCACAGGAACGGCAAATTCATGAAAACTACGAATGAACATTTCGGCTAATTCCGTTGGGGTAATTCCGTTTGTATAGGCAATCATTTCGGCAACCGTAAGATTCGTGCTATGACCAATTCCCGTCAACACAGGCAATGGAAAGTTCGCGATGGCTGCGCACAATTCGTAATCATTGTAGCACGTCAATCCCACTTCGCCGCCACCTCCCCGAACGATAACCACCGCATCAAAATACTGTTTGACGGTTAAAATTCTATTCAATTGTTTGCGTATCGAAGCCGAAGCGATATCGCCTTGTAAAGCCGCAGGAAATAAATGCGTGTAAAAGGAATAACCATATTCATTCGCTTGCAAAACCTGCATAAAATCCGACAAACCTTTGCTCGTATAAGCAGATATAACCGCAATTCGTTTTGGCAAGAGCGGAAATTTTAATTGTTGATTCCGGTTGAGCAAATTCTCTTTCGCCAAACGTTTCAGCGTTTCCTCCTTCTCTCGTTGCAATTCTCCGAGCGAATAGTTCGGATCAATATCCAATATATGTAAACTCAATCCATATATTTCGCTGAAGGTAATTTTCACTAAAAACAGCATAGTCGAACCTTCTTTCACGGGTTCTTTGGCAATTTTCAGAAAAGAAGTATTCACCCTGTCCATAACTGTTTTCCAAATAGTTCCAGAAATTTGTGCTACCGTTTTTCCGTCCTTTTTTTCTGCCAATTCGGGGAAACAATGTCCGCTCGGAAATCGATTTAGCTTATGCATCTCGGCCTTTACCCAATACGTTTGCGAATAGCGATCGTCTATCGTTTTTTTAATGGAAGCGACTACTTTTTGAAGCGTAAAAATCTGTTTATCGGACATGAAGTTTAAAGATAAACAAAAAGAACTATCGGGTGGATGATTCACGGAAAAAGTAAAAATGACTACTTTTGCCATCACTTAAAAACATGAAAAAATGGCTCTAATAAGCGACTATAATTTTGAAGGAAAACGTGCCCTAATTCGTGTAGATTTTAATGTTCCTTTGGACAAACAAACCATGGAAGTGACGGACGACACACGTATTCGGGCAGCGAAAAAGACGATAGACCACATTCTCTCAAAAGGCGGAAGCGTAGTTTTGATGTCGCATTTGGGTCGACCTAAATCGGCTGCTGACACAGAATTTTCTTTGAAACACATCGTTGCTCATACTGAAAAAGTATTGGGAGTTCCCGTAAATTTTGGTGGCGATTGCATAGACGATTCAGCTTTCGAAATGAGTGCTGGTATAGCTAACGGCGAAGTGATGATGTTGGAAAATTTACGTTACTATCCGGAAGAAACAGCAGGAGACAGGGCTTTTGCAGAAAAATTATCAAAGCATGGCGATGTATATGTAAACGATGCTTTCGGCACTGCACATAGAGCACATGCTAGTACTGCGATCGTTGCCGATTTTTTCCCAAATAACAAAATGTTCGGGTTTTTAATTGAAGGAGAAATCAAAAGTGTTGACAAAGTATTGAACAGTATCGAAAAACCATTAACGGCAATTGTGGGTGGAGCGAAAGTTTCATCGAAAATCACCATCATAGAAATGTTGATGGACAAAGTGGATAACCTAATTGTTGGAGGCGGAATGGCCTTCACTTTTGTAAAAGCAAAAGGAGGTAAAGTCGGTTCATCATTGGTGGAAGATGACTTTCTCGAAACGGCAAAACGAATAATAGAATTGGCTGAGAAGAACGGCGTGAATTTATATATCCCAGTTGATGCAATTATTGCCGACGCTTTTTCAAACGACGCCAATACGAAGGAGGTAAACATCAACGAAATTCCAGATGGTTGGATGGGACTTGACGCAGGAGCGGAGTCGCGAAAAGATTGCGAAGCTATCCTAAACGATTCCAAATTGATTTTATGGAACGGACCGATGGGTGTTTTTGAAATGGAGAAATTCTCAGGTGGAACAATTGCTGTTGCAAACGCAATCGTGGCCGCTACACAAAAAGGGGCATTTTCATTAATTGGTGGTGGTGATTCTGTTGCGGCGATCAATCAATTCAATTTGGCCGACAAGGTTTCCTATGTTTCTACAGGTGGAGGTGCCATGTTGGAATATATAGAAGGAATAGAGTTGCCAGGAATTGCGGCCATAAAAAAATAACAAATCTGTTCAGTTTTTTCGTAGATTTAATAAAAAAAGTGCTATGAAAAATCTTTATTTCCTGCTGTACACATTACTGTATCTCACTTTTATTGCAAGTGCTTCCTTTTCCCAAGGTTCTGGAAAAGCCTATGATTTTACGTCAAATTACATTAACATTCCCAATTCAACATCTTTAAATCCAACATCATTAACCCTAGAAGCATGGATTAAAGCAGATAGTTGGGCGCCAAATATTTGGGAAAATGTTATTATTTCAAAAGACGGCTGGGCAACGGGCGATCAGGGATATACCATTCGATGTGGAGCGAGTGGAAGTTTATCATTTTTAATTGGCGATGGCGTCCCTGGATGGCACGAAGTATCAACAGGACCATTGATGACAGCAGGAAAATGGTATCATGTAGCAGGAACATACGACGGCACGACCATGCGTCTTTATCTAAACGGTACCGAAGTTGCAACAACAGCATATACCGGAACAATAAGCACTACATCGTATAACGTAACGATAGGGAAAATGTCTTACGTGCCAGGTGGCGGTCGATACTTCGATGGACATATTGATGAAGCCAGAATATGGAATACAGCAATCCCTCAATCGTCCATTCGCGAGTATATGTGCAAGAAAATGTCAACTTCACATCCACAATATTCAAGTCTAGTTGGACATTGGAATATGGATGCAGCCGGAACAGTTGTGGATCAATCTCTAATTGGGAATAATGGAACAGTTGTGGGTCCAACGCATGTCAATTCGGGCGCTCCTATTGGTGATGTAAGTGTGTTTACCTATGCTGCTTCACCAAACCTTACATTAGCAAATGGCGTTATCGATAGTGTAAATGTAACAAGCACCTCGCCACTTTCTACTGTCCATATTTATCGGGTAAATGGTGCTCCTTTGAACAACAATTCAGGCGGTATTGATTCTACAGACCAAGATCATTATTGGGGTGTTTATACATCGGCAGCTTCGTCGTATAACTATTCGATGAAGTATTATTACCCAGGGAATCCTTTTTATAACGGCACCCAAAATTATGGGGTTCTTGCAGGAAGAGTGAACGGTGGTGCCACATCTTGGGCGGCAACAACTGGAACCCATGATATGCCAAACAACAAATACACTGCGACTTTAAACAACACGAGAGAGTTTAGATTGGGATATGACTGTCCTGGATATTTTGTGAATCCTCAGTCCAGTTTATCCTTTTGTGAGGGTGGTTCCGTAACCATTTCTGATGTAGGACCAAGCACCGTGCATCAATGGTACAATGCTGCTGGACCACTTACGGGTGAAACAGGAAGTACATTTACAACGGGCATATCTGGGAGTTATTATGTGGTTGTAAATTCAGGAGCTTGCGCCTTGACAAGTCAAACCTTTAACGTATCAGCAAACATAAATCCTATCGCCATGTTCGGGTCTCTAACTCCAATTTTATGCGATAACGATATGGACGAGGCAATCGTGAATGGATTACCAGCATTTGGAACCTATTCAGGACCAGGAGTTACAGGCACAACATTTTCTGCGAGCACAGCTGGTGTTGGGACACATAGTTTAAACTACACCGTAGTTGACACGAACAATTGTACGGATGCGGACACTTTTTCAGTGGTTGTAAATGCCGCTCCAGCGTTGCCATTAATTACCCAAACTGGATCAAACCTATGCACTGCTCCGGTTATAGGATTGACGTATCAATGGTATTTGAACGGGACATTAATATCGGGTGCGATAGGGGATTGTCATAACGCGACAACTAATGGGAATTACACCGTTGTGGTAGCGAATGGATCGAATTGTGATGAGGTTTCAGCGACCTATATTTTAGATGATTTAGCATTGGATGAATCCTCTTTTGAAAATGGAATCAGTGTTTTACCGAATCCTACAGACGGAATTGTGAGCATCAATTCAATTGCACAGAATGTTAATTTTAGTGTGGCGGTTTATGATGGACAAGCTAGAATGGTCAAAGAAATTTTAACTCTTGAAACGCAGCATCAGATCGATTTATCGAATTGTGAAAATGGAATTTATTTCGTTCATATTTTCAGCGGCGGCAAAAGAAAAGTGTCTAAAATCATGTTGAAATAGGATCTCAATAAACGAGACAAAGTATTTTTTCTGAAGTTTTTTTGTTACCTTTTCGGAAACCTGACATTATATAGTAAACAATACTATAAAATCACTTACTATTCTTATCGCTGCAATCCTTGTTATTTCGGCTTGCAAATCAGGTGCTGATAATTCTGCACAAATGAATGCCAACTTAAATGATGTCGCCAAAATTTCGGTAATAGAAGAAATTGTGGGTCTTGAAATACCCGCGCGAACGTTCGAAGTTATTGCATCTGCAGCCTCCAAAATTGATCTTCCAAATGGAGAAAGCATAGAGTTTCCTGAGCATCTTTATGTTGATAAAAACGGAAAAGAGGTGAACGGAAAAGTAGATATAAGTTGGAAAGAATTTCATTCGTTTACCGACATTATGCTTTCTGGAATTCCCATGAAATATGATTCTGCTGGAGTAGAATACGATTTCGTTTCGGGCGGAATGTTTACCATCAAAGCATCCCAAAATGGGGAAGAGTTGGACGTGAAAAAGGGTAAAGAATACACGGTCAATTTAGCTTCTACGGATGACACTCCTTGCTACAATTTCTATGAATTGAACGAAGAAACGGGAAATTGGGCGTATCAATCTACGAATGTAGGAACGCCAATTAAATCGGAAAAGAAATCGGAAAACAAGCCAGCGGTTAAAAAAGAAAAAGCGCCGCTCCTAATCGATTGCGAAGTAAACTACGACCAATTTGAAGAGCTAAAAGGCAAAGACATCATTGCATGGGAAGCGACCGAAGAGTTAAATTTGGATCAAAAACGAAGAGTAAAAGAGTACGTTTCCTTGCTCACTTTGCAAAAAGATGAAGCAGGTTATTTTCTAGATTTCAAGAGAAAAAACATTCCATCTTTTATACGTGTTGCCCCTTACTATTTGGAGCAGGCTGTAGCCAATAGCTCCAAAATGAAACAAGAGTTGAAAGAAGATTTCGCAGCCGTAAAAACTTATTTTCAAGATGTGTCAAATGGCAAGGTTATGCGAACAGTAAACTTGGCTAGTTTTGGCACCTACAATCACGATTTCCGTTACAGGATGGGTGAAACACAAACATTTTATGCAGCCTTCGATTACGGCGAAAAACTACGCACCCCAGAATTGGTAAACTTATTCTACATGTGTTTTGATGACAATGTGATGGTAAAATGTTCGCCAGAGGAACAGAAAGATTTCTTCTTCGTCCCTAAAAAGCGAAACGGATTAATTGCCATTGCTCCAAACAATGAGGTCTACATTATGAAGAATAGTGGTTTTGTTGAAATCGCTAAGAATCAGGGCAGAGTGAATTATACTTTGGTTCTTGAACCAACCGGAGTGATTGCAAAATCGGGTGACGACATTACTAAATTGGTCAACGAATTATTCTAAACCAATCTTGAAAATCCTCCTCACATATTCTTTCCTGATTTTTCAGGTAGCATGTTTCGCGCAAATTGTTTTGCCAGGATATAAAAATGGGGATTGGTGGATTTTACGTTCTGATACGAAAATCCTACTACCATCTGAAATTAATTCGGTTGGTTCGTTTGATCGGTATGGTTACGCTTCCTTTGAAAACGAATTTGAAACAGGTATTATTGATTCAAATGGTCGAATTATTTGTGCTGATGAATACACTACTTTTCAAAGTGTTGGGGCGGGAATGTTTATTGTTTCCAATGAAAATGGCAAATCATTAATCGATTACGAAAAGAAGAACACGCTGCTATCTGGAATGAATTCCTGCGCAAAATGGACCGATTATCACTTTAGTTATTCTCTTGGGGTGGACACGGGTTCTGTCGCATCTCTCAAATTTTCCCAATTTCAACTGATAAGACCTAAACATTAAAAAATAAATTGAATTGAAAGTCAACACTTTATACCTGTAGACGATTCCGTTTTTGATAGTGAAAAGCAACAATATAGTCAGAGGCGACAGAACCGGTCCGAGTGCCTGCTTCCCAACCGTTAGCAAAAGAATTCATCGTGATCTAGCTTTTTATGATTTCCAATTTCTTTGAAAAATCTTCAAAAAAGGATGAACTCTTTTTAACGAGGTGAAGGAACTTATCTATGTTGATCAATAAAAATCATATTCCCATCAGGATCTTTCATAATAATACTCCCCGGACCTGAATCACCAGTTGATACTTCAGCGTCAAGTTCAAGACCTTTTGCTGTGAGGTGTTTTTGGATTTCTCGCACATCTTTAAACTCGGCGATGTTCTTCCCGTTTTCATCCCAACCCGGATTCCAGGTCATGATATTTCCTTCAAACATACCTTGGAATAATCCAATCAAGGAGTTTTCATTTTTCATAATGACGTAATTCATTTTTGCGTCACCGCCCATTTGTTCAAAACCTAATTTTTCGTAGAAAGCCTTCGAAGCTGTCAAATCTTTCACGGCCAGACTATTCGAAAATGCTCCTATTTTCATGGTCCCGTTTACTGCTTCCTCCGTAACTATTTCTGTTTTTTGTGAGTTATTATTGATCATACCACAACTCACTATTGCGATGATCCAAATTGAAATATTGATGTAATTTTTCATGGTAATTCCTTAAATGAACTTCAAAAATACATTTTTAAAATTTACCTATAACTTTCTCGAGAGTAGTAAGTCTTAAAGAATCCCCTATGAGAGAATGAGAGCGAAAAAGTTCAATAGTGCAGTAGATGAGTACTCAAATAATATCTTCCGATTTGCTTTGAAATGTCGCAGAAATTGAGGCTAAAGGCATTGTTCAGGATACGTTTGCTAAAGTTTGGAGCATATATGAAGAAGTGAGTTTTGAGAAGGTAAAAAGAGATCTGTTTACGGCAGCCTTTAATACGATAATGGAGCAATCAGCAAAAACATTAGAATAACACTCAACCATGGAAGAACAACATGTAAATGGAACCCAAGAAGGCATATTTTTTAAACTTTGGAAGTTTGAGTATTACCGAAACAAGAAAAACACGCAATAGATTCGATCAAGACGATAAATATTTTGTTTTGACAGAAAAAAAATTTGTAGTAGTTTCGTAGAAATAATTCTACTATATGAAATCCTTAACAATTCTCCTATCAGCTTGTCTAATTGCTTTTGCTTTTTCAATGACTTCTTGTAAAAAGAAAGGATGTACTGACGAATTGGCTGTTAATTATTTTTCGAAATATAAAAAAGACGATGGAAGTTGTTCGTATTCCACAATGAAAATACAAGGGCGTTTCGCTTATACCTGGAACGACACAATAAGAGATACGTGTGATGTTTACTCTTTTGAGCGTTCATATTTCGGGATTTACAACCCAGGGGGATTTGATATGGCACAAAATGAATTTCGATTTTTAGTAGAATGGGAAGGCCGAACAATGGCGATGCCTGATTCATTGGTTCAAGATATTTTCCCTGATTCAGCGAAAGCAGTAACAGGAGAAATTATCGACAGGAATAGCTTCAATGTGAAGTATACTCACCGCATTCCTGACTATCAGAATATTTCAGTGTACAAAGACACTGTATTCAATTACGAATTCGAGCGGATTTAATTCACCGACTATTTTCCTTTAATTCCCTAAAAAAACCCGATATTTGCCAAAATTTAGCGGATGTCGAAATTGATTACCCTTAACGAGTTTATTTTAGATCGCCAAGCAGATTTTCCATTTGCAACAGGTGAATTGTCACGTATTTTAAACGATATCGCCGTTGCGTCAAAAATCGTAACCCGTGATGTTCGCCGCGCAGGATTAATCGACAACATTCTTGGAGCTCAAGGAGAAGTGAACATTCAGGGGGAAGAACAACAAAAATTGGATGTCATTGCAGATGAGCAATTCATCAAAATGTTTGAACAGGGCGGAGAAGTTTGTGGTATCGCATCCGAAGAAAATGATGACTTTCTTGCGTTCGAATCCGAAGCTTCCAAAAACGGAAAGTACGTCGTGCTATTTGATCCTTTGGACGGCTCCTCAAACATTGATGTGAACGTTTCAATAGGAACCATCTTTTCTATTTACAGAAGAATTTCTCCAGAAGGAACTCCTGCAACAATGGAAGATATGTTGCAAAAAGGGCGCGATCAAGTTGCCGCAGGGTATGTTCTTTACGGTTCGTCAACCATGCTGGTGTATACAACTGGAAAAGGAGTAAACGGATTCACATTGGACCCGAGCATAGGCGAATTTTGCCTTTCACATCAAGACATGAAAATGCCAATTGATGGACGATTGTACGCTATGAATGAGGGAAATATCAAGATTTGTGAAGATGGACTTTGCGATTATATTTCGTATTGCCAAGAAGCAGATGCAACACCTTCGCACCCATATTCTGGTCGATATATTGGTTCTTTGGTAGCCGATTTCCACCGTAACTTAATCAAGGGCGGAATTTATGTTTATCCCGATACGACAATTAATCCCGAAGGGAAATTACGATTGTTGTACGAATGTAATCCATTGGCGTTTGTAGCTGAACAAGCTGGTGGTATGGCAACAACAGGACGAATTCCCGTAATGGACATCCAACCCACAAAATTGCACCAACGTGTGCCGTATTACACCGGTTCCAAAAACATGATGGAGAAGTGCATGGGCTTGTTGAAAGAGCCTTTGAAGGACTAGATTTTACGTTTTTTTGCCACGAACTTACACTAATTTATTTGTGATAGTGCGGTAGGCACTATGGTTACCTTATTTTACATTACTTCCCCATCCATTCGTGAAAATCCGTGTAATTCGTGGCTTCTTCCACAACATTTATCCCCATCTTTGCACAAATATTTAATGTCCCAAAAACACTTGGGGCACTTTCGTCGTTTGTATAAGTAAGAAATGGATCAGAGTCAGTTATTAAAAAGGGTTAAAGAATTAGCTCAAATAGATGAAACGGCAAAAGCCCTTCAATATAGTGGAGTGCGAATACATTGGAAAGGATTGGTGGGCTCAGCAAAGGCACTTTCCGCAGCAGCTTTGGCTGAACAAGTTCCAGGACATCATCTTTTTTTATTGCAAGACAAAGAAGAGGCAGCCTATTTCTTAAACGACCTGCAAAGTCTATATCCGAAGTCTAAAAACATACTTTTTTATCCAGCGTCTTATCGTGTGCCATATGAAGTTGAACAAACGGATAACGCCAACGTAGTAGCACGTGCCGAAGTATTGGAGGCCATAAATCACCAAAAAAATGTGTGGTTGGTCGCTTATCCTGAATCACTTTTTGAGAAAGTTCCAACACAGAAAAAACTGATTAAAAACACCATGCGTGTTGAAGTGGGGAAAACCTACAGCATAGAATTCATGAACGAATTGCTCATCGAATATCATTTCGATCGGGTGGAGTATGTATACGAACCGGGTCAATATGCGATACGTGGTGGAATTGTAGATATTTTCTCTTTTTCGAACGATTTTCCGTTCAGAATTGAGTTTTTTGGCGATGAGGTCGAGTCGATTCGCGTCTTCGATCCAGTTGATCAATTGTCGAAAGCTACGCATTATCATTTCAATATCGTGCCGAATATTCAGGACGAACATTTGACCATGGAAGGTACAGGAAGTGTTCTTAATTTCTTGGGGACGAACACGAATCTTTGGGTTTCAAGTGCCGAATTGACAACCGATGTACTGAACAAAGCATATGAGAAATCTAAAAAAATATACGACAGGTTAGGCGAAACCAGAAGGTCAAAACCAGAAACACTTTTTTATTCGGGAACAGAATTTCAAGAAGAAATAAAGAATCTTTCCATCATTGAATGGGGGGGAGATTATCATTTTAAAGCAGACGAAAGCATAGAATTCAACTTTGGTTTACAACCGAGTTTCAACAAGCGATTCGAATTGTTGCGGGAAGACTTGATGGCGAAAACAGCCGAAAGGTTTGATAATCTGATTTTTTCCAATCAACCCAAACAGATCGAACGCTTGATTCAAATCATGGAAGATATTGGTGGCGAAGTTGAATTTTCGCCCATTCCAATTGCCTTGCACGAAGGGTTTATTTCGCCCGATTTAAAATTGACGTGTTACACCGATCATCAAATCTTCGAACGTTACCATCGTTTCCAACTCAAGGAAGGATTCCGTCAGGCGAAGCAAGCCTTGATGCTGAAAGACATTTACAACCTTCAAAAAGGCGATTATATTACACACATCGATCATGGTGTTGGTCAATTTTCAGGCCTTCAAACCATCGATGTTAATGGGAAAGAACAAGAAGCCATACGATTGATTTATAAAGATGGTGATGTGCTATATGTTGGAATTCACTCCTTGCACCGTATTTCTAAGTTCTCTGGGAAAGACGGAATTTCGCCAAAAATGAACAAACTTGGGACCCAAGCTTGGAACACCCTAAAAAACAAAACGAAGAAAAAAATCAAGGAATTGGCCTTCGATTTAATTCAATTGTACGCCAAAAGAAAAGCGCAACCCGGTTTTGCGTTTTCACCAGATTCGTATTTGCAGAACGAATTGGAAGCGTCGTTTATGTATGAAGACACACCCGATCAATTCACAACTACCCAGTCCATAAAAGAAGATATGGAATCGAAAACACCTATGGATAGATTGGTGTGCGGTGATGTTGGATTTGGGAAAACGGAAGTGGCCATCCGAGCGGCATTTAAGGCTGTTGCCGATAGTAAACAAGTGGCGGTTTTGGTTCCCACGACGATTCTTTCCATGCAGCATTTTAGAAGTTTCAAAGAACGATTGGGTGATTTTCCATGCACAGTAGATTATATTAATCGCTTTAAATCGGCCAAGAAAGTAACCGAAACTTTAAAAAAATTGGCCGAGGGCAAAATCGATATTTTGATAGGTACGCATGCTTTGGTCGGGAGTAGAGTGAAATTCAAAGATTTGGGCTTAATGATTATCGATGAAGAACAAAAGTTCGGTGTTTCGGTAAAAGACAAATTGAAAACCCTTCGAGCAACGGTGGATACCTTGACTTTAACCGCAACACCCATTCCAAGAACATTGCAATTTTCGCTTATGGGCGCTCGAGATTTGAGCATTATTAACACGCCACCGCAGAACCGTCAGCCGGTTTTAACAGAGATTATTTCCTTCAATGAAGAAACAATTCGGGATGCAATAGCATATGAAGTAAGTCGCGGTGGACAGGTTTTCTTCGTGCACAATCGATTGGCGAACATCAAAGAAGTGGCTGGTATGATTTCTCGATTATGTCCAGGAATTCGAATAGGAATTGGTCATGGACAAATGGACGGCGAGAAGTTGGAGAAGATCATGATGGATTTCATCAACCACGAACATGATGTTCTGATTGCCACAACGATCATCGAAAGTGGTATCGATATTTCCAATGCGAATACCATTATTATCAATGACGCACAAAACTTTGGTTTGAGCGATTTACACCAATTGAGAGGAAGAGTTGGTCGCTCAAATAAAAAGGCGTTTTGCTATTTGGTCGCTCCGAAATTTTCAGTGATGACCTCCGAAGCGCGCAAACGATTAGAAGCTTTGGTTCAATTCTCAGACTTGGGAGCTGGATTCAATATCGCCATGAAAGATTTGGATATTCGTGGGGCCGGAAATATGTTGGGTGGCGAACAAAGCGGATTTATTTCAGAAATTGGATTTGAAATGTATCAGAAAATTTTGAACGAAGCAGTTGACGAATTGAAGGAACAAGAATTTAAAGATTTGTTTATCAAAAAAGAAGGAGCGCATAATTCGTTTGTTCGCGATTGTGTGCTAGAAACAGACTTAGAAATTAGAATTCCTGATACCTACGTGAACGAGGTAAATGAGCGGTTGTCGCTGTACCAAGCCATGGATGATTTGAAATCCGAGGAGGAATTGATCCAGTTTTCGAAAGAATTGATCGACCGATTTGGACCTTTGCCTGAGCAGGTAAAAGAATTGATGCTTTCTTTTCAATTGAGGTGGTTGGCCCAAGATTTGGGAATAGAAAAACTGGTCATAAAAGGAGGGAAAATGGTTGGATTTATGATCTCTGACCCACAATCCAAGTTCTATGAATCACCAATATTTCAGGTCTTATTAAAACGAATTCAAACAGGAGAATTGCCGTGCACCTTGGCGGAGAAAAACGACAAGTTGCGCATGGTTTTCACGAATGTGCATGATGTTCACAAAGCGTTTAAATTGTTCGTATCCATTCGTGAAGTACAAACAGAAGCGATGTAGAACTATTTCGTTTCTAAGCGAATATATTGGTATGGACCGTAACGTTCTTTGTTTTCTAAATCGCCTTCGTAAGCGGGGCTTTGGACAAGAGATTCAGCAATTAAAAAAGAGATTTTATCCTTGTATTGTTTCTTCTTGATATGTTCCGCAATCAATTTGGCGACGTTTTCTCGCCAAGGGGAGGTTGGTTTGGTTCAAAAGATAGGTTTATTTCTTTTATAACGGGATTAATCAAATAAAAGTCATCTTTTTCCGTCTCCTATATCCATCAATCCTTAACTTTGGATTCAATCAAATGAAAAAAGCATACGTTCTTGTTTCCAATGATTTGTACACCGATCAACGCGTGCACAAAGTCTGTGAGTTTCTCCACGAAAATGGAATGGATGTTACTTTATTGGGGCGGAAACTTCCCAATAGTAAGGAACTAGAACCGAGGAATTATTCGACCAAAAGATTTGGATTGTGGTTTAAAAAAGGGCCCTTGTTTTATGCTAATCTGAATTTAAAACTCTACACCTTTCTGTTTTTTAAGAAATGTGACCTGATTGTTGCAAATGACTTAGACACATTGATGGCCGGATATTTATCGGCCAAAAGGAAGAAGAATTGTGAGTTGGTGTATGATTCTCATGAGTTTTATACGGGCGTTCCAGAGTTGGTAAACAGACCGAGCGTGCAACGAATTTGGGAGAGAATCGAAGGGTGGATTTTCCCAAAGTTGAACAAGATTTATACTGTCAATCAATCCATTGCGGACATCTACGAAAAGAAGTACGGGGAAAAGCTTTTTGTCGTGAGAAACGTTTCTCCACGTATTACTGATTTGGATATTGTTTCAAAAGAAACGTATGAGATACCTTCGGATAAAAAAATGCTGATTCTTCAAGGAGCAGGCATCAATGTAGATCGTGGTGCTGAGGAATTGGTCGAAGCCATGATAGAAATTGACGAAGCTGTTTTGGTCATTGTGGGCGATGGTGATGTAGTTCCGCAGTTGAAGACTTTTGTAGAAGCGAATAATCTCGATCAAAAGGTATTCTTTTTAGGCAAGAAACCTTATCTTGAAATGTTGGCGATATCTGCTTTGGCTGATATTGGGTTTAGTTTGGATAAATCGACTAACATCAATTATGAAAATTCTTTGCCCAATAAGATCTTCGATTACATTCAAGCAGGGACGCCCATAATTGCAAGCAATATCAAGGAGGTAAGAAATGTGGTAGAAACGCACGAAATCGGCTTGATTATCGAAGAGGTGTCAGCATCAATTTTGACAGAAAACATCAAAAAAATGCTTAAAAATGAAGAAAAAAGAGTGTTTTTTACCGAAAATTGCAAAAAAACAGCTCAATCCCTAAATTGGGAAAATGAAAAAGCAGTTCTAAAAAAAATCTATTTTGAATCTTGAGTAAGCGTATCCATATCGTGTCATTTGATGTTCCATTTCCAGCGGATTATGGAGGTGTGATCGATGTTTTCAATAGAGTAAAGTGGTTTCATGAAAATGGATGGGAAGTCATCTTGCATTGTTTTGAGTATAAACGACAACCAAATATAGAATTAGAAAAGTATGCGGAGATAAACTATTATCCGCGGCCCACGGGCATAATGCATTGGTTTTCGAAAACGCCTTTCATCGTAAAAACGAGAATTCATAAAGGTTTAGAGAACCTGCTCAGGAATACAAAAGATGAGGTTTTATTGGAAGGTTTGCATTGCTCACATTATCTCAACCTTCAACCCGGAAGATTTTATTTACGAACACACAACATAGAACACGATTATTACGCAGGTCTCGCAAAGAAGGCAAAAGGGTTAAAAAAAAGATACTTTAATTCTGAAGCTAAAAAACTGAAAACATATGAACCAATTCTTTCTAAAGCAAAGGGTATTTTGGTTATATCAGAAAAAGAAGTTGGTCATTTCAAGGAAATAAACCCAAACTCAATTTACGTCCCACCTGTTTTTAAATTGGTAAACACATTTCAAAAGACGGAATCGTTTGTCCTTTTCCAAGGAAATTTATCGGTAGAAGAAAACGACGAAGCTGCTCATTGGATACTCGATAATGTCCAACCAAAATCTGAAGCAAATTTTATCATTGCAGGTAAGAATCCGTCAGAGTTGCTTAAAGACAAATGCAGAGCTCAAAATGTGGAATTGATGCAGAATCCTTCAGCAGAGGAAATGCAATCACTCATTGATTCTGCGCGAATTCATCTGTTATGGACCAATAATAATTCAGGATTAAAATTAAAATTCCTCAATGCAACGGCTAGTTCTGGCCATGTGATTTGTAATTCTGCTATTGTTTCGGGAAGTGGATTATCAAATGGATTTCATACCGCTGAGGGTTCAAAAGAAGTTTTAAGATTATTGGACAAATTAATGATTTTGGAGTTAGAACCAGAAACATGGGAATTACGACAGGAAGACATTCGAAATGAGTTTGGTGGACATAGTTTGGCAAAAGTTTTTCTATAGCTCTATGTTTAAACAACAACAATCCATCTAATTCCAAAAAAATAAATCTAAGAGTTGAAGAAATAAATCTTATTTTCGTTATCAAATAATTGAGATATGGTACAAACGACAAAAACTACAACGCCGACGAATTACGGAGGTGTTATTTCATTAACTTCTGTATTCTTCTTTTGGGGATTTATTGCAGCAGGGAATAGTGTTTTTATACCATTTTGTAAGAATTATTTTAGTTTGGATCAATTTCAAAGTCAGTTAATTGATTTTGCTTTTTATTCGGCCTATTATCTCGGTGCATTAGCCATTTTCATAATAAGTAGCCGAAGAGGCAGCGACTTAGTTGGATCTTGGGGTTATAAAAAGAGTATCGTTTATGGTTTGATCTTTTCAGCCTTGGGCGCTGGCGCAATGATTTTAAGTGTAAATGGAAACACCTTTTCCGGAATGTTATTGGGTCTTTTTATTGTTGCCTTGGGCTTTTCATTACAGCAAACGTCAGCAAACCCTTTTATGATTGCCTTAGGAGACGAATCCACAGGAAGCAGTCGTATCAATTTAGGCGGCGGTATTAACAGCTTAGGGACAACGATTGGACCGCTTGTTATAGCGCTTGCTCTTTTCGGTTCTGCAGGTGCGTTGAGTGATGAGGACATTGCCAATTTAAGCTTGAACAAAGTTATAATCTTGTATAGTTGTGTTGGTTTGTTATTCTTGGGTATTGCAGTGATGTTTGGTTTTTCGAAACGAGTTCCTGCCGGCATACGCGATGAAAAAACAGAGAAAGCAGGCAAAGCAATGGGAACTTTATTGGTCATTACGGGGCTTATTTTAACCTGTCTAGTACCCGTTTTTTCTAGTTATTTATCTAAAGATCAAAAGAAAATTGAGGTGATTGAATCCGAGAACAAGGATGTGATGAAATCAGTTAAAGTTAAGTATGAGAAAACGGCAAACCCAATTGATGAGAAAAAAGAAAAAGAAAGAGTGTCAGCTTTCAAAAAACTATATCCTCAAGAAATGGCATCAGTATCTGTGAATGAAGATCGAATTAAATCATTGAAATTACCCCTTGAGCAAAGGAGAATGATTTGGTTAACAATCGGTTTGATTTTCGTCGTAGGGGGCATATTATATGCGAACACGAAAGGGAAGAAAGATAAAATAGGCTGGGGAGCGATGCAATACCCGCAATTAACTTTAGGGATGCTTGCAATATTTATATATGTAGGAGTAGAAGTAGCTGTTGGGAGCAATCTTGCGGAGTTATTGAAAAAACCAACCTTCAAAGGATTATCAACTTCCGAAGTAGCACCATATGTTGCTATGTTTTGGGGTAGTTTAATGATTGGACGATGGACAGGGGCTATCAACGCATTTGATTTATCTGCTAAGACAAAAAACATTTTGCGCTTCGTTGTACCATTGGTTGCATTTTTGATAGTTCTTGGCCTTTCAGCTGCATCTGGTTATGATGTAGAGCCATTGTATTGGTATGTTTTATGTGTTCTAGTTCAGATTGCAGCCTTTTATTACACCAATGATAAACCTGCAAAAACACTCATGACTTTTGGCATACTTGGCGGTGTCGCTACCTTATTTGCTGTCTTTGGTAGTGGAGATGTTGCAATTTATGGCGTTCTTTCAGCAGGATTATTTTTGTCGATTATGTGGCCATGTATCTTCTCACTTTCATTAGCAGGGTTAGGAAAGTATCAAGCGCAAGGTTCTGCGTTTTTGGTCATGATGATTTTGGGCGGTGGCTTTATTCCTTTGATTCAAGGAAAGTTTGCGGATTTAGTTGATATACAATGGTCTTATTTGGTTTCTGTAGCTTGCTTTGTATTCTTGGCTTGGTTTGCCTATCGTGTGAGAGGCATTTTGAAGAGGCAGAATGTATCTTTTGAGGAATAGGAATTGGAGAATTGTTTGGGTATAGTTTTGAGTTTTGAGGGGGACTCATGCTTTAACTAGCGAAACATCACAAGGATTTCGAAACTTTTCTAATTCTAAAATTCGCGAATTTTAAGGAGATAATGTGGTTTGGAATTCCAACAATTCAATTTCATAAACTAAAAACATAGTCTTTTTGAATTCTTTTGTAGTTTTGGGTTGGATTGCAATTTCAGACACTCTCTCTAACCACAATCCTCACAACCCTTCTTCGGTTTCCGAAACCGAAAAAACAAGTAAGCAAGTGCTCCAACCAATAAAAGAATGGCGATTATTTCCTGCATCTTAAGCTAATATTTGATACGTTATCCATGCAGCAAGATAAGCAATTACACCCATACTCACCAACTGTATGATCGGCCATTTCCATGAATTGGTTTCTTTCTTAACCACGGCAACGGTTGCCATGCATTGAAGGGCGTAAACATAAAACACCATCAAGGAAACGCCTGTCGCCAAGGTATAAACGGGTTGACCATTCTTAAAGGTTTGGCTTCGCATTTTTTCCATCAAGGTCTTTGAGTTTTCATCGGCATCATGCACTGAGTAGATAGTCGCCATTGTTCCGACAAAAACCTCACGAGCAGCGAATGAGGCAATTAATCCTATCCCAATTTTCCAATCGTAACCTAAAGGTCGAAGAACGGGCTCGATCGTTTGCCCCATAATTCCAATATATGAATTCTCCAATCTCAACGCGGCTAATTCTCCTTCGTTTTCAACTGTTGTACCAAATGCTCCGGCTTCTAAAGCAGAAACTTGTCCTTTTGGACCATAAGATGCGGTATACCAAATTAAAATGGAAATGGCAAGGATAATTTTACCCGCATCGAAAACAAAACTTCGGGTTTTCGCCCACATCGTAACGATTACATTTCCCCATCGAGGACCTTTGTAAGGAGGTAGCTCAAGAAGCAAGAAACTCTTGTATTTGCTTTTGATAAACATTTTCAAAACGACCGCCATCAGCAAGGCAGAAACCAAGCCCAAGAGATAAAGTCCGAGTAAAACAAGTCCTTGTAGATTGATAAATCCCCAAATATCTTTATCCGGAATAACGATAGCAATCAGAACCGTATACACTGGAATTCGGGCGCTACAACTCATCAAAGGAGCAACAAAAATGGTAATGAGCCTTTCTTTCCAATTGGCAATTGTTCGCGCCGCCATGATGCCAGGAATAGCACACGCCAATGAAGAAATTAAGGGAACAACACTACGTCCATTTAATCCCAAAGGTCGCATCAAACGGTCCATGAGAAAAATAACGCGCGATAAATATCCCGTTTCTTCTAACACGCCGAGAAAGAAAAATAGCAGGGCGATTTGAGGTATAAATATGAGAACTCCGCCAATTCCAGGTAAAATTCCATCGGAAAATAGATTGGTTAAAACACCTGGCGGTAGATTGTTGTGCAATGCTTCAGTCATCCAACTGAACCCCATATCTATCCAATCCATTGGATAACTAGCCAAAGCAAAAACACTTTGAAAAATGACAAAAAGCACCAAAATGAAAATACCATATCCCAAAACAGGATGGGCAAACCATTTGTCTAAAATAAAACGATCACGGTTGTTCTTTTCACGCGTTTGACATGCTTCAACTAAACTTTCAATTTTCTTTCTTCTGGCTAAAGTATCTGCATTTTGTTCTTCAACGTCCGCTTTAAACGGGAAAACAGTTTGAGTTATAGATGCAAAAGAAAGTGATTTTATTGCCTCTAACAAACGCTCTTTACCAAGTCCAACTCGTGCGTTCATTTCAATGATTTGTACATCAGGATAAGCGGCAGAAAGTTTGTCTATATTCGTTTTTAATCCAGCACGAGAGGAAACATCGGCCATGTTTAGTACCAGAATATTTGGGATATTCAGTTCATAAATTTGATCAAAAAGCAAGAGATTACGCTCCAGATTCGATGAATCCACAACTGTGACAATCGCATCAGGATGAGCATCATGTTCTGAATTAGAAAGCACATCCATTACAATTTGCTCTTCACCGCTGTTCGGAAAAAGGCTGTAGACTCCCGGAAAATCGACGAGTTGAACATCCGCTGCGCCATTGATTTTTCCAGATTTCAATTCTACCGTGACGCCCGTGAAATTTCCCACCTTTTGGTTGAGACCAGTTAACAAATTGAAAACTGAACTTTTGCCAGTATTTGGATTGCCAAGTAAGGCGATTTTCATCTGTTTACAGTTTATCTACGAAAACTTGAAGTGCTTCTTCGGGGCGAAGTGATACTAAGGTTTGACCCATTCGAACAGCCATTGGGCCATTGAAGGGGGCGCGAAGTGAAACTTCGATCGACTTGCCACGCATAAACCCAAGCGCCAATAAAGCAGTATGATTATCTCCGGTGCTTAACCCTGAAATCGTTGCTTTGTCGCCTACTTTTAAGTCTGAAAGATTAAATCCTATCATCGAGTAACAAAAGTACGAAGAACTCAAAAACAAACCCTACCCTAAAAGAGGGATTTTACGCCAAAAAAAGCCTTTTTTGGCTATTTAAAACTTGATTTTCCATCCGCGTTGATTCAAAACTCGATAGAAAGTCAATAGTTCATTTGCATCTGTCAGTTTTTCCAGCAAGTTTTTAAATTCAACCTCCCTTGGAGCTATTTCTTTTGAAATTGATTTCACCTTCAATTTATGTGGAAAATGCAACAGAGATTCGTCTCTTGGCGTTTCAATTTGTAATAAGAACAAACGGAGTAAATTCAAGGAATCATTATCGCTTAAAGACAAATCTGAAGACTGAATGGAGGAGAAAAAGTCAATTTTTTGTTTTGCTCTTGACAACAGGACATTCAATCTTCGTCGACCACTTTTTCGGTTCAATGGACCAAAATTTAGATTCAATTTTCCCTCTTCATTTTTGGCGTAGCCCAAACTAATCAAGAGATGATCGCATTCTTCACCTTGCACATTTTCGAGGGCACGAAAAAACAATTTATTGCTATCTACTTTCTCTTCCAACACCAGTTTATCTGCATTGGACAACTGCTTATGAATACATTTCAACTGGGTTTCTGAAAAAGCAACAACGCCAATTGAATCGGTTGATTTTAACTTCTCACTCAATAATTTGGCGAGTGCTTTTGCTTCTTCTTGATTTTCTTGTTCCAGATAATTTCCATTTTTTACGTAGTGAAGTTCTACTGGATTTACCTGTCGATTCGCATTCGGATAGGCGATTAATTCGTTGTCGTAAAAATAGCGATTGGAAAAATCGATCAATTCTGGGTGCTGACTTCGGTAATGATGTTTGAGCATGACTTTTGGCCAATTGTAGCGAGCTTGATGCAGCAAATCTATCGGTTCTGAATCGCCAGCTTTGAAAAAATTCGACGGCGACATTTGGTGTTCATCTCCCAAAATCATTGCTCGATTACTTCGGTGTAAACTACCCAAAGCATTGCTCAAAGGAATTTGTGTGGCTTCGTCGAAAAAGGTCATGTCGAAAAGGTTTTCCTCCAAGGGGAAAAAGTCGCCCACCTGAGCTGGATTAACCATCCAAATGGGCATCAAGGTTAAAACCCATTCTCTAGCTTCGGACTGCAGCAACTCTCGAATGGTCGGGTGACTGCGTGTTTTTCCGAACTCTTTTATCAGCAAGGAGCGTCCTTTACGGAGAACTGCTTTTCGACTTTTGTCATCGTCTGATAGCTTTCTCGCTGGTGTTCGTAAAAGTTCGTTCAATTCGTCGAATAGACCTTTCCTTTTCATTATGATACCTTGCGCAAAACTGATCGATTCTTTGTTTTCATGAATCAGAATATCTTGCAGTAACTCGTCCAAATCGTCCAACATAAAATCTTTGAACGTAGGAAAACTTTCTACAAATCGGATCCAATTGCTTTTGAAGGTTTCGGCTTCTAATTGTTCGAAATTTTCGCAATTACCAAAATGTTTATACAGACTGGATGGGAGTTTGACAAGTTTTTTTCGGTTGCTCAAGAAATCCGGAAAATGATTGGTGAACACTTGAAAAAGATCCCGAAACGAATCGTCATTTTCCAATTGAAAATAGGTTTTAATATTTTGGTAAAAGTCATTCAAGCGAATATTGGCATCGGCTAATTTTGCGTTCGTTACAGCGTCTGTTTCGTTCCAAATGTTCCAATTTTCAATCGTCATTTTCGCATGAAGGTCTTTCACCCAGAATATTTCAGTCTCTTCTTTTATTCCTATGCTCGTTAATTTCTTCTCAATTTCTCTAAAATCTGCTTTTTTATTGTGATGCTCTAGGTTAGCGGTCAGCGCATTTTCTATCTCAACAAACGGACTTTTTAATATAGATTTAAGATACTTTTTTACCTTCCTTTTTTGGAAAAAGCCAGTAGCTTTAATTTCCTTTAATAAGGATTGTGTTTCAGAAAGAGAGGGTGATTTTTGCCAATGGTTGTTTTTTTCTTTCGTATTGTCGACTTCCTTTTTAAGTACAAAGTACTTTTTACTCCAACGGAGAAACTTCTTCGTATCTGGAGAATCGGGCTTTAATATGGGAAAATAATCCTTGTGGATTTCATTCGTTAGAATTTGAGCAAAAGAAGCTTGTTTGAGCAGTTTTTCAAGTTCGGCTGTGGTGTTGAATTGAAACTGTTCGCGCAGTCCAATGTACTTTCTTTGAATTTTGTTCACCTTTTCATCAAATTGAAAAACCTCTTCTTTTTCCAGTCTTTTTTTCGAAATGTGACGGGTAATTTCGTTTAAGTTTTGAGAAAAAAGTTCTTTTAAAACAGCTTTCTTCTCTAAAAACTCTTTGATATTAGCTGCTGAACCGACGTATTGGGCTTTTTTAAGTTTTTTACCTTTTTTCAATTCGCGGAATTCTAAAAAAGACACGCCTCCAATCAATTCTTTATTCGATAATACGTTTAATTTGAACTGCAAACCATCCAATTTTAATTTGGATACAGGAAGATGAGGAGAAACAATGCGTGTATGGCTTTCCAAAAATTGCCACGTTTCTTTGAGTTGGTCCAAGAGCGATTGAGCATTCGCTTTTACTCCTTGCAAATAAGCAAATCGGTTTAGACCAACACTTTCGAGTTTTTGTTGAAGCACTTCTAATGCAACTCTTTTTTCGGAAACCACCAAAGTGCTATTTTGTTGACTCAAATTTTTCCCCAGCATGTTGGCCAATACTTGCGATTTGCCCGTCCCTGGAGGACCGTGTACAACAAGATTCTTTTTTAGCAATTCCTCAAAAACGGAAAGTTGATCATTATCTGCTGGGAATAAGGTCCGTGGTTCCCTTTTGTACAGCAATTTATTTACGTCTTCTTCAGAGAGCAAACTTTGCAAATTGGAAGAAAGGCCATTAAGTTGAGCCAAACCTTCTAATTCACGAAGAATAGTAAAGCGGTGGTGATGAAAATTACCGAAATGGTTTTTAGAAAGTACACTTAATTCGAATCCGCGATCGGTCAATTGATTATTCAGTTGGGTCCAATCAGGCTTCGAAAAATCAATTTCGGGCCAATCAAAATCGAATTGTTTTTTAAAATAAAATAAGATGAACGGATTGAGGAATGCGTCCTCATCCTCCCAAGAGATTTTGAATTTATTTTTTACTTTATCCAAAGTAATCTCCGCAGGGCACATCATTATTGGCGATTCACATTCAGCACCGTTAAATTCCCATTTGAGAATACCTTTGGACAAACAAAAAACAGTTGTTCCACTTTCGCGAAAAATAAGCTTTGCTTTTTTGTAGGGTCTAAGAATTTCAGAATCCGAAGAAATGACAAGTTCGTTCGTTTCATCGGATAACTCGTACGTTTCCTTCTCAGAAAAATTGACAAGAATATCATTCCGATTGAAAGATTTCAAATCATCCGCAAGTTCCTGAATAATATGTGATAACGATGCTGACAAGCTATGAATTCAACTTTAAAAGTTCCGCACGAATTTAAACAAAAAAGACTGCTTTGTTATACAATACAAAACTAGTTTTGGTGAGAAATCTTGCTAAATTTGTTCAGATGAAAGAAGATAAAATAAAATTCGCTACAAAAGCGATTCATGCAGGTGTGCATCCAGATCCAACAACGGGTGCTATTATGACACCTATTTATCAAACATCAACATACGTTTTGGATGCGATAGGAGTGGATAAAGGATACAAATATTCGCGCACACAAAACCCGACAAGACATGCGCTAGAAAAGAATCTTGCTGCACTGGAAAATGGAAAATTTGGTGCTTGTTTTGGCTCGGGATTGGCCGCAATTGATTGTGTAATCAAGATGTTGAATCCGGGAGACGAAGTGATTTCAACCAACGATTTGTATGGTGGATCATATAGACTCTTCACGACAATTTATGCAAAGTACGGAATCAAGTTTCATTTTGTTGGGATGGATAATGTAAGTGCAGTTGAAAAATTAGTCAATACAAATACGAAATTGATCTGGGTAGAAACACCAACCAATCCAACGTTGAATATCATTGACATTTTTGCAATGTCTAAACTGGCCCAATCAGCTGGAGCAATGCTTTGTGTAGACAATACATTTGCAACACCTTACCTTCAAAACCCATTGGATTTAGGAGCAGACATTGTCATGCACTCTGCCACAAAGTATCTTGGAGGCCATTCTGACGTTGTGATGGGAGCATTAATCACTTCTAACGAAAAAATTGCCGAGGAAATTTTCAGAATTCAGAATTCCTCTGGGGCTATTACAGCACCTATGGATTGCTTTTTGGTTTTAAGAGGAATAAAAACATTGCACTTACGGGTGCAGCGACATTGTGAAAATGGGGAGAAAATCGCTCATGTTCTTGCAGCTCATCCAAAAGTAGATAAGGTGTATTGGCCTGGATTTACGTCCCATCCAAATCATGATATTGCCAAACAACAAATGCGTGGATTCGGCGGAATGATATCGTTTACTTTGAAAGGAAACCAAATGGAAGAAGCACATAAAATTGTGTCCAAAGTGGAAATTTTTGCCCTGGCAGAATCGCTGGGTGGAGTAGAATCCTTGATCGGTCATCCGGCATCGATGACACATGGGGCCATTCCGAAAGGAGAAAGAGAAAAAACAGGAGTTGTAGATTCGCTGATACGATTGAGTGTTGGCGTAGAAGACATCGACGATTTGATTAGAGATTTAAAACAGGCATTGAATTAATAATAAGAGAATGAAACACAACAAATTTGCAGTAATTGGTGTAGGAAGGTATGGTTCAACGATAGCGAAAAGACTGGCTGAAAAGGGATCGCAGGTTTTTGCCTTTGATTACAATGAAGACAAAATTGAGTCGATTAAAGACGATGTTGCCTTTGCCGTAACCTTGGATGCGACCGATAAAAAGGCCTTGATTTCGCAATCGGTGAGTGATATGGATGCGATTGTTGTTGCTATTGGTGAAAATTTTGAAGCGACAATTTTGACCTGTGTTCACCTCTTGGATTTGAACGTAAAAAGAATCATTGCTAGAGCTAGCGGTCTTCAACAAAAATTGATTTTGGAAAAAGTAGGTGTGCATGAAATCATTATCCCAGAGGATGAGGTGGCATATGTTGTACGTGAGAAATTGATCAATCCCAGTATTTTATCGTTCCTACAGTTGCCTGACGATTACGAGATTGCTGAAATAATTGCACCCAAAGGAATCATAGGAAGAACCATTGACAACATTGAATTCAGGAATCACTACGAGTTGACCTTGGTAACCATTAAGCGTGAGTTTGAGGAAGAAAAGAACGGGGAAAAGGTTAAAGAACAGCATGTTATGGGTGTTCCTTCGAGCGATTCAAAAATTTTAGAATGCGATACTTTGGTTGTTTTTGGAACGGCGAAAAATGTCCAAAGATTCATGGATATTAACGAACTGTAGCAAAAAACAGGCTTTTAGGGTTCCCTTTTTTGTCCATTTTCAACACATTTTCAACACATTTTCGGTTTGTAATTCAATGCAACTTATGCAACTAATTCATATCTTGCAACGTTATTTAGTGAACAGAACAAAGATTCTGTTGTTATACTTTGCGACTTTATTAATACCGTTATATATGTTTAAAAAATTATTTTTACTCCTTTCTTTGTTTTTGGGTGTAAATAGCTTTGCCCAAATTAGCCGAGAGATCAATCCTCAAAACTGTCGTGAAGGCGAAAGTATTGAGTATTGTCGTCAACACGTTTTACAAAATGAATTGATGAAGGATCCTGTGTTTAAGAAACAATTCGAAAAAGACCAAGAGCAGCTGCGGAATGAAGGAGTAATTTTCGTTTCAAAAGGAAAAGGGGATATTCCAAATAAAGGAGTTATTTACCGCATTCCAGTTGTTTTTCACGTGGTGCACAATGGAGGAGATGAAAACATTTCTGCAGCACAAATTAAAGATGCCTTATTCATTTTGAACAGAGATTTTGCTCGGGAAAACGCTGATGCAGATGTAGTTTACGCCCCCTTTCTGGGTATGCCAGCAGACGTTGAAATAGAATTTGTATTTGCAACTAAAGCGCCAAATGGCGCATGTTTTAGTGGTATCACGCGAACGAAAAACCCAATCACTTTTGATGGGGCGAGTGGACAAGATATTCGATCCGCTATAATTTCTGGGAATGATGTTTACAATGGCACATGGCCGGGCAACAGGTATTTGAACATAATGGTATGCGATGATATTGGTGGAGCGGCAGGGTATACATATTTACCAGGATCTCAAGGGTCTTCAATGGGAAATGGAATCTATGTACTTCAAAACTACGTAGGATCTTTTGGCACTGGTAGTGTAAGCCGAAGTAGAACTTTAACGCATGAAGTCGGTCACTGGTTGAATTTGCCTCATACATGGGGGTCTGGAAATAGCCCAGGTCCTGGACAAAACAATTGTAATCAAGATGATGGGGTTAGCGACACTCCTCTGACGGCTGGGAACACGAATTGCAACGTATTTTCAAACACTTGTAATGGCGATAATTCCTTCTGGGGTTTTGATCAATTGGATAATGTAGAAAATTACATGGACTATTCTTATTGCTCAAAAATGTTCACCACGGGTCAAGCTTTGCGAATGAGAACAGCTATCACTTCTGGAGTAGGAGGAAGAAACAACGTCATTTCAGCATCAAATTTAGCGCTTGTTGGTGCGGATAGTAATTTGGTCGTGTGTAAAGCCGATTTCTTCTCTTCGAAAACAGACGTATGTATAGGTGCACAAATTGACTTTTTTGACGCTTCGTTTCATGATATTCAAGGTTGGAATTGGAGTTTCCCTGGTGGAACACCAAGTTCGTCAACGGCTGAGAATCCCATTATCGTTTATAACACACCTGGAATTTATTCGGTTACTCTTGTAGCGACAGACGGCTCTTCAAATACCCAAACGGAATTAAAAACAGGTTATGTCACCGTTCGTCCTTTTGGCTCAGTTTTACCTTATACAGAAGGGTTTGAAAATTATACAACCCTGAGCGATCCGAATTCATTTTGGAGAGCAAAGAGTGGATCGGGGAATGCTTTTGAAGTATATACAGGTACAGGTTCAGAAGGAAATAAAAGTATTCGTCTACAGAATTTTAATGAACCAGAAGGAGAAACAGATGATTTGGTTTCCAATGGCTTTGACTTAAGCAGTTTTGCGCCGACGGACACGGTTACCTTCAGTTTTAAATATGCGTATAGAAAACGAGGATCTCAAAACTATGAGGTATTGAGATTTCAAGTGTCAAAAGATTGCGGCGATGTTTGGTCGACAAGAAAAACAATAGCTGGCTCAATCTTATCAAGTGAGGTGGTGTCATCTAACTGGACCGCTCAGCCATCAGATTTTGTTCAGGTACATGTGACGGGAATTAATCAAACGTTTTTCGTTGCGAATCTCTTAACACGATTTACTTTTGAGTCAGACGATGGGAACAATTTGTTTTTAGATCAAATCAATTTTTACTCTGGTGGACCTTCCGCATTGAATTTAAATGAAGAAGAAATTTTAAGAGAAGTGCGTTTATACCCGAACCCATCGGAAGGTGAAATTAATTTGAAATTTTATACTTTCCAAGAATCTGATGTGAACATTACCATACAAGATGTTACAGGTAAAGAACTACAACGAAATAGAATTAAAGCTTCGAATGGTGAAAACTTAGTGCTCATGGGGACAGAGAATCTTTCAGCAGGTATGTATTTCGTGCGGATTAATGCTGGGTCGTCTCAAGAGACATTGCAGTTTATTATTAAATAATATTTTTTAGACCAATTTGAAAAGAGCTCTCCATTTGAGGGCTCTTTTTTTTGAAAAAACTTTCAACAAAATTGTGTAGACAACCTTTTGTCTTTTTTGTCTTTTTATCTCTAAATTAACTCTATCTTTTGAGAAAATACGTTACCCTTTATGGCTAAGAAAAAAGAGAAAATCTACGTGTTAGATACTTCTGTACTCATTCACGATCATCAAGCAATCACTAATTTCGAAAACAACCATGTAGCAATTCCGATCACCGTATTGGAAGAATTAGATAAGTTCAAGGTTGGCAACGATTCAAAAAACTTTTCGGCTCGTGAAGTGATTCGCTTTATCGACAAATTGTCAGTTACTAGTAGTCTGCAAAATTGGATATCCTTAGGGAAAAACAAAGGAGACTTCAAAGTTATTCTTGAAACAACGCCGGCCGGATTAAATGCGGAAGACATATACGCACATGGAAAGAACGATCATAAAATCATCAATTCTGCTTTGTTTTTGAAAGAAACTGAAAAGCAGAAGGATGTTATAATGATTACCAAAGACATTAATTTACGCATTAAGGCGAAGGCCTTGGGAATAACAGCGGAAGATTATGAGACGGGCAAAGTGTCCATGAATGAATTGGAAGACGCCTCTGCACTAACAGTCGAAAATTTGGAATCGGATGTGATCCGAGAAATCTTCACCCGCGGAAAAATCGACGAAGATGGGATATTAGGCGATAGAAAAATTGCCAACGGATACTATATTTTAAAGAACGGTAAAAGCTCTTCTTTAGCGGTGTACAATCCGTTAATGGATCAGATAGAACGAATCGAGAAAGAATTCGTTTATGGTATAAAGCCGAAGAATGCTGAACAAGCTTTTGCCTTCAACGCTCTGTTAAACCCGGACATAAAGTTGGTTGCCCTTCAAGGTGTTGCTGGAACAGGGAAAACGCTTTTGGCTTTAGCTTCAGCTTTGGAGCAGTCAAAACAGTTTCACCAAGTTATTTTAGCTCGTCCGATTGTTCCCTTGTCGAACAAAGAAATCGGATTTTTACCCGGTGATGCCAGCGATAAAATTGGTCCGTATATGGAACCACTTTGGGATAATTTAAAGTTCATCAAGGCGCAATTTGGTGAGAATGAAAAGAAGCACAAAGCCATAATGGAAATGGAGGAGCAAGGGAAAATTGTGATTACTCCATTAGCTTTCATCCGTGGACGTAGTTTGTCCAACATCATGTTCATTATCGATGAAGCTCAAAATCTAACGCCACACGAGGTGAAAACGATCATCACGCGAGCCGGAGATGGCACGAAGATTATCTTTACGGGCGATTGCCACCAGATAGACACACCTTATTTGGATGAAAACAGTAATGGACTTTCGTACTTGATAGATAAGTTGAAAGGGCAGAACTTGTTTGCACACGTCAAACTAGAAAAAGGAGAACGTTCTGAATTGGCTAATTTGGCGAATGATCTATTATAGAAACAACAGATTGAAATAGATGAAGGAGCCTTTCGGGGCTCTTTTTTTTTGCGGTAAAGTTGTTTGCTACGAATGCACTAATTTCCACGAATGTATTGTGGGAAGTGCTATGTGAGGTTAAGCCACTAATTTTCACAAATGTATTGCGTATTGCGGGTGGAACTTTCCGGAAAACACCATGAAGGAAGGTATAAATATAGTTTTGACAATAGGAAATAACACCAACACCTTACACCCAACATTAGTGAAAATCCGTGGCTGTAAAAAACCACACCTTTGTGGAATTTAGGACATAAAAAAAGCGCCTTGGAGAACCAAGACGCTTTTCGTATAAAGTGTATTGAGGCTTACTCAATGATTAACTTTTTCACTAGGTTGTTTTCACCTACTTGAATATTTACAAAGTAAACTCCAGTTGGAACATTGCCTATTGAAATTGTTTCAGAATGTGCACCGTCAATTATGATAGATTTTGTTTCGTAAACTATAGCTCCAACCAAGTTTTCAACTCGGAAAGAAACGTTGCTATTTGAAATCAATTCCATATCAACTGTGAACTCACCGTTAGATGGATTCGGGAATACATTTACATCACCATTAACTAATAACTCATCAATTCCAGCAACAGTCAAAAGAATACTGTCTGTGAATGTACTAGAGCCACAATCGTTTGTGATTGTCAAAGTAACAGTGTAGGGTCCTGAAACATTATAAATGTTACCTGGATTTGCCATTGTTGAAGTATTACCATCACCAAAGTCCCACAAATATGTTGGGTTTGGACCAGTAGCTGATGTATTAGTGAACGTAGCTGTCAAATATGAAAGCGTCGACGTGAATGAAGGCACAGGCACATCATTCATAGTAAGAGTGATTGTTTCTGAACCTGATCCACAAGCATCTGTTATCGCTAAAGTATAAGCTCCACCAGTTGTTGCGTATGTAGAATCATTGGTTGATGATGAACCACCTGACCATTGGTATGTATCAGCCATTTGTGATCCAGTCAACAATACTGAATCTCCATTACAGAATTCTAAATCAGAAGCAGTTACATAGTTGGTGTAATTCAAAGCTGATTGATTCACAACGATTGCATCTGTTCCTGCTCCACATGCACTATT
>ERZ1046568.101-NODE-101-length-72360-cov-168.061116_pt1 | contig 72360 bp, 61 predicted proteins | sample MGYA00383092_ERZ1046568 | MGnify/ENA primary metagenome ERZ1046568 (study PRJEB29581, sample SAMEA5548362) | metagenome | biome: marine; feature: coastal; material: water | depth 1 m | study: Short-term variability in the microbial, nano- and picoplankton... | reverse complement strand
ACATCCCTCTGATAAGGGTGAGGTCGGTGGTTCGAGTCCACCCAGACCCACCATTCATTATTTATTAGAAGAAAAATGCTACAAAATTGCTACAGAGAGCTTAATTAATTTTTTGTTTCATCGCCTTGATAATATAATAAGCCATCGTCCAAGGTTCAGAATATCAGCTAGAGCAGCAGAAACATAAGTAAGGGCTGCTGCATTAAGAATACGACTTACAGCTTTTTCATTAGGCTGCGATATATAGCTTCCTTCTCTTAATATGGGGAGCGCTTTCGAAAAGCTTGCATCAAACTCAATTGGTAGAGTCACCGCATGAATTACCATGCGAGCAAAAAAACCAGATAATCCCAAGAACAGCAATACAGAAAATGGCATTGGATGGCGCGTGATAATACCCAGAATTGGAGATAAAGAAATGATAGCAACACTCCAGCGAGCCACCTTATTGGCAATAGGAATCAACTTTGTTCTTGTAGCTAGACGTTTATCACCTTGCTGATCTTGGATTGCATGTCCAACCTCATGAGCTGCAATCGCTATCGCTGTTAATGATTTAGATTCATAATGATCTCGCATAAGCCTAACTTTTTTCTCAATCGGATCATAATGATCCCCTTGCTCAGTTATCTCGACCTTCACATCTTCTAAAGAAAATCGCTCAATTAAATGTTTTGCAAGTTCACCTCCAGTACCTGAAATTTCAGTTAGCTGAGATGAATACCTATTCATAACAAACTTTACCCACAAAGACGGTCCGAATATTACAACTAGAACTATAACCACACCAATTAATAAAGCCATGAATCAATCCTAAACAATGTACTTTATTTTGACAAACTTTAAATAAAGCTCGTCTTCTGTATCTCTAGTTCTTGTAAATTAATTTTTAGGGGCTTCTAAATATGAACTCTGTTTTCAATTCTATCTATGAATTCTAAACACTAAAAATATGTGTTCACAACGTTCACGTTATATTGTTATTATTATAAAAATGACAGACTTTACAGAAAACTACCTAAGTTAAATAGATTAGATGAAATTCTTAAAAATCTTTAAAGGCAAACCTCTAAAAAGAGCAGAGGTAAAGGTTCACTCTGATGATTCAAAATTTAGATTAAGGGCTTCAAGAACATCAGGCATCAATGCATCAGTCAAGCTTGGAAAAAATGCAACATATAACACTAAGCATGGCTTTAGAATCTCAAAAACTATTAAAGGTTTAACTGTAGGCTTAAGAAGAGGCGGGACTATTTTAAGAGGTAGGTGGTCTACTTCTAATAATCTCTTAAACCTTAATTTATCAAAGTCTGGTTTTACATTCTCAACCTCAAGTAGATTTGGTACATTTAATTGGACAAAGCCTAACCGTTCCTCATTCAAGCTTGCAGGTATTCAATTGAGGGGAAAAAAAGCAGCTAATTCAGCTTTTCTTTTTGCACTTTTTGCAATAGCAACTGAATTTTTAAAATATTGTGCTTACTTTATCGCTGCGCATATTAGATTATTAATGTTTATTTTTATTTGGCTATTAGATTTTTTATTAGAATTTATTCATTTGATATTCGTAGATATGCCAATGTTTTTTAATAAAAAGTATTTGGTTCAAAACTACATTGCAACTTTTCCTCAGGACTTGCCACAAGACTTAGAGGAAAGAAATTTAAAACAATATGACGACATAATAATACTCTTATTAATATTATTACCATTCCTTTTTGCAATTTTTGGCGGCCTCATGGCAGGGTATGCTCCTGATATTTTTGGTGAAAATGGATCCCTTGGTCAGATACCAACATTTTTAGATTTAATAGATAAAATGTATATATATATTAGTATTCAAATTATCCTTTATGGCAAGTACATCTTTCTTGTTCTGGGCTCAGCATTTTTAATTCTATTAATTAATAAATATGTGGATTGGTCGATAGAAAAATCATATCTAGACGAATCAGCAGTGGAAGCAGATAGTGATAAGTGAAACTTTATATTCTGTGATATCTTCAATTGGAATATTTGTCTTTATGTACCTAATGATTCAATATGTAAGATGGTTAAGTGCAGAGGGTCTTTTAGGCGGCATAAAATTAGCAATTTATGCTTTTATATTTATACTTATACTATCAAATGCATAAGAAATTTAAGTCACTTTCTTCTACTTAGAGTTTTAATTAATTCTTTAATTTTTTTATCTGCACTTTCTGGATTTTTGATTGACTCTTTGATGCACTCATTGAGATGCTTTTCAAGAATTTTGTTTTCTACATTACCAAGAGCATTTTTTGCCGCTTTGGTTTGATTCAATATATCAATACAATACTCACTTCTTTCAATCATCCCTACAATGCCTTTAATTTGGCCTTCAATTCTTTTTAAATTTGCTATGCTGTCTTTGTGACATGGGTTGCTCATGTTGGGATTTTACCTTGAATAATTACAGGCTTATACCCCAAAGGGTATTGATATTGATTTAAATCAAAAACAAAATAAAAGAATCTATTATATTTATGTTTTCTATAAACAGGAGCAAAATGCGATTTTTGATTGTTTGTTACTTAGTATTTTCTACTGGAGTTTTTTCAGATCCAAAGACTAATTCATCTGCAATTGATCATGCTCCAATAGGGGTGATGGCAGATCATTTTCATAATAAAGGCGAGTCAATGATTTCATTGCGATATGGTTCTATGAAAATGGATGGGAATATTTTTAATGGAAATAGTATAAATACAGAACAGATCTTAGCATTGCCAAATCCTTTAGGAATGATGCCTGCAAATTTGTCAGTGGTTCCTAATTCAATGGACATGAGTATGGTTATGTTGGGTGGGATGTATGCTCCTACGGAAAACACCACATTAATGGCAATGGGCATGTTCATGGATAAGGACATGAATTTGTCATCCTATAAACCAATGATGGGCAGAGATTTTTTAGGAAAGTTTACAACCTCTTCAAGTGATTTATCCGATATTGCCTTTGGTGCATTATTTAAATTAAAAGAAACTGATAGTAGTCGTTGGCATGCTGAAGTTACCCTTCAAAAATCTTTAGAAAAAAATAAATTAAAAGACAAAGTTTTAACCCCAATGGGCATGAACATGGAAATGATACTGCCTTATGGCATGCAAATAGGTGACGATGCTACACGACTAGTTTTAGGATTAACTAATGTAAGCAATCTTAATGACAACTTGATTGTTGGAAATCAATTAAGAGGAAAATTTGTTATATCTGATAAAGACTGGTCTTTTGGTGATGTAATAGAATTAAATTCTTGGATTCAATACGAAATTAATTCGTCTGTATCTTTATCATCAAGAATAAAGTTTATAGATCAAGATAGTATTTCTGGCAGCAATCCTATGATTATGGCACCAGTCCAAACAGTAAATCCAAGAAATTATGGCGGCCGCGAAATTCAACTTGGTTTGGGAATCAATCTTTTAACTTCTATCTTCGCAGGGCATGGCGATAGAATTGGAATCGAATTTGTTGTACCAATCGAACAGGATAAAAATGGTTTACAAATGGAAACTGATTATCAATTTATTGTTGGATATCAGAAGTCCTTATAGAATAATTCTGCTTTTATCATAGATTTATAGAGATGGAATCTGAAAAATAACGTTAAGATATTTATAATTTGTACATAAATTTTTCGATCATACACCAAAGTATATTAATCAGACCTGATAAGGGTGAGGTCTGTTATTGCAGTCCACCGAGACCCACTATTCCTAAAAGAGAACTTTAGCCTTAGCTAGTTTTCGAGGCAGAGTTGAATTGGATATTGAATAAAATAATAATCTCTAAATAGGTATAATATACACACAAGTCCTAAAAAAATTACAACATTGCTTATGAAATTTAGATCTGATATTAATGGTTTAAGAGGGTGGGCGGTAATCCTTGTTCTATTTTTTCATTATGAGCTATTAAATTTTTATGGAGGTTTTATTGGCGTAGATATTTTCTTCGTGATCTCAGGTTTTTTAATGACCTATATCATTTCTAATTCACAAGAAGCAAATAAATTTACTATTTCAAATTTTTATTCACGAAGAGCAAAGAGAATAGTTCCAGCAATCTTAGTTCTTATTGTTTCTGTTCTAGCTCTTGGATTTATTATTCTGCCTCCTAATGAGCTTATACAGTTATCAAAACATGCTGGAAGTTCAGCATTATTTTTATCAAATTTTACATATATGGACGAGGCAGGATATTTTGATGTGATTTCATCAAATAAATGGCTTCTTCACACATGGTCTCTATCTGTTGAATGGCAATTTTATTTATTATATCCACTTATTCTTAAAGGGTTATACGCAATAACACCCAAAAAAAAACAAATATATTGGCATCTCTCATTTCATTTTTTAGCTTTACTATGCTTATATTATTTTTCAATTAAAGCTACTGTTATTAAAGAAGAATTTGGGTTTTTTATGCTCCCTGCAAGAGCATGGGAGTTGGTCGCAGGCTCAGTAGCTTTCTATTTTTTAAGTTTAAAAATATTTAAAAATAACATCAAATTTCTTTCAGATTTATGTATTTTATTATTAATTACATCATCTTTATTGATAAATGATGCCTATACATGGCCAAGTTGCTATACCCTAATACCTGTTTTCTTAACATTCATTATTATTCTCAATAATGCAAGTAACTCCTTATTACTTAAAAATAATTTAATGCAGTTTTTTGGTAATATTTCCTATTCTTTGTATTTATGGCACTGGCCAGTTTTTGTTGCTCTAAATTTTTTCTTCTTGGACAGTATTATGTGGAAGATTTCAGGTATTCTGCTATCTTTAATTTTAGCCTTTGCTTCATATAACTTTATAGAACTAAAATTTAGTAAACTTAAAACGTCTCGCTTTATTAATATCATATTGCTTTCAATAGTCATTCTAGTAAGCATTTTTTCTATAAAAATAAGCCAATCATCTGGCTATAGCTGGAGATTCAATGAAAATGTTTCAATAGCTTCAAATGAAGCGAACAATAAATATGATCTTAAAAGATCTGAAAATTGCAAAATGGATAGTGCTTTCAAATTTAAAATATGCACTTATGGAGACTATGCTGAAAATGGGTTAATTCTATATGGCGACAGCCATGCATCGGCAGTAATAAGCTCTCTTTCGGAGGCAACAAGAACAAATATTACATATTTCATAAATCAATGCCCAGTAATTTATAACTCTGAACTAAGATCTAAAACCTCCTCTAAAAGGTGCGCTACATTTCACAATCAGTTTAAAGAATTTATAAAAGTAAAAAGTGATGTACCTGTATTAATAGTTTCTAGATTTGCAGCACAGCTCTATGGGCCCAATGAATCAAAAACTAAAAATTTTGGACTTAGATACAATACAATTTTTGATGATGAAATAGGTTTAAATGATGAAGAAATGTATTTAAAGCGTCTCAATGAAACATTTTGTGACATCTCAAGCAACACCTCTTTATATGTTATGGAGCCAATTCCAGAGATTGGTTTTGACGTTCCTTCAAGGTTAAGCAGAAAAATTTTTCTTAACAGGGATCTGAGTACTGGCATTAATTTAACTGAGTACAATAAACGAAATATGAAAATACTTAAGGTAATAGATGAAGCAAAAAATCAATGTAATATTAAAATATTAAGAACGACTGAGCACTTATGTAAAAATAGTTTCTGCAATGCAAATGAGGGGGCTCAGCCATTATATTTTGATGATGATCATTTAAGTGAAAAAGGGAATAAAAAGCTGATTCCTTTATTTAAAGAAATAGACCTTTATTATCAAGATTGAATTAAAGAGATTGTCTTTTCATAAAATTAAATGTTAGGTATTTCTCCAGGCACCCCCTTTTAATGCGAGAACCATTAGAACACCAAATAAGATCATTGCAATTGCGGATGAATAAAATATTCCAACTATGCCAGTTGATAGCCAATATACAGAAATTATAGCTGCAACTGTGAATACGATAAATCTCAATGCTGTAATAATAATAGGCCACTTCATAGCATTTGCTCCCTGAGATGCAAAGTAAAGAGATAATCCAAGCCCTTGGAATAAATAACAAACTCCAAGTATTTGAATGTACTGTTTCGTGACCATTAGTGCTGCTTGGTCTGAGGTAAAAATTTTAATCCAAATATCAGGAGTCAAGGCTAGAATGAGTCCTATTGCTCCTGAAAGCAGACCTGCCGATGTAGCCCCTGTTATTCCAATTTTTTCTGCCCTATCAATATTATTAGCGCCAATATTAGTTCCAACCATGGTTGTCATGGCAGTGCCAATACTAAATACAATAGGTATAAGTAAGAACTCTACTCTAGAACCTATTCCATATCCTGCGATTGCAGATGTACCAAATTGACCAATTAAACCAGTAAGCACAAGCACAGTTCCAACTGTAAAAATTGGTGAAAGAGATGCAGGAAGTGCAACAGAAAAGATATCTTCAAATAGATTTTTTTCAAAAGAAATTTTCTGGATTTTTAGTTTCACAGAACTGTCCTTGCTAATAAGTTTTATGATGCATGCTAAAGCCATAAATGAAGAAGTTGCTATCATCGACCACGCAGAGCCAACTAGGCCTAGCTTAGGGAATCCAAACCAACCAAGAATAAAACCCGCCGATAGGAATATTTGTATACCCGCACAAACCACAGTTAGTTTTGCTGGAAACTGCATATCTCCCATACCTCTGATGGCTGCAGTTAGACTGCCTGATAGCCATACAACTAATCCACCCGATAAATAAACCAAACAATATGCTAAAGACTCTTTTAGTAAATTCCCAGATCCACCTAAAGTAACTAGAAGCCATTCACCAAAAAAGATGAAAACTAAAAAGAAGACTAATGCTCCTAAAAATGAAATATATAAAGAGTGCCATAATAACCTTTCTGCTCTATTTAAATCATTTGCTCCTAAGCTTCTTGATATAGAGGAAGAGACAGCACCGCCAAGGGCCCCAAAAGCCATTTGTTGTGTAAGCATAATTGCAGGAAATGCCAATGTAATTGCTGCTAAAGGAATGATACCGAGCTGGCCTATAAACCAAAATTCAGCCAATACTACAAATGCATTTATTAAGAATGCCACCGTATTTGGAGCAGACATCTTTATCAGAAGAGGAAAGATTGGGTCTTTTAGAAGTTGCTCTGTTCTTTTATCCATATAAGTGCAATTCCTAGTTTGTATATAAAGATGTTATTAAAAGTCTCATATTACCTGAATAGAGGTAAATAAGCTTAGTTAAGATTGTGTTTTGAAAATAATAATTATTATGTTCCTTGATTTTAGTTAAATAGATTTATAATATTAACTAACTGTAAAGGGGTGGCTAAAAAGCCTGAGATCTTCGGAAACTCTTTGAACCTGATCCATACAATAATGGCGGAGGAATTACATGAAAACCATTAAAAATAATTCAATCTATTTAACATTCTTAATATACTTTTTGAGTATAGGAATTAACTCTCAAACTATTGAAGAAATAGTTATTAAAGGAAATTGGAGAGATACCAATCTTTCAAAAGAAGATTCTAGTATTGCTGTGCTAAATTCTAAAACTATTGAATCTCAGGCTTTAAAACATTTTGAAAATCTTTCGTATCTAGTGCCAAATTTAAATTTTGCTGCAAGTGATTCTAGGGCAAGACATTTTCAAATAAGGGGAATCGGAGAAAGATCAGGTTATGAAAGAACTCCAAATTCAGCAGTAGGTCTTTTGATTGATGATATAGACTTTTCTGGGCAAGGAGGGATTGCTACAACCTTTGATGTTGATCAAATTGAAGTCCACAGAGGTCCCCAGGGGGCAAGAATAGGATCTAGCGCAATGGCAGGGCTGATATATATTTCTACAAAAGAGCCAACAGAAAACTTTGAAGGTAAGAGTGAAATAGTTATGGGAACATATGGAACTATTAATTCTGGAATTGCTTTTGGCGGTCCTGTAAATTCTAATAAAGACCTCACTTATAGGTTGGCTATAAAGAAAGATTATTCTGATGGGTTTAGAAAGAATTTATTTCTCAATAAGTCTGATACTTCTAAAAAAGATGAGAGTACTTTTAGATTAAAAGTGAATTGGATATCTGACAACCAAACCACTTATAAATTTCTAGTATCTCAAATAGAGTTAGATGACCCTGCAGATATATGGACTATAGACGGAAGCCTAAATACCTTATCTGATAAGCCTGGAATGGATTCTCAAAAAAGTAATGCCTATGGGGTAAAAATTTATCATCAATTTGAAAAATTTGAATTTCAAAGTCTATCAAGTGCAACAAATACTGATGTTGTTCTTAGTTATGATGCTGATTGGGGCAATCCTGAGTCTCATTCACCCTATATTTATGACTATTTTTCGGAAACTATAAGAAATAGAGACACTTATAGCCAAGAATTTAGACTTGTATCCCAATTCGTAGATAAAAATACAAAAAAAAGTATCGAATGGGTTATTGGAGCTAGTTTTGTAGATATAAATGAAACAAATGCTAAAAAAGATACTGGTATTTATGGAGATCCATCAGATCCATATGGTCCTTACTCAAGTAATTCTTCATCTTTGAGCGATTTTTCTTCTAGAAACTATTCTTTATTTGGAAATGTTGATTATTTATTTAATGAGACAACAAAAATTTCATTTGGTGGAAGATGGGAAAATTTTGAATCTAATTATTTTGATTCTTATGACGAATCATTCTCGCCTTCAAATAAAATGACTGGTGGGAAATTGTCACTAGTAAAAACCCTTAATAATAATTCTAATATTTATTTTAATATTGCTAGAGGTTATAACCAGGGTGGATTTAATTTAGGGCTTGGTCTTGATAAAAATTCATCAAATAGAAATTTATATTACGATCCAGAATTTTTAACTAATTATGAAGTTGGAATTAATAGTAAATTTTTCCAGTCAAAATTAAATCTTGGAGCAGTCCTTTTTTATTCTGATCGAAAAAATCAACAGGTCTTAATTTCAACCCAGGTTGATCCTTCAGATCCCAACACTTTTTTATACTTAACCCAAAATGCTGCAGAAGGAATCAACAATGGCTTAGAGGTAAATATAGATTTTGCATTGAGTGAATCTCTGGATGTATTTGCTAATTTTGGATTGCTAAATACAGAAATAAAAAATTGGATTTCAAGACCAGATATAGAAGGTAGAGAACAGGCACATGCCCCAAAAAATAGTTTTTCAATAGGCATCAATTGGAAGCCAACAAACCAATCTTATTTATCATTGAATGTTGTTGGTAAAAGTAAGTTCTATTACTCTGATTCTCATAACAATGCATCTGAGTCATACAACTTAACTAACATTAATTATGGATATGAATATGGACAATGGACTTATTCATTATGGGCAAGAAATATTTTTGATAAGTACTATTCAGTAAGAGGTTTTTACTTTGGGAATGAGGCACCTAATTTCATAGATACTCTTTATAGAAGACATGGAGATCCAAGACACATAGGAGTCATGGTCCAATATGATTTCTAATTTTATAAGTGAATTTTGGATGGAAATAGCAGCTGTTATACTTGCTATTATTTATTTATTACTTGCTGTAAAACAAGACGTAAAGTGTTGGTTTGCGGCTATAATTAGTTCAACATTATATTTCTTTATTATGTATGATGCAGGCTTATATATGGAAGCTTACCTGCAAATTTTTTATATCATGATGGCCTTTTATGGGCTTCAACAGTGGAGAGGTGTTGATAATGATGCTCCTCAATTTATTGTTAGAACATGGGATAAAAGGATGCATATCAAGATCATTACATTAATAGTTATCATGACTTTAATATCTGGATTTCTATTAGAAAAATATACTAATGCTGTCTTGCCATTCATAGATGGGCTAACGACATGGGGAGCAATAGTTGCGACTTACATGGTTGCTAAAAGACTTCTTGAAAATTGGATATATTGGTTTGTTATAGATTTTATTTCTATCTTTTTATTCATGTCCAGAGGACTTTTTTTAACCTCAGGATTATTCTTTATTTATCTTGTAATAATATATTTTGGTTACATGTCATGGGTAAAAATAAGAGACGATATAAGTGCAGAATCTTCATAACAATCTAGTTTTAAAGAATCATAATCTAGAGATTATTGAAACAATCAAATCAGGCCCTGTCTCTGAAATATCTATTTGTAATTTTGATAACATCAAAGCAATCTTAAGAATTGATTATCCATGTGCAAGTGAAATAAATGTTGATCGAGAAAATGAAATTTTTACGCTTAGTCGGATTAAAATTTTAGGCAATACGCCAGAAGTTTTGTTCAGTGATTTGCCTCATGGAATTCTGATATGGAGATATATTGAGGGTATTGAATTTTCACTTGATGAGAATTCGAGTTCAGATTTTTTAAAAAAACTTGGAAACGAAATAAAAAAAATTCACGATATTGATATCCCAAAAAATAAAAAAAAGTATTTTAGTAACGACATAAATTTTTATAGAAATTTACTAAGTGATTTTCCTGAAAATGTAATTCTCCGTAAAGGATTTAATTTATATGACAAACTCAATAACTCTGATAATTATGTTTTCTCACATAATGACCTGAATAAAACAAATCTTCTTTGGAGGGATAGGTTCTTTTTTTTAGACTGGGAATACTCTAGTTTTAATCATCCTTTATTTGATATTGCTTCGATATCGAATGCTTATAACTTATCAAAAGTTGATAGGGCAATTTTATGGAAAGCTTATACAAATAATGAATATTCAGCATTAAATGATAAAAATCTTAGAGAATGGATGCTTTTTTGTCATTATTTAGAGTACATATGGAGCATTTCGTTAATACAAAATGGAAAAATTGATCAGAATGTCCTAAATCTAAAAAAATTAGAGAAAAAATTAGAAAATATTATTTAAACTTCAAGTATTGCGCATCCTTTAGTTCTTGTTTTACTATTATGTAAGAAATTTACATTTAAGTGGGGGTTTGATATGAAAATTTTATGTGTCTTATATGATGATCCAAAAACAGGTATGCCAGAGAGGTATGCCAGAGACGATTTACCAAAGTTAGATAAATATCCTGATGGAATGACACTTCCATCTCCAAAAGCTATAGATTTCACTCCCGGTGAATTGCTTGGTTGCGTATCTGGAGAACTGGGGCTTCGAAAGTTTCTTGAAGATGCTGGCCATACATTAGTTGTTACTTCTGATAAGGATGGAGAGGGATGTGAGGCTGACAAAGAATTAGTAGATGCCGATATTGTAATATCTCAACCTTTCTTTCCGTACTATTTAACAAGAGACAAAATGCAAACAGCGCCTAATTTAAAAATGGCAATTACCGCTGGCATTGGATCCGATCATGTTGATCTTCAAGCAGCTATGGATAATAACGTTGATGTTGTTGAAGTGACTTATTGTAATTCTCGCTCGGTAGCTGAACACATTGTGATGATGATCCTATCGATGGTTCGTGACTATCACACTCAGCATAGAATTGTTAAAGAGGGTGGATGGAATATAGCTGACGCAGTCCAGCGATCTTATGATGTAGAAGGTATGCATGTTGGAACAGTAGCTGCTGGAAGAATTGGTATCGACGTTTTAAGAAAGATGAAGCCATTTGATGTGCATTTGCATTACTTTGATATTCACAAACTATCCGATGAAATAGAAGCAGAACTAAACCTTACTTATCATGATTCTGTAGAGTCATTAGTTGCTGTCTGCGACGTAGTAAATATTAGTTGCCCATTGCATCCTAAAACTGAACATTTATTCGATGATGAAATGATCAGTAAAATGAAAAGAGGTGCATATATTATTAATACTGCTCGTGGAAAGATTTGTGATAAAGATGCAATTGTAAGAGGTTTAGAGTCTGGTCAGTTAAGTGGATATGCTGGAGATGTTTGGTTTCCACAGCCCGCTCCAAATGATCATGTATGGAGAACAATGCCTAATCATGGTATGACTCCTCATACTTCAGGCACCTCATTATCTGCACAAACAAGATATGCCGCTGGGGTTAGAGAAATTCTAGAATGTTACTTTGCTGGTGAGCCAATTAGGGACCCATATTTGATTGTTCAAAATGGTGATCTTGCAGGTATGGGTGCCCACTCTTACACAAAGGGTACAGCCACAGATGGATCAGAAGAGGCCGCTAAGTATAAAAAATAATTTTTAGAACTTACTTAGCCTCTCTTTAATTATAGAGTCTGCCTCTGCCATAATACTATGCATTAATTCATCCACTGTCGGGATGTCATTAACTAGTCCAGCAACCATTCCACATGACCAGGCTCCAACCTCCATAGTTCCTTCATGCATAATTTTTGGGTAGACTCCTGCAACCTCATCCACAATATCAGCAAAAGTTAATTCATCACCAAGAGCTTTTTCTTTTTCAATCAATCTCTCAACAGCTTCATTATTCAGAACCCTTTCAGTATTTGTTAATGATCTCATGATAAGTCTAGTATCTAGCTCAGAGGCATTTACGATAGCCTCTTTTACATTCTGATGAACAGGTGCATCTTGAGTAGCAATGAACCTAGTTCCCATATTCATCCCTTCAGCACCAAGGGACATAGCAGCAACCAAGCTTCTCCCATCTGCCATTCCACCCGACGCAACAAATGGTATTTCAAGCTCGTCTGCTGCTCTAGGTAAGAGTATGAAATTAGGAATGTCATCCTCTCCTGGGTGTCCGCCACACTCAAAACCATCTACAGAAACAGCATCGCAACCTATTGCTTGTGCTTTTAATGAGTGCCTTACAGAGGTGCATTTATGAATAACCTTTATTCCTGCTTCTTTTAAAGCTGGGAGATATTCTGCAGGATTTCTTCCAGCAGTCTCTACGACAGGAACCCCTGCATCAATAATGACTTTTATTAAACCAGGATAGTCTGGAGGTGTTAGTGATGGTAAAAATGTTAAATTAACAGCAAATGGCTTATTAGTCATTTCTTTGCATCTGGCAATTTCATTTGCTAATTTCTCAGGCGTACCCTGTGTTAGACCAGTAATTGTTCCAAGCCCACCCGCATTTGATACTGCCGCTGCAAGCTCGGCAAAACCAACATGGTGCATTCCACCTTGAATGATTGGATGCTCTATACCAAATAATTCAGTTATTTTAGTTTTCATAATACTCTCCTATTTATCTTCCATTGGGGTTAAAAAATCTTCATATTGAGTTTGAAGTCTTTGCATGCCACTTATCCACCTATCTCTATCATTCCCTTTTCTTTTAACATATTCTAAAACCTCACTATGAGGAGTTACTAGAAACCTCTCCTCCTCTATGGCGTTAAGAACATCCTTTGCAACAATATCAGCTTCCATCATTCCATCAACTCCTGCTACACCAGGACCATTTGCAGTCATAGCAGTTCTAACTGCTTGAGGGCATAAACAGGAAACACCGATACCTTTATTTCCATATGTAATTTTTATCCACTCAGCAAAACTTACAGCCGCAGCTTTTGTAACTGCATATCCAGCCGCACCTAGTTGAGTTAAAAGACCGGCTGCTGAGGATGTATTCATAAGATAGCCTTCACCTTGTTCTATCATTTGAGGAAGCACATGTTTTGCAGCATGAATATGAGACTGAACATTTACACCCCATATCATGTCCCAATCTGAAGTATCTGCTTCAAAAAATCCTGGCTTTCCACCGATACCTGCATTTGAACAAAATATATCGATACCACCAGAAAATTCATTAGCCTTTTGTATAACATTTATAATGTCGCTTTCTTTAGAAACATCAGCACTTACTGCAAGCCCATTAACACTCTTGGCTGTTTCTTCTGCCCCATTTAAATTCATATCAACACATACTATAGAACTTGCCCCAGATGCATGGAACTCTTCACATAAAGCTTTGCCAATTCCACTGGCAGCCCCTGTAACCACAACTCTTTTATTATTAATTTTCATAAATTGACCTTACTTTTTAATTTTTTTATTTAACTCTATTGCTTAGATAGTTTATTACAAAACAACAATACTTAATATTGTAAAATCGCACACCCATCTTTATAAATTTATTGCTATTATTAGTGCTAGAAAATGAAATATTAGGATTTAATATGAAGAATGTTGTTGTTATTGGCTCATCCGGGGCAATAGGAAAAGCCTTTATTGATAGCTATATCAAAGATGATGATATTGAAAATATATTTTCATTTTCAAGAACAGGCCTTTCCATTGAGGATAAAAAACTCCATAGTTTTTTTATTGATATTGAGGATGAAGCTAGTATTTGTGATGCTGCAGAGAAGATAGACAAGTCCTCAATAGATGAAATTATCGTTGCAAGTGGAATACTTCATAATAAAGATTTTGGGCCAGAAAAAAGTATTAGAGATTTAAATGCAGATAACCTTTTAAAGGTCATTAAAGTAAATACTATCGGCCCAACAATTGTTGGAAAGTATTTCATTCCGTTATTAAATAAAAAAGAAAAAAGTGTCTTAGCATTTTTAAGCGCAAGAGTAGGCAGCATTTCTGATAATAAGACAGGTGGTTGGTATGCCTATAGGGCGAGCAAAACTGCACTTAATCAAATCATTAAAAGTTTTAGTATTGAATTACGAAGAACCAATCCAAATGCCATTATTTTTGGTCTACAACCAGGAACAGTAGATAGTGAATTAAGCGAACCTTTTAAAAGAAATGTAAAAGAAGGTAATTTATTTACTCCAGAATATAGTGTGTTGCAGCTAAAAAATATTATTGATACAGCAAGCCCATCTGATTCAGGCAAACTAATTTCTTGGGATGGGGAAGAGATTCAGCCATAGTTGGTTATGTATATTTTCATATTAGAATAAATTTTTAGGGGAAAAAAATGAGTATTAAATATTATGACTGGTCTAAATTTCAGGCCAACACCAGGCCAAATAAAGTTGCCATAAGAGAGCTAGATAATAACAAGATATATACCTACGGAGAATTGGATGAGAGGTCATCAAGGCTTGCATCACACCTCCAAAGTTCAGGAATAAAAAAAGGAGATCGTATTGCGATATTATCTCTAAATTGTTCAGAATTTTTTGAGCTAGAATTTGCTTGCGGAAAGATTGGGGCAATAGAGATACCATTAAATTGGAGATTAACGAAACCCGAGCTCAGTTATATTCTTAATGATAGTGAGCCAAAAACTCTAATTTATGACATTCAGTTTGAAGAAATGGTGAAAGAGCTTAAAGAAGAATGCAATATTTCTGAAATCATAGCTCTTGATCAATTTGACCAAGAAAGTGATTATGAAAAAGTTTTGAGTAATGCTTCAGACATTTATCATCAGGAAGAAGTTGATCTAGAAGATAACATTATGATTATGTATACCTCTGGAACGACCGGTCACCCTAAAGGCGCCATGATCACGCACAAAATGCAGCTTTTTAATGTTATTAATTTAGGTATTTCAGCAGCTGTTTCACCCGAATCAGTCCATTTAGTTGTCCTTCCTTTATTTCATACTGGTGGAATGAATTGTTATTCAAATCCAATTCTTCATGCAGGTGGCGAGTTAATATTACTTAAAGAGTTTGAGCCTGGAAAAGTTCTATCAATTATCGGTAGCTCTGACTATGGAGTTACTCATCTGTTTGCAGTTCCAGCCCCTTATCAATTTATGATGAATCATCCAGATTTTGACTCAACAGATTTATCCGGTGTTAAGTATGCTGGAGTTGGCGGTGCGCCATGTGCTGAGGCTATTCTTAAAACCTATATTAGTAGAGGTGTTTCAATGCAGCAAGGCTGGGGCATGACAGAGACTAGTCCAGGTGCTACTGGGCTTGAATCGTCCGAGGCTGAAAGAAAAATAGGATCTGCTGGAAAACCGCTTCTTCATACTGAGGTCAAGGTCGTTGGAGATGATGGAAATAAACTGCCTGCTGGTGAAGTAGGCGAGATTTATATTAAGGGCCCAAATATTACACCTGGCTACTGGAAGAAAGAAGAAGCTACTAGAGATTCTTTTGAAGACGGGTGGTTAAAAACAGGTGATGCTGCTTATTTTGATGACGAGGGTTTTTTATACATAGTTGATCGATGGAAGGATATGTATATTTCAGGTGGAGAGAACGTTTATCCAGCTGAAGTTGAAAATGTTATCTATCAGCTTCCTCAGATTGCAGAAGTTGGGGTTATTGGCATTGATAGCCCTAAGTGGGGTGAAACTGGAAAGGCCTTTGTTGCTTTAAAGCCTAATAATGAATTAACAGCAGAAGAGGTGATAGATCATTGCTTAAAAAATTTAGCAAAGTACAAAATTCCAGAAAAAGTTGAGTTCATTTCAGCTCTTCCAAGAAATGCAACAGGTAAAGTTTTAAAAAGAACATTAAGAGATATGTAATATTCTTAAGGCCAAAAAAAACCCAGCTTAAGCTGGGTTTTTTATTTAACTATTTAAAGTTATCTAATGCTAAGCATTAGAAGATTCTTTAACAGCAACATTCCATATAATTAAACCAAATAGAATCTTGTTAACAAAGTCAGCAAGGTTATAAATAAGGTTTAAGTTAAGAGCTGATCCACCGTCACCCATTAGGTAACCTGTGAAATAACCTACAGGATAAATTGCCCAACCGAAGACGATGATAGTCATCATTGCGTTGTAAGCTGACTGAACTGCAGGACTTGCTGTATTACACGCAGCTTTTCCTTCTCCAGGCCAAAGCTCATAAATCATGTATACCCATGCTAGACACCCAATAACGAATGCACCCCAAGCTTTCATAATTCCTGCTTCACCCATGTAACCAAACACAAGCATAACAAGAGAACCAACTAGTAGTTTCTTAAATAATCCGGCAGCAACATTTGTTGCAGCAGCAAGTATTAAATAGAATTCACATATTAATAAAGGAACTGTTAGTAACCAATCAATGTATCTAAATACAGTTGGCGAATCTCCAGTTTCAATCCATACACCTCTCATGTACATGTAATGCCAAAAAGCAATACCAGTAACAAGACCAGATACAGTTAATGATGTTTTCCATTTTGCAGAAACTCTATCTCTTTCAACAAAGAAGAATACAGTAGATGCTAATAGAGCCGCAGTAACTAACCAAAAAGAAACACCAGTGTAATCACTAGCATCAAGGTCACCACCACCTGCAGCTAAAGTTGGAAGCGCAATAGCACTACCTAGTAACAGTAATAATTTCATATATAACTCCTATATAAATGACAAAGAAGCATAATTGCCTCCCCCCTAATTAAATATGAACATTAATAGTAACTAATATTATTGGAGGTTTCAAATAAAAAACATTTATATTTTTTTGCAAAAATATGTGTAAAAAAACATCATATTTAAAGTTAGTATTTTATTTTGCATAACTAGACTTGTTTAGTATCATGATAATCATGAAAGTTGCAATTTATCCTGGCTCCTTCGATCCCATCACAAATGGCCATACTGATATTATTGAAAGAGGTTGTGGCCTATTTGATAAGGTTGTTGTTGCAATAGCTAAGAGTGAATCAAAGAATCCTCTTTTTAGCCTAGAAGATAGGATTAATTTAGCTCAATCTATTTTTAAGGGAAATGAGCAGGTTGAGGTTGTGGGGTTTCCAAGAAAGCTAACAGTTGATCTTGCAAAAGACTATGGAGCTTGTGCAATCATAAGGGGTCTACGAGCAGTTTCAGATTTCGAATATGAATTTCAGTTGGCAACTATGAATAGATCTTTAGCTCCAAATATTGAAAGCATCTTTTTAACACCTAAAGAAAGTCTCATTTATGTGTCCTCTAGTTTGATTAAAGAAATATCAGATTTAAAAGGCGATATATCTAAGTTTGTTCACCCCATAGTAGAGCAGGCACTTCGAGCGAAGCTAGATACTTAAATCTGGCAGTTTTTACAAAAGAAAGTAGCCCTCTGGTTAATGACTATTTTGTGAATACTATTTTTACAATTATTACAGATCTCACCTTCGCGACCATATACGTTTAACTTAAATTTAAAATACCCAGGACTGCCATCTGCTGAATAAAAATCTTTTAATGTAGTTCCACCAACTTCAATTGCTTGTTCTAATATTTTCTTCCCAGCAGCTACCAATCTTTTACAAGCCTCTAGATCTAGTTCGTTAGCATTTTTTGATGGGTTAATTTTTGCTAGGAAAAGGCTTTCAGACGCATAAATATTTCCAATACCCACTACATTTTTTTGATTCATTAAAAAGCTTTTAATATTAGTTTTAGAGTTATTACAGGCTGAATAAAAATCCTTTGCATTAAAGTTTTCTGAAAGAGGTTCAGGCCCAAGATTTTTTATAAGCTTATGATTGCTAATACTAGCGGTAAGATGTATTGACCCAAACCTTCTGGGGTCATTGTAAATAATTCTTTCATCATCAAAAATTAGTTCAATATGATCATGCTTAATGAAAAAGTTTTCATTATTATTAGCAATTCTGAGACTTCCAGACATTCCCAAATGAAGAATAATATTTTTATTATTAGATAACTTAAAGATTATATATTTTGCTCTTCTTGCGAGATTTTCGACAACTTGACCCTTTACTGAGGATTCAAAGCCATCAATAACCGGCCATCTAAGATTTTTATTATGAACTTTCGCTTCTTTCAGAACAGAGCCTTTGAATTTTTTAATTGCTCTCAGGGTTGTTTCAACCTCTGGAAGTTCAGGCATTCTTTAACTCAGTAAGCTATTAATCTTTACTATGTCAGCTGGTGTAATTGTTCCAGATGCAAGCCCAAGTCTTAGGTTGGCAAGTATGTAATCATATTTTGCATTTGCAAGATTTTTTTCTGCACTATATAGATTTTTTTCTGCTTGCAAGAGGTCAACAACGTTTCTTGTTCCGACTTTATAGCCGACTTGTGTGGCCTCCAGTGCGCTAGTAGCTGAAACGACTGCTTGTTTTTGGGCATTTACGTTTGCAACTAATGTCAAAACATTTGAAAACTGAGATCTGACTTCTTGAATGATCCTTCTTTCTGTAAAGAGTGTATTTTCATTTGCTCTTTCATACTGCGAATATGCTTGTTTTCTTCTTGAGTTCACAGCTCCACCTTGGAAAAGTGGCATACTGAGCTGAATTGCATAATTTCTTCGTCCAGTCACTGATGGGACTGGAATACCCTGACCATTAATATTAAAACCTTCATAATTAAATTGGTTTGTTTCAGACTCTGATTGACTTCCCACTATATCAATTTTAGGTAAATGGTTTGAGGCCACGCTTCTTGCGCTGCTTTTCGCTGCCTTCTTTCTTAAATATGCTGCTTTTAGTTGATAGTTATTTTCTAAAGCTAGCTCGACCCACTTTTCCTTTGAGCTTGGGGTTGGAAGGTCAATAAGAAGACCGTCACCCAATTCATTTAAACTAAATATTTCTCTACCGATAAGAGCATTTAAAGATTCTCTAGCAGAATAAAGCGACCCCTCTGTTCTAATTCTTGAGGCTTTACTTAAATCAAATGCCAGCTGGGCTTCTTGAACTCCGGTTATAGCTGATAGACCAACCTCGAATCTTTGTTTTGCTTGATCAAGTTGTTTTTTAATAGCTTTTTCTTCGGATATAGCTGCATTTAAATTATCAATAGCCCTAAGCACCCCAAAATAAAGCTCAGCAGTTCTTACTAGAAGATTTTGTTGTTCAAATGCGAAGTCTGCTTCAGCAGCATCTGTAAGAGATTTAGATTGCCTATATTGAAACCATGTATCTAGTCTAAATAACGGCTGGGTAACTCTTGCAGAAGTAGAAAAAGAATTATATTGTTGCTGAAGTTCTTTGTTTTGATAGTACTCATTCCAATTAGTTGACCCACTTAATGTAATGCTTGGGAGAAGTGCAGCTCTTCCTTGAACCTTAAGCTCTTTATCTGCTAAATATGAATATTCAGCTGCTTTATAAGTAGGGTCATTCTCAAGTGCCTCATTGTAAATATCCAATAGGCTTTCAGATGAAATATTAAATGAGATAAAAAGTGCTAAAACTGATTTCGTGTAAATTTTCATAACTTATTTTAACCTATTTAATAATGTTTGCAGTGCAAACATTTAATTTTTTTTAATTTTATTGAATTTATTTTATATTTCTTAGAGTAGAATAACTCTAACAAGTTCAATAATTTTTTTATAATAAAAAGGCTTTAAAAATTGGCTAAAAATTCATATGACGCTCAGGCAATTGAAGTCTTATCTGGACTAGACCCAGTTAAAAAAAGACCTGGGATGTATACAGATACATCCAATCCAAATCATTTAATTCAAGAGGTTCTTGATAATTCGGTTGATGAGGCGTTATCGGGATATTGCTCAAATATAAAAGTAACTGTTCTCAAAGATGGTTTTATCCAAGTCTCTGATGATGGGAGAGGCATGCCAATTGATGAGCATCCAGAACACAAAGTTTCAGGTGTTGAGCTCATCTTGTGCAAGCTTCACGCTGGAGCAAAATTCTCTGGAGATGATTATAATTTTTCTGGTGGTCTCCATGGTGTCGGAGTATCTGTTGTAAATGCTCTGTCTGATGAATTAGAGGTAAGAGTAAAAAGAGATTCCAAAGAGTATCAAATCACCTTTAATAATGGGGATAAATCTAGTGAGTTAAAACCAATTGGAGAAGTTGGACTTAGAAATTCAGGCACATCAATTAAATTTAAGCCAAATCCTACATATTTTGAAACTACAGAGATTCAGATAAAGCAGCTTAAGCATTTGCTAAAGGCAAAAGCAGTGCTTTGCCCTGGATTAACAATAGATTTCGTTAATGAAAAAAAGACTGATGATAAACAAAAATGGTATTTTGAAGACGGCCTTAAAAGCTATTTGATTGATTCATCAGAAGGAGCAGATCTAGTTTTACTTGAATCAATTGTATGTTCTAAAAAATCAGAAGCCCAAGAGCTTGAGTTTGCAATCAATTGGTCTTTGAGGCCTCCAAAAAATAAGCTTGATGAAACCTATGTAAATCTTATCCCAACTGCTCAAGGCGGATCACACTTAAATGGCTTTAAGGCTGGGCTCTTAGACTCATTAAAAGAATTTTGTGAATACAGAAATCTATTACCTAAAGGCTTGAAGATAAATGCAGACGATGTTCTTAATAATGCGATTTTTATAATCTCATCTAAGCTTCAGAATCCGCAATTTGCAGGGCAAACTAAGGAAAGACTAGATTCGAAAGATCACATGTCTTTCGTTTCAAGTACAACAAAAGACATTTTAAGTATTTGGCTTAACACACATACAGAAGAGGGCGAAAAAATAGCAGAACTGGCAATTATGTCTGCTCAGACGAGGGCAAAAGTTTCCAATATAGTTGAAAGAAAGAAAACTTTTAGAGGTCCGGCATTGCCTGGGAAACTTTCGGACTGCAACAGTCAGGACTTAAATGAAACAGAGCTCTTTTTAGTTGAAGGGGATTCAGCTGGAGGATCTGCAAAACAGGCAAGAGAAAGATCCTTCCAAGCAATCATGCCGTTAAGGGGCAAGATTTTAAATACTTGGGATTTAGAAAGCGCAGAAATAATAAAATCTCAGGAGATAAAAAACCTCTCAACTGCAATTGGAGTTTTACCAGGAAATAACGACCTTTCATCACTAAGATACGGAAAAATTTGTATTCTTGCAGATGCTGATTCAGATGGTCTTCATATTGCAACTTTACTCTGTGCATTGTTTCTAAGGCATTATAAATCTTTAGTACAAGAGGGAAGGATATATATTTCAATGCCTCCTCTATATAGAATCGATTCTGGTAAAGATGTTTTATATGCACTTGATGATAAGCAGCGAGATGAAATAGTTACTGAATTTAAAAAGAAAAAGGGTAAGCCTAAAGTAAACATTCAAAGGTTTAAGGGGCTAGGTGAAATGAATCCACCACAACTAAGAGAGACTGTTATGGATCCGGCTACTCGTCAGCTTGTTCAGCTTTCTATCAATTCAAGCGATAACGCAAATTCCATGATGGACTTACTTTTGTCTAAAAAGAATGCACCAGCAAGAAAAGAATGGCTTGAAAAGAAAGGGTCTCTAGCAAAAATATAAATATGAAAGAACAAGAACAAATAACCTCAATTAGCCTCAAGCAATACGCCGAAGAGTCTTATCTTAACTATGCAATGTATGTCATTTTAGATAGAGCTTTGCCTAATATTGGAGATGGTCTTAAGCCTGTTCAAAGAAGAATACTCTATGCAATGTCTGAGCTTGGACTTGATGCTGGCTCAAAGTACAAAAAATCAGCAAGAACTGTTGGAGATGTAATAGGAAAATTTCATCCCCATGGAGACGGCGCTGCATATGAAGCCATGGTTTTAATGGCTCAAAATTTCTCATTCAAATACCCTTTTGTAGATGGTCAAGGTAACTGGGGTTCCCAGGATGATCCAAAATCTTTTGCTGCAATGAGGTATACAGAATCTAAGTTAACTAAATTTGCAAATCTTTTAATCTCTGAATTGAAGTCTGGAACAGTCGATTGGCAGCCTAATTTCGATGGCTCTCTTTTAGAACCAGTAATTTTTCCAGCCAAACTCCCATCTATTTTACTAAATGGCACCTCTGGAATTGCAGTAGGCATGGCAACAGATATCCCATCTCATAATATTAATGAAATTATTGATGCCACAGTGCATCTGATTGATAATCCAAAATCACAACTGGATGATTTACTAAAGATAATTAATGGTCCTGATTTCTCAAATAATTCGCCAATAATTGCTAGCAAAGATGAACTGAATGAAATTTATTCGACTGGAAAAGGCGGCTTTAAGGCACAAGCTCAATGGGCACAGGATAAAAATCAAATCGTTATCAACGCATTACCTTATCAAGCATCTGGATCTAAGATTTTAGAGCAAATAGCTGATCAAATGCTTAAGAAAAAAATTCCTATGGTGGTTGATCTTTCTGATGAAGGAGACCACAAGGAGCCAGTAAGGCTTGTCATAACTTTAAAATCGAACAGAGTAAATGCTGAAGATGTAATGAATCACCTTTTTGCATCAACTGATTTACAAAAAAACTATAGAGTAAATATGAATTTGATTTCATTGAAAGGTGGACCAAAAGTTTTCTCCCTAGTCGATTTATTAAAAGAATGGCTAGTCTTTAGAAAAGAAACTGTAATAAGAAAACTTGAACATAGACTCGACCAGGTAAACGATAGACTGCATATCCTTGAGGGGTTATTAATTGTTTATTTAGATTTGGATAAAGTAATAAAAATTATTAGAGAATCAGATGAACCAAAAAAAGATATTATCACAGCTTTTAAACTTTCTGATATACAAGCAAATGCAATCCTTGAGATTAGGTTAAGGCAACTAGCCAAGCTAGAACAAATCAAGTTAGAACAAGAAAGAGATACTTTGGTAGCAGAACAAACAGATATCGAAAAGATACTAAGTTCTAAGACAAGACTTAAAACATTAATTAAAAATGAGCTTATTGAAATAAAAGATGAGTTTGGAGAAGAAAGAAAATCTCCAATAAAAGAAGCAACAGAAGCTAAAGTTTTCTCTGAAGAGGAAACTCTTGTCACTGAGCCTATTACAGTAGTTTTGTCTGCAGCTGGTTGGATCAGAAGTGCAAAAGGCCATGAGATAGACCCCAGCTCACTTTCCTATAGGGGAGAAGATGTACTTCAAGATTATGGAAGAGGAAAGAGCAATCAAGTTTCAGTTTTTCTTGACTCAAATGGGAAGGCTTACTCACTTGCAAGTCACTCTCTTCCGTCTGCTAGAGGAATGGGTGATCCTATTACTGGAAGGGTATCTGCAGATTCTGGAGTAAAGTTCATTTCTTCATTGATTGGGAATGATGATGATAAATTCATGATTATGAATACTGCTGGATATGGTTATATTTCAGAGTTTAAAAATATGGTTTCTAATAAGAAATCAGGAAAAGCATTTATGAAAATCCCTCATGAAGCAGACCTTCTTAAAGCCATTAAAGTTAGAGACGATCATTTGTATATAGCAGCAGTTTCAAATATTGGCAGACTTTTAATTTTTAAGATTGATGAATTGCCAATTCTTGGAAAGGGCAAAGGGAATAAAATAATAAATATACCAACCGCTAAATTTATAGCAAAAGAAGAGTTAATGACTCATGCGCAACTTGTTTCTGAGGCTAGCTCTTTAAGGATTGAAAGCGGAAAGAGATTCCTTACTTTAAAACTCAAAGATCTAGAAAACTATATTTCTACAAGAGCAAAAAGGGGAAATATGCTTCCACAAGGATATAGGAAGGTAGATAAAATGATTGAAGAGGTTGAACTAGAAGTTAAAGAAGACTAATTATAGATTTCTCAAAAATTTTTAATCCCTCATCAACTAGCTCATTTTCTATTATTAGGCTTGGAGAAAACCTAACAGTAGATGCATTTGCCTTAAGAATCATCAAACCATTGTCATGGGATTTTTTTATTAAATCATCTATCTGAATTTTGCTATCCTTGTTTACTTCCACCCCGACCCATAAACCAGCAGAAGTTATTTTTTCAAAACATTTGTGCTTCTCATTTATTTTATTCAACAAATTGATAAATCTAACTTCTTTCTTTAAAACCTGATTTAAAAATGATTTTTTAGAAATGGTATCTATAACTTTATTACCGATAGCACATGCAATTGGGCCACCGCCAAAAGTGGTGCCATGAGACCCTGCTGACATATGTTTTGAAACTTTATCTGAAGTAAGAATGCCACCAAGCGGGAAGCCATTAGATATACCTTTAGCAAAACATAAAATATCAGGAGTAATATTAAATTGTTCATAGGCAAAGAGTGTTCCAGTCCTACCAATCCCAGATTGAACTTCATCAATTATGATAAGTGCCTTATGTTTTTTTGCTAGTTTCTTTATTTTTGCTATAAATTTTTTATCTGCTTTTGTTATTCCAGACTGCCATTGAACCAGCTCTAAGATAACTGCTGCAGTTTTATCTGAAAAAACCTTTTCTAGATTATCAATATCATTATATGGATGATTTTTTATTCCTCTCGGCAGAGGCGCAAAACCATCTGTAAGATGCTTAGCTTTAGCTAAGGCTATGCCAAGCATTGTTCTCCCATGAAATGAGGTTGAAAATGAAATGACCTCGTTTTTATTTTTATTAATTGTTGATGAGCAAAATTTTCTTGCTACCTTAACCGCAGCCTCAATTGACTCTGCTCCTGAATTGCAAAAAAATACTTTATCGGCAAAAGAATTCTTGCATAATTTTTTTGCCAAAGTAACAGAGGGCTCATTTATATAGAGATTTGATAAATGCCAAAGCTCCTCAGATTGCTTTTTAAGAATCTTTATAAGATCTTTATTTGAATGACCAAGGTTGGTAACAGCAATGCCTGCAGTAAAGTCGATATATTTCTTATTTTTTATATCCCATACATGCGATCCACTTGCTTTTTTTATAACAAAATCTGCAGGAACATAAAAAGGCACCATATAATTAGCATATTCATTAATTATTTTTTTCATAAATATATTGTATCGTGGTTTCAGTTCAAAAATTAAATGACCAAAAATTTCTTATATCCTTAAGACCAAATAGTTCCCTCATTGGCATTAATCGAATAATTTTTATTTCCAGCATATCTATAGTATGCGGAGGAATAGCATTGATATTTTTCTTTTTTGGAGCAACACTCATTTTACCTTTTGCCGGCCTAGAATTAGGTATTTTATTTACGGCATTTTATTTAAGTTTTAAGTGGAGTGATAAAAAAGAAAAAATTTTTATTTCTCAAGATCTTGTAACTATAGAGAAAGGTTCAGATTATGCTGAATATAAATGGGAAGAGTTTAGATCATTTACCTCTTTTCAGGTTTCAAAAGATAGAAGAGAACTTCTTAAACTAAGCTTTAGATCTAAAGGTGAGGATGTTGAGGTTGGTAATTTTCTAAATGAAGATGATAAACATGTATTAATAGAAGAGCTAACTCAGATCATAGATACATTAAATCTCGATTCCTTCTCAAACCCAGAGCTTTAATTTCTTTTTAACTTCTTTTAGTTTTAATTCTTTTATTTCAGGGATGCCATTTCTAAAATTTGGAAATGATTCTCCTTGTATTAATGGCAAAAGATATGCGATTGCCTTTGGGGTAATATCCATACCATTTTTAGCTATAAAAGATTTTGGTAATTTCTTTTCTAAATTAGCAATTTTTGCCAGTGGGGCTGGTTCAATTTTCCAGCTATATTTTTTATTTTTACCTCTAACTATTATTGGCATAACACCATTCATGCCCTCAACTGCATACTGAACTGCCTTGGCGCCAACAGCTATAGCTTGTTCTAGATCTGTTTTGGAGGCAATATGTCGTGCGCTTCTCTGCAAATAGTCAGAAACAGCCCAATGATTTTTTAGTTTTAATTTATCAGTAATTAAGTTAGCAATATATGGTGCGACCCCTCCAAGCTGAGCATGACCAAATGCATCTTTTGTTGCTGATTCTGAAAGAAATCTATTCTTATTATTTTTCAACCCTTCCGATACTACAACAACACAATAGCCATTTTTTTTAACAACACTTTTAACTTCTGCTAAAAATTTCTTTTGATTGAAGGTTATTTCAGGTAATAAAATTATATGAGGTGCATCTCCTTTTTCTTTTCTTGCAAGAGAAGATGCGGCTGCCATCCAGCCAGCATGCCTGCCCATAACTTCTAATATAAAAACCTTTGTTGATGTTGCTGCCATTGACTGCACATCTAATGAGGCTTCTAGAGTTGATGTTGCTATATATTTAGCTGCCGACCCAAACCCAGGACAGCAATCTGTTAATACCAAATCGTTATCAACAGTTTTTGGAATGGCTATACAGTTAATTGGATAGTTTAATTTTTTACTTATCTGTGAAACTTTAAATGCAGTATCAGCTGAATCATTGCCGCCATTGTAAAAAAAATATCCTATATTGTGCGCCCTAAAAACATCAATAAGCCTTTTGTACTCTCTTTCGCTTGACTCTAGGTCTTTTAATTTAAACCTACATGACCCAAAAGCCCCACCAGGTCTATATTTCAATGACTCTAATGCAGATATTGATTCTTTTGATGTATCTATGAGCTCCTCATTCAGCGCACCCAATATCCCATTCTTGCCAGCATAAATTTTACCGATGTTTTTATGCTTCTTGGCCTCTAAAATTAGAGCACCTGCTGTAGCATTTATGACTGCAGTGACACCACCAGATTGGGCATAAAATGCATTTTTTTTCATTTTTTCTCCATCAAATGTACTGAAATAAAAATATGTAAAGTATTATAACTAATATGCGAATACATATCTTAGGAATCTGCGGAACCTTTATGGGTGGCCTTGCTCAGATACTTAAAGAGTCAGGGCATGAAATATCTGGATCAGATATTCAATTTTATCCTCCCATGTCAAACTATCTTGATAGCTTTGATATTGAAATGATAAGAGGTTATGACATAAAAGATATGCCAGATGCAGATTTATATGTGATTGGTAATGCGCTTTCTAGAGGAAATGAATCCGTTGAGCATATTTTGTCTAATTCTCTTCCGTTTAGGTCAGGCCCTGAAATGCTTGGAGAGATTTTAAAAAATAAAAAGGTTCTAGCTATATCTGGAACACATGGCAAAACAACCACTTCATATATGTTGACTCATATTATGTTTGACCAAGGTAGGGATGTCGGTTTTCTAGTTGGCGGAATATCAAATAATATATCTGGTTCTGCATCCCTTGGATCAGATAGGACTTTTGTGATTGAGGCAGATGAATATGATTCTGCATTTTTTGATAAAAGATCAAAATTTATTCACTATTCACCAAGTACTATTGTTATTAATAATATTGAATTTGATCATGCTGATATTTTTAATAATTTAGATGACATTAAAAGACAATTTCACCATCTAATTAAAATAATCCCATCAAACGGGAATGTTGTTTATTTTGCTGATGATAAAAATATAAGAGATCTTATTGATATGGGAATTTGGTCAAACCAGATAGCAATTAATGATAATGACCATTCAATTGAAGCAGTTTATTCTGATAAGACTCTAAAATATGAAGACAGTATTTATTCATTAAATGATTTGCCTTTAATAGGTGAACATAATTTTAAAAACTATATTTCAGCTATCTTAGCAGCAAAGACAGATGGTATTAAAATTCAAGATTCTATTAAATCACTGGCTAGCTTTGATGGCGTAAAAAGAAGATTAGAATATAAAGGAAATTTTGATGGTATAGAAATTTATGATGATTTTGCCCATCACCCAACCGCAATAGAATTTTCTTCAAATGCTCTTGTAACAAAAAATCCATTAAAAAAAATACTTGGTCTCATTGAGTTAGGCTCCAACACCATGTCTGGAGGTTCTCATGGCCTATCTTTAGTAGAGTCTGCACAATCTTTGACTCATGTTATCTGGCTAGATCACAATAATGTTTTATCAGAGAATTCTAGTATCGAATCCACTAACACTACTGAAGAATTTATTTCTGCAGCGATATCTGCTTTCTCAGATTATGATATTGTTATTTTGATGACCAACAAAGACAGCCAAAGAATATTAAAACCCATTATCGATCATTTTGAAAAATAATAATTTACCAGTTTTTCCTTTAGGAATAGTCGCCCTCCCAGGTAGCATCCAATCTCTTCAAATATTTGAACCTAGGTATATACAAATGGTTAAAACATGCTTATCCAAAAACCATGGATTTGTAATTGTTTTTAATGCCAATAATGAATCTCATGGCGATTTTACTTTTTCTAAGAAAGGTAGTTTTGTTGAAATCATAGACTTTAATAATTTACCAAATGGACTTCTTGGGATAACTGTAAAGTCTATAAACAAAGTAATAGTAAGTAATATATGTCAGCTAGAAGACGGGCTGCATGTTGCTAATACCAAGCCACAGATTGACCCAGAGGTAGATGATCAGGCTGTTTTAGCAGAATACCCTGAAATATCTAGCATTCTTTCTCAACTTATAAAGCACCCTAAGATTAGCGATCTTCCCATCCAGGTTGATTTTAGTTCTGCTGACTCTGTTGCTTATCACCTTGCCGGCCTTATCCCTCTTAGCTCTAATGAGAAACAAAAACTACTAGAAGCATTTGATGCAGTTCAGCGCATGAGAATACTTTCAGATTACATCGAAAGGATCTCAACTGCTTAAATGATTTACTTTAATACTATTGGGGGTTTGTTAGATTTTGCTCTAAGCCAGTTGATTGATTTAAAAATTGCAGGAATCTCTACAAATCTTTTTTCAATATAGTACTTACCTGGATAATTACTAAGCATCAATCCGATAATAATTGTAAATAGGCCTTGTCCGGGTAATACAAGCATCATTATCCCACCAATAATGAGGGAGTAACCTAAAATATTTTTTATCAACAAAACCAGGTACCACAACAAAGGATTGCTAGCTTTAAATTTTGATACATCTTTTTTAATAAAGTAATCGCTTGGAATTAATCCAGCAAGCCATCTCATGCTCACAAGACTAAATAAAAAAATAAATAAGGATATTGAGCTAAGCCAAAGTATAAGAATTTTATAAGACTCAAAAAAATTTATGATGGTATTTAGAGCATTAAATTCCATAATTACCCACCTTTTTATTTAATAATGATTTAGTATAGCAATGTCTAAAAATAATTTTAAACATTAAATAAATATACAATAATTTTGCCAAAAAAAGCCCTAAATGATATTTGCATTGAGACTCTCAGTGATAATAAAGCTGAAAATGTACTGTCTCTTGATATCAAAGGTATTTCTTCTTTTGCTGACAATATCATCATCGCAACGGCAAACTCAAATAGGCATGCAAAGTCTTTATCTGAAAAGTTAGTTGAGGAAATAAAAGCTAATAAAATTAGCATTATGGGTGTAGAGGGCAAGACAGAATCAGGTTGGATTTTAGTAGACTGTGGAGAGGTTGTAGTAAATATTATGAAGAGTGATATTAGAGAGTTTTATGATTTAGAAGGTCTTTGGGGTGAAAACACCCTCATTGATTCTTCTCAATAAATGCTCTTAAATATTATAAGTGTTGGAAACCAGCCCTCGTCTTGGGAGTCAACAGGGATAGATTATTATGCAAAGCAAATCCCCAAAGAAGTCAGCCTAAATTTTATTAATGTTAAAGGGCAGCAACATCCAAAAAGATCAAAAGAAGAAGTCTTAAAACTTGAATCTAAATTAATCTCGTCCAAAATAGATCCTAATGGATATATTGTAAGCTGGGATTCAGGTGGGGAGACATTGAATAACATTGAATTCAGTAAATTTTTTGAGAAATCTATGCTTGAGAATACGAAGCTTTATTTTATAATTGGTGGTTCATTTGGCATATCTCGAGATATTCTTGATAATTCAAATAAAATAATCTCTCTCTCAAGCTTTACATTACCTCATAGACTTTTCAAAATAGTTCTTATAGAGCAAATATACAGATCATTTTCAATTCTTAAAAACCTTCCTTACCATAAATGATTGATTTAAATGAAAGGCATATTGAAAAAAAGAGTTTTTTCAATAGATTACTGCTTATATATTTCTTTTTTGGATTCCTGTTTTTTTTCCTGATATCCAAAACTTATTCTTTACAGATTTCTAGTTATTCTGACTATGAATTAGCCGCGCTAAAAAATAAAACAAAAGAGGTTTTGGTTCAACCTGTTCGAGGAATTATTTATGATAGGAATGGAAATATTCTTGTTAATAATGTTCCTACATATGACCTAATAATTCAGCCATCAAAAGTTAAAAATTTAGATGATTTCATTATAAATATTTCTAAAATAATAGAATTGACAGAGGCAGAAATTGAAAGCATCAATAAAAATTTTAAGAATAAAGCAACTTATAATAGAGAACTAACAATTAAAAAAAATCTCTCGAAAGAGGAGATAGCAAAATTTGAAGTAAGAAGTTTTCGATTCCAGAATGCATTCATAGATGTTAGATACAGTAGAGAAAGCAAATATCCTTTCTTATTCTCACATGCACTTGGTTATGTCGGCGGCGTAAGCAACGACAAAGTACTATCAATATTAAAAAATCAAAAGTTAAAGCAATCTGAAACAAACTTTAAGTATTCTGGTGGTTTTATTGCTGGGAAAACGGGGCTAGAGAATATATATGACTCAGTTTTGAGAGGGTCTTTTGGAAAAAGAATATTTGAAGTTGATGCCAAAGGAAGATTTTTAAAGGAGTTAAGTTTTGATGAGCCCATAAACGGAAAAAATATTTTTACTAACTTAGATCTAAATGCACAAAAAATAGCTTTTGAACAAATGGATAACAGAAGAGGGGCAGTTGTTGCCTTAGAGCTTAGATCTGGGTCAATAGTTACATACCTAAGCACTCCAACCTTTAATGTAAATGGTCTTTCCAATGGCATGTCTTCATTAGAATTCAATAAGCTAATTAATGATGTTAATAAGCCATTTTTCGATAGAGCTGGACAAGGAAGATACTCTCCAGCTTCTACAATAAAACCAGCTATAGCACTATTTGGTATTGAGGAAAAAATAGTAGATTGGAACTTCACTCTTAAAGATCCTGGGTATTTTGTCTTGCCAGAAGATCAAAGAGTTTATAGAGGATGGAAAAAGGGAGGCCATGGAACAATTGACATGAGGAGCGCTATTGTAGAAAGCTCGAATACATTTTTCTTTTCCCTAGCTTACAAATCTGATATCAACAATCTAATTAGCCATCTATCTAAATTTGGTTTCGGTAGGAACGTTTGCAAAGATTGTTTTAATCCAGATTCTGGGTTGTTACCTACACCTGAATGGAAAATGAATAATCTTAATTTTGGTTGGTTTAAGGGAGATACTGTTAATTTAGGAGTTGGTCAGGGATATATGAGTGCTACTCCTGTGCAATTGGCATATTATTCTGCATTTATTGCAAAAAAAGGAAATCTTCAAGAACTCTCATTTGTTAAATACGATGATACAAGCGACACTACTTTTATAAATAATTTAAGCATAGATGATTCAGACTGGAATAAAATTCACTCTAGCATGATTGGAGTTATTGAAGACCCAAAAGGCACTGCTAAAAGGCTAAAGCCTTTGAAGTCTTATGTTGTTGCTGCTAAATCTGGAACTGTTGAGCTTGTAAGCACAGAAACTAAGGAAGATTACAAACTAGTAAGGCAGAATATTGGAAACAGGGACCATGCAATCATTGTGGCTTTTGGTCCAATGCCTAACCCAGAATATGCAGTAAGTGTTGTTATTGAAAATGGCGAAAGCGGAGGTTCTGTAGCAGGCCCTGTTGCTATAGCAGTTTTAAATGAGCTGATAAATAAATGAAGAAAAAATTAGATTTTAAAAACTTCAGCATTTATTTTGATCAATATTTATTTATTGCGATAACACTATTGTCAGTTATGGGATTATTTTTCTTATACAGCGCCTCACAAGAAGACATTAGTACTGTTGCCAAGCAGGCTGTATTCGTTGGGTTTGGTTTGCTTTTGATGTTTATGGTTAGCCAACCAGACCCTGATTTTTATAATACATTTTCAGGCCTATTTTTAATTTTTTCACTCTTACTAATTTTTTTAACCATGATCTTTGGCAAAGAAATTAATGGAGCCAAAAGGTGGCTTGATTTAGGGTTTTTTACCTTGCAATCTTCTGAAATAATCAAAATATCTTTGCCTATTTTCTTATCATCATATTTATATAATAAGCCACTTCCAATAAGCACCAAGCATACTTTTATAACGTTGATATTAATAGGTTTTATATTTGCAATTGTAGCTGGACAGCCTGACTTGGGCACAAGCTTGGTAGTTTTTATGTCAGGGGGCTATGTATTGTTTTTAGCAGGTTTAAGCTGGAGATTTATTGGATCTGCAGGGGCTTTGTTCCTATTATCCCTACCTTTTTTATGGAATAATTTTCTAGAGCCATTTCAACGACAAAGAGTTTTAACTTATTTAAATCCAGATGCAGACCCCTATGGCACTGCATGGAATATAACTCAATCAAAAATAGCAATTGGGTCAGGAGGAATAAATGGAAAGGGATACCAAGAGGGGTCTCAAGCACATCTTGATTTTTTACCTGAAACAGAAACCGATTTTATTTTTGCTGTTATTGCTGAGGAGTTTGGCTTTATTGGTGTTTGTATTTTGCTATCAGTATTTTTCTTTATATTAATCAGATGCCTTTATTTAGCATTTAATGCAAGAGACAGATTTTGTAGATTGACCATTGGTGGACTAAGTTTAGTTTTTGCATCAACATTGTTTATTAACTTAGCAATGGTTGTTGGTGTTGTTCCTGTGGTTGGAATGCCTTTGCCATTTATCAGCAAAGGAGGCTCATCTTTGCTATCATTCTATTTAGCTTTTGGGATAATAATCTCTATGGCGACACATAAAAAATTAATGCAAAGATGAAAATAATAATACTTATAACTCTTATATTTAGCCTCTCAATTACTGCAGACTATTCTAATCACAAAGATAGTCAAATGGTAATAGATGAGCTCGTTACAAAACATGGATTTGAAAAGTCTTATGTTACAGCGATATTAAAGAATGCTAAAAGGCGTGATGAGATGCTGCAATCTGTTGCCAATCCCGCTGAAAAAACTAAAACATGGGATGAATACAGGGCTATTTTTATAAAAACAAAAAGAGTCTCAGAGGGCAAAAAATTCATAAAGAATAATATTAATGCACTGGAGAGAGCCGAGAAAGAATTCGGAGTCCCTAAAGAAATAATTACTGCTATTTTGGGTGTAGAGACTAATTATGGTGGCAACAAAGGAGGGTATAGGGTGCTAGATAGTCTTACTACTCTGGGTTTTGATGATCCAAGAAGATCTAATTTTTTTAGAAGAGAGCTAATAGAGTTCTTTCTTCTAACAAGAGAGAATAATCTGGATATTAAAACTACAAAAGGCTCATATGCTGGAGCAATGGGGTATGCGCAATTTATATCTTCTAGCTATCGAGCATATGCTGTAGATTTTGATGGAGATGGTTACGTTGATTTATTTAATTCTGTTGACGATGCAATTGGCAGTATTGCAAACTATCTTTATGTCCATGGTTGGAAAAGAGATGGAAAGGTTGTAACGGAAGCATATCCAAATAATGTTAGAAAATTTTATAAACCACATGAGTCACTGACAAGGTTCATACCCTTAAAGTTTAATGAGAATGGAAAAGATCTTTTTTTTATTGGCGATGATAACTTTAGGGCTATTGCTAAGTATAATATTAGCGACGTCTATGCAATGGCAGTTTACTACTTATCAGAAGAGTTAAAAAAATGAAAAAATTATTATTCACATTTCTATCAACCTCAATATTTATTCAAGCACAAAGTTTTGTTCCAGACTCTCCTGAGTTAGATCTCAAGAGCTATATTTTAATTGAACCAAATACTAATACAGTCATAGCTGAATTTAATTCAGATTTAGAAATAGAACCAGCTAGCATGACCAAAATTATGACTAGTTATGTTGTTGCCGATCAAATTGCAAATGGCTTAATATCCCTTGATGATGAAGTCTTGGTAAGTGAAAAAGCGTGGAGAATGCAAGGATCTAAAACATTTATAGAAGCTGGAAAAAAAGTTACTGTATCTGATCTTTTGAAAGGAATTATGATTCAATCAGGTAATGATGCTTCTGTTGCCATTGCAGAATATGCCGGGGGGACTGAAAGAGGTTTTGTAGATTTGATGAACTCTTATGCTGCTTCTTTGGGGATGAGCAATACGATCTTTCAAAATTCAACAGGGCTTCCAGATGATAATCATTTTTCATCAGCAAAAGATTTAGCCAATCTTACGGCAAACTATATCAATAACTTTCCTGAGGAATATGCTTTATATAAGCAGAAGCAATTCACCTATAATAATATCAAGCAATTAAATAGAAATAAGCTCTTATGGAGAGATGATTCTGCAGATGGTGTCAAGACCGGTCATACAGAAGCTGCTGGATATTGCTTAGTTGGCTCAGCAAAAAGAGGTGGAATGAGGCTTATTACAGTTGTAGCAGGAAGTAAGTCTGATAATGATCGTTTTTTATCTTCTCAAAGATTACTTGAGTATGGATTTAGATTTTTCACAACACAAAAAATGTTAAGTGCAGAAAAAGAATATCAGAATATTACAGTTTGGGGCGGTCAAGAAAAGAGGCTTGGCGTTGGTGTGCTAGAGGATATATCTATTACTCTCCCTAGAACAAGCTTTAAGAATGTTGAGACTATCTATAATGTTAATAACAATATCCAGGCTCCCATAAAAGCCGGTCAAAAAGTTGGCAGTCTTCAAATTATTAGCAATGATGAGGTTGTTCTGGTTGCAGATCTAGTTGCTTTAAAAAATATTGAAGCTAAGGGTTTCTTTGGAAGAATGTGGTCGAAGTTTGTACTCTGGATATTTAGCTTATTTGGCCTAACAGATGAAAACGCCAGTTAAGGGTGTTTTCAATGGGGCTTTTGATACTGTAGATAATATAAAAATATCGCCATTTTCACGAGCATATACTTTTTCTGATAGCGTATATGAAGTTGTACCTTTCTTTAATTCAAGCGCCATTGCTTTTAATGATCATATAAAAAGATTAGAATTTTCTGCCAATCAACTGTCAATGGATGTAGATTTAGAAAAAATAGTATTCGAAATAAACTCTTTAATAAAATCTTCTGAATTTGAAAATGGCTATGTTTATTATCAAGTTACTCGAGGTGTTGATTCAATAAGATCTCATATGCATGAACCAGAACTAGCAATAGAAACTTTTGGTTATGTAAAAGCACATTTATTTGAATGGAAGCCAGTAAAAGTATCGGTATGTGATGATATTAGATGGGGAAGATGCGATATTAAATCCACATCATTACTAGGCAATGTTATGAGTATGAATGCAGCAAAACTAGATAATTGTGATGAGGTTATTATGCACAAAGATAATCTGTTAACTGAGGCTGGTGCCTCTAATCTTTTTTTTGTAAAAGATAATTCGATCTGTACTCCTGCTCTAAATGGAAATATTCTTCCTGGCATAACAAGAGCATTACTAATTAATGAGTTAAAAAATCATGATATTAAGGTTACTGAAGATGACTTCAGGCTAGATGACTTATCTCATGCTTCTTGTGCATGGCTTACGAGCTCAACAAAAGGGCTGGCTCCGATTTCTCAAATTAGTAATCTAGAATCAAACTTAGACATTTACCATCCTCTTTACAAAAAAAGCGAAGAGATTTTCAACAAGAAGTTTCTTAGTTAGAAGTTAGTTCAATAACTATATTATCAAGCTGATGCCAAAAATCTCTATCACTAAGACCTTTCAAAGCAAGATCAAGCTCGAATATATTTTTTTGAAGTCGTATAAGATTTTGTAATTTGTGATTTTTAATAAAATGCATATATTCAGAAGTTTTATTTTTCCATACCCCAGATTTAATTAGACTATCTACAGGATTTTTACTTTGCCTTGCATTGGCTGCACTATTAATAATTTTACCAACTACCCAAACTAGAAGAGGCGCATAATGATCTTCCGCTGATTTTATTGAATGGATAATTTTTAAAGCTTGCTTGGTATTATTTGAAATAATTTTATCCTCAAGCTCAAATGGCATAAATTCTGCAGACTCGGCAGAAGATTTTCTTTCTTGGCCATCACCATCTTTGTAAGTCAGTCTCAGAAGCTTTACTTCATTCTGTTGGGCAACTAAGTTTCCCGAGTTCATTTCAGATATATTTTGCATTAAAGCAGGCCTATCTTTTTCAGAAATAAAAGATAGCTGATGTTTAAGCCAGATTTTTTCTTCAAAAGACTTAAGTTTTCCACAATCGATTATTAGGGCTATCTCATCCATCTGTTTCACCCACTTAGTTGTGAAATTAAGCTTTTCATTGCTTGAGTTAATAATTATTGCAATATTATCCATATGGTTAATATTTTCAATTTGAGATATTTTAATTATTTGGTCAGGAATTTTTCCTTGATCATGATTAATCTCAACTATTATTTTTGAGCCAAATAAAGACCCAGAAGCATTTTCAATAATAGTCTGATCTATTTTATCAAACCCATCTTTATTAATAATTGTTTTTTCTTTGAACCCCTTGCTCAATAAATGCTCAAGCAAAATATCTTTGGAGTTATTTTTAAGGATTACCTCAGATCCAAAAATAAAGAAGATATTTTGTGATTTGCCTAAATATTTTCGAATTGTCATTGCCTCACATTTCAAAAGCACTTACCTCAAAAATTATTTGATTAATTAAATCCTTCTGCATTTCAGACTCAAGAGATTTAATCATTTGATCTTGTGCAAACGGATTAAGTTCATTCGATTTATATCTTTTGTAACTAACAAGCTTTTTACTTATTTGTTTATTTCCAATCATTTTTATATGGATTTCTAAATTAATTTCTCCTTCAAGGGCTCTAAGAGAAGAGCCTCCATAGATATCATATCTATTTAAAATATAGTCTTGTATTAGAATCTGATTTTGACGATTCTCAGCTTTTTTTTCTATATTGAAGAGGATTGCTAGCTTTTGTTCAAAAGAATTAGGGACGCTACTATCAAACTGAAAATTAAATAGATCTTTTTTATCTAGATCTATATTCAGTTGATTAAATTGGCAGCCAGTTAAGGTTACCAACAAACAAGTGTATAAAAAGAAAGATCTTAGTTTCATAACCTCATAGTATCTATGAGAAGAACATATATCAAAGATTAATTTTAAATAACAAAATTTATTATTTTTTCTTTAATATAAATAGTTTTTTTAATAGCCGAGTTGTTTATTGTTGATGACACATTATCGATAGCCAGTGCTAAAGCTTCTATATCTTTTTGCTCAAGGCTTTTATCTATCATGACCTTACCTCTGACCTTTCCATTTACTTGAACTATTAAATTAAATTCAGAAACTTCTAATAACTCCTCTCTAAGAACAGGCCAAGAAGATTCAATTTCTTCTTTTGCAAAGTCAAAGTAAAAATTATTCCATAAATGTTGTGAGATATGAGGCGCAATAGGATTGAGAGTTTTAAGAATAATTATTATTGCTTCATTAAGACAATATTGATTTGAGATCGACGCATTATCTTCTTTAAAAGAATCAGGTATAAAGTTAACTAGCTCCATTATTGAAGCAATGGCTGTATTAAATGAGTATCTTGTTTCAAAATCATTTGTAACTTTTTTAAGAGTATTATGCGATTTTCTTCGAAGCTCTTTTTCTTCTTTTGAGGGGTCCTTGGGCTCTTCTAAGTCAATAAATTTTCTATTGCTGACTAAGTTCCATATTTTTTTCATAAACCTTGAAGCACCTTCTACAGATGACTCTGACCATTCTAGACTTTGCTCAGGGGGAGCTGTAAACATCATGTAAAGCCTTACTGTATCAGCGCCATACTTTTCTATATAAGATTGAGGATCTACAGTATTTCCTTTTGATTTAGACATTTTAGCCCCATCTTTAAGAACCATGCCTTGTGTAAGAAGCTTTTTAAAAGGCTCATTGCCTTCTACTAAATCCATATCTCTAAGCGCCTTATGAAAAAATCTTGAATATAGTAAGTGCAGTATCGCATGCTCAATACCTCCTATATATAAATCAACAGGCAGCCAATATTTTGAATTTTTATCAAACATTTCATCTGCATTGTCTGATGAAGTAAATCTTGCGTAATACCACGATGAATCCATAAATGTATCAAAAGTATCCGTCTCTCTTTTTAGCTCATCAGAAATATTATAAAAATCTTCATTTTGACTTAAGGGAATAGGTGCCGAGTTCTTTTTTAGCTCTGGCAGCACTATAGGCATATCTTTTTCATCAACAACTCTTGGTTCGCCATTTTCATAAACAACCGGAATAGGGCAACCCCAATACCTTTGTCTGCTCACACCCCAATCTCTTAATCTGAACTGGATTAATTGCTCAGCAAGGTTTGTGTCTTCTAAATCCTTAATAATTTTAAGAGATGCTTCATCTGATTCCATTCCATCATATTTGTCAGAGTTGATTAATTGGCCTTTCTGAGTAATTGGAAGCTCATTCTCATTACCAAAATTTATAACCTGAGGTATATCTAAATTATATTTAGATGCAAATTCATAATCTCTTTGGTCATGAGCAGGAACACCCATCACCACCCCGGTTCCATAATCAAGAAGTACAAAATTTCCAATCCATACTGGTATTTTTTTATTCGTGATTGGGTGAATCACATACATTCCACTATTAATTCCAAGCTTCTCGGCCTTTGCCATATCAGCCTCAGCAGCTTTTATTTCTTTACATGTATTTAGAAAATCTTTTATTGATTCATTATTTTTTGATAGTTCAATTGATATCGAATGATTTGGTGAGACTGCTAAAAAAGAAACACCATAAATTGTATCGGGCCTTGTTGAGAACGCTGTTAGATAATCATCAGAACCCTCAATCCTATATTTAATTTCTGCTCCATGCGACTTACCGATCCAGTTCTTTTGCATTGTTTTAACATTTTCAGGCCAATCTACTTCATCTAGTGATGTTAAAAGCTCATCAGCGTAGTCTGTAATTTTTATAAACCATTGATCAATTTCTTTTATTTCAACCTGAGCTCCAGATCTCCACCCTTTACCATCTATAACTTGCTCATTTGCCAAAACCGTCTCATCAACAGGGTCCCAATTTACTAATGATTTTTTCCTATAGACCAAACCTTTGTCATAAAACTTTTTAAATATTAGCTGTTCCCATTTATAGTATTCAGGCTCGCATGTTCTGAGTTCTTTTGACCAATCATATCCAAGACCCAAAGATATAAGTTGCTGTTTCATATGTTCAATATTCTGATTGGTCCAATCTTTTGGACTAACTTTATTTGCAATCGCTGCATTTTCAGCTGGTAGTCCAAATGCATCCCAGCCCATGGGTTGAAAAACATTAAAATTATTCATTCTTTTATATCTAGATATAACGTCACCGATCGTATAATTTCTAACATGACCCATATGCAACTTGCCAGATGGGTATGGGAACATTGATAAGCAATAAAATTTTTCTCTATTATCAGGAGTGGCTTTAAACTTGTTTTCTTTCAGCCATTCATCTTGAATAGCTTTCTCTATGTGATTAGGATTGTATTCAGGATTCATTTTTTTAGGAACTCATTTTCTAAGTAATTAATAGTATGTTTATTTTCTTTAAAGGTATCATCATGCAGAATTCTTTGGTGAAGAGAGTGGTTTGTTTTAATACCTTCTATAAAGAACTCATCTAAGGCACTAAGCATTCTCTTAATAGCCGAGCTTCTTGAATTTGCTTGAGTAATGATTTTTGCTAAGAGCGAATCATAATATGGAGGCACTTTATAACCTCCATAAATATGTGAATCATATCTTATTCCAAAACCGCCAGGCGTATGCATTTTTGTTATTGTCCCTGGAGATGGTTGAAAGTTATCTGGATCTTCTGCATTAATCCTGCATTCCAACGAATGACCTTGAAAATTAATATCATCTTGATTTAGTTCAATAGGCATTCCAAGAGCAATTCTTAATTGTGCTTTAACTAAATCGAAGCCAGTTATCATTTCTGTTACTGGATGTTCGACCTGGATTCTTGTATTCATTTCTATAAAATAGAATTGATCATCTTCATATAAAAACTCAATAGTACCGACCCCTTCATAATTTATCTCTTCACATAAATTCACACATGCATTTAGAGTTTTTTTAAGAGCATCCTGATTGATATTAAGCGCTGGGGCCTCCTCAATTATCTTTTGATGCCTCCTTTGCATGCTGCAATCTCTGGTACCTAAATGGATTGCTTTTCCTTTGCCATCCCCAACTATCTGAACTTCAATATGCCTTGGATTCCCAATGAATTTTTCTAGATAAATAGTTTCATTACCAAATCCATTTTTAGCTTCTTGCATTGTTATTTCTGCATGCCCAATAAGATCTTCCTCTCTTTCAACTACCCTCATTCCTCTTCCACCACCTCCAGCGGTCGCTTTAATCATAATTGGGTAACCTATATCTCTAGCAATTTTTTTAAACTCACTATTATCAGATGGAATCTCATCTTTATACCCAGGAACAATTTGAATTCCAGAATTTTCAGCGAGTGTTTTTGCAGTAATCTTGTCACCCATCTTTTGGATTGTTTCTGAAGTTGGCCCAATAAATTTAAATCCACTTTTTTCACACATTTCTGCAAAATTATGATCTTCAGCAAGGAACCCGTATCCAGGATATATTGCATTGGCACTTGTTAGCTCAGCAGCTGAGAGAATGGCTGGTATATTTAAATAGCTTTGAGTTGGAGATGCGGGGCCAATACAAACTGTTTCGTCAGAGAATTTTAAATGCTTTAGATCTTTATCAGCATCTGAGTAAACAGACACCGTTGAAATGCCTAGCTCTTTACAAGCCCTAATAGCACGAAGAGCAATCTCGCCACGATTGGCAATAAGAACTTTGTAACTCATTTTAATTTACAGTAATGATTGTTTGCCCAAATTCAACTGGACTTCCATCTTCCACATCAATGCTGGCAACCTTGCCATCAAACTCTGATTTAATTTCATTCATCATTTTCATAGCCTCAACTATACATAGAACGTCACCGATCTGGACGCTGTCTCCTACTTTTACAAAAGGATCTTTTTCTGGGCTTGGGCTTCTATAAAAAGTTCCAACTATTGGCGAAGTAACAGCATTCCCTGTAATAGGTTGTGTAACTTGATTCGATTGATGAGTTTCTGAGGAGCTAACTGAATCATTTTTAACTATAACTGGCTTTGAGATAAACTCTTGATGAGAGCTGTTATTTCTTGAAATTCTTACAGACTCGTCTCCCTGACTTACTTCGATTTCTTTAAGATCTGATTCTTGAAGCATCTCTATAAGTTTTTTTATTTTTCTAATATCCATTTATTTACTCCTGTATTTTTGTATGCCTTTAAGCATAGCTTCTTCATATCCTTTAGCGCCCAACCCTGTTATTACCTCTTCAGCTATATCTGATAGATAAGAAAAATGTCTATATTTCTCTCTAGTCTGTATTTCTGAAAGATGAACTTCGTAGAATGGTATGTTGACACCAAGAAACGCATCTCTTATTGCTATACTCGTATGAGTGTATGCAGCAGGGTTTATGATCACAAAATCTATTTTTGCTTCAACAGCACCATGAATTGAGTCTATTATTTCATGCTCTGCATTGCTTTGAAATGTGAATAAATTGCATTGATGTTCGTTTGCTAAGACTACCAAATCTTGCTGAATATCTTCAAGTGATTTGCTTCCATATAATTCTTTTTCTCTAGTTCCGAGAAGGTTAAGATTAGGACCATTAATAAGCAATATATTCATAAATTAGATTTTAACAGAAATTAAACGATTTTTGCGGATTTTATAGATAGTTTATAAGAGTTTATTTTTTTGCATGGGATAGCAAAACCCTGCCTCTGAACACCCTTGATAGTATATAAAAACTTCTGATAAGTTCAATGACGGATTTACATTAATACTTATTACAAATTTATCCCTAAGAATTTCAGTTTCACCAAAAAACTCATCTTTATATAGCTCTTTCTTTGATTCAAGAATCCTGAATGGAATCAATTCATCTTTATATTTAAACTCAATACTATCCAAATACATATAATAACCATCTCTTATTTGCCAGCTTACAAGTGCTGCATTCATTTCTATATTACTTGATAGAGAAAATACTTCTTTGGCAATTGGTATTGTATTTTGTTCTTCAAAAAGGCTTGCTGAATTTAATTCAAATACAACTATATTACATAGTAGTATAATTAATAATCTGTTAGTCATATAGGCTAAAGAATAAACCCCAAAGAAGTTAAAATAAAGATTTTATTAAATAATATGGTAAATACAAACTCATGCTACAGATCTTCGCACTAAAACTTTTCTTTTATGTACCTATTTGGCTTTTAAAAATAGTTTTTTATAAAAAAAGAAAAATATTAAGAGGCCATCAATTCGACGCTCAAGCAGCTGCACTTTTATTTATTACCCCAAAAACTGATTTATCTGTTCTTGCAGACAACGAAATACCAAATACCAGAAACTCAATTAATAAAAATAGAAAAAAAACTAAACTTTCATTAATGCCCTCAAGAGAGGTAAAAAAAATTGACCATGTTTTACCAAATCATAAGTTACTTTTGAGGGAATATCAGCCTGTTAATTTAGATAAAAAAAGAGCGGTACTATATTTTCATGGAGGAGGATATGTTCTCAGTTCTGTTGATACCCATGATGATATGGTGTCATACATGTCGGACAGTGTGGGAGTAAAGTTTTATTCACTAGACTATAGGCTTTCACCAGAGAATAAATATCCTGACTCTCTAGATGACGCATTAGAAGCATATGCATGGCTAATCAAGCAAGGCTTCAGTCCTAAAGAAATTTCAGTTTGTGGAGACAGTGCAGGTGCACATTTAGCAGCCTCATTAGTTCATGATCTCTCAAACCGAGATGAAATTCTTCCAGCAAGTCAATTTTTGATATATCCGATGTGTGATCCATCTTGTTCTTCAAAGTCATACGAATTGCTCTCATCAGGATACTTACTTACAAAAAATAATATGATTTGGTTCTGGGATAAGCTCAGAGGCTCCAGAACAGATGATATTAATCCAACATTTAATCTATTAAAATTTAATTTTGAAAAAGCGCTTCCGCCTACAATAATCGTAACAGCTGGCTTTGATCCACTTTGTGATGATGGAGAAATATATGCATATTTATTACATAAAGGTAAACATAATGTGAAACAATTACACTATCCAACATTGTTTCATGGTTTTGCATCTGTAACTAAGTTAAAAGCAGCTCAAACTGCTGTTGAGGATTTTTTAAAAGAATATAAAAAAATATTATGAGTAAAATTTTAGAAGTAAATAATTTAAGCATCAATTTTTCAACAAGAGATGGATTGTTCAATGCTGTGGATGATATAAGTTTTGACATTGAAAAAAATCAGACATTAGCCTTAGTTGGTGAATCAGGTTCGGGTAAATCTGTAACTGCTATGTCAATTCTTCAACTTCTTCAAAAACCTCAAGCCTCTTATTCCAAAGAATCTTCTATTAAGTTTAATGGCGATGAGATTATAGATGCTAAGTATGAGAAGCTGCTCTCTTTAAGAGGAAATATTATATCTATGATATTTCAAGAGCCTATGACTTCACTGAACCCGTATCACAGAGTAGGAAACCAAATTACTGAATCAATATTACTTCACTCCAATAGCTCAAAGAAAGAAGCTTTAGATGAAGCAAAAAAATTAATGGCGCTTGTTGAGATTGATGATGTTGAGAGGCGTTTTTACGCATACCCTCATGAGCTTTCTGGCGGGCAGAGGCAAAGGGTTATGATTGCTATGGCGCTAGTTAATAAACCTGAGCTATTGATAGCTGATGAGCCAACGACTGCTCTTGATGTGACTATTCAAGCCCAGATACTGGATCTTATGTCTAAGCTAAAAAATGAACTAGGCATGTCAATACTTTTTATTACTCATGATCTTGGACTTGTTCAAGAATTTTCTGACAATGTTTGTGTTATGAAAAATGGCAAAATAGTTGAAAAAGGAAATACTATTGAAGTATTTGATAATCCCTCTCATGAATATACAAAAAAACTTTTAGATGCAGAACCGCAACCAAAAGAAGACAACCCTGTAAGTGATGATCCGATAATTGAGATCAATGACTTAAATGTTTACTATTCAATACCCTCAACTAATTTTTTTAAAAAAAATAGCTTCCATGCAGTTAAAAATACCTCATTTAGCATATACAAAAATACTACGATTGGTTTAGTTGGAGAATCTGGCTCAGGCAAGTCCACCCTGGGCAAGGCCATAGCAAATTTAATTGCCTTTGAAGGAAATATTAAATTTAACGGAAAAGATATTGATTCAAATTCGCAAAAAGAAAATAAAGAATTGAAAAAAAATGTCCAAATTGTTTTTCAAGACCCATATGGTTCTTTATCGCCTAGAATGACGGTTGGAGAAATAGTTGGCGAGGGTTTGGGTGTTCACTTCAAACTTTCAAAAAAAGAAAGAGATGAAAAGATAGATAAGGTGCTTTCAGATGTTGGTATCGAAATAGCAGCTAAGAACAAATATCCACATGAGTTTTCAGGGGGTCAAAGGCAGAGAATTGCAATTGCTAGGTCTTTAATTATGAATCCTGCTTTTATGATTCTTGATGAGCCAACATCAGCATTAGATAGATCTATTCAAATCCAAGTAATAGACTTGCTAAAAGAGATACAAAACGAATATAGACTTACTTATCTATTTATCAGTCATGATTTGAAGGTTATTAGATCGATGTCAGATTTTATTTTTGTTATGAAGAATGGTGAAATAGTAGAATCAGGACCTTCTTACCAGGTCTTTGAAAACCCAGAGCAAGACTATACTAAAAAATTACTTTCAGCTGCTTTAAAATATGCATCCGAATAATTTAATATATTAAATATGACAAATAGAAAATATTCTAAAGAGCTTGTCGATGGCCCAAATCAAGCGGCATCCAGATCAATGCTTAGAGGGGTAGGATTCACATCTGAGGATTTTACAAAACCATTTGTTGGAATTGCTTCCACAGGAGCAAAAGTAACTCCATGCAATATGCACATAAATCAACTTTCAGAGATTGTTGAAAAATCAGTTGATAGCTCCGGTGGTAAGGGAGTTCTTTTTAACACTATTACTGTTTCTGATGGAATTTCTATGGGCACACAGGGTATGAAATACTCTCTGGTTTCCCGAGAGGTAATTGCAGATTCAATAGAAACTGTTGTGGGTTGTCTTGGATATGATGGAGTAATTGCTGTTGGCGGTTGTGATAAAAATATGCCTGGTTGCATTATTGGAATGGCAAGATTAAACAGACCATCAATATTTATATATGGTGGCTCTATAAAACCCAGTAAAGAAAATACTGACTACGTTACAGTTTGTGAGAAAACCGGAGAATACTCAAAGGGTGATCTTAAAGAATCTGAACTGATTTATGTTGAAAAAATTTCAGTAAAAGGGCCTGGGTCTTGTGGCGGTATGTATACAGCAAATACAATGGCTTCTGCAATTGAGGCTCTGGGCATGAGCCTTCCTGGAAGCAGCAGTCAAGACGCAACCTCAGGTGATAAAGAAAACGATTGCGCTAAAGCTGGCGAAGCAATAATGAACTTATTGGAAAAAGATATTAAGCCATCAGATATTATGACTAAAAATGCTTTTGAAAATGCTATAACAATGGTTATATCTCTTGGCGGATCAACAAATGCAGTTTTGCACTTATTAGCTATGGCGCACTCTATTGGCGTAGACTTAGAGTTAGATGACTTCACAAGAATAGGCAAGAAAACACCTGTAATGGCAGATCTTAAGCCCTTTGGTTCACACTATATGTCAGAACTTAATGCTAACGGTGGTATTCAGCCCTTAATGAAGATTTTACTCGAAAAAGGTTTATTGCATGGGGAATGTCTTACGGTTACTGGAAAAACCCTGGCTGAAAATCTTGCTGAAATAAAGCCTTATGATGCTGATCAAGACATAATAAAATCATTTGATAATCCAATTAAATCAAATAGCCATCTTAGGATTCTGTATGGTAACTTAGCTAAAGATGGTGCCGTTGCAAAAATTACAGGAAAAGAAGGAACCTCATTTAAAGGAAGTGCTCGTGTCTTTGATTCAGAGGAAGAGGGGGTAGAAGCAATCCTATCAAAATCTATAAAAGCTGGAGATGTTGTAGTAATTAGATATGAGGGGCCAAAAGGAGGTCCGGGTATGAGAGAAATGCTAAAACCTACATCTGCCATAATGGGTCAAGGTCTTGGCGATAAGGTAGCTTTTATAACCGATGGTCGTTTTTCAGGAGGTACTCATGGATTTGTTGTCGGGCACATCACTCCAGAGGCTGCAGATGGAGGTTTAATTGCAATAATTGAAGATGGTGATTCTATACTAATTGATGCAGATTCTGATAAGTTAATTCTTAATATTTCTGAGGATGAAATTTCAAATAGGTTAAGTAATTGGGTAAACCCAAAAATACCTCCAAAAAAAGGAGTCTTAGCAAAATTTGCAAAAAGTGTAAAATCAGCTAGTGTTGGGGCTGTAACAGATTAAATATGTATTTTAAAAGAAAATTTCCAAATAGTAGACTTAGAAGAATGCGTCTCAGCTCAAATCTTAGAGACTTGCTTGCTGAAGTAAAATTATCCACGAATGATCTAATTCAGCCTTTATTTATCAAAGAAGGTTTGAGTGGAAAAGAGGAAATAGAAAGCATGCCTAATATTAATAGGTATGGGCAAGATTCAATTCTTTCAGAAATAGAAGAGCTGCTAGAGAATAATATAAACACAATTGCTCTATTTCCTGTCATTGATGATTCCAAAAAAAACAGTACTGGAGATGAGGCTATAAACCCATCTAATTTAATGTGTGAAACCATTTACGATATAAAAAAACGATTCCCTGAAATAATCTTAATATCTGATGTAGCGCTAGATCCATATACTAATCATGGTCATGATGGCATTTTGAAAAATGATTATGTTGATAATGACGAGACTTTAGCCGTTCTTAGTAAACAATCATTAACGTTGGCTCAAGCTGGAACGGATATTATTGCACCGTCAGATATGATGGATGGAAGAATAGGCTTCATTAGAGAGTCATTAGACGAAATGGGTTATAAAAATACAATCCTCCTGTCATATGCAGCAAAATATAATTCAAAGTTTTATGGACCATTCAGAGATGCTGTTAATTCAGCTTCAAGTCTTGGTAAGTCCTCAAAAGCTAGTTATCAAATGTCACCAAAAAACATAAATGAAGCGCTTCATGAAGTTGCTATGGATATTAATGAAGGCGCAGACATAGTCATGGTTAAGCCAGGAATGCCTTATTTAGATATAATTTCTAAAGTAAAAGAAACCTTTAAAGTGCCAACCTTTGCATACCAAGTTAGTGGTGAGTACAGCATGCTTAAACTAGCAATCGATAAAGGATGGCTTGAAAGCGATGTTATGTTAGAATCATTAATAAGTTTTAAGAGAGCCGGAGCTGATGCGATTCTAACGTACGCAGCCAAAGAAATTTCCAAGGAGATAACTAACAAATGAGCAATGTGATAGAAATTCGTGATGAAGAAAACTTTAATAATGATGTTTTAAATTCAGAAAAGCCTGTATTGGTTGATTTTTGGGCTGAATGGTGTGGACCTTGCAAACAGCTTGCACCAACTGTTGAGGCAGTTGCCGCAGAAAAATTAGAAACATTAAAGGTTTGCAAAATGGATGTTGACTCAAATAGAGAAATTGCTGCCAAATATGGAGTAAGGTCAATACCTTCATTAATAATTTTTAAAAATGGAGAGCCTGCAGGAGTTGAAGTAGGAGCTCTAACTAAACAACAATTAGAGGATTTTATAAGTACAGTAGTTTAACTTGCAAAGAGTTCTTTGCATATTGCAAGAAATAGGATTATCATTTCGACTTCTTCGGCTAAAAGCCATCTAAAATAAAAAACCACTTTTTCAATCACAAAAACAACAACTAGAACGGAAATAATTAAATGAATCTTACTGAAATTAAAATAAAACCAATAAATGAACTTGTGGATATAGCTACTGAGCTTGGGCTTGAGGATGTTGGAAGGCTTAAAAAGCAAGAGATAATATTTAGAATTTTTAAGCACAAAGCTTCCGAGGGTGTTGATATTTATGGTGGTGGAGTTCTCGAGATTTTAAATGATGGTTTTGGATTTCTACGTTCCCCAGAGGGTTCTTACTGTGCTGGTGAGGATGATATCTATGTTTCACCAAGTCAAATCAGAAAGTTTAGCCTTCGAAAGGGAGACTCAGTTGCTGGAAAAATTAGAACGCCTAAAGATAAAGAGCGCTATTTTGCATTAATTCAAGTTGATACTATTAATGGTGAAGAGCCAAGAAAAACCAAAAATAAGATTCTCTTTGAAAATTTAACTCCTCTTTTTCCCAATGAAAGACTAATCCTAGAGCAAGGGACCGGATCTAATGAAGATTTATCCTCTCGAATAATTGACTTGATTGCTCCGATCGGAAAGGGGCAGCGTGGCCTTATTGTTTCTCCACCCAAGGCTGGTAAAACATTAATGCTCCAAAGCATAGCTCATTCGATAAAAAGCAATAACCCGGAAGTTGAGCTTATAGTTCTCTTGATTGATGAAAGGCCTGAAGAGGTAACAGAGATGTCAAGAACCGTAAAAGGAGAGGTTGTAGCTAGTACTTTTGATGAACCGCCTACTCGACATGTGCAAGTTGCAAATATGGTTATTGAAAAAGCTAAAAGACTTGTTGAGCATAAAAAAGATGTAGTTATCTTGTTAGATTCTATTACTCGTCTTGGAAGAGCTTACAACTCAGTTCAACCTGCGTCAGGAAAAATCTTGAGTGGTGGAGTTGACTCTAATGCATTGGAAAGACCAAAAAGGTTTTTTGGTGCAGCTAGAAATCTTGAAGAGGGCGGAAGTCTTACTATTCTTGCCACAGCCTTAGTAGAAACAGGATCAAAGATGGATGAGGTTATTTATGAAGAGTTTAAAGGCACAGGTAATATGGAAATTCATCTTGAAAGAAAAATAGCAGAAAAAAGAATATATCCAGCTATTAATATCAGAAGATCAGGAACAAGAAGAGAAGATTTACTGACTGCTGAAGATGAGTTGCAAAGAATGTGGGTTTTAAGAAAAATTCTTGATGATATGGAAGATGCTCAGTCAATTCAATTCTTAATAGATAGATTGAAATCACACAAAACAAATGATGAATTCTTTACCTCAATGAAAGGAGGTAATGGTAAGAAGACTAGATAAAGTTTTTTACCATTTCAATCATCATCTCGTCTGATGGGCTAGATGATACATAAACCTCTAAGTCTTTCGAGCCATCTCTCAATTTCTTTTTTATATTTTCTGATGCAACAATAAATATCTTTTTTTTCAAAATAGTTTCATCTAAATGATCAATTAAAAATTTAATAGTACCAAAGTTATAAATAAGTACTATTTCCTTGTTATTGTTTATTTTTTTTAATTCTTCAGCCAGATAAATTACTTCATAACATAGAATTTCATCCAAATCTTTTCCTAGGCTGTCTTGAAGGATTCTATTGGAGTTATTCCCACAAAATAAAAGACTTTTACCAGGAAAATTAGTGCGAATTAAACCTAGGATTCCTTCAGATGAGAGCTCATTAGGAAAAATAGACTGAATACCTTTTTTTAATAGTTTATCTGATGTCGCTGGTCCGGTCGTGAGAATATTATGATCAAGCAAATCTATAACATTTAAAGACTTAATAATTTCTAGCCCATTTATAACCGAATTCTGACTTGTAAAAATTATATTGTTATACAAATGAATATTTTCAATTTTTTTAATAGATCTTTTATCAGGGTTAGTAGACACAATTTTAGAAAGATGAATATTACTTATTTTTATGCCTTGATCTTTAGATAAGTTTTTTAGGTTACTAGATAAGTTTTTTGGCCTTGTATTAATAATTATCATTTCAAAATCAAAGTCTTTGCTCCTTCCGAAATAAATTTATTAGCAAATAAAGCTATATCCTTTTTGATATCTTTGAAAGAAGATTTTGTTTCCTTGAAGATCAATTTATCGCCCTGATAAGAAAGAACTTTGCCAATAATTTTTATCTCATCACCAGAGTCCTGACAAAGAATTGCAATTGGAGAAAGGCAATCTCCATCCATTGAAGCAACAAATAACCTTTCTGCATTTGCAAGGATTAATTCCTTAGGATCTCCTATATTTTCCAGTATTTTTATTATGCTTTTATTGCTGGATAGGCATTCTATTGCAATGTGACCTTGAGATGCCGCAGGCAACATTTCATCAATTGAAAACTCATATGAATTTTGTTCTAAACCCAGTCTGGTCACAGCTGCTTTTGCAACAACTAAGCCATCAAATTGACCTTGTTTAAGTTTGTTTATTCTTGTGGCAATATTTCCCCTTACTGGAATGGTTTTTATATCAGGCCTTAAGTTATTTATTTGTGCTTTTCTTCTTGGCCCAGATGTTCCTATTGTTGCATTCTCTGGAAAATCAGAAAATGGCTTGCCATCATGAGACAAAAGCAGATCACCAGGCGATTCCCTTTTAAAAACACTTACAATTCTGAATTTGGGGTCTAGTCTTGCAGGAACATCTTTTAGACTATGAACAGCAATATCTGCTTTATTAGATTCAAGAGCAGATTCTAATGTTGAGATAAAAAGACCCTTACCACCTATCTCATGAAGTGGTTTATCGGTCTGATCTCCTTCCGAGGTCATTGGGATTAATTCAATCTCAACATTTTTTATGTTATTTTTAATCTCATTAGCAACAAAATTAGCTTGGTACATTGCTAATTCTGATTGACGGGTAGCTATTCTTATTTTCATTTTTTCTTTAGTAAAAGGGCTCTGACATCACCTACATTTTTATCTTTTAAAATTTCAAATTCTTCGGGAACTTCAACTATAGTAAATTTACTATGTTCTAGGTATATTTTACATGACGGCTTTATATCACTTTTACGAGCAATTAACTTAAGAATTTTCATTTCAAAATCTTGATTAAAAGGAGGGTCTAGTAATATGAGATCAAAATAAGATAAGTCATTTTTCCTTACCCATTCAAATGCATCTTTAAATATAACTTTAGATTTATCTTTTATATTTAAAAGCTTAATATTTTTTGTTAATACTGAATAATTTTTTTTATTAAGCTCTACAAAAAAAACTTTTTTTGAATTTCGTGATATTGCTTCAATTCCAAGAGATCCAGTTCCAGCAAAAAGGTCTAGACAAACCATGTCATTGATTTCAAATTGCAGCCAATTAAAAATGATTTCTTTGAGCTTATTTGAAGTTGGTCTCAGAGTATCCTTGAAATCAAAAGGAATTTTTTTTCCTTTAAGATGGCCTCCAGAAATTCTAATATTATTCTTCATTGCTTATGTGCAAAACATGTATGCATATTCACCGAAAATTTATAGTTAAAAGTCATTTAAACTAAGTATAATTCATCCATGAGCTTACAAGATAATTTTAGACAAGCAATGAGAAGCTATATTTACTCAGTAAGCGTTATGTCAAATATTGATTCCTATGGAAAGCATAGTGCCATTACAGTTTCATCAGTTACCTCTGTTTCTCTAGACCCGCCAAGTTTATTGGTATGTATAAATAAATCAGCAGGTATCCATGAAACTATTCAAGAAGGGTCTGGTTTTTGCATCAACCTTTTAACAAAAAACCAAGAAGATATTTCAAACTTATGTAGTTCATTTCAAACAGAAGGTAAAAGATTTAATGATCAGGACTGGAATTTAAAAAATATTCCATTTTTAAAAAGCGCTCAAGCTAATATTTTCTGTACTGTTGATAAACTAATTCCATATCATACACATACTATTGTTATTGGACATGTAACAGATTCTTTTAGCAATCAAGAAATTAATACACTGACTTACGTAGATGGCTCTTATCAATAAAAACTTTAGAAAAGTATTTCTAGTCTTGATATTTTTTAGTACCTCTGTGTCTGCCTCTAACGGATCTTCAAATTTGAATGACTGCCCGGAAAAACCAAGTGTTTTCATAATTTCTCCACAAAATGGCTTTATTTCAGACTCTAATAATGTGAAGGTTGTTTTTGGTTCAAAGAATGTAGAGATTAATCCAGCTGGTAAAGGAGAAATTGCAACTAATAAATGCTTTGCAAGCGGACATCATCATTTATTAGTTAATATCGAAAGGCCTCCAGAAAGCTTTATCCCTTTTGATAAAGGTTATTACCATTTTGGAGGAGGTCAAACCGAAACAGTTCTTGATTTAGAGCCTGGAACCTATTCTCTTCAACTCATTCTTGGATCATATGTGCATAATTCAAAAATGCAGGTAAATGATTTTGCAGGACAAGGACCCTTTTTGTCTAAAAAAATAATTATTAAAGTTAATTAGAGATTAGACCACTTATAACTTTATCTAGATGCTCTTCGAGGTTATCAGCAATCTTACTCGCAGTTGAAATCGGGCCAGAACCTTCATCGAAATCATCACCTGCCACATTTACTTTTCTTATGATTCCTACAAGGCCGTGCAACATTGACCATAGAGTTATACATTTAAAGGCAACCACTTCCTCAGAATCATTTGCTAAATTCGAAAAATTATCTTTCATATTATCGTATGTCTGGTTCGCAGAAAGAAGAAGATCAGGGAAGTCGGCAAAGTTACCAACAGACGTCCCAAACATCAAATCATATGTATTTGCATTGTTTAAACCAAATTCTATATATTTACTTGAACTAGCAATAATTGTTTTCTTTGTAACCTTCTCACTACTATTAAAAAAAACAAGCTCATTGAGTTTTTTAAAACCCACTGTTGCAACGGCTGCATATACACATTCTTTTGTTTTAAAATGTCTGTAAGGAGCAGTTTGAGAAACACCACTTTCCTTCGCAAGTGATCTAATGCTTAATTTAGTATAACCGTCTCTATCACAAAGCTTACAAGCACATGCGATGAGCTCTTCTTTTAGGTTTCCGTGGTGATAGGTATTCATTATTTAAATTTAATGTTGACACTGCTAACATGTACTATGTTATTATGTTTACACTGCTAACATTAAGTTTATTAAGAATAAAAGTCAAATAAATATATACATGAACATAACAAAAACAAATAAAACTAGAATAGCTTTTTTGCTATGCAATATATTTTTAATAAATCTTGAAGCTTTAGAAGTTCTTGAGATTAAAATTCTTGACGAATATTCTGTAACTCGAGAATTTCCAGGAAAACTTATACCGACAGAGCAGTCTAAGTTGGCATTTGAAATACCTGGAAAAATAAATACCATTAATGTTGATATTGGAGATGAAGTTGTCTTTGGTAATGAGCTTGCTACATTGGATGATAGAGAGGCTCTAGCTCAACTCAATCAATCCAAAGCTAAATTTGATTTAGCTGAACAATTACTGGCTAGATATATAGATTTAAGAAAGGATGGGCACATATCTATTCAAGATCTTGATAAAGCCAAGTCTGATCAAATAGTAGCTAAGTCACAATATGATTTCTATAAGGTTAAATTGGATCAAACTAAGCTATTAGCTCCTTTTAACGGAGTGATTCAGAATAGATTTCTAGATACTGGATCAGTAATCAACTCAGGCGCTCCTGTTTTAGAAATTTTGGGCTCTAGTAATGTTGAAGCCAGAATTTCAATCCCAACAAATTATATGAACAAAATTAAGATTGGAGATGAGTATGAATTTGATATCAATGGGATATCTGCAAAGGCTAAATTAGCTAGGCTTGCTCCTATGTCAACTGGAGGCTCTAATAATAGATTGGCAATTTTTAGATTCGATACTTTCTTTAATCCAGGATCAATAGTAAAGCTCAAGCTCAGTATTTCTCAAAAAGCAAAGGGTACATGGGTTCCAATTAAATCATTGTCTCAATCGGAGCAGGGTATTTGGGCTATTTATACTATTAATGAACAACAAGTGGTAGTTAGAGACTTGGTTGATGTTATTTATTTTGAAGATGAATATGCTTTTGTTAGTGGCACAATTAAAGATGGCGATTTAGTAATTTTAGGTGGAGCTCAAAAAATCATTGAAGGCAAAATAATAAAATAAAATGAATGCCATTAATTTTCTAATAGAAAAGCCAAGAATATTATTTCTTACTCTGGCGTTTATATTACTTTCTGGGATTTCTTCTGGGCTATCAGTTCCAATTCAAGAAAATCCTGAACTTGCTGAAAGATGGGGAGGGGTTCGTATATTTCTTCCGGGGGCATCACCTGAGCGAATTGAAACAGAAATAGTCAATGATCTAGAAATTAAACTTAGAGAAGTTGAAGAAATACTTGAACTTGAATCAATAATTACTCAAGGCTTTTCAACGATTGTAGTTGAATTAAATCAAAGTGTTTCACCTATGCTTATTGAAGAGACTTGGTCTAAAGTGCAAGACAAGCTGAATCAAATACTCATTCCGCAAGGAGCAGAAATATTTCTTGATAGAAGCAGTGGACCGCCTATTACCGTTCAGTATGCTGTTACTTGGAACGGCGATGGAGAAGCTCCACTTATAATGATGTCTAGGCTGGCAAACCAGCTTAAGAGGAAGTTAAGCTCGATAGGTTCTTCTCATCAAACTGCAATTTTTGGTGAAGCAGATGAAGAAGTTCTGATTGAACTAGACTCATCAAAGTTATCTTCACTTGACTTGTCATTCCAAGATATCTCAATAGCCATTCAATCCTTAGATGCTAAAAAACCCATTGGAGTATCCTCAAATAATAATTCTGAACTTTTATATAGACTTAAAGACAACATACAGAGTGTTCAAAAGATCTCAGAAATTCCTATTAAAGTTATTAATGAATCAGAGATTATCCAATTAGACGATGTGGCATCTATTACAAAAGCCCCAGTTTCTCCCGTTGAAGATATATTTTTGTTCAATGGAAAGGTAGTTGTTTCTGTTGCTGGAACTGGATCGTTTTCTCAAAGAGTTCATGATTATGTTGACCGAGCAACAATCGTTGTTGATGATATGAGAGAAACTCTTCCTAGTGAGATCTCTATAGATTTGGTTTACGACGAGTCTGCATACACAACTAAAAAATTCAACGAACTTGTCAAAAGCTTTTCATTGGCAATATTTCTTGTTTTAAGTTTAAGCCTTTTCTTTCTTGGAATAAGATCAGCAATAATTGTCACTCTCATCCTTCCGTTTTCTATTTGTTTGGTTATGGTAGGTTGTAGGCTTATAGGCTTACCTCTTCATATGACATCTATCACTGGGATTATTATTGCTCTCGGCTTGCTTATAGATAATGGAATTATTGTTGTTGAAGATTACAAAAACAGAAGAGCATCTGGATTAAGTATCAACGACTCAATTTCTCAAGGGTTAAAAAACTTATCTGCACCTCTGGCGGCTGCAACAGCCACAACTGTATTTTCTTTTCTTCCCATAGTTACTGGAGAAGGGTCAAGTATAGAATTCGTAGGTGGCATGGCAATGACAGTGATTATGTCAATTACCTCTTCTTTGGTTTTAGCACTATTAATGGTTCCAGTTCTGATGAGCTATATGGAGAAGATTCCTTACTTTCATAATCAAGACATAAGCCAGGAGGGATATAGAAATGAAAAAATCCTTAAAAAATATAGGGCTTTTCTAAACTGGGCATTCTTGGTTCCCAGACGAGCAATTATGATATCGCTTGCTTTGCCTGTTTTAGGATTTCTGCTTTTCAATTCCCTACCTAAAGATTTTTTTCCGGCTCAAGATAGAGATATGTTTAGAGTTAATATAGAACTTCCTTCTAATGCATCTTCACAAAAAACAATGGAGAGAGTAAAAGAAATAAGGGAAGACATTTTCAAGAGTGGGCTAATTTCAATAGAAAAAGATTATTCATTTATAGGCAGAATGATGCCAAGAGTTTTAATGAATGTTGTTGGTGGTGAAGAAAAACAAGGATCCAACAATATTGCACAGTCTGTATTTTTTGCAACAGATTATTATGAGATGATTGAAAACCTTCCAGAGCTATCAAGAAGACTTGTTAAAAATAATCCTGATATCATAGTTCTAGTTGATAGCTTCTCTTCTGGGCCACCAGTTTTTTCAGATGTCAGTTATGTAATTTTTGGAGATGATCCAGACTTGCTTAAGTCTCTCGGTGAAGAGCTCGAACTAATTATTAATAATTCACCTGATGTGAATCTTACAAAGTCTGCAACTTCAGACTCAACAACCAATGTAGAGTTTGAACTTAATAGCTCAAATATTTCACTGTCTGGTAAAAATGCAAATGATCTTATCAATGAAATGTTTACAGCAAATAATGGAATGATCGTTGGTACCATGCTCGATTCGAACAAAGAAATTCCAGTTCGCTTAAAGGGGCTATCTAATAAAAATAATCTCACCGGGAATACTGGTTTTATAACAATACCCTCTCAAGATGGTTTTGAATATTTTGATAGTTTTGGTAAGAGCTCATTAACAAACAAATCATCGACAATCACTAGGCTTGATGGTCAAAGAACAAATGATGTAGAGGGTTGGATTTGGACGGGCACACTTCCATCCGCCACCGAAGAAGCTATTAAAAAAGATGTTCAAGATTTTGAATCAAGATTGCCAATAGGGTATTCATTAAAACAACTTGGCGAAGCAGAAAGCAGAGGCCAATCTCAAGCCTCATTATTTTCTTCAGCTTTTATGTATTTCATTCTTATAATAGTTGGCTTGGTAATGGCGCTCAATTCCTTTAGAGAAGCTGGCCTAATTCTCTCTGTTGCATTTTTATCAATTGGATTATCCTTTCTTGGTTTATTTGTAGGCCAGCAAAACTATGGGTTTATTGGAACTATAAGTGCTGTAGGGCTAATAGGCTTGTCAATAAATGATTCAATTATTGTTTTATCGCACATCAAAGAAGAGGCTGAAAAGAAATCAATAACTAAAGCTGAACTTGTTGAGGTTGTTATAAGGTCTACACGACATATCATTACCACTTCTTTAACAACACTTGGTGGATTTTTCCCACTTATCTTTGCAAGTGTATTCTTTAAACCGCTTGCTTGGGCAATGAGTATTGGAGTTTTAGGAGCAACTATTACAGCCTTATTATATATTCCTGCAATGTTTATGATTATGAGAAAGGTTAAGTACTAGAGCACCTATCTGAGCAATAACTCTTACCTAGTTTTTTTATGACAAGTGATTCGTGAGTATAAGTCTCGCAAGAATCACATTTAATCATAGAGTTATCAATCTTTTTTTTATGAGGACTTGATATAAGAAATCTAAAAAAGAATACAGCAGTTATGATCAGTACGAAGATAATTAACGGAATCAAAACTAATATTGATTTTAATAAGAACATTTCTTAGTCACTAGAGACTGGCTTACTGCTTTTTAAAAAATTCCAAGACCAACCAGAGTTATCTTCAGATTTTTTTGATTGCTCATTTTTATAATTAATCATAATTATTTTTTGAGTATCTTCTAATAATTCAACATACCCCAAAGACTCGTATGAAGCCTCCAATATCTTAAGAGCTCTGTAATTTTCACTTGAGTTAGGAATATTTTCAATTACATAGTTTGCTCTTCTTATCGCCGCAATATGTGCATCAACACTAACATAATAATCGGCTGCTGCAAGTTCATTTCTTGCAATCATATTCCTTAGGTAGATATTTCTTTGTTTAGCATATGTGGCATATTGGCTGTCTGGAAATCTAGTTAAGAATTCAGTTAATTCTGAGAATGATTCCTTTGCCCCAGAGATATCTCTATTAGATAAATCAGTATCAGTCATTCTTACAATGAAACTATTATCTCTTGTATAGCTAGAAAGGCCTTTCATAAAATATGCATAATCAATATTTGGATGCCTGGGATGAAGTCTTATAAATTTTTCTGCTGCAGCATGAGCTGCTTCAGTCTCGGCATTCATAAATTGAGCATAGATGAGCTCAACTTGGGCCTGTTCAGCATATTTACCAAAAGGATATCTTGACTCAATTGCCTCTAAAGAATCAATGGCACCAAAATAATTTTTTCCAGCCATTCTTCTTTGAGCTTGATCATAATAAATTTTTTCAGGCTGTTCTATTTCTGGGCCATCAGAATTACAACTAACCAATAACAGAGTTACAATTGGTATTACTATAAATAGTTTTAAAATTAGTTTATCTTTCATTATTTGCACATTCTACCTGCATTATCGTAATTTAAGCTTGAAAACATATATTTAGATTAATTTTTTTATAATAAGTTCATATGATTGTTAAAAATGTTCCAAATGATCTCACTTCTAAAAGGCTAGATAAAGCTGCGGCAGAAATGTTTACAGATTATTCTAGAACACAGATAAAAAAGTGGATTGAGGAAGGTAGAGTTCTTATAAATGGAGAGATATCCCAGCCAAGAGATAAAGTTTATGAGAATGATCAGGTAGAATTAAGTCCCAAAGAAGAACAAAAAGTATCATGGGAAGCTCAAAATATTGATTTTGAAATTCACTATGAAAATAAAGACTTTATTATAATAAATAAACCGGCAGGCTTAATAATGCATCCAGGTTCTGGTTGCTATGATGGAACTCTTGCAAATGGGCTCATTTATAAATTTCCAGAATTGGTCAATATTCCAAGATCAGGAATTGTGCATCGTTTAGATAAAGACACCTCAGGTATATTACTAGTTGCTAGAAATGAGTCTTTTAGGAACTTCTTTATAAATGAGATGCAGGAGAGAAGAGTTGTAAAAAAATACACCTCTGTTGTAATTGGTTCTACACTCGGGAGCTTTTCTATTGAGGACTCTATTGGAAGAGATAAAAACAATAGAACCAAAATGGCAATTCGAGAAGATGGCAAAGATGCTTTAACTTTTGTGAAGCTAAAAGAAAATATTGGAAATTACTCTGTGCTGGATATAAGAATAGAGACAGGAAGAACTCACCAGATTAGAGTTCACTTGTCTTCAAAAAAATTACCAATAGTTGGAGATAAAACCTATGATCCAAGCAGGTCTATTGCAAGAGACACACCTGAAGAACTAATTAATACTATTCGAAGCTTCCCAAGACAGGCATTGCATGCAACTCATCTCTCATTCAATGACCAAAAAACAAATAATATTCTTTCTTTCGATATCCCTACTCCAAATGATATGGAGGAGTTGCTTGAAGAGTTAAGAAAATTTAACTAATAGTAACTAAAAACTTGTTTTTTGATGCATAAAATAATATAAACCTTATTCCTAAGAGTTTTTTGGTAAGAAATTGAAATTATCTGGCGCAGACATGCTAATGCAGGCACTTCATGATGAAGGTGTTGAGCTTATTTTTGGCTATCCAGGTGGAGCAGCGCTTCATATATATGATGCAATTTTTAGACAAGATAAGATAGACCATATTTTAGTAAGACACGAGCAAGGCGCAACCCATGCTGCAGATGGATATTCTAGGGCTACAGGTAAGCCCGGAGTTGTTTTAGTAACATCTGGTCCAGGTGCTACAAATGCTATTACAGGCATAGCTACTGCATTCATGGACTCCATCCCAATGGTGGTTATTTCTGGCCAGGTAGCTAGTCACTTAATTGGTACCGATGCCTTCCAAGAAACAGACATGATTGGCGTGTCTCGACCAGTTGTTAAACATAGCTACACAGTTTTTAATGCTGAAGAAATACCGAAGATAATTAAAGAAGCTTTTTATGTTGCAACTTCAGGAAGACCTGGTCCTGTTGTTATAGATATCCCAAAAGATATGACAGCGCCAGATAATCTTTTTGATTACTCATATCCTGAAGAAGCTATAATAAGATCATATAATCCACCAATTCAACCAGAACAAGATCAAATAGATAGGGCAGTAGAAGCTATATTGATTGCAAAAAAACCTGTCATATATGCTGGTGGCGGAGCGATTGCCAGCAATGCTGAAAAAGAATTATTTGAACTAAATAAAATTATTGATGCACCTGTTACAAACACCTTAATGGGATTGGGGATTTATCCAGCCAGTCATCACAGATTTCTTGGCATGCTTGGAATGCACGGAACATATCAAGCAAACATGGCAATGCATAATGCAGATTTAATCATTGCTATTGGTGCTAGATTTGACGATAGGATTACAAATAAACCATCCAAGTTTGCACCCAATGCTAAAGTAGTTCATTTAGATGTAGACCATTCATCTGTATCAAAAATTATAGAAGCAAATGTGGCTGTTTTTGGACAAGTAAAAAATTCTTTAAAATTAATTAAGGATACCCTCGAGAAAAAATTAGATTCTTATAATTCAGCGACTATTCAGCCCTGGCATGAGCAGATAAAAGAATGGAAATCACAACATGGCTTAAATTATGATCTTTATAAAGATCAGTCGGATAGTCATCCTATTTTACCTCAGGCTGTAGTTCAACATGTTCATGAGATCACAAATGGAGAGGCATATGTAACTTCTGATGTTGGCCAGCATCAAATGTTTGCAGCTCAATATTATCATTTTGATAAACCAAGAAGGTGGATTAACTCCGGGGGTCTAGGAACCATGGGTTTTGGATTGCCAGCAGCAATGGGTGTGAAGTTAGCTTTCCCAAAAGATGAAGTTGTTTGCATTACAGGTGAGGGTAGCATTCAAATGTGTATACAAGAATTATCCACATGCCTTCAATATAATCTTCCGATAAAGATAATTAATATCAATAACGAGGCACTTGGGATGGTTAAGCAATGGCAGGATATGAATTATGGTGGCAGACACTCTGAAAGCACTTATCAAAACTCGCTACCAGATTTTATAAAACTGGCAGAATCATATGGTCATGAAGGAATTAAAATTGAAAAAAATTCTGAATTGAAAGATGGCCTAAAAAAAGCTTTTGCAATGAAAGATAAACTTGTCTTTGTTGATATCTATGTAGATCCATCGGAGCATGTTTACCCAATGCAAGTTGCGAATGGCAGCTTAGAAAATATGTGGCTATCAAAGGATAAACAAACATGATTAAAAGAAAGCTAATTTTAATTATGGAAAATAAACCAGGAGCACTTGTAAGGGTTGTTGGGTTATTTCATCAAAGAGGCTACAACATTGAAACCCTTCATGTAGATTCTGTAAAAGACTTTTCTGTTTATAAGGACATTGAAAAGAAACTTGAAACTAAATTTGAGGATAATCAAATATCTAGACTCACTATAGAGACAATGGTCTCAGATGATCTTATGAGGCAAATTTTGAGACAGCTTAACAAATTAATAGATGTTATAGCTGTTAGCAACGAAGAAACAACCTATTTAAAAGGAGTACTACTAGATGAAAATTTACTATGACGAAGATGCAAACATAGAAATTATTAAAGGCATGAATGTTTCAATAATTGGTTATGGATCTCAAGGTAATGCTCACGCAAACAACCTTCATGAATCTGGTGTAAATGTAACTGTGGGTTTGAGAGAAGGGTCTTCTTCATGGGTAAAGGCAGAAGAAGCAGGACTCAAGGTTCAAACAGTTGCTGATTCAGTAGTCCAAGCAGATTTAGTTATGATTTTGGCGCCAGATGAATTTCAAAAAAATATATATGAAACAGAAATAAAACCAAATTTAAAAACTGATGCAATTCTTGCATTTGCTCATGGGTTTAATATCCATTTTGAAAAAATAGTTCCTGAGGCAACTAATAGCGTAATTATGATTGCACCAAAAGGACCAGGTCATACCGTTAGAAGTACTTATACCAATGGCGGAGGCGTCCCATCTCTAATAGCCATATTTGATGACGCATTGGAAAACAAAGATTATTCAGCAAAAGATGTAGCTCTTTCATATGCTAAGGCAAATGGAGGTACTCGTGCTGGAGTTCTTGAAACTTCTTTTAAAGAAGAAACAGAAACAGATCTTTTTGGAGAGCAGGCAGTATTATGCGGAGGATTGACTGCACTAATTAAAGCTGGATTTGAAACTCTCGTTGAGGCTGGATATAGCAAAGAAATGGCTTATTTTGAATGTCTTCATGAAACAAAACTGATAACTGATTTAATCCAAGAAGGTGGTATTGCTAACATGCATTATTCCATTTCAAATACTGCAGAATATGGAGACTATGTTAGTGGACCAAAAGTAATAACAAGCGATACTAAAAAAGCAATGAAAGGAATACTTGAAAACATCCAATCAGGTAAGTTCGCAGATGACTTTTTAAATGACTGCAGACAAAGTAATGATGGCAGTGGCGGACCTACTATGAAAGGCAATAGAGAAGCCACTAAAACTCACCCTATAGAGTCTGTTGGAGCTGAGCTTAGATCAAAAATGAAGTTCCTTAATTCACAGAAATTAGTAGACAAAGAAATTAATTAAAATTAATTAAAAAAAAGGTATCTTCTTCGTAATAACTTCGTTAGAATACGCGTCCGTCCTCAGAGGCGGTTGTTCTTTAAAAATATTTGGTTACTCGTGTGGGTGTTCAAAATACGAGAAAAAATAATTTAGATTTTTTATAAAAATCAACAAAACATGATATTAATTGAAGAGTTTGATCATGGCTCAGATTGAACGCTGGCGGTAGGCTTAACACATGCAAGTCGTGCGAGAAAGTATCTTCGGATATGAGTAGAGCGGCGGACGGGTGAGTAACGCGTAGGAATCTACCTAGTAGAAGGGGATAGCCCGGGGAAACCCGGATTAATACCGTATACCTCCTTCGGGAGAAAGAAGGCCTCTCTTTGAAGCTTTCGCTACTAGATGAGCCTGCGTAAGATTAGCTTGTTGGTGAGGTAAAGGCTCACCAAGGCGACGATCTTTAGCTGGTCTGAGAGGACGATCAGCCACATTGGGACTGAGACACGGCCCAGACTCCTACGGGAGGCAGCAGTGGGGAATATTGGACAATGGGCGCAAGCCTGATCCAGCCATACCGCGTGTGTGAAGAAGGCCTTCGGGTTGTAAAGCACTTTAAGCAGGGAGAAAAAGTTATAAGTTAATACCTTATAACCCTGATGTTACCTGCAGAATAAGCACCGGCTAATTCCGTGCCAGCAGCCGCGGTAATACGGAAGGTGCAAGCGTTAATCGGAATTACTGGGCGTAAAGCGCGCGTAGGTGGTTTGTTAAGTTGGATGTGAAAGCCCTGGGCTCAACCTAGGAACTGCATCCAAAACTAACTCACTAGAGTACGATAGAGGGAGGTAGAATTCATAGTGTAGCGGTGGAATGCGTAGATATTATGAAGAATACCAGTGGCGAAGGCGGCCTCCTGGATCTGTACTGACACTGAGGTGCGAAAGCGTGGGTAGCGAACAGGATTAGATACCCTGGTAGTCCACGCCGTAAACGATGACAACTAGCTGTTGGGAGACTATGTCTTTCAGTGGCGCAGCTAACGCTTTAAGTTGTCCGCCTGGGGAGTACGGCCGCAAGGCTAAAACTCAAATGAATTGACGGGGACCCGCACAAGCGGTGGAGCATGTGGTTTAATTCGATGCAACGCGAAAAACCTTACCTACTCTTGACATACTTGGAGGCTCTTGTAATGAGAGTGTGCCTTTTGGAACCAAGATACAGGTGCTGCATGGCTGTCGTCAGCTCGTGTCGTGAGATGTTCCGTTAAGTCGGATAACGAGCGCAACCCTTACCCTTATTTGCCAGCGATTCGGTCGGGAACTATAAGGGGACTGCCGGTGATAAACCGGAGGAAGGTGAGGACGACGTCAAGTCATCATGGCCCTTACGAGTAGGGCTACACACGTGCTACAATGGAGAATACAGACGGACGCTAAGCCGCGAGGTGGTGCTAATCCTAGAAAGTTTTTCGTAGTCCGGATTGGAGTCTGCAACTCGACTCCATGAAGTCGGAATCGCTAGTAATCGCGGATCAGCATGCCGCGGTGAATACGTTCTCGGGTCTTGTACACACCGCCCGTCACACCATGGAAGTGGATTGCACCAGAAGTAGATAGTCTAACCTTAGGGAGGGCGTTTACCACGGTGTGCTTCATGACTGGGGTGAAGTCGTAACAAGGTAGCCGTAGGGGAACCTGTGGCTGGATCACCTCCTTAACGATAATTTCGCGTTTTAAACGCCCACACGAGTAATCAACTATTTATAAAAAGAACATTTAGATATGTAAAATCATTGGTATGTAATTTTCTAGTGTATACATTTATGTATACATAAGATCACTGCAATTAAAAAGTAACATATGCATTTATGTGTATGTTAAAAAGTAATTAATATATTTTATTAAGTTACTCTCAAATTGAAGATAAAACTTCAAAAAAAATATGTAACCTTTTTTAAGGTTATATGATCAAGTAAAGGAAGAGCACAAGGCGGATGCCTTGGCAGCATAAGGCGATGAAGGACGTAATAACCTGCGATAAGCCTCGGGGAGCTGGTAAATAAGCTTCGATCCGAGGATTTCCGAATGGGAAAACCCAGTGCACATAAGTGCATTATCTTATACTGAATACATAGGTATAAGAGGCAAACCTAGGGAACTGAAACATCTAAGTACCTAGAGGAAAAGAAATCAACAGAGATTCCGGTAGTAGCGGCGAGCGAAACCGGACCAGCCCTTAAGCTTATTTTAGTCCAGCAAAATATTCTGGAAAGTTTAGCCATAGTAGGTGATAGCCCTGTATGCGAAAGACTAATTTAAGTGAAATCGAGTAGGTCGGGACACGAGAAATCTTGACTGAATATGGGGGGACCATCCTCCAAGGCTAAATACTCTATGCTGACCGATAGTGAACCAGTACCGTGAGGGAAAGGCGAAAAGAACCCCGGCGAGGGGAGTGAAATAGAACCTGAAACCTTGTGCTTACAAGCAGTCGGAGCAGACTTGTTCTGTGACGGCGTACCTTTTGTATAATGGGTCAACGACTTAATTTCAGTAGCAAGCTTAACCATTTAGGGTAGGCGTAGGGAAACCGAGTCTTAATAGGGCGCTCAGTTGCTGGAATTAGACCCGAAACCGGGTGATCTATCCATGGCCAGTGTGAAGGTCGAGTAACATCGACTGGAGGCGCGAACCCACTTATGTTGAAAAATGAGGGGATGAGCTGTGGATAGGAGTGAAAGGCTAATCAAACCCGGAGATAGCTGGTTCTCTTCGAAAACTATTTAGGTAGTGCCTCGTGTATTACTGTAGGGGGTAGAGCACTGTTTCGGCTAGGGGGTCATCCCGACTTACCAAACCGATGCAAACTCCGAATACCTACAAGTATGAGCACGGGAGACAGACTGCGGGTGCTAACGTCCGTAGTCGAGAGGGAAACAACCCAGACTGTCAGCTAAGGTCCCAAATTATGATTAAGTGGGAAACAATGTGGGAAGGCACAAACAGCTAGGAGGTTGGCTTAGAAGCAGCCATCCTTTAAAGAAAGCGTAATAGCTCACTAGTCGAGTCGGCCTGCGTGGAAGATATAACGGGGCTAAATCATAAACCGAAGCTACAGATCTTAAATTTATTTAAGATGGTAGAAGAGCGTTCTGTAAGCGGTTGAAGGTAAGCTGAGAGGCGAACTGGACGTATCAGAAGTGCGAATGTTGACATGAGTAACGATCAAAGAGGTGAAAAACCTCTTCGCCGAAAAACCAAGGGTTCCTGTCCAACGCTAATCGAGGCAGGGTGAGGCGGCCCCTAAGGCGAGGGCGAAAGCCGTAGTCGATGGGAAACAGGTTAATATTCCTGTACTTTTTATAACTGCGATGGGGTGACGGAGAAGGTTAGACTAGCACGGCGACGGTTGTCCGTGTTCAAGGTTGTAGGCTGGTGTTCTAGGTAAATCCGGAACGCTAAGGCTGAGAACTGATAACGACCACTCTACGAGTGGGAAGTAGTCGATACCATGCTTCCAGGAAAAACCTCTAAGCTTCAGGTTATAAGAAACCGTACCCTAAACCGACACAGGTGGTTAGGTCGAGTAGACCAAGGTGTTTGAGAGAACTATGGTGAAGGAACTAGGCAAAATAGCACCGTAACTTCGGGAGAAGGTGCGCCGCGTTTGGTGATGAGACTTGCTCTCTAAGCTGAACGTGGTCGAAGATACCAGGTGGCTGCGACTGTTTACTAAAAACATAGCACTCTGCAAACTCGTAAGAGGAAGTATAGGGTGTGACGCCTGCCCGGTGCCGGAAGGTTAATTGATGGGGTTATCTTCGGAGAAGCTCTTGATCGAAGCCCCGGTAAACGGCGGCCGTAACTATAACGGTCCTAAGGTAGCGAAATTCCTTGTCGGGTAAGTTCCGACCTGCACGAATGGCGTAACGATGGCCACACTGTCTCCACCATAGACTCAGTGAAATTGAAATCGCTGTTAAGATGCAGTGTACCCGCAGCTAGACGGAAAGACCCCGTGCACCTTTACTATAGGTTCGCACTGGACTTTGACCTTACTTGTGTAGGATAGGTGGGAGACTTTGAAGCAGAGACGCCAGTCTTTGTGGAGTCATCCTTGAAATACCACCCTTGTAAGATTGAAGTTCTAACCTAGGTCCATTATCTGGATCAGGGACAGTGCGTGCTGGGTAGTTTGACTGGGGCGGTCTCCTCCTAAAGAGTAACGGAGGAGTACGAAGGTATCCTTATCACGGTCGGACATCGTGAGGTAAGTATAAAGGCAGAAGGATGCTTGACTGCGAGATCGACGGATCGAGCAGGTAGGAAACTAGGTCTTAGTGATCCGGTGGTTCTGAATGGAAGGGCCATCGCTCAACGGATAAAAGGTACGCCGGGGATAACAGGCTGATACCGCCCAAGAGTTCATATCGACGGCGGTGTTTGGCACCTCGATGTCGGCTCATCACATCCTGGGGCTGGAGCAGGTCCCAAGGGTATGGCTGTTCGCCATTTAAAGTGGTACGCGAGCTGGGTTTAGAACGTCGTGAGACAGTTCGGTCCCTATCTGCTGTGGGCGTTTGGAGATTTGAGGGAAGCTGATTCTAGTACGAGAGGACCGAATTGGACGAACCTCTGGTGTTCCGGTTGTCACGCCAGTGGCATTGCCGGGTAGCTATGTTCGGAAAGGATAACCGCTGAAAGCATATAAGCGGGAAGCCTCTCCCAAGATTAAATCTCCCAGAGACTTTATGTCTCCTAAAGAGTCGTCATAGACTATGACGTTGATAGGCAAGATGTGTAAGCGCTGCGAGGCGTTGAGCTAACTTGTACTAATAACTCGTGAGGCTTGATCATGTAACCTTAAGTAAGGTTCATAATTTGAGTAAAACATTGTAGTGAGAATAAAAAAATAAAAAGTTACATACCAGTTTGCCTGATGACAATAGCAACTTGGAACCACCTGATCCCATCTCGAACTCAGAAGTGAAACGAGTTAACGCCAATGGTAGTGCAGGGTCTCCCTGTGTGAGAGTAGGAAATCGTCAGGCTTTTTCTTTAAGGCTTCCAGTTTACTGGAAGCCTTTTTTTTTATCTCAAGTATAATATCAAGATGATTATTGGTTTAACAGGTGGCATTGGTTCAGGTAAGTCTGCTGCAGCTGAGTTTTTTATTGATTTAGGTATATCAGTTTTAGATGCAGATCAGGTAGCCAAAGAAGCTTTAAATATAAATTCACCAGGATATATTGATTTTGTTTCTAAATTTGGAAATGGCTATTTAAAAAAAAATAGTGAGGTTGATAGGTTGAAATTACGAGAACTTATTTTTTCAAATCCCTCTAAAAAAAAGGATCTAGAAAATATTATCCACCCTATAGTAAGGGAATCTATTGGTAATTTTATTACTACCTCGTCATCATCCTATTCTATTATTATGGTTCCTCTAATCTTTGAAACCAAATCACAAAAAAATTATGACAGAATTATTACTGTTGATTGTGAAATACCACTTCAAGTTTTAAGGGCTTCAAAGAGAGATGATCAAAATGAAATTCAGATTGAGAGCATTATTGCTAAGCAGGCTTCAAGAGAAGAACGACTCAGTATCTCTGATGACGTGCTTCTAAATAACAGCTCATTATCTGACCTTAAAAAACAAGTTTTTGTTTTGCATAATAAATATATGGAGTTATTGAATGAGTAGTTGCCCTAGATGTGAAAAGCCTGCCAAACTTTCTGCTGATAATAGTTATAGACCTTTCTGTTCAGAGAAATGCAAACTTATAGATTTTGGTGATTGGGCTAATGAGGATAATAGAATTTCAAGACCAATTAAATCTGAAGATTTTTACGAAGATTGAGTTTAAATCAATCTCCAATTACCACTTTCAATCATGGGCTTGGCTTTTTTATACTTCATTTCTTGCGTTTCTTGTCCATTGGTAATTTTTACAAGATCATTCCTTCCTAATTTAGGTTCACTTCTTGTAACTGTGTTAGTTTTTAATTCAGGAGTAGGTTGTTTTTCATTTTGAAAGATATCAGAATTAATTTCTTCCTTTTCCATTTTCATTTCTTGAGAGCTATCTTGATTGTTTAATCTTTCTAATTCTGATTCTGTTGAGATTTGTAATGAGAAAAGTATTCTTATTGTTTCAGCATCTATTTCTGAAAGCATTGTTTCAAACATTGAATATGCCTCCCTTTTAAATTCATTTTTAGGATTTTTTTGTGCATAAGCTCGAAGACCAACACTATTTCTTAAATGATCAATTTCTGATAAGTGCTCCTTCCAATGGACATCAAGTACTTGAAGCATAACCTGCTTTTCAAGGAGCAATCTATTTTCAGCAAGTTCACTATATTTTGTCATGTATTTATTTTTTGCTTGGCTAATAATCTCTGTGGCAATTGAATTTGGTACAAGCTTTTTATCATCATTTATCTGATTGAAAATATTTGTTTCTAGCCCATAACTTTCCTTTAAATAATCATCCAGCTGCTTACTTTTCCACTGAGACTCTATTGAATCCTCAGGTATATACAAATTAGATATTGCTTTAAATTGTTGCTCAATAAGCAATTCAATTGTTTTACTAATATCTTCTTCTTCTAGTAATTGATTCCTTAAAGAATATATTGCTTGTCTTTGATCATTAGATACATCGTCATATTCCAAAAGATTTTTTCTTGCATCAAAATTTCTACTCTCAATTCTTTTTTGTGCATTTTCTATACCTCTTGAAAGCATTTTAGCTTCAATATGATCATCGCCCATACCGAGCCTTTCAAAGGTAGCTCTTCTTCCATCTGAAATAAAGAGCCTTAAAAGATCATCCTCCAAAGATAAAAAGAATTTTGAATAACCTGGGTCACCTTGCCTACCTGACCTTCCTCTTAACTGATTGTCTATTCTTCTTGATTCATGTCTTTCTGTTCCAAGAATATGAAGACCCCCAGATTCAATAACTTTCTTATTATTTTCTTTCCACTCTGCATCTCTTTGGTCTTCTTTCTTTCCACCAAGAACTATATCCGTTCCTCTTCCTGCCATATTTGTAGCAATAGTAACCATTCCAGGTTTGCCTGCATTAGCAATTATTTCAGCTTCTTTTTCATGATGCTTTGCATTTAAAATCTGATGAGGTATTTTTTTATTATTAAGGTATGCTGATACCTCTTCAGATGATTCAACTGACACTGTTCCAACAAGAATAGGGGCAGATTTCTCTCTTAACTGTTCAATTTCTGTAATTAGAGCTTTGTACTTAGAGTTTGTTGTAAGAAAAACCAGATCATTTAGATCCTTTCTAGCCATGGGGACATTTGTAGGAATAATTATCACATCTAGACCATAGATTTGATTAAACTCTACCGCTTCAGTATCTGCAGTTCCGGTCATTCCAGATAGCTTGTTAAATAACCTAAAAAAGTTTTGGAACGTAGTAGATGCTAATGTTTGGGACTCTCTTTGGATGGCAACATTCTCTTTGCATTCAAGCGCTTGATGAACGCCTTCACTCATTCTTCTTCCTGGCATTGTTCTTCCGGTGTGTTCATCAATCAATAGAACCTCACCGTTTCTAACTAAATAATCCACATTCTTTTTAAATAAAAAACTTGCTCTAAGTGTTGCCTGAACAAATTTCATAATTTTAAGATTAGAGACAGAGTAAAGCCCATCTGATGACCCAAGAATACCGGCATCCTCAAGGAATTCTTCAACAAGAACATATCCATCATCTGTTAATTCAACGCTTCTATTTTTTTCGTCAATTAAATAATGCCCTCTTTCTTTCTCAAGAAGGGGTTCTTCATCTGTTTCTTCTCTTTCCTGCCTATTTAACTTGGGTATAAACTTTTTAATTTGTTTATACATCTCAGAATTTTCTGAAGAAGGGCCTGATATTATTAGTGGAGTTCTAGCTTCATCAATAAGTATCGAGTCCACCTCATCAACAATTGCATAATCAAGAGAACATTGAACCCTTTGCTCTATTGAGTGAGCCATATTATCCCTAAGATAATCAAAGCCTAACTCATTATTTGTTGCATATATGATGTCACATTTATATGCAGCAATTTTTTCTTCTATTTCCTGATTTGATGTAACAATTCCAACAGTTAATCCAAGAAATTCATAGATAGGTCTCATCCATTCAGCATCCCTTCTAGCAAGATAGTCATTGACCGTCACTAATATAGTTTTATTACCTATGGCTGAATTTAAATAAGCTGGCAGGGTAGCAACAAGGGTCTTACCTTCACCTGTTTTCATTTCAGCTATATTTCCTTCCGCTAAAGAAATTCCGCCAAGCATTTGTGAATCAAAGTGCCTTAACCCAAGTGTTCTTTTGCTGGCTTCTCTTACAGCAGCAAAAGCTAGCGGAAGAATTCCGTAAGGTTTCTTCTTATCGTATGATTCATTGAGCTCTTGCTTTAGATCTTTAAAGTATGAGTTAGATTTCTTTGATAATTCTTCTTCAAGATTATTGGCAATATTAACATGACGCATCATGTCCTTAATCACTCTGTCATTGTTAGAGCTAAATATTTTAGAAAAAATGTTTAACATAAGATTTTAATTGCTAAATAAAATATAAATATTTAATTTAATTATTCAATATCTCCAAAAGGTGGTCTTACATATGAGATTGGGGCGTTTTCTGAATTTTCAAACTCAATAACATCATACGCATCAGGATCTTCAATTATTTTTCTTAGTAATTGATTATTAAGAGCATGGCCAGACTTATATCCAGAAAACTCTCCAATTAAATTTCCACCTAAAAGATAAAGATCTCCAATAGCATCAAGCATTTTATGCTTAACAGTCTCATCCTTAAATCTCAAACCTTCATCATTAAGAATTTCATTTTCACCAAATATAATAGCATTAGAGGAGCTTGCCCCAAGTGCTAAATTTTTAGATTTGAGCAGAGCAGCCTCAGCTTCATATCCAAATGTTCTTGCTCTACAGACTTCCTTAACAAAGGAAGTTGATGAAAAATCAATAATAGATTCTGTAGGAAGCTTTTTATGGACTGGGTGATCAAAATCAACTTTAAATGAAACCTTAAATCCATCAAAGGGTTTTATAGAAGCATAAGCATCATCTCTTGTAACGGTTATTTCTTTTTTTACTTTTATAAATTTTTTAAGCGCATCTTGATCTTTCAACCCAGCTGATTGAATTAGAAAAACGAAAGGGCTCGAACTTCCATCCATTATTGGAACTTCTGGCCCATCAACTTTAATAAGGCAATTATCAACAC
>ERZ1046568.100-NODE-100-length-72367-cov-16.142604_pt1 | contig 72367 bp, 50 predicted proteins | sample MGYA00383092_ERZ1046568 | MGnify/ENA primary metagenome ERZ1046568 (study PRJEB29581, sample SAMEA5548362) | metagenome | biome: marine; feature: coastal; material: water | depth 1 m | study: Short-term variability in the microbial, nano- and picoplankton... | reverse complement strand
AATGGACGAAATAATAAAAGTACTCGCACAAAATCTACAAAGTGGTTTAATAACAGCTATAGTTATATTAGCACTATCTTTTATGTGGATATTTAAAAACAGTATTCCTTTATGGATAAACACTCTTTTTAATGTAAGACATAAACTAACAATAAAATCTTTAGAGCATCATGACGTTTTTAATACCTGTGGTAGGGTTGAAAAAGAAATATCTTTCATGAAGTTTTACACGCATGGTGAATACGATATTTCTAAAAGCAAAATGTGTAAAGACTTTGTTAAGTATAAGATTAAAGTTTGTTCTGAAAGTTTTAACGATATACTAAAAGATGATATTGAAAAGATGAACTCTGATCAATTTAAAATGTATATTATAGAGGCTCAGACTCAAATGCATGTTACTTATATTAATGCTATTGTAGAAGAGTGGAGAGGAAAGGGTATTTCTGAAGAAGATATAAAATACGTTATTGAGTTATTTGAGAAATTTAGATACGATGTTGTGAAAGCTTTTGAATATAGAATTAATTCAATATTTAGTACTACTACACATAAGAACAATACAAGAAGATTATTAGCAATATTTGAAATGTGGGCGTTTGGTATTGATATGTTGCCTAGAGATATGCAAACAACTTTTGAAACTTTGAACGGTAGATTTAAGGAAATAAAGTACTAAGATTAATTACCTTTTTAAATAGTCTCTAATCGTTATATTAGTTATAAACCGCTAAACATGTTTAAATTACTTAGAAAGTTTAAAGAAGGATATATTAAATTCAGGGTAGTACCTGATCCTGTAAAGCCTATTATAATAACTAAAGATTTACTAATTAATAAAATACAAGATGTATATAAGGATAAAGAGTATAAGTTCTTTTCTGGAGACACATCTATAAATGTATTTGCTATTAGGTGCACTACAGGTACTGACATGTTTGATGACTATGTTGGTGTTGCCTACTTTTCTGGTGGTCATCTAGAGGTAGATTTATACCCAGCTACAACGGAGCCTGGAAGACATTGGTTACTAAATCCACTAAGAGCTACTGGATGTGCAATAATGAAAGAAGGACAATACCTAGGATCTTATGCAATTGGAGGCCATGGTAAAAGCAAATACCCAGCACTTAGACAAATTAAAGCAATACCGGTATATAGAGATAATAACCTAGATAACAATCATGATCTAGATGAAAGTACATTAGATACAGGAATACACTATACTAATATACACCACGGATATGGGGCAACACTAGTAAGAAAGAATTCAGCAGGGTGTATTGTAATACAAAGTAAAGATAGATTTAATAATGAGTTCATGCCTTTAGTAAGAAGATCTGCTGAGATTTATGGAAACTCATTTACATTTACATTATTAAATATTAACGATTTTAAATAATAATTATGAAAAAGTTTGGAGGGTTCTTAGCAAAAGCTAAAAATGTACTAGGTTCTAAAGGTAAAGATGTAGGACAACTAGCTCTTGCTGCAGCGACAGGTGATTTTAAAGGGGTACTAAAAGAAGTGGGAGATATACTAGGATCAGGTACAGATGAAGAGTCTGTAGCACTATCTGAAGAGTTTAGAGCTAGGTTACTAGAGTTTGAATTAGAAAATACTAAACTAGAGCTAGAAGACAAGAAGTCAGCTAGATCTATGCAACAGTCAGCACTACAACAAGGAGACTTGTTTTCTAAAAGATTTATATATTACTTAGCGGCGTTTTGGAGTTTAGTAGGGGCTACGTTTGTACTCTTAGTATTCTTTGTAGATATCCCTGAAAAAAACTTAAGACTTGTAGATACACTAGAAGGATTTGTTCTTGGGAATATTGTAGCTAGCGTAATGTCTTTTTTCTTTGGTGGAATAGTAGGTAAAGATCAAAAGTAATCATAAATCACTATTCCCTTTGTAACGAGACAAAAAAGTTATATACTTTAATTATACATAAATTAACACAATTTTTAAAATGGCTAAAGATTATTTAGGATTATACGCAACTAACGGAGTTAAGAAATTCCAGATGGGTGGTGAAATGGCACCAGAAGCAGCAGCACCAGCAGCACCAGCAGCAGCACCAGCAGGTGGAGGACCAGATTTAGAAGGTATGGTTATGCAGTACGCAGAGACTAAGGACCCAGCATTAGCTGTACAAATTGCAGATGCTTTAGTTTCTATGTTAGGAGCACAAGCAGGAGCAGCGCCGTCAATGGAGAAAGGAGGACGTATGTCTTATAACGCTCCAATGTTTAAAAAAGGTGGTAAGTTAAAGGTGTAATATCTCTCATTAGTAGAGATATTATTAACTATTAAAACAAATTACATGTACCCATTTACCAGAAAATACCAGACCGGCGGGAAACTGGACACTAATGCTATGCGAGATGATGTCTCCAAAGACGGAGATTTTTTCAGAGATGGAAATTATACTCAAAAAGGTCGTAGAAGGTTAGCCGCAATACAGAAAGTAGAGGACAATCAGGACAGAGGTCTATCATATAATATTGATGATAGCACAGGATCGTTTGAGATTGTAGATGCTTTAGGTAGGTTAGACGTAAATTCTGGTGGTCATGGTATTGGTTCTTCTGAGAGATCGGGATTACTATATGGTACATTTAATAAAGACAAGAGATCTAAGAGAGAAATATCTTCTCTAATGTCTGGCGCTTCTAAGTACATTATAAATGACTCTAAAGTTGTTAATAATGATGATAAAGATAAAGCCGATATTATCCCTGATACTACTACTGATAGTACTACTGATACTACTACTATTAATGATGATAAAAATAAAGTCGATCCTGCTCCAACTGGAGGAGATAAAGTACCTCTTACAAAAGAAGAAGAAGAAGCAAAAGTTCTTGGGATAGATTTAAGTAAGGGAGCAACAGCTAAAGTACTTAACGCACAAAAACGATTAAAGGCAGCAGGATTTGATCCAGGCCCTTTAGATGGTATATGGGGCGTTAGTACTCAAGAAGCATGGAACAAAGCGTATCCTACAGAAGCGGCGGGTAAAACAGCTGAACAAATAGAAGCAGAGGCTAGAGCATTAATAGAGGCGGAGGCTAAGGCTAAGGCTAAAGCAGCGGCAGCAGCAGAAGCGGCGGCTAACTTAGAATCAGAGACAGTATCATCGGAAGGTCTAGATAATATTCCCGACTCTCCTATAACTAAATTAGATAGGATTGCTGAGGCAGGAGACATACAAGAAGAGATAAACCTCAGAAAATCTAACGGCGGAGTTCCTTCAGAGGACCCAAGGTTTAAAGACAGAAGTGTTGCTGAGCTTGAAATGGATAAGTACGACCTTGTTGAAAGAGGCCCAGTTAGTACGACTACGACTACGACTACAAATACAGGAGGCGATCTTTTTGATTATGATGATAAGACAAATACGTCTACCCAAGGAGGTACTTTATTTTCTGGTATAGGTGAGGGAGATGTTAAATTATTTTTAAATAGTGATAATACTGCCAATCAATTATTTTCTTCTAAGTATAATAAAGGAATTATAGATAATCGTGAGAAGATAAAGTTATATAGAGATGAGATAAAATCTAGACAAGACCCTGACTATAATAAAGCAAACTCTAGTTTTTCAGGAGAAAGTACAGATGACCTTAACAAAAAAATAAAAGATCTAAACACTGAGGTTTCAAATTCAATAAATGATCAAGTAAATAAAAGTTATGGATCTACTGTATCATATATTAAACATGAGCTAGCAAAAAAGGAAGAAGAGCTAAAAAATTTAATTGCTACTAATGCATCAAGTGATGCAATTAAGCAGAGTAGTATAACTAAAAACGCACTTAGATCTAGAGTTAATTTCTTAGAAAAGAAGATAGATAAATTTATGTCTTCTAAAAAAACTACAAAAGACTACAAAGATTTTTATGGTGACGTAGTGTTATCTGATGATAACAGTGTGATGTGGGACACTACCAGAAATAAGGTAGTAGATAGTAAAACTCGCTCTGCTGAAATTAAGGAAGTAAAAAAAGGAAAGGCTATTCTAGCTAATGTTCTTAAAGGGAATAGTTGGTTAAAGCCTGAAGATAGAACAAAGTTTAGAGAATTAATAAGTAACGAAAATATTAATAAAGGGGACGACGGTAAAGGGTTTGATGTCCAAAAAATGGTCGATAGAGCAACAGAAGAATATATTAAAGATGTTGGATTTTTTGAGGCTAGGGGTACTTATAAAGAAGATAATGGGGATGTAAAATCTTTTATTAACTATGTAAAAGAAATAGGCGCTAAAGATATATATAAAGACTTACCTCATTTAAAGACTGTTTATAATAGATACGTGAGTACTAGAGGAAGTTCAACACCAAAGGAATCATATAAGAATTCTACTATACCAAAAATAAAACCTGGTGAAGACGCAGAAGAGTTTTTAAAGAATAATAAACACGTTGGAGTATTTTCACAGGCTTCAAGTAACCACTATGCTAAGCTAGGTTTAGGAGGTACTACCAATATAGATATGATTGATGGGGGCTATAAAACAGTAACAGATTTCTTAAAAAAGAACAACATTACTGATAAAGAGTATAAATACCAGCCTCATAAAGCATTATGGTTATACAGTAAAACATTTAATAATTTTAGTAGGCATAAGTGGAATGAGCTATCTAAAAGTTGGAATACATTACATCGCAAGAATATGGCTAAGTATGAAAAAGGAGGTGTGTTAAAGCTTCAAACTGGTATAAATAAGTTGCCAGATTTTTTAACTACATCAGTAGATGGAAGAACATACTATGGTACTGGAGATTATGAAGGGGTTGAAGGTGCTAGAGCTGATGCTGTTAAGTATAAAGCAGACATGGCTGAAAGGGCTAGAATTAAAGCTATTGAAGACGCTAACAATAAGGCTGCTTACATGAAATTTAATCCTGGGGCTACGGATGATGATTATAATAATCTTGTCGGTAATGTTCAGACACCTGGATATGTAGATCCTTACAATGCTGTAAAAGATGCTAATATAGCTGCTAACACAAGGCTTGTTAACGGAGGTAAAAACACTGGATATAAACCCAAGTTTTCTTTTTTACCTCAGCTTAATTTAGGTGATAATAGTAATAGTACTAAAAGTACAACACCTAATTTTTACACTACTCGTAAAACACCGGAGCAGATTAAACAAGAAGAAATAGATCTTCATATAAACAATACTCAGAAGTTAAGCCCACTATCAGATAACGTGGAGAGAAAAGAGCTAGATCCTATTACTAATATTGTTAACAAGATATTTAATAAAGGAGCAGATGCAAATCAGAATTTGGGCCCTTCACAAAGACCGGCACAAAATATTACAATACCACAAAAAAGACAACCAGCTATTACTAAAAACCCTGTAGGGATAGAAAAACAGTTACCTGAGATAGGTAAAATAGTGCCTTATCAGTATAAAGGAAGCGGAGGAGCTGACATGACATCTTCGGTAAAAAGCCCAGGAGCCGTCATGGATATAGTAGAAAAAGAAGAAGGTGTTGTTGTTCCTAAAGAGCCCAAAACTCTAGGAGAAAAGATCTTGTCGAGTATTAAAAAGACTAGAGAGTTTTACACAGACTCTGGAAATACTGGAGAAAACAATACAGAAGGTAACGCACCATTATTTTCTAGGACAGGTATTAATACACCTCTAGGAGAGGTCCAGTATAATGACTTAGCTAGATACTACTTAGCAAAAAGAGCAAGAGATAGAAAAGTAGGGGATGTAAAACTTAATTTAAAGAAGCATATCGATCACGGATCTAGAAATGTTTTAGCAGCTAGAGATATAGATAGCGCTATGCTTAATGAAGCAAATAGAGAGATATCTAAAATAAGTGGTGGTTATAAAGGCTCAGATCCTTTAATGAATGCAGTATTTAACAAGATAGCAGGAGAGGCTAGAAATAAGGCTAAGATGGGTCTAATCTCTAAGAGGTCTGATTTTAGAAGTAAAGAGCAGGCTAGAGTATTTGATGAAATGAATAAGATGCGTGCAGAAAGATCTGCTGATAATGTTAGAGCTAATGATGTTAGGTTTGCAAACAACCAACTTAAGTTTGAAGCAGAGGTTGCTAAACAACAAGATAAAGCAAATAGAGATACTAAGTTTGATAACACTAGAGGTAAGATACTATCTGATCTTCAGGGTAGAGCTAATACAAACGCAGCACTCAGTAAGAATTTAATCACCGAGTCTGAAGTTATTGATAAGCAAAACCGTGCAAATTTAGCCGAGAAAAAGTACAAAGAATCGTATACTGCTTACCAAAACGCTATAACAAATAAGCTAGATCCTAATATTATAGCCAAGCGTAAGAAGCAAATGGAAGCAGATAATGATGCTCGTAATATTGATCCTTATGACAGAAATAAAATTATTAAAGACTACGATAGAATTAATAAAGGTAGATCTAAACTTCAATTAGGTAATACTATATTTAAAAATCTCTTTGGAGGATAGGTACAAAATAAACAAATTTATAAGCCTCAGATAATTCTGGGGCTTTTTATCTCCAATATACAAAGTTAATTACTACATTAATTTAAACTCATTATATATGGCTATTATATTTAAACCCAAAACGAGAGTCAAAAAGTTACAGTACGGAGGATCCGTGCCCGTATACGCAGATTTCACTCCTTCGGATGCTTCACAACAAGTATATAACCCAATAAGCTTATTAAAAAAGTACGGGTCAGATACTCCTAAAGCAGCGTCACCAGCTAAAGCCGCTAGTACTGCTTTACCTAAAGAAAGCTCAAAAGGTTTAACTAATGATAACGCAGAATTTTACACTAACTACAACAACCTTAAGAGTATGTACGAAACAGGCGTAAGGTCTAATGAGTACTGGGCAGAAACTCAAGAAGGTAAACAAGTAAAGAGCTCTTTAGATAGATACACTACTTTAGGAGTTCAGGCTAAGAAGAACAGAAAGGATCTATATGATAAAGCAGTTACTTCTGTAAACACTTCCGATACTGGAAGTAATTGGATGTATAGTGGGGGTTTTGGTATGATGAGAAGATTTAACCCTGATACAAATAAGATAGAGTATGAGAGTCGTGTGTCTTTAAAGAACCTTCCTAAGTTTGAAAAGGACGGGTGGCAAAAGATGAAGGTTAGCGAGTATATGCATGCTGCATCTAATTCCCCAGAGTTTGCTGGAGAGAATAAGTTACTTCATACTGTACAAAATATTGTAAACGAGAATGATGTATTATCTGCATTAGACGCAGAGTTTAATGATATAGGAGTAAAAAATAACAATAGTTCTACTACTTATGGTAATGTTTCTGCAACATCTATTAATCCTAAGTTTTCAGCAGGGAACCTAAAAAAGTATGTGTATGATAAAAACAACACAACTAATAGGGCAGGACTAAACCAAGCATTTGATAATATAATGTTTAACCTTACACCAGCCCAGCAAGACGCAATAAAATCATCTGTAATACAAAATACAAATGCTAGAACTAATAAAGAGATTACTGCAGAGACACATAACTACATAGCACGAGAAATGCTTAAAAGGGTTGATGAAGACTTTGCTAAATCTAGTGAAATGATTTATGATGAAGCGGAAGAAGAGGAAGAGAACTCTTTTAAAGGAGTTGCACACGTAATAAAAAGTGGAGGAATTGGAGGAATATTAGCAGAGACATTAGGAGTCACGAATAATAAAGACACGAGTGTAGAGGTAATAGGTGAAGAAGAAGACGGGCTTGATAATATTACTTATACTTTTAGAGGTAAAGGGCACGATGCGCCTAATTTAACAAAAAAGCTTATAGAGGAATCATCTAATCCATCATACAAAGTAAATTCAGATAATACTAAAATAATCTATAACTTAGAAACTGCAGTAATTACAAATTCTCCAGATATAAATGTTAATGATGTTAAGGTAAAAATTAATGATGTTCAGACTGAATTTTTAGAGTCTGCTGTTTACACTGATGATAACCACGAAATTGTTAGAGTTCCTACAATGAATAACAGTAAGATTATAAGTTTTTCGGTAAAAGAGTTAGAAGATTTACAAGCTTATTTAAAGAAAAATAATCAATCTACAGTAATAGCGTCTAATCGTACCCCCGCTATGACAGCTGAGTGGGAAAAAAGAAATAGACTCCTTACAAATAAATTTTTTGCTCATAAAACAGGAGGAGCCAAAAATAAGATGACTATGCGTAAAGCAGCTAGATTTAATGTAGTTGTAGAGAGAGAGTCTCTTAAAGAAGGGAAAGAGAAAACTCCAGGCCTTAACGAAAAAGTATTAAAAAAGTCAGGAGAAATAAAGAGTAGCAGCTATATAAAAAGGTTTGATGATAGGAATGAGATTGATTATTATTCTGATAATGTTGCTAAGGATCTTGCTACGTTACCTATAACGGCTCTTATTAGAGATATCTCAAGTAGTAAATTTATTATTGGTGAAAAAGTAGATTTAAGTAATACGAAACTTAACCTTACAGACCTTATTAATTTTGAGAAAGAATCACAAACTACTATGGATGTATACACATACTTAAAAGGACTAAAAAGATCTGTAAATTAATAATTATAAAATATAAGTAATGCCAGAAAACGACGAATTAAATAACGTTATTCCTAAACCAGCAGGAACTCAAGAATCAATTGATAACACGCCTACAAATGAACCACCTAGTGATTGGTTTGTCGGTAGAGTTAACAATGATATTCCTTATATGTCTTATGGTGACGGAGCAGAGTTTAAGGATAGAGATTCTTACTGGGAAAAAGAAGAAGTTCGTAACGCATTTATGTCTGATGAAGACCCGCCTGAGAAAGCTGAGAATGAAGCTAAGTTTAGATTTAATCAAACTTATGATCAACTTAGTAAGGAGAGATCTTCTATGGCACTTGAAAAGTATAATAAAGAAAATGATGACTCTACCTATTATAAAGTTGGTAAGGGATTAGGGTGGATTACAGGAAAAGATGAAATAGATCTAGACAAGCACATGAGCATAGAAAAAAGATATGCTCGTGCAGATGGTGCTACAGAAATTAATGGTAAGGTCTTTACTGATCGTACTAGAGATTATAGAGAGTTAGCGGCTACGTCATCTAAAGTAAAAATAGGTGGTGTTATGCACGATATACCTAATCTAGATGATATAGAAGAAAAATACCAAGCAGGTAATAAAATGGGACTTCTTTCAGATGATGCTGTGGCAATGAAGTCAATGCTTTATAATCCTAACTACCTTGATGAAAATGGTAACATGCTTACTCACTTTAGATATCCGCCAGAGCTATCTGCGGAGAGTAGAGGCATTGATTATATTGAAGGGGTCGGTAAATTATCTTACTCTGATGACCCAACTAAAAATGATTTTATTAAACACAAGAATGACGAGATAGTATCTTTTTACGATTACGGTGATAGAGATGCTATGGATATTGAAGCAGGAGCATTTGATTTTGTAGGAAGAACACTAAACAATACAGCTGTAGGATTTAAAGAATCCTTTGCTAACTTACAACTAGCAGTTCTTGGTGCCGTAGATGGAGATGAAGAGACTATAAATAGAATAATGAATGACTTGAAATCCTGGGAAGGAGGTAAAGTAACCACTGCTTTAGAGACTCAAGAAGGAGGATTTTGGAGTATGGATAATGTTATGGAGCAAGCTCTTAATGTTGCTCTACAATTAGCTATAGGTGGAGGGGCTGCAACAGCTGCGTTCAGAGGAATGAGTGCTATTGGGGCAAGTATGAAAGCTGCTCAAATAGGTGCTAGAGTAGCATCTACTACTACAATGTCTGCTATGGCAGTTAAAGATGCATACAAAGAAGCAATAGAAACAGGTTATACTAAACAAGAAGCAGGTGTTATAAGTCTTGCTCTTTTTGGTGCTATGATTGGTGCCACTAGTATAAGTAGTATTCCTACTGCACACATAAATAAGATAGTAGGATCTAAGCCTATTTCTGACGTGATAAAGAGTTCTATTTCAATGGGAGATGATCTTCTCGCTGCGGGCTCTAAAACAGCTCCAGCGGTAAGTAGAATTTCTGTAGCTACTAAGAGAGTTAAAGATAAGGTCTCTAGCATGCTTAAAAAGGTAGAATCTAAACCATACTTAGCTGCAGCACTAGAAGAAGGTGTCGAGGAAACAACAGAGCTTGCGCTAGAAGAGGCAGTAAAAAACCTAGCTAGTGGTTATTCTTTATTAACTAAAGACGATCCTACTAAAGGTAAAGGTAGATACGCTAATATATTTGATGAAGGCTACTGGGATGAAAAAGCAGTAGAAGCAGTTATGTCATTTAGTATGGGTGCTGTCGGGGGTGTAATGGCCAAAGGTGGTGGAGATATATGGAAGCTACTTAAGAAAACACCAGAAGGTAGTAAGAGAGATATAGAAGACTACGCTGATGTTATAATGCAAGGAAAAGAAAAAGAATTTCTAGAGGCGGTAGATAAAAAAGTCAAGAAAGGTAAATTAGGACCTGCGGACTATTCTACAGAATTTGATCCAAGAACTCAAACATATAAGAGAATGGATGAATTTGCTGAGGGAGAGAATCCTTTAAGCATGGCAGAATTTAATAGAAACGTAATACTTTATCAGTTTAACATGGTAAAGTCTATGATGAAGAAGTTAGGTTCTGATAAAGCTGTAGACCAGTTTAGAAAAGATAACCCAGAATTTGAAGGTAAGTTGGGTGGTATGACAATAGCAGAAGATGTTAAAAAGGCTACAAAAGAGTACTCAGATATTCTATTAAACGCTGGAGACGCTGGAGAAAATGCTATTATAACAGCTACTCCTAAAGGGATGACCAAAGAAGAAAAAGCTACTTGGATTAGTGAGCAAGCTAAATTAAGCGGTCTAGAAGAGGGTGATATAGAAAGAGTATCTGATATTAAAAGAGAGATAGAAGATATAAAATCAGGAGAATTATCTGAAAAGTATTTATTTCAGGGTATGACTATGGGAACTATATTTGATCCTAAAAGTAGTGAATATGAAGAGAAGTACTCGAAATTAGGAGAGGACTTCTTTTACAACCTTATGAAAGCTTCTGATAATAGTGCGTCTAATCAAGAGGCGGCTAAAGAGATGATGATTCAAAATATAAAAGACGCTGCTAAAAAAGCAGGAGAGCTTAATCCAGATTTATCTAATATAGATGAGGCACTAGGAGGAGCTATGTCTGAAGGAGAGTCATTATTAAGTAATGAAGATATTAATAAATTACAGAAAGCATACGACGATTATAAAGTAGATGAATCAAAGATAAAAGAAATGTCTGATGAGATTATTTCTTCCGGTACTATTAATGAAGAGTACGACGAAGATAAATTTATATCTCAGGGAGCAAGCCCTAAAGAAGCTAAGTTTATGTCTGCTTTATTTAGAAAGCACTTTAATGAAAAAGTTAGTTCTGCTAAAACTACATCGGATTTAAGAAATATTACTTTTGGTAATCCTATATCTATTCAAGGTGTGAATGCACTTTTTGACTCTAATGATATGGAGACATTTCACGATGTTCTTGATGATATTGAAGCGTCAGACGATCCAGCATCACTAGTAGATAAGTACTACGATAGAATAGCTACTCATGAAGGAGCAGATTTTGTATTTAATGATGAAGAACTATCTTTAGATATTATTGATAATACAATAAGTAAAAACTTAACATCTTTATCTAAACTAGGTAATATACTAACAACACTAAAGACTGCTAATAAAGCTACTACGGATTACGATCCTACAGATGTATCTCACTTACTAGATTCATTTAGACTAGATAACAGAGGTTCATTAGTAGAAGATGGTAGTTTAGTAACTAAAATTAATGAATTAATAGAACAAGCAAAAAATCAAATTATTGGAGGAGAATCTATGTTTAGTGATGAAGAATCCGCTAGACAAGTCGTACTTCAAGCTGAAGCAAGGATCGCTCAAATAGATACTTTGTACCGTATAGTAAATACTGATAAAGGTCCTTCTGTGCAAGGAGAGGCAAGTCTTATAGCTAACTTTAGAGCTCGTAAAGCAGGTATATCAGATAGAGCTGGTAGGTCTTCTTTAGAAATATTAGGTATTGATGCATCTATAAAAGGTGGTAAGTTTTATAACTTGTTTAATAAGACTGCTGTTAATCCTTTAGAATTTTATCTTCTTAGTAATAAGGACAGCAAGTTACTTACCCCTGAAGAAAAGATCCAACTCGATAAGCATAAGAAAACGCTAGGAGGTATGCTAGCGGCTAGAGAAAAGCTTTTAAAAATAGTAGAGAGTGGAAATACTTTGGTTGAGACAGCTCAGGCTAATAAAAAAGTAGAAAATATAGAGGCAATTAGAAAGAGAGATCTTGCTGCAAGTATAAAAGAATCTGCTAATATTATAACAGCTGTAATAGATGATTTAGATTTTACAACTGATGATGACTTTAAAGAGTTTTTAGCTTGGGCTGCTAATGCATCTCCTAGTGATATATCTGATGAGTCTTTAATAAAAGGGGCTCAGATTTTAATGAGAACCAAGAAACTTCTTAATGATAAGATGACAGACCAAAACAGGCTGGATATTATAGAAGCGTTAAGAAATAATAAAGATATTAAAAATCATCACATTAAAGATTTTATTAGTAATACTAATGTATTTTTAAATAATCTATCTAAACTTTTAAATGATGAAAATAATAAGGTTCCTATAGCAGAACAGATTAATGCAGCTTCTTTAGTGTTTTCTAATCTAGTAACTAACTTAGACAGTGAGACTGTAGATAAGTTAGAGCTAGCCAAGCACCCTGAATTTGCTGATCTTTCTAACTTAGTAATAGTTAATGGTACACAAGGATCTGGTAAGACTTCTGTGGTTCTTGGGTATGGTGTAAAATCCGCTCAAGATTCACAAGAGGTTATATTAGGTGAAGGTAATGCTAAGGTATTACTAGTTTCTAACTCTGATGGTCAAGTAAACAGACTTGTAGAAGAGGCTGAAAACGCAGGACTAGATATTAAATCTATAAATAATAATAAAGGATTATCAGGAGAAGTGTCTAATGATACTGGTTATGAAGCTGTGGCTTTAAGAGACATATTAAAGAACAATGATAATATTGATGATGTTACTACTATCGTATTTGATGAGATAGGTCTTAACGAGTATAATGTTACAGCAGACGGTAAACCTAAAAATATTCCTGATGCTCCAATAATGGTTCAAGTACTTCACTATGTTAGTGAGATAAATAAAAAGAGGGGCCCTAATAACCAACTTAAAATAGTTGGTCTTGGTGATAACATGCAGAATGTTCATCCAGAAGGTACTCTTTTAGATACTGAAGCTGTTCTTAGAAGTTCTTATTTAACTACTAACCATAGAAGTAATATAGCTAGTTTAACAACTGCACTAAAGAATATAAATAACTTGGGCAGAGTAATGTCTCAAAGTGGAAGTGGTAAGAGGTTATCTACAACACATGGACCTATACAAGGTAGAGATGATGGATTATTAGGAGGTGTAGATTATACTGTTAATAAAGACCCGTTTAATAATCAAGAGATAGCTGATAATATTAGAGAACAAATAGAACTAAGAAAAAATGCAGGGAGTGATGAATTTTCTGTTGCACTTCTTTTAGATGATATTTCTGATTTTGATAGTAACTCTGTTATGGGTAAACTCAAAGAAGAATTTCCTGATAATATTAATATTAAAATAGCAAATCACACAGAATTTCAAGGATCGGAAGCAGACTATGTAGTTGTAAAGATTAAGAAGAGAAAGGGAGAAGGAGAGATTGCATACTTTAGTAGAGTAGCAACATCTGTAGGTAGAGCTAGATATTTTGCTTTAGTTTCTGATGAATCTACAGATACTGGATTAACTGCAGTATCTAATAAAGTGGATACTATAACTATATCTAATGTTGCAGATGCATCTGCTGCAATGAGACCGTTGTTAATAAATATGTACGCTGATAATAGTCAGGGAGGAGCTGGAGCTAATCCTAATTCTAAGCCTAATCCATCAGAGCCTAAGCCAAAGAATCCAAAGAACCCTAAACCAGCAGGTCCTAAACCAGCAGGACCAAAGCCAAAGCCTAGCCCAGCTAAGCCTAGTCCGCCTAAGCCTGTTTTTAAGACTTTCCAAGAAGCACTAGATTCTTTAGATGAATCTTTATATAGTGACTTACTATACTATGCTTCGGATAAAGTAAAGAGTGCTAATTATAACTCTTTTGAAGACAAAGAATCAGCTGTACACAGAGATGTTAAAGCAAAGTACCCTAATGATTATGAAGAGCTTGTAAATGCTCATAATGCTAAAGCCATTCTTTTAGATGTAAGCTCTACACCTCAAGAGATAATAGCAGCTAGGATTACTCTTATGTACCCTATCTACAATAATTATAAAGAGCTTTATGATAATGTAGTTACTATAGTCAACTCTATTGAAGCTGGTAAAGCCATCGAACAGAGTGCGTTTACAGATATAGTAATAGCTGAGTATAAGTACTATCAAGAGAATGATGTTAAGCAACCATTACTACTTCCTAAAAATACTAATACTTCTTTGTATTCTAAGGACTATACTAAGGGTGCTGATAAGGCTATGGGTCAAATAAAAAAGAATAAAAAAGCCAGAGATAAAAAAGCAGCAAAAGATAAGAAGTTAAAGAAGACACCTAAGAAAAGTAATAAAGATGAAGTAAAAGACTCTTTAGAAGACTTGCTAATAAAGAACAATAAAAGTAGTAATGCTGGTGATAGTTCAAAGAGGTCAAGTAAAAACATGAAGGCCCTAGAGAGCCTTACTTCAACTAGTACTAAAGATGATGCAAGAGCTGTAATGTCAGCAATAGAAGCTGCAGGATTTGTAACAGTTTATGGAAATAAAACAAGCTCAAATTTAAAACCAGGTATATCTCTAGATATTAGTATCCTTAAAGAAATAGGATATGAACCATCTAGCTTAGAGACGAGAGGTGAAGCATACAAAAATACTAAAGCAGCTGCTTTATATCCTGATTCTGATAAAGGTATTACTTACGAGTTAGTAGGTAAAATAGGTAAAAATAATAATGGAAGAGATGTACAAGATTTAATTATTGTTGCTAAAAAAGATGGAAAGCATGTTATTCTTGGGGGTGTTTATGGTTATAATGCTATGGATTTTACCAGCGAATCATCTAAACAATTTAAAACTGCTTATGAAAATGCTGCTTCTAAAGCTGCTTCTGATAAAAGTAATAAAGGAGGTTACTTTAAAATTAAAATAACTAACCCTAGAAATTTTTTATCTTTAGTGACTCCAGGCTCTATTAAGAGTCAAAAAGAAGATGAAAGTCTTAGTGATTTTAGAGCACGTAATATTCCGTTAGGAGATTCTACTACTATGAAATACCAAGATAGATTAGATAATCCTGGTGTTTATTATAGTGAGGATATAATTATATCTACCCAATCACACATAGAGGTAGATGGAGTTAGTGTTGAGAACCCTTACGCAGGGGAGGCTTTTATACTATACTCTCATAATAAATCAAAGGTTGATAAAAAAGCAGTAGCTGCTATGATGAAAAACGGTCTTCCTTTAAATGATGAAGAAGGTCTTAAGGGGCTAAAAGGAGGTGTTGGTATGATAAGACTAGATTCTACTGCTAGTTCTTTTAGTGATATATACAACACTATAAGTGAAGTTACCCCTTCTGAAGCATCTAAACTTATTGAAGTTGTTACTGATACTTTTATGCAAGAAAAGCTAGCTAATGCATTTGCAGACTTAGGGACTATATTTGTTGACATTAACAATAACCGTCAACCTATGGATACTGTTAGAGAGATGCTTGATCTTGGTAGTGAAGAAGGTAATACTTTTGATGGTGTTGACAAAATGATAAAAGACGAGATTAAAGCTATAGACGAAGTAAATCCAGAGCTAGGTAATGTGCTTTATGATATTATGGGCGGTATGGTTATGGACGGTATGTTAGGTTCTGTAGTTGAAGGTAAAGTGGTTAAGACTAAATTTGGAGAGCGTCCTATGGTTACTAATGATGGTAATAATCCTCTAACTGTTGTTAAGCTTGACGAGGAAGATTTTCATTTAAGGTTTGATGTTTCTAAACTATTTGATATAGTAGAAGATGTAGTAAGAAATAAACTTAATATAAGTGAGTCAGATGTTTTTGATGCTTTAGACGGATTATTAAAAATGTCTAATCAGTTTAATGAGGGTATAAAAGTAAAGCCTATTATTGCCGATAGATTTAATAGCTCTAACGTTACTGTATCTACAGCAATTAAGTTTCCTGGAATAGAAAATAATTTATCTATAAGAGTTGAATCGATTGATGCTTCTTCTATTAGACTTAGGTCAACTGAACTCGTAGATCTTCTTAATGGTTACACAAATTCTAAACCTAAAACTAAACCTAAAACTAAACCTACTACTAAGCCTGCTTCTAAAACTGAATTAGTTTATGATGCTTTATTATCTAAGCTTGATTCAGTTAAAGATATTAAAGATTTAGATGAATTTATAAATGAGTTAGACTTAGCTAATAAAAATGAAAGTATTAGTAATACTGCTTATTATTCTATTTTAGACAAGCTAACTGATATAGAAGAGGGTCTTAACAATGACCAGGATCCTGATCCTGCTCCTAGTAGCGATATAGCAATTGCTGATGTACAGGTTAGAGCTAATGATGTGGCTAGAAGAATAGAAAGAACTATTCCATTCTTATTAGATCTAAATGATCTTAATGGGGAGTTTACTCCTTCATCTATAGGAACTGATACAACTACTGATACAAGGAGACAGCAAGAATTAGACAACAAGCTTGAAGATCTTGAAAAGGAACGTACTGCTTTAAGAGAAAAGGATGGAACTGTTCCTGATAAAAATTTAGCTGCGTTTAAAGATTTAAGCCTAAGAGTAAGTCAAGCAAAAGGTGCAGCTTTAGGAGAACAAAACGAGGGAAATATTCCTCTAAGAACAGAAACAAAAGAAGGTGAAGACGCTACTTTTCTTACTAAAGAACAAGTAGTTCTGGCAGATAAGGCAGTTCAAGAAATAATAGATAACGGATTAAAAAGGGGGTTGTCTGCACAAGAAATAGTAAATAAAATTTCTTCTAGACATACTTTTTATACGAATGAGCTAGGTGCAATACAAAGGTATGTGACTGGGTTAGTAAATAACGAAACTGAACAAGGAAATAGTAAGCAATCATTTGCAGCTTGGAGAAGAGGTGAAATGGATTCAGGTTTATCTACTACAACTGATACAACTACTAGCATCAGTGAAGAGTTAGATTTTATAAAAAGTGAGTTAGAGGACTTTGAAATAATAGGCGTGGATATTAGATCTGTATCAGATACTATTACAAATGCAATCGAATCCGCTACAAGAGCTGTAACAGCTAACTCTGAAGATGTTAGAAAGAGGATTAATGATAGTCTGGAAAAAGAATATAGTATAGAAGAATTAACTGGCTTGCCTGAAAACCTACTTACTAAGTATCATGTAGCTAAAGCTAATAAAGACTTTGAACTTGCTGATTCTATAAAAGAAGAAATAACTCAAAAGTATTTTGATGTAGGACCATCTTCAGATCCTTCAATAGAAGAAGCTAACCGTATAAAAAATACTCCTGAAACTAGTATAGAAGATGCTAAGAGTAATATTAAATCTATTAAAGATATGCTCTCAGAGGGTAAAATAACTGATGCTACTTACAATGAGATATTTAATATCATTAAAGATAGATTGGTTAATACTAAAGAAGCTGACAACCTTAAGAAACTTATATCTGAAGGAAAGTCTAAAGATATTGATGTAAGTAAAGTTGTTAATAAAGATATAGGTACATTAATTGAAGGGTCTAGAGATGAGAATATTTCTGATACTATAAGTGATGAAGCTAGGTCTATTATTGAAGGATCTTGGGTAGAGCTAGAAAATTTAGTATCATTAAAAGAAGGAGCAAGTAATGCTAGCATACCTACTAAAGAAGAGATGGATATTATTATTAATAATAGTGAAGCCAAGTTTAGTTCTTACGTAGGTTTTGTAGCGGATCCTGCTAAAGTATTAGCGTTAAATGAAGAGTTTGATGCGATTAAAGAAAATGCAGTAGCAGCTGTTTTAAAGGCAAGAAATACCATGAGTAAGAATACACCGGAACCAAATACTGAAGCCAGTATTAATAACCTTACCCCAGAGTTTTATAACCCTGATTTAGAGGTTAAGTTATCAGCGTCTGATAAAGAAGTTATTAATGGATTAGATGACGGCCTTAAAAAGATAACTGCTAACTACTTAAATGCTAAAGGAGAATCTGCGGATATGACAGATGTTTTTATTCATCTATCTGAGAATCTTACTCCTGAACAATACAATAATGTTACTAAATACCTACAAGAAAAACATAATGACTCTACTTGTAGATAACGAATAATAAATTTAAATATGGGATTAATAAAATGTGCTAAGAGTGCTTCTAATATTACATTAGACGTTTTTAATTATTTAAATAATAATACCGATTTAGGAAACCCTTCAAAATTCATTGAGGGGTTTACTGATTTATTAGATCTAACAGATTTAACTGATTTACCTTCTGATCAATTTCTTACAGAATCTATGCAAATAGTTAAATCGGTTGCAGCTAAGATAGAGGGAGCTAAGCTTGCTCAAGGAATTAATACTGTAGACTTTACCGGTATTGGTGGAACTAGAAATTCTGACTTAGTTAGCGGTATACAAGCTATAGTTGCAGATAGAGTTGCATTTAATAATACTATTAAATCTCCTACTCCTGTTGAGCCTCCAGTAATTACTGGAAAGCTTAATGATGTAAACGATACTAACGAGTATGTAGCTCCATCTATAGAAAGTGAAGGTACATTATTGTCTGATATATTATCTGGTGTTCCATTAGGTAAAGATGACACTACTCATAGTGAGCTAGTAACTAAGTACTTTAGTAATGCTCCAGGTATGTATAGCTTATTTAGAGATTATGTAGTTAATAAGTACATGGGATCTATTGTAAGTACAGAAAAATTAAGTGAAGACAATGATTCTGAGCCTAGGTTTTCTGAGAGTGTGGCTGAGTCTTTTGATATATTTAAATCCTACGTAGATAATGTAGTGTCTGAAGGTTCATTAGATGGATCTACACTAGAAAATATTATTAAAGGCGATGTAGACAACGAAGTTATAAACGCTTACTTTGCTAATATTATAGCAAGCAACCCAGAAAATATATTAAAGTTATTTATACCATCTATTAAGCTAGATTCTGCTAATTATAATACAGATGAAAGTGGTGTCCGTGCTACGTATGGAGAGCAAGAAAAGTTTGGAGGTTATGATCAAGTTAATCCTTTTATGAAGGCCATGCTTAATAGTACTCCAAGACTTAATACTGTTAACGGACAGCTTACAGTAGATACTAAAAGCCCTTACTTAAAGGATTATGAAATTAAGCAAGTGGCTAATGACTTAGGTAAATTACAAAGAAACTTAGGAGGGTTTGAGAAAGGTTTATATGACCTAATAGAATCTTCTACAGGACAGAAAAAGATTATACTTTCTTCTTTATATAATAGATTTTTTAACGCCTATGATTATAAGGTAGATGGTGTTGAGCACGTATCAATAGCAAATATAGCAGGAGATAAAGCGAACAAGTTTACGTCTTCTTTATTTACATTCATGTCTTCTATGCAACAACTAGAGCACATTAATGTAGTTAACGATACAATAACTGTAACTCACTTAAGTAATGTAGATGCTCAGTATTTAGTAGAAGAGTCTTTTATGCATAACATTCAAGACCCTAACAACCCAAGAATGTTATCAAGTACAGTATCTGATAAGATATCTGTTACTGTTGATGATGATAAAAATATAACTATAAATGTAGGTAAGTACCCTATTAAAATACAAAGTATAGATAATAGAAAAAATATACCAGTATCTGTAAGCTCAGATTCTTTGGACAACCTAAAAGTAAGAAGTAAAATTAAGCACATATTTAAGTTGTTAGGATTACCTACATCTTTTAATGATGCTTTTGTTGATGAGTACGTAAATAATAAAGAGATAGAAAACCTTAGTACAGGTGATTCATCCTTACCTAACTTTTTAGCAAATATAGCTTATGGAATAGCATTGAATGATACAGCTTCTCGTGAACAGTTAGAAAATGCTGGTATAACAATCCCTGCAATTAAAGAAAAATCTGCTTCGGATTCATCATCAATTTTGTATAATCCTTTTGAAATAGCAAGCGGGTTTAATCGTGGTGTTATGAGAGCAGTAGAGACTGTAGAAGGGATTGGAAGAAAAGCTACGAGAAAGAACACTAGTGGGGACACTGTAAATAATACAGGAGTTAAAGCATTAATGTATGAGCTCGATAGGAACATAGATGCTGTAAATGATGCCGGTATTGAAAACACTGTATTTGCTGGTAACCCAGTAGCAGAAGGTGTTTATACAGTAGGTGGATATTATTCTAAAGATGGAATAAGAATAGGAGATAAGTTTATACCTTCTACCGCTCTTACTGAAAAGCAGTCTTATGAATACTTAATAGAAAAAGGTTATTTAGAATATTCTTCAAAGAATAGATTTAAATCTTTCCTATCTCAGATAGGTGCTATGTCGGATCGTAAGTTAGTTGAGCTTATAGAGTTTAAAACTAAATCTAAAGATATACTACCTAAAAAACCTAAAGATAAAATAAATGGAAGTAAGTTCTCTGAGTTACAAAAAGAGTTCGTTGATACTTTAAGAGCCCAGCACACTGGAATGGCTAACGCTATTATTTCTAAGTGGGGTCCTTTATTATACTCTTATATAGATACAGAAGAAGGATCAAAAATTAAAGGAGGAAAGTCTGCTGTTGATTTAGCTCTCACTTCTGTACAAGATCTAGATAAGTTTTTATATGAAAACCAGGTTCCTCTTTCTTTAGTAGAAGGTGATAACTCTAGTTCTATTTTAGATAGCGACTCTGAGTTAGCATCTGAATACATGTATGTAAAAGGGCCTAATAAAACTGTAAGACTTAAGCAGGTATTTTTAGAGATAAAAAGTATCATGGATGATGATAGCTCTGCAGTTAGATTTATGGATGACCAGTACAAGACATTTAAAAGAGATGTAAAGTCTACAGGATTTGAGGTATCTAAAAAATCTCTTGATGTATTAAGAGCTAGACACGGTAATATTGGAGATAGTTTACTAGAAGATTATTTACTATATTCTTATTTCTATCAGAATAACGTCCTTTCTACATCTAGTCTTAACATGATGGTAGGTTCTGTTTACCAGCATAAAGGCGATTTAAACTTAGAAGCGGTAGAAAACTCTCCCTCGTTTAAGTCTCGTGTTGACGCAATAAATACTCAAGAAGCTGCTAAGGAAACACCTGATTATGCAGCTGCTGGTATGAGAATAGACGCAGAAAAGAAAAAGATTGCATTGGCTAATGCTATGAACGGAATGTTTGTTAGACAATCAAAAAGAAATGCATCTTTAGGTTCTGGTTTTCAGCACCCAAGGTTAGCAGCTCCAGATGAAAGAGGGGCATATATAGATGAGTTTACTTATACTGCAGTAGTAGAAGATCCTGAAACTATTGTAACATTACTTGGGCAAAACTTAGAAGAGTTTAACCAAGAGATTTATGATGCGGTTATGATATCACATCCTTTGTACCAATTAAAGATGAAGGCTTCTTTAGGTGGAGAGTACTCAGGATTTGACCCTCATGGAGGTCCTATAAAAGATATCTCTATGGAGATTGATCCTAAGACAGGTACTTTTAGATTCCAAAAGAAATCTACACAAGATTTAATATCAGGTATGACTAACATGATGTCTCCTGAACTTGCAACGATTCTTAAGAAGATGAACACTGAGATCTCTTATGAAGAGGCAGGAGTTGGAACAGAATTAATATTATCTGTAGATGAAGATGGTAATCCAACTAGGACCCAAGATTTTGAAAACCTTCAAGACTTATGGGAAGAGGTAGCAGATGCTCAAAATACATCAGAGGGATGGCAGACAGTACTAGATGTACTATCTTTAAATCCTGCACATAGATCTCTATACGTTGAGAAACTAGGTTTTAAGAGTGGTGAGAAAACAGGTAGTAGAGGTATTAACACTAAGTCTGTTTGGGAAAGCAGTGCTGTTAAAGGAGAAGAAGGACACATACCATTAAAGTATACTAAGTTTTCTAATAAAGGTCACGGTCCTATTTTAAATGGTGATCACCATACTGAATTATTTGGTAAAGGAACCAAGCCTACAAAAACTTTAATGACTCAAATTGTTACTGCAATTATCTTAAAAGGTGATACAGCTGACCAAGCTTTAAAAGTTAATGACGCACTTTCTTCATTAACTGATGCAGGTATTAGAGATATTGAAGAAGATATATGGGACATAGTAGACACTATTTTAGAGTCTGATATTGCTATTAAAGGGGAGTTTAGCCAGACATTAGGTAAAGAAATACTTGATATGTTTATGTCTGTTCCTACCACAAAAGAAGAAATTGATGCTTTTAGAGATGCGGTAAGAAGAGAAGGTAAATTAATTGAAGCAGCTAATAAAGAATTTGTTAGAGAGATATCTGATGAGGCAGCTCATAAAAGAGATTACTATAGTTTACTTACTACAGCATTAAAAAAGGGTGGAGATGCAAATCTTAACATGGCTCAAACTAGTCAAGTAGCACACTCTTCAGTAATGGCTTTAGTATCTGATAGTACAGCAGGAGTTAAGTTTCATGGACAAGAGCTAGTAGTAGCAGCATCTAATGACTTTGTAAAACTGTTTACTTTAGGGAACGGTAGAAGAGTAACTAGAGATGAGTATATGAAATCTCCTTTAATTAAAGAGGAGCCAATTACAGCAGAAGCTTTAACACATCTACATGACCATGACGAAGTAAACATTGGTGGAGGTATGACCAAAGCTATATGGAAAATAAAGAAAGAAGCTAAGAGAGATGGAAAGACAGCACTAGAGTTAGAAGAATTATTTTCTAAAGCCAAAGCAAGAATTCCTAGAGGTGGAGACACTCTTAACTGGATTAAGTATAAGACAGGTGATACTGAACTTACTGATACACCAGAGTATAAGGATCTTTTAAAAGCGTCTAAAGATCTTAGCGAATCAACTGATCAGGCTAAATCAGATTTATTAAAAGCTGAAATAGATACAGTACTTAGACCAGCACTTGAAGCGCTATTAGATGATAGCTCTAAAGAATGGGAAACTACAGAAGCTGAGTTTTTTGCGCCTGCATTTATGATGAATGCATATGGTATTACTGCTAATGACACTCTTGGCGATATTAGGGGCCACGAAACTACAGGTGAAGTAAAGTACTTTAAAAATGGTAGAGAGGTTTTAAAAGGCACAGAAAATGCAGAGATGGTTTATCAGTCAGAGATTGATTCTATGGAGTCTTTCTTTACTCAGAAATTAAAAAAGAGTAGAAAGCTTAGAAGAGAACATAAACTTTCTAAGTTTGAAAAAATTATTGGTTCTTTAAATCTAGATACTTATGAAAAGCTAGTTGCGGAAAGTGAAGAGGGGATGATTAATAACAACCCTAACTCTTTAGAGTATATATTCTTTAGAAGGCAGCTAGATGCTTTAACAAAGACTAGTCTTGATAGGACGGATTCAAAAGCTTATCCAATGATTAAAGCTAATATTAATAGAATTAGAGAGAAATCTATGATAGATTCTATTGCATTATTAGCATCAGCTAAAGCTAGAAGTTTCCCACAATCTCTTAAACTAATTGTAGATAGGGTTCCTACACAAGGAAAGCAGTCATTTATATCAGGTAAGATTGTTGGGTTTATTAACTCTAAAAGAAACTCTTTATTTGGAGCAACTGAAATGCTTACTATATCAGGAGCCGATCTTGATTACGATAAGAATCATGTCATGTTATATGGTATGGATGATTACGGTATAATGTATGATTACAGCAAGTACCTAGTTGACGGATCTATTAATGAGTCAGCTTATGAAGAGCTAGTAGATAGTAAAGTATCTGTTCTGGTAAGTGCACTTAGAAAAAGTGGAGCTGAGCCAAGTGTTATAAGAAAAAAGGTTAAGGCCCTTAAGAAGTCTGAGAGTAACTATTATAAAGAGGCTGTTAAGAATGCAGTTGTAGATAATATAAACATTGTTACTAAATCATCAAAGAATGCTATTGAAGCATCTACTCCAGTATCTGTAGGTAATCTTAAGAAATTGGTTAGTAATGATACAGTAGTAGAAGATGACGGTGATGATTCTATAAGTGTTGGTGGAGGTAGATTGATGTCTATATTTTCTCCTTCCTCTATCGTTAAGCTTGAAAGAGTTAACTACGACGGTAAAGATGGTGTAGGTATTTCCGCATCTTCTTTAAAAACTTATGGTGCATTATTTACAGGTGCTATGGTTGATCCTAACGCTCCGGAAATAAAGATATCTAGTAATGATGATTATTTGTTTACTGGTCCTTCAGGAAAGCCTTTATTTGGAGAAGGTATTAACTCTGAGTCTTTAGAACTAGGAGATGGTTATATATTTCATACACCAGAAGGGGAAAGATTAAACAACTTAGATATAGCTAACGTAAAGAAATTCTTGTCTGAGTCTGATAAAGATTCTATAGAGTTTAAAAATGAAATCCAAGCATGGGAAGAAATATCTGAGGTACTGTCTGCTTCTGTTGATAATGCTAACGAATTAATATTAGGTAAGTTAGGTCTAAATAAAGACACAATAAGTATGACATTAACGGGATCTATGCTAGACATAAGATCATCTGATGTTATAAAAATGTTACAAAATCCTGAGGTAGCTCAAGCACTTAAAGATGGACTTCCTGGTGCTGTAAAAGACCTTAAAAGAAGATATGCTAATGAGTACTATGCAGCCAAGAGAGGTGAAGAAGGATTAAAGGATATTAAAGATCCTAGAGATACTGTTGCTGTTACAGCTGATTCTATAATTAAACAGTCTGGACCTAATGTTTATGATTTAAATATTACGTCTCCTCTAGCTAATTTAGAAGGTCTTAGTGTAAACAATGATACTCCTATAAATAATGAAGGGTTGACTGATTCTGAAGAGTCACAACTTAAAGAATTATTAGGAGATTCTTACATGTCTACTAATAAGTCTGAAGCTACGTTTACTCTTAGAGCAATCACTGATGCAGATACTATTATAGTAACTAGCGAAGAGTCTGTATTTACAAAGATGGCAAGAGTATATGCTTCTAAGACAGGTAAAAGTATATCTGTAATATCACCTACAGGTGTTGTAAAAGACACAAAAGGTGTTCGTGTTAAGAATTTAGTTATTACTCCAAACACTACTTTTATAGGTAAGGATGTAACAGCAGGAGTAATTAAATCTCTTAATAATAAATCTGATTATGTAATTAGTGCTATTAGTGATCCAGAAGGATTTAATGCTAAAGCAGCAGTGGCCCATGAAAGGGAAATATCTGATTATGATAATAAGATGAAAGGGGCTAGAGGAGTTATAGACTCTTATATGAAGAACGACATTATTCAGATTGGTGGGTTATTACACGCATCAGAAGAAGTGTCTGCACTTACTAAGCTTTTAGGTATTAATAGAGGTTTACCAAATAGTGAGTGGGACTCTTACAAGTATAAGGCTTCTATCAGTAAATGGATGATGGAGCAAGGAATTGATTTTACTACAGAGTCTTTTGATATGTTTATAAAGTCAGCTTCTAATAGCTCTTTTGATAACGGTGCTTATGCAGACAGTATTATATCAGATTATGAGAGCGTTAAGAGAGTTGTAAATCCTTTTTACATAATGAAAACAAACTCTCACTACTTATCATACCTTAAGGCTATGGTTGAAGGTGAAAAGATTGTTGATAACGCTTCGTCTGTTAGACAGGCTGTAATGCAGGTTGTTGATGATAATAAAGCTTACTCATTAAAAGACGACGAGTTTAAAAGAGAGTTAGTGCCTTTTGTATTATCTTTAGGTATTGATAGCTTTTTAGGGGAAGATTATTCTGAGTTTACTATTGATGGTGAGAGCTATGATTTAGGTACTCCTCAAGGTAGAAATGAGTTTGTAAGTAATATGCCTTCTATTGTAAGTAAGGCAAGAGACGCTGAAGAGTTGAAAGACAACAGTTTCTTAAACGATTTAAATGTTGGTTATGTAATAGATCCTATTTCTAAAATTAACGTTCCTGTATTGAGAACATTAGATTTAAGTAACCTTGATGAGGTAAAAAGATCAGAGCTTCAAATATCATTATATGCTTTACAAAATGAAGGAGGAGCTAACAAGACACTTCATGAAGCACTATACTTATATTCTTTAATAACTAATAAAGGTAGACAAAGTGGTTCTTCTTTCTCTTCTTTATTTGATGATAGAACTGATGCCGCTAATGCGTACTCAAAGCATACTAATGATGATAATATTGATATCATTGATATGATTGATGATTACAGTAGTGTGAGTGTATCTTTATCTGTGCCTGCTATAATTCCTAGTGAATCTACAGTTGCTTCAGCTTTCTTTAATCCTGAAGAAGGGATGGAAGAAGATATATCAGATATGCAAGGAGGAGATCTAAGATCTAGAGATGGTTCTATACACGATCTTTCTGTTGATATGCCTTCTGATTTTGAAGGTAACTTATTCAAGTCTAAAGAAACTGGCAGGATTTATTACCGATTTAATGAAGATGAAGATTTTGCTGTTATATCTCCAATAGGTAGGCTATCTGCTATTATGTTGAATAGTGACTCTAATGTTAGCGAAATAGAAAAAGCAGGTTATGACTTTGGTTACGACGCTGTTATATCTTCTGAAGGAGATAGAGGTAGAGTTCTTCGTTATGAAAGTGGTTCTTATATAGTTAAGGATGCTAGTGGTGTAGAGTCTAAAATGACTGCAGATACATTATCATCTCTTAATGATAATATGTTATTTAGAGGGGATAACTTTGGTGTATTAGATAACGCTGAAAATAAATCTTTAAATAAAGTAGAAGGATCTAATGAAGAGATTCAACTTACAAATAAGCTTGCTGGTAAATCTAAAGGCAAGGTTGATAGAGTAGCTGCTATACTAAATAATGACGTAAGATATGATGCTATTAGAGGTAAAGTAGGAAGCGTTAAAGTAGGTGATGTATTAGATACTTATATTGATTACAAAACTGGCGCTACTATAGAGACTATATATAAAGGTTATACTAAGATAAACAATAAAATAAAAACTGGTTTAGGTAAGTCAATGCCTAACACGTATAATAGCCGTATCCAAAAAGGAGAAGTTAAAGAAGCTCATTTAGTTGAGTATGTTATTAGAAACACTCCTAATGTAATATCTGATGGAGACTCTATGACATTCTTAAAAGCTCATAAATCTATTGGAGAGGATGTTAAAAGAAGACTATTTTCTAGTGAAGCATCTCACTTTGTTACTAAGTATGCTGTAGGAATAGAAGAGGGAAGTAAGGTTATGTCTATAAAAGACAGTAGTGGTAAAGAGAGACTCTTTATGGTTACAAACCACGGACCAGCTAATAAGTATGTTAATGATAAAGGCTTGTCTAAAGAGAAGCTAAGATCTATGCTAGGTCAAGTTAAAGTAGGTAAAGTTATATCTAATATATTTTCTGATGAGAATATAGATAGTGAAGAAAGGCAACAGATGCTTTACTCTGCTGTTCCTTATAACGCTAAGTTTAACTCTACAAATACTAAAGTAGAAAGCAGGTTTATCGGTGATGAGGTTGTTCCTAATTTATCTAACTATAGTGTTGTAGTTCCTAACACAGGTAAGACAGATGCTATACATAGTTCTTTAGAAGAGTACGGTATTAAAGATGTATCTATTGAAAGAGGTACTACTGTTACTACTGAAGGCATGGAGTCTGCTGCTGATCAAGCTAACGTTTTATATCCTAAAAAGACGGGTATGACGGAAGAAGATATAATGAACTCTTACGCTGTAGAAAACTCAGATACTGTAGTTATTATAGATGATATATCAGAGATTAGTAAAGAAGCATCTCTTAAAGCTGGGTTTAATAAGAAGAAGAATCTTAATAAATCACAGAAAGATGTATTAAGCATCGTAGAGAAGATTTCTAAAAATAATGATGTTATAGATACTATAAATGATATAGTTACTAAGATAGCAGATAACGACTTGCACTACAGTGTTTCAAGTAAGTTTAGAGCTGTTGTACTAGATAATGATAAGCTCTCTTCTATATTAATGGAGATTAAGAGTAACATGGAGGAAGAGAATACTGTTCCTACTGAAATGAGATTTAAGACTACTAGCTCTACAGTTGTTCCATTACAGGTAAGTAAAGAGTCTAATAAACCTACTTTTGTTTATAGTCCTACTCATGAGCAGTGGTTTAAATATAACAGCCAGACTGGATCTTTTGATAGAGTTAGTATTCCAATAATGTCAGGTACTACAGCTATTATTAATGCTGATGCATCTAGAGGTGATAGAGGTATAGGATTACAGACTCTTCTTAAGAAGACAAGTACTTTTGTTTCTACTCAAGAAGGATATGAAATAGACTTAGCTACTGCTAGTGATTTATACTTTTCTGACACTCCGGTATCTGAAAAAATAAACTTAGTAGATGCAGAAGGTTCTTTAGCTTTAGTAGGGACATCTGGGGTATCAGTAATTGGTGAGTTTAATGAGTCTATAAAAGTAGATAACGGTAACGGTGTAGAACTTACTAGAGGTGTTACTGTAAACGGTGTTCAGTATTTACCTAAAGACTTTAGAGATTATAGCGATGCTACTATCACTAGACAAGTAGATGGTACAGTAATGATTAACACAGGGTTTAGTACATTTGTATCTTTCCCTTCTGATAGAATTAGATCTAGATATGGTAACTTTACTGGATACTCTGTAAAAGAAAATATGAAGATTAAAGTTGGTGATGAGTACTTTGTAATTGAAGAGGCGCATAAAACAACTAAAGAAATATTTGAAAGAAGAGACCAGTTACTTGAAGAAAAGAAAAAGCTTAGTGAGTTATATAACAAAACTAAGTCTTTCTTAGCTGAAGAGATAGACCCTATTTATAGATCTATTAGATATGAAAACGTTGACTCTTATAACGAGTATAAAGACTATACTAATTACAGATCATTTATTCTTCACCTAAAGAATGGAGACTTAAAAGTAGATCCTAAACATGATGCTGCAGTACAACAATTGTTAGATAAGCATGATGAGTATATGAAACTATTTAATGAGGCTAAAGAGTATAGACAAGAATTAGGTAATGCTGCTAGACTAGCTGATGCTAAAGTAAGAACTTCTGACTCTTCTTTTTTCTCAATGAAAAAAGGTAGCGATAATGTTCTAGTATTTTTAACAGATACTAATAGTAATCATACTGATGTATCTAATGATATTATAAAAGACTACCTTAATAGCGGTAAAAATAAACTTGAAACTCAAAAAGGTGCAGATAAAAATCTTAAGTCTTTTGCGGTAGGTGTTGCTCAACCAACATCTAAAGGTTATACTAAAGCAAGTAGTAGTTTTATAACAGCGCAGGTTTCTAGAATGATAGGACAAGCTAGATCTAATAGTAATAAAACATTTTATGTAGATATACCTGGAGGACTAGAAGGGTCTGCATTTAAGGGAGTATCTAATAAAGATGTTCTTGAAGGGTTTGCTAAAGCAATAAATAATAATAAGAAAAGAGGCCTGCCTTCTAATATAATTTTTACTAGAGGTATGGGGGACCACTTAAATAACATGTTGTCTTCAGTTGATCCATCTAAAATAAACTACACGGCAGAGCATAAAGTTACTAATGATGCTACTAGATTTGGGGTGTTTGATGTTAAATCTTCTTATTTAGCTAATCCATATGAATTATCTATTGACGGCGATTCTATAATAAGTTTATACACTGAGGGTAATGATAAATCATATAATGCGTATAAATCTTTATGGAGAAAATGGGCTACTTTAAACCCTAGCGCTTTTAATAAACTTGCTGCTTCTGTTGGAAATAAAGTAATTTATGATACTTACTACTCTAAAGATAATCCTACTTCAATAGGTAGAGTTCTTGTAGATATTTTAACAGAAAGATTTGTAGACAATTCTTGGGTAGACTTAGATATAAGTTCTGTTGACACTAAATTAGATAGCGGTCAATACATGTTACCTGTGTCTAGTACTGGGCTTTCTAAAATAAGCTTTAATAATGGTAAAGCAATGCTTTCTATTGAAGGCAATATGTACATAGCTACAGTTCTTGACTCTGCAGACGGGTCTTTAACAGGGGATAGTATAAATATGGATATTGTTAATGGACTTGGATTAGGTCAAGATAGTAATGCATTATCTTCTATAGAGACTAAGTATCCATTCTTAAAAACTGAAGGATATAAAGTACTATCTTTATCTGCTTTTAGTGGAGAGTTTAATAAAGCTGAATCAGTACCTAGAGGAACATTCTCAGACGCTCTTGCAGACTCTAATGTAGAGGTAAGCAAAGAGCACATGAATCTTGCATCAAAAGCAACAATAGCTTTAGGTATTGATACTCAAGCAAGAATTAGTGATTCTATAGAAAGTACTTTAGTTGGTACTCCTTGGATTAGATCTTACAAAGAAAGAATAGGTGACGGAATTGTTACTGATATTTCTATGGATGATTCAGTTTGGATATATGGTTCTACTTTAGGTAAAGACTCTCCTGTTAATATATCTGAGACTGTTAAGACAGTTAAGACTCTTATTGACAAGGTAGCTAAATCAGGAGCTGAAATACTTATAGGTAATGATAACGGTGTAGAAGAGGAAGTTAAGGCTTACATTGAGTCAAAGTACCCTGACTACATTAGAACTCCTAATGGGTATAAAATTGGTCTAGTTGAAACTAATGAGGACTACATCACGGTGTGGAAGTCAGGACCTGCGGTAACTAGATTTAATATTAATAATAGTGTTGCTCGTGAAGGAGGTGATCTTAAAGGGCCAACAGGAGTAATACTTAACGGTTCTTCTATTGAAGGAAGTAACGAATACAAGCTTAATATTAAAGAAGATGAAGTTACTGAATGGGGCGGTATGGCCGATGCTCAGATAGTATCTAATGTACTTAATGGTATTGGTGTATCAGAAGGTGATTCAGGATTTGATGGAGTAAGAGGTAAGCTAATTACAAAAAACCAAAGATTAGTAAGCAGATTAATACAAGTTAAAAATGTATCTAAGATTGAAAGTATACCTACTTTTGATACTCTAAGAGAGTTAGATGCATTCTTGTTAGATACTATATCTTCTAATGAAGGACTATCTCAAGCTATAAACGAAGAGATGGAAATAATGTTTACGGAAGACGGTAGATTTAACTTGTCTGATATTGCTACACTTGCAATGGCTAGGGATTTTAATAATACTTATAATTATGTAAGTGAGCTTATTCCTGATGTTATTACTGATAAGATAGTTAACTCTAATGCTTTTGAACTTATACATAATCATATGATAGATACTTACTTACCTCTTAAAAGAGAGCTAAGAAGTAATTTAATATCAGAGGAAACTATGAGTATAATCGATGCATCTACTAATACTACTTATAGAGATATCTATAACTTAGGTAAAACTATAGGTGCTGATAGAGTTGTTTCTGCAGGGTTACTTAGTACTGGTTACCATATAAATAAAGCATTTATAAAAAATGGTATAAAAGTATTTAGTAGTGATGGGGACTACACTGTTATAGATAGTAGTATAGTTAAAGGACCTCAATCTTCTAAGTTTGATCAGACTGAAACTACGTTTGAAGAAAAGTCTACTATGGAATCTAACTTTGCTAAGAAGTCTCCGGTTGTATATAAGTACTTAAATAACAATGGATTTATTACATTCTCAGAGGATGGCTTTTATGTTAAGGGTGTTGATAGGTATTATAGTAATACAGACGCTGATATAATGCAAGCAACTAAAGATATTAAAACTTTAATCGCTGAAGAATATGTAAACGGATTAGAAGGTGTTGATTTATCTGCTACAACGTTTAGAGATAACATTGATACTAAGTTTATTGTTGATAATCATATTTCTAGAAATGGACCAATTAAGTTTAATGCTCTTGATGAGTTACTTAGAAAAAGAATATCAGGACCATTAGATGATAATTCTAAAGTAGGTAAAGTATATAACATGAACGGTGTTTATGGTATACTTTTAAATGCTAGAAATGGTGAGCTCTTCGTTGCTAGTGATGGTACTGTTTTAAATAAAATAGATGGCCAGTGGGAGCTTTCTACTGAAGGTAATCTAACTGATAAGCCTGCTACTGAGTTTAAGTTAGCTACAGGTAAATCTAAGTCGGGTACTTACTCTAACTTAATGTCTACTGACGGTAGAATTATAGAAGGACTATTTGAGGTTACTAAATCATCTAGGTCTTTAGAAGCTGAGTCAGAAAACGGAGATACTTATGAGTGGTCTAAGATATCTAAATCATGGGTAGCTACTAATAATAGATCTATTAACTTGACTGTTAATATGGATAGAAACATTGTAGAAGGCCAGCCTGTTCAAGCTATAAATAGTGCAGCTGGGGTTATTACTTTAATAGACGGTATAGCAACATCTGATACTATTATTGAAGATGATAAAGGTACTTACACAAAAGACAAAAATGGTGTATGGTCCCAGACTAAAGTAAAAGGAGGTCTTAATAATAGCAAGGTAAGATTCCAGAAAGAAGAAGTATCTTATACTGATGATTCTGGTTCTGTTGTTGCATCTAAGAGAGTGTCTAAGTCAGTGATGACTAAGGTTATGACAAGACTTTTTGATAAGGTAAATGTAGAGACTGAAATATCTGATTCTGAGACTATCAGACAGAAGTACGGTGAAAAGTTTGCAGATGCTTCAGGTTTTGTTATAGATGGTAAAGTAGTTATAAACTTAGATAATGCTACTCTTGATACTCCTCTTCATGAACTAGGTGGTCACATTTATTTAGCACACCTTAAGGCTGAGAACCCTTCTGCTTATGATACTATAATTAGTATGGCATTAGATCATGATATAGCAGAAGATATAATAAACAGATACCCAGAGAACACTACTAGAGAAGAGATAGGGGAAGAAATATTTTCTACTCTATTTGGATTAGAGAATCAGGGTAAGTTATTAGAAGAGCCTATGACTAAATGGCAACGTATTAAAGAGGTTGCTAATGATGCCTCTGGTATATGGGATTTATTTACTAAATTGTTCAACGAGGTTTTTGGTATTAACGTACCTTTAAAAATAGAAGCAAATGATTCTTTGATGTCTATCATTGATAAGGTTGGTAAAGACTTAGTGTTTAATGACAACTCAGTTCTATCTAATCTTACAGATAATCAAAAAGATGATATTAAGTTTGCTCTAGATCCTGTTATGGATGAACAAGGAATAATGAATAAATTAAAGTCATTAGGATATATAAGAGAGGTGTGTGTTTAGCACCTCTTAAATTTTAGGAAATAAGTTATGGGAAGTACATGTACTGTAGTATATTTAGATGAGAATGGTAACCCTGCAGCATCTTATTATGATAATACCCACAAGGGTAATGATGTTGCTTTAAGTAGATATTTAGAATCTATGAAGAGGGTTGCAGGGGCTAGGTTTCAAAAGTCTTCTAAAGAGGTAAAGAATAAAATAGATGATCTAGTTGCTGAGTCTAAGAAAGATTCAGCAGAGTCAAGACCTAGTAAAAAGAAGGGCACTAAAAAAACAGTAGCTACAACCCAGTTTGTAAAGACCAAAAATTCTACATTTAATGAGATAGAGGTAGCAAAAAGATCTGTTCGTAATTCAAAGATGAAGGAGCTAATAAAGAATAGTCCTGAAGATTATAACCTAACAGCAAAAGAGGTTAAAGCCGATACTTATAGATTAAAAGACATCCCTAAGGTTCAAGAAGAAGTAGAAAAATGGGAGTCTGAAAACACAGATGATTTTAATAAAAGTGTTGACTCTCTTAGAGACAAGTGGAAGCAAACAGCTAATCTAGGTACTGATGCTCATGCTATTCTTGAAGAATATGGTAAACTAGTATCAAAAGCATTTGATAAATACCCTGACAGATCTGATATAGACTTTGATGAGTTAAAGGTACAAGTTTTAAAATCAAAGAAAGCAAAGGGTAATATTTCTAACTATAAAACTCTTTTAGGAGAGTTTGATGTTTTTATAAATAAAATAAGTAAAGGTAAGAACTTGAGGTTTGAGCATGAGCTTTATATAAAGGATAAAGAGCTTGGTACATCTGGTATAATTGATTTAGTTGTATTTGACGAAAAAGGAAACGCATTTATATTTGATTACAAGACCCGTGAAAAGGGGAAAGAGTGGCAGTTTGATTACAAAGGTGCACCAAAGATGGACCCTCCTTTTGGGGATCTTAATGATAATAAACATACAGCAGGGGCACTACAAACTTCTATGTATAAGATAATGCTTGAAAGAAAGGGCATTAGAGTAGTTGATTCTAAGATTATATATCTAGAGGCTGAGCTAGAGCAGTATAAAGGTAAGTGGGCGTACAAAAACTTTGTATACAAGAAAGATGTTAACCTTCCAAACTACAGATCTCATCTAGCTAAACACATTTTAAATAAGACAGGTGTTGATATAAATGAGAAAAGAGTTGAAGAGCCAGGAAAGATTAATAATGTTAAAGGATTTTTAGATAAGCTTACCGGTGGTGAAGACATAGGAGGTATATCTAATGTAGACAAACTTATCAGACAAAAACTGATGAGAATTAAAAAAGACAAAGACGGTAAAGAGTATTTTAGAAATGATATTACTGATAAGCCTGAGTATTATAAATCTCTTGATAACGCAGACAGGAAAAAACAGCTTATACAATACTACCAAAAGTTAGAGAAATCTACTTCAAGAGCTACTAAAGATATAATAACTTATTTTAATGATGGTAAACCTAATAATACATCTACAGATCAAAAGACCATAGTTAAGACTACTCAAATGTCTAACATGCTTAGAGGTCTTGATGTAGAAAATTATACATTAGATAGAGTATCTAATCAGCCAGGTCTTGAAGATGCAGATAATAATATATTAGTAGCTATACATAGAGAGACTGGAGAAGCTAGATTAATATATGTTAGTTTAGGATCAAATAGAATGCTAGAGAATAGGGCTGTTATAAAAGATGATGGTACTAAAAAGTATGTTGGTAAAGACAATTTGTTTGATGGTCACATTACCAAGAATTCTATATCTAATAAATACAAAGGAGTACAACCTCTTCCTGGAGATGTCCAAAGCGCTAAACTACTTTCTATGGGATTAGTAGCACTGGATCTAAAAAAGCGTGGTTACATAACATCAGTAGAGTCCATAGTAGATGCACCATCCACAGGGTACTCAAGATCAGATGGTACAGCTGAGGTTATGAAGACAACTAATATGTCTATATTATTACCGCAGCTTAAAATACTAAATGAAATAACAGGAGAAGAAAAAAACTCTTATTACACTGATTTAATGTCAGATAGAGGTATTATAAATGATAAAGCTTTTCAGGCTGACTTTGTAAAGTACTTATATGAAAAGCTTAAAAATGATTATGAATATATAAGTAAAGAAGACAAAGAAGAATATAGAGAAGCAATAGAAAGAAGAGATGCTGGTGCAACTAGTAATAATGTTTTAATAAAAGAGCTAACTTCATTAGCAGAGTCTATATCTCTATCTCTAAAAAAGACAGGTAAGGACGCTAAAGATATTGCACTTGATAGAGACTATAGATTAGTAAATGAAAGCATACTTCAGCTAGCTAGTGCTCGTGTAAGCCATGGACATATTAATGATATGTTTAGCGCTTTTGATATGGTTAAGATTACTGAAGGTATAAATAACGAGGCTATTAAATCCTTAGATCTAGAGGTAAGAAAAGCTAAAGAACAGTTTACAAAAAGGTACTCAATCTTTAGAAGAGAGATGAAGAAACATATAACAGCCCTTAGTAAAGAAAAGGGGGATGTATCAACTAGAACTGGGCAGACACTAGGATTGTTTAGTAACATGTACGAAGTTGATCCTAATGATAAAAGTATAACAAACGAATACAAGTCTTCTAGAGCAGATGACTTATTTAAGCTTAAAGACCCTAAAGACAAAAGTTTAAGTAAAGCAGAGTCTGACTTTATTATTTTTTTTAATAAATATATTAAGCAGGGACTAGAGCTTTCTCTAACTAAAAAGTCGTTTAAGTCTATTATGGATGATGGAGGATATGAAGGTAAGGTTCCGTTGATGGATGCGTCTAAACAAACTAGAGCAGAATCAGCTGAAACTCTTCGTGAAAGAGCATCACTATCTATTAGTGCTCAGCTCTCTACTTCAAAAGATACAGGTACTCAGTTTGAAGAAAGCAACATAAAGATGGTAAACGATCTTGCTAATCAAGATAGCGCTAAAAGGATGAATATGCTAGGCATGGATTCAGAGGGTAACTTTGTTGGTGATGTAGACAGACCACTAGAAACTAATTTAGATCAAATACTTTCTAAGTTTTTTCAAGACTCAGTTAGGGCATCTGAATATCAAGTATCTCTTGGTTTGTATAATGCTTTAACTATGGCTTCTTATATAGAAGACCATGAAACGTTTTCTAATTCTGAAAAGTTAAGAGAGTTCTTGGGTAACTTTGTAAAGCTTAAAGTATATAGTGAGCATAAAAAGGAAAGTGGGATTATCAGGCTTGCAGATAAAGTTCAGAAAGGGGCCAGTGCTGCTTTATTTGGTTTATCTGCTAGACAGTTTATAATTGAAGGTATAACTACCTCACTAGGTATGTTTTCCGGTATGATGAGTCAATCATTACGAGGTAAGAATAAAAGATTTAGTGGTACAGATCTTACTTGGGCAGGTGCAGTTCTTTCTGGGGGTAAGCTAGGTAATAGAACCCTTAATAAAACTGCTATGTTAGTTGAAGCTATGAGAAGTGAGTTTGGTATTTATTATTCAGATCCAGAGCACCAATCAGCTGCTAACAACTTAGAGAGTAGAAAGCGTAATTTAGCTAAATCTAGTGCTTTACACTTCTTAAATACTCTTCCTATGCGTATGGCTAAAGAACAAATGTTTTTAGCTCAGATGAAGCGTAAAGGTGTTATGGATGCTTTAGATGTAGATAAGGATGGTAATATGATATATGATGTTACTAAAGATGAGAGGTATAAATCTTTGTTTGATAGTAAAGGTAATTTAATAGATGTAGATAAGTTAAGAGGTGATGAAGCTAAGAAATTAAGAGCAGCATATAACTTGTTTGTATCTAAATCTGTAGAAGATGGAAACATAGGTAAAGACGGTAAGCCCACTAGAGCTATAACAGATTCTGAGCTTATTAGTATGAAGTCTTATAATACTAGTTTGTTTGGTTCTTCTGATAGTGATGCACAAATGATGGCTAAGATATACGGTATGGGTAGGCTTATGTCTACATATAGGACTTGGTTTATACCTAAAATAAATAACTACTGGAAACCGGGTTCTTATAGTAAGGTTAGGTTTTACGATAAGTGGATTGAAGATGCTTCTTTACCTGAAGGCGGTTACTATGAACAAAACCCTGAGTATATAGAAGGATATCTTCAGACTGTTGGTACTCTTGCAAAACAATTTAAGAGTATACTAGGAGAAGGCACTAAATCTGAAGTTTGGACAAGCCTTACACCTGCACAAAGAGAAAACTTACAGAGGCTTTTATCGGACTTACTATTACTTATTATGTCTTCTGTACTAATAGCTACAGTTTTAGAAGCGGAGAACGTTAAAAAAGCTATTCCTGCAGGAGTAAGAAATGCAATGATAGATTCTACCGGAGATTTAAATGTAATTAAAGCGGCTCTTGGTATGGCAGATGGTGGAGCTATTCCAGTAATAGGTGTTGTTAGTAGAGCTTTTAGTAACTTAGGTAACTTTACTGTACATCTAGCACAAGGAGAAGTTAAAGAAGGAGCATCAGATTTATCTAAGATACTTGGTGCAACTAAAATATTTGATTTGTAAAAAAAAAAAAATGGGAGCTACGTCTTTACGACACGGCTCCCATTAAAGGTATTAATACTATACTAAATTATTCTCATAAGAATTAATTAAGGACGGGTTTTTGGCTATATAGTTTATAGCTTTAGTTAACTCGTTCTCATAATTATCTTTATTTATTTCTTTACCTTCTGCAGATCTATTAGCTACTGTAATAATATAATCACAGAATTTAGGAACTAGCATCATAACTTTTCCTAGGTTATACTCTTTTGTTCCTTGTTCATGAGATAAGAAATTCATACAAAACTTATACTGATTAAATATCTTAACAACTCTATCAGATACAACAAGCTCTCCTGAATCAGTATCTTTACTGTGTATAGGTAACGTTGTAGCATCAGTGGATTTATTATCAAACTTTAATCCTTCTTTTTTGCATATATTTTTTAGTCTCTCTACTGTAACAGGATGACCCAAGAATTGCTCATACATAATCTGTTCTTCAGGAGATGTGAATATACTGGCTAGCCATATCTTTCCTTTAGGTAGAATGCTAGGTACCATCATAACCTCAGACTTAGATTCTTTTTTAGATAGTAATCTTAAGTGCACCTTATCATCACCAATTGTAATAACAGGATCTACTGTAATACCTTTATTGTCTACCTTAATATTACAGCCCCAGTTTTCAACAACGATCTTTGCAAGATCTCCCATCTCTTTTTCTAGTAGTAAGTGCGAGGTGATATACGACTCGTTAATAAACAAAAGCTTATCTACATGGTCATACTTCACGGTAGTTACAGGGTTACCTTTTACTTTATTAATTAGGCTTTTACTTATTTCAGCTTTATCTAAAGCTATCTCTAATCCGTTTAGTTTACGGTAGTCAGGATAAATCTTTGATTTACCGTCTTCTATAGTAACGGCCTCTACAATACTACTTATAGATGTAATAGTCACACCTTTGTAGCCTTCGAGAGAAGGCAGTTTGTGTATATTCATATTTTCTTATTTAAGGTTAATTATTTGTCCCAAGCTTCTATAAGCTTTTTAACAATACCACTTCTGTGGTTTTCTACTAATTTAACTACTTCCATCCCACTAATCTTAGGAGCTAAGTATATTAGTTTATCTAAACCAGAATCACCTTTTATATCTTTCTGCTTTACATCTCCAGTTACAACTAGCTTAGACTCTTTACCGATTCTAGTAGTTATTAAGAAAGCTTGTGAGGCAGTAACATTTTGAAACTCGTCAATAATAACAAATGCATTACTAAATGTTCTACCTCTCATCTTACCCACAGAGACTACTTCAATATCCCCGTTCTCTAAGTGTTTCTCAATCTTATCTCTCTTAGATTTAGTATCTCCATACAAAGCGTTTATGTTGTCCATAACCGGAAGTAAGAAACCTATAATCTTTTCTTGTTCTGTCCCAGGTAAAAATCCTAAGTCCTCTCCTGCAGTTACTGCAGGCCTAGCTATTATTAACTTATCGAAATTACCTCTAAAGAATCCATCTAATCCTACTTGACATGCAAGAAGGCTTTTACCGCTACCGGCTGATCCGTTAATTATAGTAATATCGTTTTGTAGTATAATGCTTTTACCGGCTTTCTGTTCTTCGTTTAAAACTACGCCAAATGTTATAGGATTCTTTCTTTTCTTTTTTACTGTCTTTACTTCATTCATACATTAATATACTCTAAGATTTCTCAATCTCTATGGGATTTTAATACCCAGCTTAAGAAACTCTTTAAGTAGTTGATACCTAGTATTTCTATCTTCATAGTTGTTTATTAAGTTTAATGCTATAAGATCTCCGTACAAATTTTTTGCAGGTATTATTTCACTTTCCATTAACTCTTTAACTGTGTTTTTCATATCCTTTTTTTATTAATTAATATATATTAAATTTATGTACAATGATGCAAGAAGGATACCCAGATTTAATTATCACATTGGGACATAACGTATAGTAACTATTTGTGCTTTAAGTACTTAGTTGTTATGGTCAGTCTAAACCTAGAACCAACGGGAAAGAACTCTCTAAACTAAACTGGGAATATTTCTTTTAATGATTTACTGTTTATTAATTTATCCCAGCTATCTCTAGTATTAATACTATCTGGCATGTGTAAATTGTTAGCCATTCTGTAGTCTAACTCTCTTTGGTAGATGTCTGCATAAATGTCGCATCCTTCAACCTGTGCTTCTTTAACATAATCGATAGAGCTAGTTAACCAATCATCTGACATATCTTTTAATAAGCATGCTCTGTACTCACCATTTCCATCAGGACCATATCCAGCTCTTCCGGTAATACATCTAATAACACTTATAGGATCATTAGATCTTATTATGTAACTAGTTAAATCTTTTATATCTCCTGATATTTTTTGGTAATCATTACCTCCATCTATAGAATAAGTCTTTCCTGTTAACTTATCTTCGTGAGACTTAAAATCATGTCTATTATTACTTGAAATTAAGGTACCATCTGGTGTCTCTATAGCAGAGAATATAATTGTATTTTTCATATTTTACTAAATTAAGGGGAGAGCCTAAACCCTCCCCAGCATTATTTAATTATTTAACTTGATTCATTAATTTGACTACAGGCTTTCTAACTAAAGTCTCTCCGTCTTCTTTATAAACACATAACTCGTCCATTATAGTCAGATCTTCTTGCATAAATCCTAAGATATTAACTTGCTGTCTAGTTAAACAAAAGTCATCTAATTGTTTAGTAATGATATTAACTTTAACTCCTTTATCGTATAAAGTATTTACAATATCACGACACTGGCTAAAGCTATACTCTGATGCATAGTCAACAACTGAGTCTACTAAAATGTTAAGTGTAACGTCTAAATGAACTGCTGATTCATCGATTTCTGATAAGATAAATTCAGATGCTGATATAACAGCATCTTTAATACTTCTCTTATCAAGATCTGTAACAGAGCCCCAGTCATGGTCTAGGTAACCATAAGGATTAATCTCAGGGTTGTGAATATCTCTACCAAATAAAAGAGGTACTACGATATCATTATCTCCCATTGTATCTAAGTATCTACTAAAGCTAGAGTAAGCAATCTCATCTTTTACATACATTAGTAGTACACTCATTTTAGGAGATTCTTTTTCCTCTTCTCCTACTTCTTCTTCTTCTGATACATAAGTAACGTCAATACCTAATGTATGTAACTCGTTAGATAATTTACTAGCTAGAATTGTAGATACAGCACTATTTTTAAGTACTATAACATTATCTACTCCTGGCATTAATGATACTTTTTTACTAACTAATACAGGCTTTAAAACTCTGTTAACGATTTCTGATGCGTATACTGAATTAGTCTCGTTGATACTTGTAATAATAATGTAATTTTTCATGATTCTATGTTTAATGGTCCTTGATTTAAAGCTATAATAGCTAAATTGTTTATTCTAGTTAATTCATTTACTGCATCTTTAATTGCAGTCTCCAGCACCTTACTGGCTTTCTCTTTATCCTCAGGATAGTAGTATGTATAGAATTGTATATTAGTAATCTTGTCGTTTCTATAATCACTTATAGGTTCTAGTATTAAAGACTTACTAATTCTATTCACCACTTGGTGAGGCCCTTCTAATATATAGGTCACAGTCTTTTCCGTTTCCTTCTTTATGTCGTAGGCCTTTATTTGTTTTATATACCTGCCACTTTTTACTGTCGCAGATAAGCTCATTACTACTCGGTGTAATTTTCCCATTCTTATTTAAGTTATGTCTAATGAATTCTAGTGTGTCTAATATAGCATGAGCAGGCCATTTATGGGTATCGGGCAGAAACTTGATACTCTTATTCAAGCTATAGCATAATAGTATTGCTCTTCTCGGCATACCTACTAGGAAGTCTTGGATGTACTTGTTCTGCTCGACCCATAATGCTGTTCCAACCATCAGATCGTTTCTAGCTCTTTCTATTTTGTCTTCGTCTATTATTGGCAATTCTCTTGAGACGCTCTTTTTATGTATACGTTTACCTAAAGATATATAATCAGATGCTCTAAAAGTATCTCTATATCTGTACATTACATAACATACATAAGATAGAAAGAAAGAGAATTCCCCCAGCTCTGGATGAACTAGGGGACACTTTTCTGATGTCCCAGAATATTTCATCATACTTCTATCAAAGATATTAATAAAATCAATACCCCTTCTTAAGTGAGTAGATAAATCTACACCGTCATATAATGAACTACTTTTATCTGTTTTCATTTATGTGCTACATCCACCTCCCGCACAACTAAACAACGAGTCCTGAGGTTTAGACGGGATCTTTTCTTTTATAGCACTACTAGATAGCTTAGCATTACTCTTTAGTTTAGATTTAGCTCTTGTATAATATACTCCAGTCTTGAGTCCGATCTTCCATGCATACACTAAAGCACTAGATATTTTAGAATACTTAGCTTCTTTATGGTAGACATTTAACGATTGAGATTGATCAACGTATTTGTTTCTAATAGCAGACAAGTCTAGTAATAACCTTTGAGGTGTTTCCCAAACTGTTTTATATCGATATCTAATATCTTCAGGAATTTCTACTATTGACTGTATGCTACCTTCTTGTTGAATAATCTTATCTCTAATTTGTGGGGTCCACAAACCTACTTCTGACAACTCACTTACTAGGTATTTGTTAATAACCATAAACTCACCTTGGCCTACAGCTCTAGTGAATGCATTAGAACCAATAGGCTCAAAGCTTTCAAATGCTGATAGTAATATAGCAGATGAAGCAGTTGGCATTAACCCTAGCAATAATGAATTACTCATAGGAATAGGTTCACCTTCAGGTAGAGGAGACCATCCTTCAATATACGTTTCTCCTCTAGAGTACCTACTTCCTTCCCAAGCTGGGTAATTATTACCAGTCTCTTGAGCTAGCTTCATACTTTCAGTAAGGGCAGCTTTGTACATAGTCTCGAAAATATCATTAGTCCAAACCTTGGCTTCTTCACTTTCAAAACTAATCTTTCTCTTTGCAAAGAAATCAGCAAGACCTGCTACTCCAATTGCAAGAGCTCTCTGATCAAGACCTGCAGAACTGCTCCATTCGTCACTCCACTTATTAATGTCTATAACTTTGTTAAGGGCCCTAACTAATACTCTAGTTGTCTTATCAATAGATTTTAAATCGTCTTGACATGATAAGTTAACTGATGCTAATGTGCACTGTGGAGTATAACCTGGCTTAGATGCTTGTAATATTTCTGCACATAAGTTAGACTGCTTGATAATACCAATATTATCTTGCATGTTTCTCTTGTTAGCACTGTCTTTATTAAGCACGTAAGGTTTACCACTTTCTGCTTGTGACTTTATAATAGAATCCCATATAGTCTTAGCTTGTATTTTAGTACCTAATCCTAACTCTACCGCTTTATTGTATACATCTACAAACTCTTCTCCAATAACATCTTGTAATGCAGGAAGTCCCGCTTTATAAATATCATTAGGGCAGAATAAATACCACTCTTCGTCAGCTAGTAACTTGTTCATAAACAAGTCATTAACAATAACAGCAGTAAATAAATCTCTAGCTCTAAGTACTTCTTCACCAATAGGCAATGTAAGAGATAGGAATGATAATATGTCTTTATGCCATAGAGACATGTAAAGAGCACAACTACCAGATCTTGAACCTTGCTTATAGAATCTCATCTTACTTTGTACCATATCAGCAAACCGAGGTACACCTCCGGCTTTTCCTTTAAATGAGGATACAGTAGATTCTTGACTTCTTAGCGGATCAATAAACAGACCGATACCAGATCCTTCCTTAGAAGCATAAGCAATCTTAGTTAAAGTCTCCTCAATATCTGCCGTGTTATCTCCCTTTAAGTGAGTAAGGTTACAGCTGATCGCTGACCCTCTTCCTTCTACACCTAAGTTAGTATATGTAGGCGTAGCAAAGTTACCTCTCTTGGCATTTAGCTCTTCTAGTAGTTCATCTTTATGCTTACTATCGTTAGGGTATAATACATTAGATACTCTCTTATACATCATGTGAGGTAACTCAACTGGAGACTCCTCTTCTGATTTATCTGAGTACTTATCTAGGAATGTAGTTGCAGCAAAAAAGTCGTATGTAAGATCTACAGGCTGCAACTTTTCTCCAATTAATTTAGACTGTCTACTTAATAGTATACGTCCACCTAATATAGAGTAATCCGGATGTAGTATAATTTTATCTGCAGACTTAAATGCAAGAAGTTCGTCTATTTCCGTAGTAGTAATCCCATCTGTTATTAATGGGATTACCTCTTTGAATAGTTCTTCAGCATTTACCTTAAGTCCAGCAGACTGTTTTTTGATTCTATTAAGAATCTTGTTAGGTAGAAATCCTACTTCTCTACCGTCAATTTTAATAATCTTCATATGTTATAGTTTAAAATTCATCATCAGAAAATATACCTTCACTTGAATCTGGTATATCTACTCTTGTGTACTCACCGATACGCTTCTCGAAGAAGTTGTTTTTAGTTGATAGTCCTAATCTAGCCATGTAATCAAGTGGATTACTTACGTTAAATTCAGGGTCACATCCAAAATCATTAAGTACAATATCTACAACATACTTAACATATGTAGTCATCATTTCTTTAGTAAGGCCTAACAATCCTGATGGTAAACTGCTATTTACAAAAGCTAGCTCTGCTTCACAACAGCTTAAGATAATACCTTTTAATTCATCTTTAGATAATTTAAGGTCATCTTTTACATAGTTCTTGTATAGGTTTAAAGCAAACTCATAATGTACAGTCTCATCCCTAATAATTAGTTCATTCATCTCACATAATCCAGGCATCTTATTTCTACTTCTAAAGTAGAACACACCTGCAAATAGACTTGAGAAAGCTACACCTTCTACACATGCAAACGCTACTAACCTATGAGCAAATGACGAGTGATCGATCCATTTTTGTGCCCAGCCAGCCTTAGCTGCAACTGCTGGATTAGTCTCCATGGAGTTAAATAAATCTAGCTTTCTACCTTCGTCTTTTATAAATGCTTCGATAAGTAACGCATAACCATTAGCATGAATCTGCTCAATAAATGTTTGGTGACCGTAGAAGTATTGAGCCTCTAAGATGTCTACATCATTTATTAAGTTAGTACATAAATTCTCAATCACTAGTCCATCTGATATTGTAAAGAATGCTAGTATGTTGTCTAGATAAGTCTTTTCATCTGGTGATAAAGAATCGTATTTATCTTTACTAAGGTCAGTCTCCTCAGCTACCCAAGTTTGCTTTTCTGCATTCTTGTAGTATTCCCATAAATCTGGGTGTGTAATAGGAAATATAGAATATCTCTTATTAATGTCATTGTTTTTTAAATACATAATTTAAATTTTACCTGATTTTACGTCGTTAATATAATCAAAGAAGTCATCAACTGAGGACATTTTAATTGGTACTATTACTGGTAACGCATCTCTATCTATTGATATAGTATTGTCGTCGTATACTACATGATTATTTAGATTACTAGCTTCTTCCATTGTTATAATCTTACCATCGTGTATATAACTTATACATATTGTAGACACAGAAGCATTTAACATTTCCCTCATCTTAGGGCAATAGTTTATTACATACTTCTTATCCTTGTATTTGCTTGCTATGTAACAAGAAGCTGAAAAGTAATCTGTTATTAACTCTCCTTCCTTAAATTTAACTAATCCTTCTGGGCCTTTAATGTTTATACCTTTAAATGGTGGGTTAGATCTTTTATCTATAACTCCAATCACTTCTATCTCTATGGCACCTTTAATCTTAGTTTGTTTTTTAAGTTCTCTGTAAGACTCTAAGTATACACTCTTCTTTACTTTGTTAGTTTTAGTGGCTTTCTTATCCGTCTCTTTTATAACTTCTTCTACTAAAAAGCATTTATTTTTATTAATATCATATATCTCACATATAGCTAATGATATCTCAAACAGCCTATTGTATGCATATTGTAATTTTGTGCTATCTACTTCTGTTATAGATACCGCTAAGTCAGACATAATAGACATGCTACTTGAGTAAGTATCTAAAAGATTTTCTGTATCTAAATATTCACTATCTAAAGGATCTGTTAAGTAATACGTATGTCTGCATTGAGATAATTTATAGTATTCTTCTATAATAGCTAGTGATCTAAATATCTTAGTTAGGTGTTTAATCCTACTTGGATCTGATCTTTCAGAGTAAGAGTTTATTATTTCTTCTTTAGATATTTCAAATATAGCTGATATAGAAGATCCTATTTCATACAGTGCGATTATAGGCGTTGTAGCGCCCATTCTTTTTACGTCTTTTTTAATTGATAGTTTAACTTTATTCCATAAATGGCTTTTTTCTTTACTCATATTTTATTTATTTTTGGGTGTTCAGTATCTCCGTCTTTTGTTGAACCTCCAAAATCCTTATTAATAATTTTAATAAGTTCTTTAAGATCCTTATTATTATTTTTATCGTATACTATATATGTATGTTCTGTTGGACCTAGTGTAGCTTGAAACAGTTTATATCTCATCCTACTTGAATCCTCAAAGTACCCTTTAGCTTCAATAAACATACTTATACCGTTGTTACAATATATGACAAAATCAGGAGTATATTTAATATTTCTTACAGTAGATTTAAATATTTTTACTTTACCTTTTGCTCTTGATAAAGCTGGTGTTGTAAATCCAGGCATTACCTCTCTTTGCTCTGGATGAAAGTTAAAATTAAATCCTGCATCTTCTAAAAGTATATAACACTGTCTCTCAAATTCTGAGTCAAAATATAAGGCACCTGGGTTATTTTCTTTAAAGTCTTTAACACTCTTTATTATGACTCCGGCTCCATCTACTGGCTTAACATTTCTAAACTTCATTAGATGAATGTAATCAATTTATTCGTCTTCTCCTACTGATATGTTAACCTCTAAGTGATTACCTTTTTTAGTATCTAATCTCCAGTTAAACACTTGAGCCTCATGACTATCGGTGTGCATTATATCTAGAAACCCTCTGTTTAAGTCTTGTACATCTCCTTCAGTAAAGTTAATATTAAGTGTATCTTCTTTAACTATAGAAGCATGTTCTAGCTCATCGGCTATACTTTTTATAAATGTTACTAAGTAATCAACATCCCAATCGTAAAAGTCATCATTTTTAGGTAATGCTAAACCTTCATCTAAAAATCTATTGACATCTTCTTCACACATATAATCTGTAAAGACAAATCTAGATGCTATCATAAAATAATCTTTATTTTCCATATTTAGTTTTGTAGTAAAATAGCCGCCTCCATAATAGAAGGCGGCATATAATTAAAATATTTGTCTGATGTTACTAGGAGCTAAGTCTGGTGCATTAAACATTAAATCACCGCCTAACATCTGTAATCGCATGTTAGTACCTTCCGAGATAGCTAGTCTTTCTCTCTCTATTTTAGAAGAGATAGCAGTAACCTCATTAGTCAATTCCCAGATAGTCAAGTTAGTTCTAAGAAACTTGTGGTCTAAAGAGTTCTCGATTCTTTCGTTACCAAATGCTGCTCTAATCTGTGCAGAAGACATGTGATTTAAAAGTAAGTCCAAGTTGTTTCCTTTAAACATACCTAGTAATTTAGTCTCTACTGCTAATACTTCAGCTAATGATGCTCTAGTGTGGTAACATCTATCGATCCTAGCTTTGAATGCGCTAATAGAGTCGATGTGGTAGTCTGCATCTAATATAGCCGACATAAACTGAGGAACCTTACTTTCGCTCTTTACATTCTTAGAGCATAACTTGTTAGTAGTCTTCATACCATTTGAACATACTAATCTCTCTGTAAAGAAACTAGTTGACATTTGAGTTGTGTTAAGGTCTAAGGTCATACCTCCTGTAAATACCTCATCTTTTAGTCCACCGAATTGGAATTCTAAAGCAGGGTTAGCAACAGTAGCATTGATATCACCATTAGAAGCAGTGCTAAGATTTCTTAAGTATGCTCCTGGAGTAGACTCAATAATAGACTCTAAAGAAGAGAAGTACTGATCGTCAGTGATTAGCTTACTTCCTGTTATGTAAATGTTAGTAATCTTGTTAGATGGAACATGGAATACTAAAGTTAAGTTTGCTGACTTCTTAGACTTAATAGCACTTAAGATTTCTTTTAGTACTTCATCCTCATCTCCATAAGCTGACTTTATTGTCTTGATAAAAGCTCCACTAATTCCCATAGCTTTAGTCAACCCTTTTACTGCTTCTTTTGTCATCTCAATAGGAGTACCGTCTACAAAAATAGACTTTAAATCTTTGAAATATACTTGTCTGTTTGTCACTTCTATTCTAATAATTTTATCACCTGATAAAACTTCGTTCTTAATTTTTAAGTACTTTTCGTTGCTTATTTCTACTGACATAATAATGTTTTTTGTATAATTTATTTAATCTATTTAATTTATTTATTAACCTAATTCTGCAATCTCTTCTGCGGTTTCTCCGCCGTTACCTGACTCATGAATGTTGTTAATACCTACTTCGTTTTCTCCAAGTCCGTCAATAGAATCTTCTCCTGACTTTAATTTACTAATAAGATCTGATATAGACTGCTTTTTATCTTCCTTTTTATTGTAGGTAGCATCATATAACTCACTCTTAAAATCTAAATCTCCGTCTTTGGTTTTGATTGTATATAACTTCTTACCGATACCACCGTTATTTCTATTCTTGTTAAACTCCATATATCTTTCTTGTTCTTCAACATTAATAAAAGATAAAGATGACATCATGTGAGGTAATTCTGTACCACCTTTGTAGTTACCATCTTTAGTTGCTTGATTAATAATCTGAGCGTTGTTATCGTTATCAGCTACAGATAATAAAGAAGTTCTAATAAAGTCAAACACAAGAGCTTTCTCAGTTCTTTTCTCTGCTGGTACCATTTTAAAGTGAGATATTACAGCAGGGAATGAATCCACAACTACAATATCATAATCACCAAATGCTTCCCAGAAGATTTCCTGATAGTTATCACATCCTACATAATCTAACATGTAGTCTACTTCTAACTCTTCTAAGATAGGTGATCCTTTAAGCTCTTTAGCCCACTCAGACTCTCTCATCTCTGCGGAGATTAAACCAACTCTTATGTCTTTACCAAACTCTTTTCTAGCAAATATCTTAGCCTTAGCAGCTAGCATACAAGTAGTCCAAGTCTTACCAGCACCAGCTCTAGCTGCTCTAATATCAGCACACTTACGAGTAAACCCACCGATTTCTACCATATCTTCTGGCATATCTTCGCCGTACTTTTCTTTGTAGTCGTCTAGTTCTTCTTGAGAAGTGATACGGTCAGAGATTAGCTCATCAAACTTGGTACCTGTAGGAATTAATCCTGGCATTTCTGGGACTTCATCTCCATTTTTGTAGTTCTTTGTAACTCTTACTCCAACATTATTACCTATTGTAGGGGTTGGTTTTACTTTTACTGGTTCTACAGTATTACTGTCTAATTCAATGGTACAAGGTACTGGCTCTTCTACAGGATCTTCAAAAGGCTCTTCGATTTCTATATCTTCTTCTTTGATATCTTCTTTAACAACCTCTTCTTTTTCCTCAACAGTATCTTCCTCAACAGTCTTTTTTACCTCTTCTTCTACTTCTTCTTTAACAACAGGTTCTTCTTTAGAACTAATTACTGGTACCACAGTAACCGTTTCTCCATCTGATACTTCAATAACTGGAGCTTTCTCAGCCACTTCTTCTTCTTCTACTGCTTCTACTATTTCCTCTACTATTTCCTCTTCTTCTGTAACTTCGTCAATTACTGGAATTTCTACAGGAGCTTCTACAACTACAACTTCTTCAGCTACAGGTAAGTCTCCTGCTTGTGCACTAATAAACTTCTTTTTAAATGTTGGTAATGGCTCAGAACCGCCGGCTTTCATAAATTTAACAAAGGCAACGTGCACCTTCATGTTTGAAATATCTTCTAATTTTACTAATTCTGCTAAAAATGTATCACTTGTAATTTTACCCATCTTGATTGTTTTTTAAGAGGTGCCAATTTTATGACACCTCTTGATTTAAAATTTTAGTTAACTAATTTAATTGTACTTATTAATCGTGTCTATTTATATCCTTACATACTGGGATATACAGCTTATTGTCTGACGTAAGTCTGAAGTATCTGACTGTAGCTAGCTTTCCTATTAATAAGTGCTTGTTCTCTAAGCGCTCTTTATTAACTTCTGCACTACCATCTATACCCGTTGACTGTGTACGACCGTCTGGAAGTCTGATTACCAGTTTCTTAGCACATCCTTTCCATGACCCTTCACCCTCTATTACGTCAAGAATTTCAAACTCTGCATCTGTAAAGACTTTCTTCTTTAGTAGTCCTTGAGATCTACCATCTACTTTGTAAGTAGAATCTGCTAGTCTAACCATAATACCTTCGTAACCTAGCTCTAAGTATGCATCTTCGATATCTTGATGTTCATCTAAAGTGCACATTATTGTAGGTACTTGTTTAAGGTACTTGAATGATGCTGTGTTAAATATTCCTTTTACTAATGTGTCTCTTTCGTCAAACCTATCGGTTGGGTTATCTTTGTTGTAAACATCGTATACATGATACTCGATCATTTCTACAGCTTGTTCCATGTCCCACTTACCTGGTTTTCCTTGTCTTACTAAAGACATCATTTTCTCAAAGTTTTCTTTTAGCTCGTGGTTATATAATTCACCATCAAGAACTAAATTCTTATTTTGAGTTAAAAGAGTTACTACTTCTTCAACTACGTGATCTAGAACGGCGGAGTAATCTTTACCTGTTCTAGTTCTAGCTACTACCTTTTGAGCTATGTTACACCAGTAAATGTTACATCTAGCACCATCTAACTTTGGTTGTACACATACATCTTTAGGTAATTTACTCACGTATTTTTCAAACTTGTGAGCGAGCATAGGCATGAATAGCTTATTATTCCTAGCATCTTCTTCAGTATTGAAGTAGTTCTTTCTTAGCTTCTTACCTTCTTGCATTTCAACCATAGCGATAGCTTGATTTTCTGGGCTCATGTAATTTGATTTACCTACGTTCTTTTCTTTAGCCTCTTTAAATTGCCACTCTTTGATCTTACCTCCTTGAATACCATCTCTATATTGGATACCATAAAGGCCGTCCTCATTAGTAGTAATCTGGCATTCCCAAGTTCTAATTCTACCTGTAGAATCTTCTGTATATAACTTTTTAATTTTATTCATTATAATTATGCATTCATTATTGGTGATTCAATTACACAACCAGTTGTTAGTACCATACTTGCAATCGATACTGCATTAGTAAGTGCTGACACTGTTACGTTTAATGGGTCGATGACACCTGCCTCGAACATACCCATTTCTTTACCTGTTTTAGCGTCGATACCTTGGTTAAAGTCATCTCTAGTTATGTTAAGTTCTATATCTGCGTTGATAAGTATCTGTTTAATTGGAGAGCATATTGCTTCCAAAACATTATCTATACCTTTATTAAAGTCTTCTGATATTAGATTCTTAACAAATATACCTTTAGATTCTCTAAATATTCTAGATGTATGGTATAAAGCAGCACCACCGCCAGGTATACAACCTCCTTCAGTTGCTGCAATTACTGCACCTACTGTATCTTCGTATCTATCAAACCTTTCTTTAATCTCTGACTCTGTATGACCACCAACGTTTATAGTCGCCGTGCATGCAGATAGTTGAGATACTCTGTTATCAATGTTCTTTCTGTCGAAGTCGTTCTCTGATTCTTTAGATAAGTTCTTAAGTTGATTAACTCTATCTACTACTTCTTTCATATTAGTACTTCCATTAAGAACTGTATGTTGTTTATTTACTGTAACAGCTGATAACTCCCCTAGTCTAACAGTATCAGATCCTCCAGAAACTTCTGCCATTGTAGCTACTGTGGACCCACAGTAAATAGCTATGTCTTCTAGATTGTATATAGCATTCTCCCCAAATTCTGGAGCAACAATAGGAATAATCATATTGCCCATCTTTACATTTCTTGCACAAACGTCAATAAATGTTTGGTCAAATTCTTTAGCTATAATAACTAAAGACTTTTTTATAGATGTTGCATGCGATAAAATAGGTTTTATGTCTCTGAAGTTTTCTACTTTATCAGATATAGTGAGTACAATACTGTTATCTAATATACACTGCCCAGTAGATGGAGAGTTAATAAAGTTAGAGTTAGCATAACCTCTAGAAAATTTAAAGCCCTCAGTTATTTTGTACGTCGTTTTGTTAGACGTACTCATTACTACATCAATGCCTCCACTTTCTTTAGTAACAAGAGCACATTTAGTAACAATATCAGCTATGTCTTTATCACCGTTAGATGATGTTAAAGCTATATTGTTTATGATTTCTTTGTCACCAACACAAGATTTAGAGTTAAGAGATAGTATCTTTATACACTCTCCGACGGCAAATTCCATACCCTTTCTAAACTCCGTTACATTAGATATTTCTTGGTCCGAGTTAATAAGAGCTTGAGCTATTACAGTACTAGTAGTTGTACCATCACCTACTGCAGATACTGTCTTGCTACTTACTTGTTTAGCAAGTTGAGCACCCATGTCTTCTATAGGATCGATTAATTTAACATACTTAGCTACACTAACACCATCTTTAGTAACAGTAGGATTTCCCCCGGAGGGGTTTCCTAGTATAACTGATTTTCCTAAAGGCCCTAATGTTACTTTCACAGCATTAGCTAGCTTATTAATTCCTGAGATAAGTTTACTTCTAGCATCCTTATCATAATAAATAATGTCTCTGTATTCCATATTAAAAGTTGTGGATTATTTGATCCGGATGACCGACAACGTTAATTGCATTAATCATCATTCCTGATCTGTCTGACTTACCAAGCTGCTCATCTGAGTAGTTGTTACCTGTAATAATAGAAGGACATACAGTACGTCTTCCGATGTGCTGTGAATCATTATTTCTAATCATTAAAGTATGTAAGTGACCTGTGTTAATAAATTGAAACTTATTCTTATCTTTAGCAAACTGTAGAATCAAGAACTCAAGACTTCTTTTATGTAATCCTTTGTCTCCGTGACATAGTATATCACCATAGTTACCTCTATCTAGAGATAGCAAAGTAGGGTCATAGTTTACTTGTACATCACTTCCTGATAATTCAACTCTTTCTTTAATCATTGCAAAGATTAAATCAGTTGCACCAGTGTCTGCTAATTTATTAGATGCTTGTAATCTGTCATGATTACCTCCAACGCCGTTAATAGTTTTAACATTGTTTATCTTACTAATAAACCTCACTAAAACATTTTTAGCGTGGATAATAGTTTTAGCACCAAACATACCATCTTGTACTAACTTCCAAGAGTCAGGATGGTTTACACCACTTACAGTTTCTACTAAATCTCCCAAGAAGTTTAAGTGAACTACTGGAGAGTTATAGGAGTTGATAAGTACAGCAGCTGATTCTAGCTTTTGTTCCATTATTTCCATACTCCAGTTTTCTGTAATCTTCATTCTTTCTGATTTAGAGCCTGAGTGAAGATCTGCAATATTAACAGAAATTTCTTTGTACTGAGAGTTTGATTCTTTAATTCTGGTAAATTCAATAGTCTCACAATTAGGGTACTCTTCAAGTAGCTCAGAGATTACCTCTTTCTTCCATACACCATCTAAGTTTTCTTTCTGGATTACAGTGTTGTACTTTCTGTTTAGTGCTTGAGCATGCTTACGAGTGGTCAGCTCTCCTGAATTTACTACCTCTTCCATAACCTTTTCAGTCATAGCAGATAGCTCTTCTATAGAGTTTGTGCTTTTAGTGTGAGGGCTGAATATATCAGACTCTTTAGATAAGTTAAACTTTTGTTGTACAATTTTAAATGTTCTAGGAGTAAGATTAAATCTTTGTTGTACTTGTGACCTAGTAAAGTTGTAACCTCTATTAGTATAATACAAGAAAATTTTATCAATCATATCAATAGAGAAGACTTTTTTGTCTCCTTTATGACTAAAGATGTACTTATCTCTTACTACACTCCAATCTTCTTCATTTTCTATAGTAGTTACTACGTTTAACTCTCTTTTAATAGTACGTAAGTATACCTTTAATGTATCTAGAGTTAAGTCAATGTTATTATCATCGTTAAAAACTATATTAGCGATGGCAGTGATTGATTTATTTTCATCTTTAAGCGATAGATATAAATCTTGTAATTCTGCTTTGTACTTCATATTAATCTTTTATTAGGTTATGTAATAAATCTTCTTCTTCGTCTTCATTAATTCCTGTGTATGCGTCGTATGTATAAGAAAGCTTCTTACAGAGAATAACACATTTTAAGTACTGTGTATGTTCAGCGTTGTGTTTTATAGTCATTTCTCTTAAGTCTTCTACTTTATCCCATACTTCTACTGGACATTTAGGAAACATATTTACAAAGTGACCTGGAGATACATTTAGCAACTTGTTCATAGTAATTAAGAAAGTCTCAAACATATTTAATGTAGTGGAGCTTCTTAATGTAAGTGCTTTATATTTCTTTTGGGTCTTTGACTTTTTTGGCGTTTTGCATATGTAAGAGTCATAAAACATTACTTCTCTAGCATATTCAGCTAAGTCTGAGTACTCTTCTAATGCATACTCGTTGTTACATTTTTTAAGTCTCTTTAGCTCTTCAATCATATCTTTAGGAAGTGTTTTGAATACTTCAGCAAAGTTTTTCTTGTTTTGGCTATAAGCTATGGCCAGCCTGTCTAGGCAAATTAATAATAGAGGACGAAAATCCTCATCAGTTATATGGTATTTAATTCCCATGATTCTAGTAGTTTTTTGGTTTCATCTAGTCCATGATTTGACATGTAATCTGATATGTCTTTATCTAGAACTTTGAATTTACCATTTATCTTTGTTCTTTTAGTACTAACGAACTTATAATTAAAGTTATACCTTTTACATTGATTAGCAAATTTTACACCTGCTAAATCATAATCGGATACACATAATATATTATCGTACACATCTTTTATCCCGTCAACAAACTTTTGACTTAGCTTAATGCTCTCTGCGTGCGGTGCAATTACGTCCATAGGGATTCCCATCTCTACGTTAAACATCTTCCAGAACACCATTAGGTCTTTGAAAGATTTAGTTATGATTAATGTTTTAGGCTTTTTACTCAATTGTTCGTAACCCTGATAATATCTAAAATCATCACCTGGGCATGTGTTTCTAAACTTAAACGATCTAGATGCTTCTGGTTGGTATAGCTTTACTTTATCCCATATTTGATATATAAATACCAAATCTTTAGATCTGAACTCTTTTCTAACTAAACCAGATGTTTCTAGTAAATACTTTACTGATTTTACGTTAAACTTAGTTAGGTCTTCTTCTGTTAGGTTGTAATTACCCCAGTATTCTTTATCTTTCTTTGTGAACGGTCTTGATTTATACCTTATCGTTGTTATTTTTTTAGAAAACTGTCTTGAAATCCTTTCTCTTTTTGTTGGCGTTCCAGATAATATACCCAGTTTCATGTGGTCGTCTATGAACCTAACTGTATCGTATTTATTAACTAAAACGTCACCATAATGATGCAAAGCAAATCTACGGACAAATGAGAAAACGTTACCTGACCTACCATCACCCAAGTCCTTATACCAAATTTCTTCTGGTCTAAAGGTCTCAACTTTTGTAGGTATGAATAACGCAAATGACGGACAATCATCAGAATCTCGAAGAGGGGAAGATATAGTCTCCCCCAAATCGACATCCCGTTCTATAAAGCTACAGTATATTTCATAGTCATCGACTAACTTAAATAACTGTGTTGACAGCGATACAGGTCTTTCACTTAATAGCTCACGAAGAAATGATTTTTTCTTCGTATTCTCCATAGTTATAAGCTAGATAATTCTTCTTCAGGTGGTTTGTTACCTTCAGCATCAGGCTTTGCCATATCAGGCTCAGTACCCTTTTGTCGAGCGATAATTTCCTTAGAAGTAATGTTTAATTCAGGAGTATAGTCGTCCTCTCTGTCCTCTTTAGGTACATGTAAAGATAAGAACTCACCAGTTTTAGGTAACTCTAATCTTTTACCCTTGTAATCAGTAACTACTTTTAAGTCAAGTAGTGGTGAATCAGGGCCTACTTTATCTCCAACTGCTTCGTTAAATAATTCCCAAGTAAGACTTAAGAATGCTTTTAATCCTTTCTTACTAGATAATTCTTCAATCATTTCTTCTTCTGTTTCATAACCGATAGTAGGATCTAATTCCTCTTCTGCTCCTAATACCTCAGCAATGTGACCTAGTTGAGTAAGCTGTGTTGCAACGTTCTCGAATAAGTAACTGTTATCATGCTCAGGATTAAACCAGCTAAATTCTGTAGATGCTACTTTATTGTTATCTTCATCAAACTTAACCATCTTAATGTATGTATTCTTCTTTTGAATTTCACCGTTACGTTTTCTTGGCTCATTATCAATAGATATAATTCTAACTCTTTCATTAATTCCGAAAGGGATAGTAACTTTTACTGGTCTGTTTGCTAATAATTCTCTTAAAAATGTCATATTTATTGTTCTGAATAGTTATATAATGTATTACTTCTTAATTCCCAAATGTCCTCATTAGTATTGAATACTATGATAGGCTGATTTCTTGTTACGTGTTCAAACCCCGGAACTACAAAGTAGTCCTTTAGTCCTTCCGGGTATTTTTGAGAAATCAGTTTTATGTACTTGTTAACAAAAATAGTCGCTTTACGTGACCTCCATCTCTTGTTATAGTTTATGATGGTTTTTAGTGCTAATTCATCCATATTATAAAGATTCTACACTTGGAGCGTTTGCAAATGTATTAGCAATTTTATCAGCTTTAGCTTTGTATTCTAACTCTAGGTCATTAAATCCAAGAGCAGTTTTCTTAACATCTGAAGGCTCTACAAATTTATCGTATCTAGGTTGCTGAACATATACTGCACTCTTATCGATAACTAATTTAAGCTTAAGTCTTGTACTATCAATACCTGACTTTTTGTTAATCATGTCAGCATATAAATCACCTAGAGCTTTCATAAAAGGCTTACAAGTTTTAGTCTTAGATACTAGTAATCTTAAAGCAGATTCAGTGTGTTCTACTTCTAACTCGTCTAGTAATCCAGTAAATGCTTTATCCCAAGCACTTCCTTCTTCTGTAGGAGGATATAGAATATCCATCAATTCAGTAGTTTGATCTAGTTGAGTAAAGAAGTTGTCGTATGCCATATCACTAGTAGCATCTACACCAAACCAAGAAATCTCTTTGTTTTTAGTAATTTTACCTTTAGCGTTGACTTGACCAATAGTAGTATAACAAGACCTGTTGATAGGACTTCCGTCTTTCTTAGTCTTTACCTCGTTACTTGCTGAAATAATTACACAGTTATCATGGATACCAAATCCTAACTCTTCAACTCTTGCATTACCTTTTAGTTTGTTTAATAAACTCATACTATAAATATTTAAATGTTATTATTAATTATGCTTCTTTTGTAGGCTCAACTATTGTAACCTCACCTTCTTCTGTGACCTCTGTCTCATATCCTGCGTTAGTAGAATCATTGATTTCGTCTGCTGTGTACATTGTACCTAGTAGTATTTCTGGAAATAGACCCCTTACTGCATAAGCCATACATCTAGCTCGCATCATCTCTTTTGGGTACTTTTTCCAGTTATCCTTCTCTGTATATCCTGCAGTCTTCATTTGATTCCAACTAACACTAAATTTAACTTTCTTAGCTCTAGAGAATCTTTCTGACCAATATTCAAACTCAATCTCTGTGTTGATCTTTCCAGGTGACTCTGTTACAAAGTCTTTAGTCCATTCCCACTCTATTCCTCTTTTCTTTAGTAAAGCACCTAGAATAGATGATGATATTACTGTTCGTCCTTTAATGACGTTGATTGCAGATATTGATACCATAGGAGTTATACCTAACTCTTTACCTAACTGAATAACAGTCATTAGTTTTTCTGGTGTATCAATACTAGGTGGGATGGCCCCAGACTCTAATAATATTTCAAATTCTGCTCTTGTTTTCAAGTTAGTCAAGGTAGTGTCCATGACAACTAGTTCTTCTTTTTTTGACATAAATTTATTTTGGTATGCAAATTTAATCTTTTATTTTTAATTAACCTAATCTAAAGCGTGTAAAAGTTCCTTAAATTTATCAAGTTGACTTGTTTGCTCCGCTGTAGGCAACTCTCTGAAGTATCCACACTCACCTAAAAATATACTTGCTACAGTTATATTCTCTACACCTTTAGAGTTTCTGACTATCGTCACTGTACGCATTCGATTTTTAGCGTTGATTATGAAATCTTCTACATCGTAGCCTAAGTACCTAACATTCCCTTCATTGTAAGGATTGTATGTAATAAATCCAAGGTCTGCTATACTAGAATAACTACCTAATTCTTTATAGGTAGGCTCTGAGTCTTTAAACGTTCTTGGGTTTGCTAGTACACTAGGGACTACTGCTGCCGTAGTAATATTGTACATATCTTTAAACTTGTTTATGTAACTAGACATCCTCTTTTTAGTAGATTCCAAGGTAGTACTTGAAGATCCGTCGGACTCTGGTATAACACAATCTAGGTTATCGATACATACTATAGTTATTTGTTTGCTGTTTTCTGGGTTCAGCACATATTTACCCTCATTATCTATAGAACCTACATCTAACATGTTTCTAGCTACTGAATTGTATATATCAGAAGCTGTTTTAGGTCCTTGAGATAATATTAGTATATCTTCTAGATTATTAAAGAATAGTGAAGCTATCTCTATAGCTCTCTTCTTATCTTCAGATACATCGTATAACTTACCTATTCCATTATTTAAAGTTGGTATATCAATAACGATATCATACTTTAGTTTAAGGTATAGACATGCCCACTTTTGTAGTTTTAATCTAGTACTACTTCTCATATTAAAGTAGAAGATCTTTAGTGGTGGTCTGTCCTCTTTGTCTAGAGATTCCCACCATATAAATGCATTTATTAGGTACATATAATCCATCAGACTTGTTTTACCTGATGTTTGTTTACCACCTATCATTACATTTTGTCCTCTCTCTATGTAATTAGCAAATTTAGCTAGTTTAGGCATTGGTATTGGAATACCTTTATCTAATCTTTCTAGTCCTTCTTGGAAGGGTTCTAGCACATGTTCATCGTATAGTCCCATTATATTGCAATTGTACTGTTTCTAACTCTATTTTTCTCTTCCATAAGTGAATTAAGTTCACCTCTCTCTAACATGTCTTCAGCTTCTCCATACCAGTGCTCTACTTCCTCTAAATAGTGAGGTATAGACTTTATGTAGTATTTATCCGACTCTGTAGACCTACATCCTTTTATGAATAAATAGGTACCGATAAGAAATAAACCAAAGTCTTTGTTCTTCCACACTTTTTCTAGCTTCTTTACTGTACCTTTAGACATAATTCTAAGAGTTACGCCTGTGTAGTCAGTCTTGAAGTGCTTATCCCAATCTTTGTTATCCTTACCTGAGGTAGGAAACATGCCAAAGAACATATGGAAAAATGGAGCTGCTATATAATTATTTGAGTGGGCTGCAACCCTATCTCTGTCTTTACTAGATAACCCATTCGGTAAGAATGTTTTTGCTAGTCTCTTGACTATATCCCCAGTCTGTTTAGTGATGATTGGGTATGAACCTCTAACCACTAGACTTTTTGCTTTAATAGGGACATTATAAATGATCGACCTAACATCGTCATTTAGTTTATTACCATTGATGAACTTGTTTGTGTTTAGCTTAAGTGCTAAGTCAGGAATAGTGCTTTGAATACCTTGTTCTATACTTAATAAGTATACACATTGGTCAAGAGGTATTCCTAACTCTTTCTTCATTCTTACTAGTGTAATAATTGTTTCTTTCATTGTAGTAAATTATTTAGTCCAACAATCTGATATCGCTCCTTCTGATTTAAGCAAACTACTTCCTAATATAAACCTTGCTGCTTCTTCCATTTTATCTACTAGAAGATTCATAGCTTCTTCTGCAAAGTCTTCTCTAGCTATACACTGAATCTCATCATGTACCATTATACTAATTATCATCCTATCTTCTAGACCGTTGTCTTCGATGTACTTATTAAGTATACATAATGCGTATTTACTCATATCTGCAGCACAACCTTGTATAGGTGTATTTTGTGACCTACGTCTAATAGCACCCTCTTCCGAGCTACTCATTTCATTATCTGATAAAGTAACAGCACTTTTTGGAAAGTACCTAAGTCTACCAATAGGACCTGGCGTTCTAACTCTTCTGGTGTTTACCCCAGTTATAGCATAGTCCGCTAGTGTTCTTTTAATGTTAGGGAAAGTTTTAAAGAATCTATCTATTAAGTCGTCAGCTGTGACAACCTCTTCCATAAATCTACCTTCTTTGTGCTCGTGTTTGATAAAATCCATAAGAGATCTTTGAGTATCTCTTCCTTGGTTATTCACCATATAGAATTCTTCATACTCTTCTTTGTTATTATCTAGGAATGATCTGTACTTGTCAGGATATGCGTCAATAAGATCCTTTGTTGTTGCCGGTATTTGAAGAGTGTCTCCAAGTCCAATAGCACTTTTACCATAGAACAGCCCAAAACTTACTGCTTTACTATCACCTCTTAGTTTTAATAAAGTTTTGTCTTTTGGTTTACCTTTAGGATAAGGGTCACCTCCTAACTCTTTCCACTTATCAGGAAACATTAGTGATGCACAAGTACTATGGAAATCACAACCGTCTTCAATGGCTTTTACTAAAGTATCTTCTTTACAAACTACTGCAGCAATAGCCGCTTCTTGACTGGCATAATCTGCACCAACTATCTTCCATACGTATCCGTCGTCTCTAGTACCTGTTTCAGGGTGGTTAGGTTTGAATGGGCTTCTAAATGACTCAACTCCTGGAAGAAGTTGCAAGTGATTCATTGCTGATCTACCTGTAGCCAATATCTGCTTATAACCTTTTACTCTAAACTGTCCATCAGGGTCGATACAATCTAGGAAGTTCTGTCCATAAGAACTATGTAACTTAGATGCTTTATTATACTCTTGAATCTTTCTAGCTAATGGGTGATTAATCTTACTGATTATATCTTTTCCTGTACTAGTAATGTCTGGGTCTAATAATTTAAATAATGATAGCTTCTGATCTGGAGAGTTAAGATTAATCATTACCTTATTTGCAGGTATAAATATCTCTTGCTCTTCTAGAAATTTAGAGTGCTTAATTATCAAATGCTCTTCTAATGATTCATAATCTTTGTCAAGTAACCAGTTTAAGTACTTAGGATTCTCATCGGTATTATCTTCATCTTCCTCTATTAACTCTAGGTAATCTTTATACTCTGATACCTTTTTATACGCTTTAGGCATATTAGGATATAGATGATGTAATATAGAAAACTTTTTAGTACTAGATCTCCAATTGAATAGATACTCATCTTGTTTATTTATTAAACCTAACTCTTTACATTCATCTTCAAAGTACTCTCTCATTAAAGAGTGAAAGTCTTTTTCTGCTTGAGTTTTTACCTTTAGATTGTAGTCAATATTAACTTGCCATTCTGTAGGATCTAGGTAGAAGTTATCTAACATGGTGTTACCATATGCTCTAACTAATGAGTTTTCTAATGCCATAACATTGTTTAATCCATCTGCTAGTATCTTATTAAGAAGCTCGTCGTATATATCTCCCAAATATTTAACATCTGATGCAGCATATATTAACTGTTCTATACTCATAGGATCACCTGTAAAGGTTGTTTGTGCTTCTTTAGACACATCTATTCCTTTGTACTGTTTAACTAATCCAGCAAGGCTATTATAACCTCTTTGTACATCTAAACCTATCTCATAACCAGCATGTAATATCTCAGTCATAAGGTATGTATCTTTCAGCTTATTCATCCTAACATCAAAGCACCAAGCAACTACTGTGTAGTCAAATAATGCATTATGTATAATCTTTGGAATATCTGACTTAAACATAACATCTAATGCATGCAAATCCTCACTGTTTAATCCCGGAACATCAAATACCCATTGAATAGTATTGTTCTTATCTCCAACTTGTACTACATAACACTCTCTTATAGCAGGTATTCTATTTCCATCTTCATCTAAATCAGGAACAAATACTTTACCTATACCCTTAAGATGTCCCTGCCAACCAAACATACCTTCTATAATGTTAGTCTCAGTATCTAGCTGTATAGGATCTTCATTATTATCAAACCAATCTAAAAATTCTTTAGGTGTTGATATCTCAATGTCATTTTCTTTTAAAGGTAGGCTTTTATACCATGCTTTTCTCTGTGTTATTAATTTTATCATTTTTATTTAAGGATTTAAATTTCTCGTTAACTAGCTTAGCAGCAACATATTCAGGTGAGTCTTTCTCAAATTCATATGATTTAAATGAAGGAAATCCTACATGTTTCATATAGCCCTCAGCTGACTTATCTTTAATTAGTTTACGCTTTCCTTCGGTCATTTCTAATCCTACTGGTATTATGATATAATTATTAGGCACATGAATGTATCCCATTAGTATAACTTTTCCTTCTTCTAGTAGCTCGTTATACATGTAACTAATACCTCTATAATTTGATTTATCTTTTTTATAGAAGCCTTTCTTTAGTACTGTAACTCTCCCTCTAGAAATAAAGGGGTATACTCCTTCTGATAACTGTTCATATCTACTATTAATAGTAGAAATATCTATGTCTTTCATAAAAATAGTTTTGATACACCATGCATTTTTCTTATAGCATCAGTGTTTAATAGTTCATACTCTTTTCTATACACAGGCTCAATTCTAGTACACATAATCTCATCATCAACGTAGTCAAATGTAGCTAGTACATCTTCTCCCTTGACTGGTAAATCACTTGTTCTATCTATTTGATTGAGCCATAAAGCCCCGACAAAGAATTTTACATCTAAGTCAGAGAATTCTACCTCTCCTTCTGTAAATAGCTTGTTAGCTAAATAGTTTATATCTTTTGTTTTACAAGCTCTTAAGTTTACTAAGAACCTAGGGTTTTGGGTTCCTACGCTAATCATACTAGTATTAGACATTACCTTTACTTTATAAGTACCTGGTTCGTCTACTATAGTACATCCTACTATAAATAATTCTGTTAGCTTGCTCATAGATTAAACTTTTTTATTACGGATTCTGGTAATTCTGATTGATCTACTCTATAGTTTTTGTTGTATATAAAAACAATTTTCTTTGCTCTAGTACAAGATACATATAAAGATTGAAGCTTGTTTTTTATGTCTGCTTTTTTAACCTTAAATATATCATCTTCGAATACAATAGCATTCTGATATGTTCTTCCCTGACTCTTGTGACTAGAGCAAGTATATCCATAATCAAACCATGCAAATTTATCTTTGTACTCATATACATACTTCCACTGAAACCTATCTCCCTTAGCTATTTGCTTTAACTCTGCAAACTTAGCGTTATACTGATGCATTGCATGGGACCTAACTACATGTATTGGAGACTTATGTTTTACTTGGTCTCCTTTAAATGTAATCTCATAACAATCAACATCATGGTGTACAGCTTCTTTTATCGTGTCTACAGTAAGAGACTTACCATTGTTAATAACTGATATACTTCTAGATTGCCCATTTGATTCTACAATCTCTGCATAACCACCTCTAGATATTAGTAACTCACCCGGCATAAATTGAGGTATAGTTCCTTTTTTGTTAGGGTCATACAGTCTTTGTCTAACTGCTTTGTTTATCCTTGATATACTGTCATTCTTGTAGGCAATTATTCTTAAAGCATCTGGATCGTCCCCAGAGTAAAATTTATTAGATATAGTAAGAATACTGTCTACATTGTTTATAAAAATGTAACCTGATCCGTCTTCGTTCATCTTACTTACTCTGTCGTCGTTACCTATTTCATGCATCCAATCATTTACCATATGTTTTGAACCTGCATCGGGCTCTTCATCACATAATGAAATTTCTTGTCTTATTCTATTACCTAAGTCTGCAATGGGTCCTGAGTATCTTACTGCTTTTTCTAAGATAGCTTGAGTATACTTAAATGTTACGGAGTCTTCATTACCTTGAACAGGCATCAGCTGGCTTCTATCTCCCATGTAAATAATCTTAGCTTCTGGCTTTACCATATTGTTGATGATGTCAAATATTTCTTTATCAATCATACTACACTCATCAATGATAACTATACCACTATACTCTATAGGCATCTTAAATCCATTAGCACCTCTGGCTTTTGGTTTAAATACTATCTCTCCATTTTCATCGATAGTTTGTTGAAGACCTAGTAAGCTAGCAATAGTAAAACACTTTATTCCCATTGCTTCTTCTAGTACTTCTTTGGCTGAGTGTGAAATTGCACCGCCTACAATACTATCTCTTCCTTCTAGGGCCATCTTAATAATAGAAGATTTACCAGATCCTGCTATTCCTGATAATGTAAATATGTGGTCATATTTATCGTCTTCATTTCTATCTACAATAGACTTATTTTTAGTGTCAAGAAACTTGTTTATAGCGTTAATAGCTTTTTCTTGGTAAGGGGTAAGTACGAACTTTTTATTTACTTCATTTTCTTTTGAATTATTCATCTTATTTTTAATGTTACACCATTTGTAATTTTACATGTATTAACTAGAGACTTGCAAGGCTCTTGTGATATAACGTTAATAGATACTTTACTATCTATTATTTTATCATTTACATCAATACTGTCCATACCATCAGTAATAACTAGTATATCACCACCCTTAGGTAGTTCTAGATCTCCTACAATACTATTTAAGTCACACTTACCTGAACAATAACTTATAGGTTGCTTAATGAATGAGCTCTTTATGTTTTTATTATTCAGCTCTATAACATTTGCACCACTGTTATTGTACTCTACATAAGTAATCGATTTGTTACTTAAGCATACTATATTCCTTATCATTTTAGATATAGTTCTGCTTGATGTTTTGTACATTGATTTAGATGTGTCTTCTAGTATTATTATACCTTTTTCTTTTATATTTCTAGGAGGTATATTTATCAATCCATTTCTTAGTTTATACTTAAAGTCTGGTAGAGCTATCTCTAAAGGATCTATTAAATTTATGTTATCTAATACATCTGACTTTACTTCTTTTTCTGCACTGCTAGATATAATACTGTTGACGAACCTTTCTATTCTATTAGAGTTTTCTACAGTTATTTTTTGGTTTTTCTTAACATAGTATTTGTAATTACCTATGTTTTTGTCTACCTGTTTTGTAGCTATAAGTCCTTGTCTGTTAGACATATCTAGCATTTTTAGCACATCTATAGTAGCATTAATTATAGAATACATAGAAGATTTTAATACATCTTTGTAATCTATATTTTCCATATAGAACTTCATTCTTCCTCTGTACTCATTTCTGTGTGATAGGACTGGGTGATTTAAAAATCCTAGGTCGTATTCATACTCACTCATATCATCATACTTGGTAGCATGGAAAAATAGTGTGTATATATCATAGATGATACCTGACCTGAATTTATAGTAAATACCTGAATCTTCTAAAAGAGCTTCAAATATTTCATATTTAGGGTAATATAGTCCCTTTACACGTTTTATTAATGAGTCTTCAGTCTTGAATGGAGCCCTAATACTGCTCACTGGTGATAGATTTTATACTTTCTGTAAGCGTACTAACTAAGTTATCTGGAGATTTATTTCCTACTACTCTATCTTTAAACACGGTAAGCATTTCTATTGTAGCTCCTTTATCTCTTTTTCCATTATTATAGTCAGATATAATACTAACATATTTGTCATAGAATACTTTTGAATCTTCAACACATTCTCTCATACTTCTTCTATGGTCTGAAAATATAATAAAGTTTTCTATATCAGATTCCTTTAAGTCTAAAACTCTTCCAAGAAATGAAGTACCTTTCTTGTTAATTATAGGTGCAATGTCTAAGGCCTTTCTAGGAGACATACCTAGGCTTAGTGAAAATACCATTGAAAGGTAGTCTACTAAATCTATGTCCATTGAGGGAAATCTTAGAGATAGTAAATTGTTGTAGTCTTCTTTAGACCAGTTACATTCTACAGTGTGGGTTATTACAAATCTGCTTAGTAAAGCACTTATACTAGGACTTTTAGGTAAATCTTCTACTAATACATTAGTAATTAAGATAACGTTAGATACTAGTGACTCAACGTGACCATTTTTATGTACAAGCTTCTTTCTAGACATTACATCTTTGATTGCTGTAATTACATCTGCTGGTGCGTCGAAAGCCTCTTCGATAACTAATACACCCTCACTTCTGAATACACCTTTGTCAAAGTCTCTCTCGTATCCTTTACCATCTAGATAGTTGTTGATATCGATAGGTCCAAGAACATCACTTACTGTAGTAGATTCATTACATACTAAGTAGTTTACATCTACATCTAACTCATTACATACTGAGTTAACTATGTCAGATTTACCGAAACCACCATCACCCTGAATAATCATGTTATTACCCATAGATAGTACTGTATGAATATCTTCTACTAAGTCTTCATGCTTTAAGAATCTCTCTCCTAAAATCTGTGTAATCGCACCTAAGTGAGATGACTCCACCCTGCTTTTTACTATATCTACTACATCTTTATTTTTTAATTCACTCATTATTTATTTATTTAAAATTACACTTTCTAAGTCATAGCTTAGATTACTTCCAGCCAACATTGGCTTATTATGAGCTGAGAATACTTGTGGAGCAATTAAGTCAATTATGTCTAGAGTGGCTGCGTATCCTTTTTTGTTATCTATAGGTATACCTTGCTCTATACATTTATTTACATAATCAACTCTTTCTTTATAAAAGTCTGCTGCTTTTCTGTAGAATGACATTTTTATATAATCCTTTTCTACAGGAACACCTTCTTTTAATCCGATTCTTTTAGCATACTTGTTTACTTGAGTTTGACAAGCTAAATATGCAAATATACTTCCTCCAGTAAGCTCTTCTAGTTTAATGTATGGTATAAATGACTTATTGTAGTGTGTTGTTAGTCCATCACTCCTGTATATACCACCATCACTTCCTTTAAGATCATCTTTCATTATAAAATAGATATAAGTGACCAAACATTTAATGATTCGTCTGTTAATCCGTTATCAGATAACTTCTTTGCTTTAGCAGGCCCAATTCCCATTGCTTTTGCTGCAGATGAGTAATTACCAAAGTACATAGATACTCCATCAGGTTCAGTAACTGCTACTACTTTTTCTGGATCCATTACTTTACCAAAGATATCACTTTTAGATATAGGCCCCATTAACTCTAAAGAATTCTTAACTTCTTTAACTTCTTGCTCTTCATTTACTAACTCTGATACACTTACCTCTTCTTCTTTTTTATTGATCGAATCGATATGAGGAATATCTTTTAATGGTGCTAAAGGATTAGCTTTAATAACTCCTGATTCAATTCCTTCTAGAATACCGTCTACTAATTCTAAAAAGTCTTTTAATTCTAGTGTGTTTAATTCGTCTGACATAATTTAAATTTTAAAGGTCTAATAATTCTTCTGCTGTTTCTACTCTTTCTTCTACCGTAAAAGATTGTAATACGGGGTTCTTAGGATAATCCATGCATGGTTTCTTTACCATATATAGTAGGATGTAATTCTCTACTAAGTGATATAGGTAATTTTCCCCAAACTTGTTAATATAAGCTTCTTGAACATGCTCGAACATTTCTTCTTCTGAAGGGTCTTCCATTGCCCATAATGCTTGAACTATTTTATTCTTAGAGGTAATTCCTCCTTTTTTACCTGATCCAACTCCTGGGATACCTTCTATGTTGTCACCAGTATCACCGTGTAAACATTGGCTCCAGAAGAACTTACGTCCCTCTTCTCTTTTGAATCCTTCGAACATTCTTTTTATATTATTGAATCGTACAAAAGGTGCCATTTGAAGCATATCTTTGTCTTGACCATAAATAATACATTTGTAATCGTCTTTGTACTCTTCGTAAGCTACTGTTATTGCATCATCTGCTTCTAGCTCTAGTAATCCATACGCATTCCACTTATCTCTAAAGTGATCTTTAATGACAGTTCTAAAGAAGTTACTCCACTCATCAGATTTACGTTGTCCTTTGTATATTCTTAAGGTAGCGAACTCATGTCTAAATGTCTTCCTTCCTCCTTCTTGACCGTAAAATCCAATGTAGTGTGTAGCTCCTGTAGTTCTCAGTGCATATTCTATGGTTGTATCAGTTGCTTTTCTTGCAGCTGCTGCACCTATGACATTAAGTTGGTCTTTAAATGCCCAACCTACTTGGAATACAAGAGAATCTAGGTCCATAATTAGTAATGTTCCTTTATTCTGTTTTGTCATAATATTTGTTTAGTTATTTTTATGTTTTTAGTTTTTATATAATTATTAATCTTCCATTTTGGATCTGATCATTTTACCTAAATCAGCATCATTAGGTTTTAAACTATCTGGACATATTACTTCTTTTACGTACATACCAGACTCTTCAGCCCAGCCTAATTCTCTTTCTATTGCTTCTTCAATATTGCCTTTAATTTCATCAGCTTCACAATCGTAAGCTAAGCTTAGTACTTTATCCGGATCTATTTCTAAAATTGCTATTACTTTCATATTAATTTTTTTTTTTTTTAAAGCGATCTATTGTAAACTATTTTTATATCTTTTGCAACACCTAAGTTAGGTGAATTATCTTCAGAAAACAAAAAATCCATAGTATTTCTGTATCTAGGATTCATTACATCTTTTACAATCCAATCACCATTTAGGTAAGGATGTGATTTTGACATAACTTTTATGGTAGTGTTAAACTTTAAAGGCCCATTCCATGCCCAATGTCTGTACGCTACCTTTCTTCTGTAAGAGTCATTTACGAGGTCCCACGATAATGCTACCCATCTTATCTTTCCTGCTTTTAGCTTGTTGCTATCTATGTAAGACATATTTGCAGTATAATAAGGTGTATCATCACACTGACTTTTTGCTGGATTATAATACGTACCTCTTTTGATATTAATTGTATCGAGTCCAGTAGTTAATTTATCATGTTTAATATGCTCTATTTTTCTTCTGTTCATTACAGGGCTTTTAGTTGCCAGTAATATAATTACAGCTATGATAGATAATTGACTCAATCCAATAAAAACTATTCTCTTTTTTGACATAATGTTTAATTTTTTAGTTAATAATTACCACACAAATACGTAGATGCCTAACTCTTGTTTTGGAGATGGTTTGTAGTTTACTTCTGATAATGCTCTAGAGAATCCAATAGGATATTTACCTACTAATACATAAGTACGTCTACCTGTTTCTTCTGTTGCTTTTCTTGCTGCATCTACACACTCTCCTTTAGTCTCGTATCTACTTCCTTCCACTACATTAGTACTATTTATTGAATCCCACACTGCCATGTAAGCAGATCCCCATGATTTAGTGCCTTTATGCACCCTATGGTCTACTGAGCTTTGTGTTTTATTCGCATTAGCACCAAATTGTGACTTTATATACCCAAATACTAATCCTCCTCCTTCTAGTTTTGATGCTACTTCTTCTACTTCTATGTCTTTATAGTCGTGAAGATTTACCATTGTTTCTAGATCTAGTGGCCACTTAGTTGGGTCTATCTCTTCTATCTCTTCGCAGAACCTTTCAAAGGCTCCTTGTAAGCTAAAATCACTAATCTCTATTCTCATATTTATAAGCTTCGTATCCTACTAATAAACTTGTTAGTAGTAAGTGGCTGTTTACTCTGAGTTGTAGATATCCTGCATCATTTATAATAACTCCTTCGCTATAGCCGTTAATAATAATAAGTCTAGTATAGTCATTTACATTTTTAATCTTTGTATGCTCCATAGATTCTATCTCTCTACTTACATAAAGTAAAAATTCAGTATTATTACCAGTTTCGGAGTCTACTGTATAATGAAAATCTAGGATTTCTTCCTTTACTAATTTAATAAAGTCATCTACTATTCCATCTCTATATAAGTTCATACCTCCTATAGAAGCTATTATACAATTATCTTCATATCTAGACAGCTCTCCTGTTGATATATTTAAGTACATGTTATTTTATTAATCCGGTGGATAATGGAGCTTTAATAGTGGGCTGGTAGTTATACTCGGATAGCGTAAACCACTCGATCTTCATATTATTAATTAGCTCGTTAAAGGATATCTTACCTTTGTGCCATTTAATAACATCACTAGTAAACTCTTCAGATATTTCTAGATTAGGTAATTTTGTAGGAGTCCTACCTAATTGAGTATTAACAGGACCAATCTGGTTGAGGTAAATATGAGCATCACCAAATGTATGTATAAAATCACCTGGAATCATGTTTACTATCTCTGCTATAATGTGTGTTAATAATGAATAGGAAGCTAGGTTCATCGGAACCCCTAAGAATACATCTCCTGAACGTTGATATAATTTACAGTCTAATCTATACTTAGGTAATCCTACACTGTCTAAGCGCTTGTGTGTGCTTATACCTTCTTCATCTATAATACTCTTTCTTGCGTCTATAGTTAAAGGAGATGTATTGAATTGAGATAGTGTATGACATGGAGGTAAAGCCATATCTTTTAGTGTCCTTGGATTCCACGCATTTATTATATGTCTACGTGAAGTTGGTCTTTCTATAAGTCCTGTGATTAATTCTTTTAATTGGTCTATTTCTTCATAGTTTCTCCATAACTTTCCATACTGCTCTCCACAATCTCCTAGCTTGTAAGAGTTATTATCAAACCATTCATACGAAGTATGGTCTACTCTTGTTTCTTTAATAGTATTTACAAACCCTTCGTAAGTTAGTTTAGGTGTGTTGTACGGTATAGTTTCTTGTATTGTTGAGTAGTAATTGTAGGCATCTTCATTCCAAAAGTTAGCCCCATTATCTACAAGATACTTTATGTTTGTCTTTCCTTTAAGAAACCATAATAACTCTACAACGACACCTTTCCAGAATAACTTTTTTGTGGTTAAGGCAGGAAATCCATCTTTTAGTTTAATTCTGTATTGATCGCCAAAAGTACTTATAGTAGCAGGCATATTAGATCTAGCTTCTTCTTTTACCTCTCCATTATTTTTTATACTATTTAGTAGATTTAAATACTCTTTCATTGTTTATTTATTTAACTTCTGTTATTTTGTATGTAGAATTATTTGTTTCAAACTTTCCATCTTTATCTGTGTTTGTTACAGTAGATGTTTGGAATATTCTACCTTTACCTACTAAAGAAAATGATTGCCCTACTACTGGGTAATAGCCTAAACCCTCAAAACTATACCCGGTTTCTATTTTATTAGGATGCTCACCATCTTTAAAGTTAGATACTAATTTCTCTACTTTATACTTTAACATTTCTTCCATAGTGTATATTTTATTTGTAAAACTTTTTTAGCGTACTTACAGGAAATATTTTTATCTTTCCTTTAGTTGAGTTGTATATTAATCCTTCGTTAAATAGATTATTTATAGCATTCTCGTCTTCTTTCATATTGCTGCCTTTAGTATTTAAGCTGTTTAATAGTAAAAACGCCCATATGCTTAAGTGCGGTATATCTGATACAATGTATACTCCGTGAGATACTTTGTTATTATTGTTTAATTGAATTTCTACCATATTTATTTGATTTGTTTGTAACATTATTTAATAAGTCTGTCACAAATATATACTAAATTTGTGACAGATTTAATTATACCCCCGCTTTTTTAATAAAGTAATTAGCTACATCAGGTATATGTTTTTTGTAGTATGGTTGATTGTCTTTACACCACGCTTTAACTTCTTCTTTTGTCCTGAAATTTTGGAACCTAAAGATTACTTCAAGTTCTTCTATGAATGCACCAACTGTCCATCCTTCCCAAATATGCTTATCTAAATTCATAATTTTTATTTTAGTTGTTAATAATCAAAGCCATTAAAACGGCTTTTAACGTTCTGTAATAACAACCCTAAAGGGCAGTT
>ERZ1046568.98-NODE-98-length-73128-cov-12.034787_pt1 | contig 73128 bp, 72 predicted proteins | sample MGYA00383092_ERZ1046568 | MGnify/ENA primary metagenome ERZ1046568 (study PRJEB29581, sample SAMEA5548362) | metagenome | biome: marine; feature: coastal; material: water | depth 1 m | study: Short-term variability in the microbial, nano- and picoplankton dynamics... | reverse complement strand
TTCAGCTGGTAATACCTTTAATTTCCAGAAAATCATCAAACCCAAATTCGCCCCACTCGCGGCCATTACCAGACTGCTTATAGCCACCAAAAGGAGCAGTGTAATTTTGCGAAGCACTATTCAGGCTAACCATTCCCGCGCGCAATTGTCCGGCAACACGCTTAGCACGCTCATCATCACCAGTACTTAAGTAGGCCGCCAATCCATAGGGTGTATCGTTGGCAATCTCGATAGCTTGCTCTTCAGTATCAAAAGGAATCATCGTCAGAACTGGACCAAAAATTTCTTCCTGAGCAATCGTCATCTGGTTATTAACACCAGCAAAAACCGTGGGCTTAACAAAGTAACCTGCCTCCAAACCCTTAGGCTTGCCCAAACCGCCAGCAACCACTTCAGCGCCCTCATCAATACCCACTTTAATCAAGCCCTGAACCTTATCAAACTGTACGCGGCTGGACAGAGGTCCAAGATGCATGCCCTCTTTAGTAGGCTGATCAACCTGAACCCGCTCAGCCGCTAGTTTGGCAATTTGCACGGCTTGATCATAAACGGATGAATGCACCAACATGCGCGATGGGGCATTACAGGATTGGCCTGTGTTGCCCATCATATGAGCAACACCTGCACTCACAGCAGTTTCAAGATTGGCATCTTCAAAAATAATATTCGGTGACTTGCCACCCAGCTCTTGGGTCACACGTTTAACCGTATCAGCAGCCGCCTTAGCGACCAGAACACCGGCGCGGGTTGAGCCGGTAAATGACACCATATCAATATCGGGATGGCTGGAAATTACAGCACCAACATCTGGGCCATCGCCATTAACCATATTGTAAACACCGGCTGGGAAGCCAGCCTGATCCATCATCTCGGTAAATAGATAGCCGGACAGAGGCGCAATTTCACTGGGCTTTAGCACCATGGTGCAACCAGTTGCCAGTGCTGGTGCAACCTTGCAGGTAATCTGGTTGATCGGCCAGTTCCAAGGTGTAATAAAACCACAGACCCCAATCGGCTCTTTAACAATGCGGGTATTGAGTACCTGACGTTCAAACTCAAATACTTTCAATGCCTCCAATGCCGTAGAGATATGTCCGCGACCGGTATCAGCCTGAGCTGCACTGGCAAAGGAAATAGGCGCACCCATTTCCATGGAGATGACCGCAGCCATTTCATCGTAGCGATCCATATAGATTTGCAACAGTTTTTCCATCAGCGCAATGCGCTCATCGACGCTGAATTTTGAATACACAGGGAATGCAGCCTTGGCTGCAGCAACCGCTGATTCAACATCTGCAGCGGCGCCCAGAGAAATAGTGGCAACCATCTCTTCATTGGCAGGGTTTTCTACATGAAGATCATTGGCTTGAACTGGGTTTACCCACTGGCCATTGATATAAAACTGGCGTAAATCTTTCATTGAAATTCCTCTTTATGGTGCCTACTGGATCTTTGTTATGGCGGGAATATTAAGACTGATCACAAAAGGGGCGCTATACCCCTATTGCGGTGAAGCTATTTGTAGGGCTTTTTATAGCAGCGCCTCTAACGCTTCCATAGTTTGCGGCCCTATCATGCGATGCAGTAACTTGCCGTCGGTGCTAATCACCAGCGTTTCTGGCAGCACAGCCACAGGATCAAGATTCCACATGCCGCGCGGGTCTGATAGTAAGGCGGGAAACTCAACACCTAACTTGGCCATCTCAGTGCGCAAGGTGTCGCCCTGAGAGTTATCAAAGTTAACCCCTAGAACAGTCACCCTATCCGCATACTGATGGGCAAACTCATTAAACTCTGGGATTTCTTTGCGACAGGGAGCGCACCAAACGGCCCAATAATTAATGAATACCAGTTTGGGTGAAGCCGCTAGATCAATGGTGTCGCCATCTAACAGCAAATATTGAGACTCTGACGAGTCTTGTGTACAGCCTATTAGGCCTGTTAGTAAAAGGCTTATAAGGACCAGTTTTTTAATCATTACCCATTTCTCTCTATCTATTTTCTGACTGCCCCTGTGAGGGCATTCTCTGTGCTTTAAATAACGATTCGACCGCTACCGAAAAATTAACATCCAAACTGCTGCGAGTCTGTCCCACTAGCATATCGTATTTTTTGTACTAGGGATCATCAGGACATTAATTTGTCTGTTCCATACTGCGCGGAACTACGATTATTTTGGCCGCGCCAGAAACTTACGTTAGCAAGAGTAATAGAGCCCAAATAATGTACTAACGCATGGTGACCCGTCGCGGTTTGGTTTAGATCCATTTGGTCGTACAATGAAGCTTGTTTTAAATATGCTCCGTAGAAAGGAAAGTTAATGGCCACCATTTACCATAACCCGCGTTGTTCCAAATCTAGGCAAACTCTGGAAATTTTACGTTCAAAGGGCGTCGAACCCGACATTGTGCTCTATCTGGAAGCGCCTCTAAGCAAATCTATACTGGTGGACCTGCTGACCAAATTAGATCTGAGTGCAGCCCAGTTGGTGCGCCGTTCGGAGCAGGATTTTAAAGATAACAAGCTGGGGGTAGCGGATGTTTCTGAGGCGCAACTGATTGACGCTATGCTGAAACATCCCAAATTAATTGAACGACCCATTGTGGTTGTGGGCAACAGAGCCGTCTTGGGCCGCCCTCCTGAAAATGTGTTGGAGTTACTCTAATGGCGAATCCCTACATTTTAGTGCTGTACTACAGTCGCAACGGTCATGTAAAAATGCTTGCCGACCAACTTGCACTGGGTATTGAAAGTGCGGGTATGGAAGCACGGCTGCGAACAGTGCCTGCAGTCTCTACCGTCTGTGAAGCCACTGAAGAAAGCATTCCAGCGAGCGGCGATATCTACTGCAGCGATGATGATTTAAGCAACTGCGCAGGCCTGCTGCTTGGCAGCCCCACCAGATTTGGCAATATGGCCGCGCCGTTAAAATATTTTCTTGATGGCACTGCCGGGCTGTGGATGAATGGCGCATTAATCAACAAACCCGCTGGCGCATTTACCTCGACCTCAAGCCTCCACGGTGGTCAGGAATCTACATTGCTCACCATGATGGTGCCGCTGTTGCATCAGGGTATGGTGTTTGCAGGGGTGCCCTATTCTGAGGCTGCACTCAGTGCTACAAAGAGTGGCGGCACTCCTTACGGAGCAACCCATATTGAGGGGGATAACCTCAGCGCCGAAGAAATTCAAATATGCCAGGCACAGGGCAAGCGTATTGCAGTGCTGGCTACTAAATTACTTTAATAATAAGGCAGACTCAGTTGACTACAGAACTAAAGCTTTCTATCAGCAGATTTTTAACCCGCAGTAGCTATACTTTGCTGATGCTGACACTCGCCGTCCACCTGTGGCTGCAGAGTGCACCCTGGATTATTTATGTAATCAGCCTGTTGCCACTGGCACTTTTTATACCCGGTATGCTGGCAGATAGGCTGCGCACATTGATCTGGATGGGCTTTGTGGTGCTGCTTTATTTTTATAACGGCATACAAAATCTCAGCGTTCCCGAACCAGCGACATTGGATATTGTCGAATTGGTATTGAGCGTAATCCTGTTCTGCGCAGCAATGGTCTATGCACGTATCAGACAGGTTAATAATTTATAACGCGTTATTAGATAAGGAATTCCCATGGCTGAAAAAAAACTGGGCATCATTCGCCGCTTCTTTCGATTTATCGGAAAAATAGTAACGGCTATTCGCTACCTCTTTAGTCTATTTTTTGTTGGCTTCTTCTTGCTGATTATTGTTGGTATGTTTGCCGAAGATATTCAGCCAATTCCCGATAAAGGCGCTCTTTATTTAGCACCCAGTGGTGTGCTGGTAGACCAAAAAACCTTTACCGATCCCTTTGGTCAGATTTTTTTAGGCAGCTCGCAGCGAGATTCAGAGACGCTGGTAAGGGATATTATTGAAGCCTTAGATAGCGCCCGCAATGACAGCCGCATTACCCATCTGCTGCTCGACACGGACTATATGGCTGGCGGCGGCATCAGCAAACTCGAAGAAATCAGCTCGGCCCTTTTGCGCTTTAAAAAAAGCGGCAAGCCGATTATTGCAGTGGGCGACAACTTTAATCAGCAGCAGTATTTTCTCGCCTCGCACGCCGATGAGATTCTTCTCAATCCATTAGGTGCGGTCAGCATTACCGGCTTTGGGACCTATCGCAGCTACTTTAAAGAGGCACTGGATAAGCTTAAAATTAATATCAATGTGTTTCGCGTCGGCAATTACAAAAGCGCGGTAGAACCCTTTCTGGGCAATAATATGTCCCCCCAAGTAAAGCAGGAGAGTCGCGAACTAATCGACTCACTGTGGCAATTTTACAGCTCTCAGGTGGAGCAGTTACGCGGCCTCCCCGATGGCGCCATAGACGATTTCGCCAATAACCTACACTTTAAGCTTCAGGCTGCCAATGGCGATAGCTCAGCGCTGGCCAAAGAACAGAATCTTGTAGATCAGATAGCCACCAGAACAGAGATGTTCGCTTACCTCAATGAGGTACTTCCTGGCACAGATGGCGAGTTCGATAGCATTAATATGAAGGCCTATCTCAATCATAGCCGCCTTAGCTCTAGAAGCAGTGCCGTCGCCAAGACACATAAAGTCGCGCTGGTGGTTGCCAAGGGCTCCATTGCGGATGGCGAGCAACCAGAGGGAACTGTTGGCGGTGACACCTTAGCGGGCATTTTTTCCAGTCTGCAGGATGATAGCGATGTGAAAGCAGTGGTGTTGCGTATCGATAGCGGCGGCGGCAGTGCCTTTGCCTCGGATATTATTCGCGATGCTATTTCTGCCACGCAAAAGAAAGGTATTCCCGTGGTCGTGTCCATGGGTAGCTATGCAGCATCTGGTGGTTACTGGATAGCTGCAGATGCCGATCGTGTGCTGGCCCTGTCAACGACCTTAACTGGTTCTATTGGTGTCTTTGGGATAATCCCCACTGTCGAAAATTCGCTCGCTGCTCTGGGTGTTTATTCAGACGGTGTTGGCACCACAGATATCGCTGGCATGATGCAGCTAGATCGCCCCATGACCCAGCAGAGTAAAATGATTTTTCAAGCTGGCGTGGACAATGTGTATACCCGCTTTATCAGTCTAGTGGCTGATGGACGCAACTCGACGCCAGCAGAGGTGCACGAGATAGCTCAGGGTCGGGTCTGGACCGGTGAGAAGGCACTGGAACTGGGTTTAGTTGATCAGTTAGGAGACCTAAATGATGCCATTGTGGTAGCGGCTGAGTTAGCTAATCTGGAGGAATATGAGGTCGATTATCGCCGCAAACCGCTTACGGTTTATGAGCAGCTATTGATGGAGATGAATACCAATGTTAGCGCTTCATTATCTGGCTTGGGCGCCAGCAGTCTGCTACCTGTGAGCTTGCGTCAGCAGGCTGCGGGGATTTTAAAACCATTGCAGATTCTGGATACATTGAATGACCCGCGCGGTATTTATCTCTACTGCGGTAATTGCCCGCTCTAGATAAAAATTACTGTGGGCCGAAGGCGATAAAGACTAAATACTCAAAACCGTTTTTACAAAAGGCATGGTTAGGCGTCGCTGCTCCTGTAGCGATGCACTGTCCAATTTCTCAAGGGCCTCCATCAACAGTCGCGTGTTACGCGGCAATCGATGTAACATAAATAGTGCAACCTCATCCGACAGATACAGGCCGCGGCTGTTAGCCCGATATTGCAGTAGGCGCCTGCGATCGGCATCTTTGTAATCAGTCATCTGCAATGTAACGCCGGACTTTAAACGTGACAATAAATCTTCCAACTGCACATCGAGCTCATCCGGTGCCAGATGCGCGGAGACGATTAAACGGGTATCTGCATCGCGACAGCGATTAAAGAAATGAAACAGCGGCTCTTGCCATTCTGGCTTGTAGGCAACCAGGTCTAAATCGTCCAGGCAGACAATAGGTGCATGTTCAAGCCCCTCTAGCACCTGCTCCGGTGGGTACTCCTGCACATCTGCCATCGGCAGGTAGACTGCACCGGCGTTTCTGCCCAGCGCCGACTGCTGGCAGACTGCCTGCAACAGATGTGACAGCCCAGAGCCCTCAGCACCAAATAGAAAGGCAAACTTGCGACCCTCATCTTTAAGTAAGAACGTTGCCATATGCTGTGGCGTGCCATTCGGCGCATAGAAGTTATCGAAGGTTGCTTGATCATCCAGCGCTATGGCCAGACTTAATTGTTGATATCCGTTCACTTATGTATCCAAGTAAATTGTAATTGCCCTGTGTAGAGCGCCTCTTGTTTGGTTTGGCTCTGCAGCTTGCCACTGCGCACCAGTGCCGAATGTAATAACTCAGCGCCACCCTCCACATCCACAGCAAGGGTCAGCTGCTCACCCTCCACGCCGTGCACATCCAGTGAGTCGACTAACTCGAGTTTTTTAAACTGTGCCAATACGGCCTGATAATCTTTAAATGTGGTCACGCCATCAATATTTACAATCAACTCATTGGTGTTGATTTGCGGCACGTAGGTAAATGACTCGGCGAGACTGTCCACCAATCTATTTACGGCGGCGGCCATAAAGGGTTCACCATAGCTAGCGCGAAAGTCTTTCAGCTGACGACGGCCAGAGGCCTGATACAGCCAGGCACCGCGGACCTCACCAGAGGACGTAGTGTAAAACCGCAGCGCGATCCAACCGTCGGTTTTATAACGCTCGGAGGCTGCTTCAATTAAATCTGCTCGCAGACTCCAAGCCTCGTTAACCGATAGGGATAGCTGATCCTCCAGATCAAAGGCCGGCAGTCTGTAGGGCATACCACGCGCACTCATCGCCTGATCAAATAGCTCCAATGTTGATGGAGAGGTTTGTGAAGCAGTATATTCATCAATAAAGCCTCTTCCTTCAATCGCATCATCACGCACAATCCACACCAACAGCTTGGGACGATTAGAGGGAAGAACAGGCAGCTGGGCCTGACGAATAAGTTGGTCTATGCCCTGACGGGAAAAACTTACCTCAAGACCGATTTCGGGTTCGAAACTGGTGTCCACTTGGGGCAAACTGCGAAAACCAACGCCGGCAACAAATGCATTTGGGTCAGTTAAAAAAGGTTGGACATTGCGAGACTGCATAATTCTGCTGTTGCCAGTCAGCTTAACGAGCACCTGATTAAGCGCTTCGCGAACACCCAGCTGCTGAGATTCTGCCGATTGATCAATCACTGGAACTAGCCCACTGTAGAGACCAGACACTTCCTCAGCCAAAGAATTCAGGCTAAAACAGGCCAAAATTAGCGCAAATATCCGTTTCAACGACTTTTCTCCCAATTAATTTGCATCATTGTACCAGTGCTTAATGAAAATTAGTCTGACTCTCTCTAAAATACCCGCTCCACAGAGGAAGCCTGTCCATGACCGAAAAAACTCAATCTTTGAGCTACAAAGATGCTGGCGTTGATATTGATGCCGGCAATGCCCTGATCGAAAAAATTAAAGGTGCAGCCAAACGAACCCGTCGCCCGGAGGTAATGGCTGGTCTCGGAGGCTTTGGTGCGCTGTTTGAATTACCCACAGGTTACCGCGAGCCCGTCATGGTATCTGGTACCGACGGCGTAGGTACAAAATTGCGTCTGGCCCTGGATCATGGCAAACACGACACTGTGGGTATCGACCTAGTTGCCATGTGCGTTAATGATCTTATTGTTTGCGGCGCAGAGCCTCTATTCTTTCTCGATTATTACGCCACAGGTAAGCTCGATATTGATACTGCAGCAGCAGTGGTCAATGGTATTGCCGATGGCTGCGAACTGTCGGGCTGCTCATTAATTGGTGGTGAGACCGCCGAGATGCCCGGCATGTACGAAGGTGATGACTATGACCTCGCAGGTTTCTGTGTTGGTATGGCAGAAAAATCTGAGCTGATCGACGGTAGTAAGGTGGCCGTTGGCGATACATTGATCGGTCTGGCCTCAAGTGGCCCTCATTCCAATGGCTACTCGCTGATTCGCAAAGTGCTAGAAGTCACCGGCACCGATCCTGCTACAACGGAGCTTGATGGTCAGCCATTGATTGACCTGCTGATGGCACCGACCAAGATCTATGTAAAATCACTGCTTGGCTTAATTGCTCAGTCACCGGTTCACGCCCTGGCCCATATTACCGGTGGTGGATTGCTGGAAAATATTCCACGTGTGCTGCCAGACAATGCCACCGCCATAATCGACACCAATGCTTGGACCCGTCCACCAGTATTTGACTGGTTACAGCGCGGCGGTAATATCGACGAACATGAAATGCACCGCACCCTAAACTGTGGTGTGGGAATGGTTATCTGTGTGCCTGCTGAAACAACGCAGACCGCGCTCGACTTCTTAACCGATAATGGCGAGAGCGCCTTTGTTCTCGGCACTATCGAAGAGAGCAAAGAGGGTCAGGAACAGGTACAACTTCTCGGGCTTGCTGAATGACGCAAAGCCTGACAGGCGATAAAAAAGCACGCCTTGTCGTGCTGATATCTGGCGGCGGCTCCAACTTGCAGTCATTTATTGATGCCTGTGAAAACGGCAGCCTCAATGCTGAGGTTGCTGCAGTTATCAGTAATAAAGTAGGGGTTAAAGGCCTCGAACGTGCGGCTAAGGCCAATATTCCCGGCATAGTCATCGATCACCGCGCCTTTGATTGTCGTGAAGAGTTCGATGAAAATCTCGCCGAATTGATCGAGAGTTTTAATCCAGATCTGGTGGTTCTCGCAGGCTTTATGCGTATCCTGACTCCGGACTTTGTAACCCGCTTTCTCGGTAAGCTAATTAATATCCACCCTTCACTGCTACCCGCCTACCCCGGTCTGCATACCCACCAGCGGGCTATTGATGCTGGGGATAAAGAAGCTGGCGCAACCGTGCACTTTGTCACACCAGAGTTAGATGGCGGCCCCTCGGTATTGCAGGCCCGAGTCGCTGTCAAAACGGGCGATAGTGCAGACGATTTGGCTGCACGGGTGCTAGGCTATGAACACCAAATCTATCCTCAGGCAGCGCAGTGGTTTTGCCAGGGCCGACTAGTGATGGAAGAGGGTCTGGCAGTAATGGATGGTAAAGCGCTGGGCGAAAGTGGCATAATTTTTAATCAAGCCAGCGAACATTAATAGCTTTTGCTACTCTATAGCTATCAGCGCTAGAAATATTACCGAGCACTATTAACTTATGGCTTTGCTTAAAAAAACAGCTCTAACAGTTATCACCAACCTGTTGCTTGGCAGCCTTTCGCTGCTCGCCAGTGCCGATCCTCTCAATAGTTACCAGGCCACCTACAGCGCCGAATTTAATGGCATGGAAATCGAAGCCACACACCGCCTAGAACAATTAGACTCTGGTCAGTATCGCGAGACATTAAAAGCCCGCAATATCTTGGGTAAAATTGATGAACAGGCACTTTTTAGTGTTTCAGAAAAGCGGCAGATCATTCCACAAGAATACCGCTACCAGCGATCACTAATAGGGATCAAGCGCAGCGAAAGCCAGATTTTTGACTGGCCCAACAAGACAGTCGAGTACAGCAAAGATGGCAAGACAAAGTCTGTTGCTATCGACCCTGGCCTGCTGGATATTATTACCCACAAGCTGCAACTGAGGCACGATCTGCAATCCGGTAAAGAGATTTTGTCCTACCCTGTTATTTCGCGGGGAAAGCTGAAACAATATGTCTACCAAGTTGTTGCCAATGAAGTATTGGAAACAGCCATTGGTCCACTCAATACCGTTAAGGTACAGCGAGTGAGAGAAGACAGTAAGCGTCAGACCATAATTTGGCTGGCAACTGACTGGGATTACTTGGCGGTCAGGCTAGAACAAAAAGACAATAGTGATAACCATCAAATGAAAATACTTAATGGGAAAATTAATAATTTGCCCATTGTGCCTTTAGCAATTGCTAACGAGAAAACCCTATGACACGCGCGCGCAACAAGTCTGGTACGAGTAAATTTATTCTTATTCTTGGCTCACTTGCCGCCATTGCTGTTATTGGTGGTGTGCTCTACCAGGCCCAATCCAATAGCGATGAAGACCTTGAATACAGGATTATCCCTGAACAGGTAACCGAAGCCGTTATCGAAAAGCCCGATGTGCCGGAGGCATTTATTCCCGCGCCAGCGCCAGAGCCTACACCGGTTGCAGAATCTGTAGCACCCACAGCAACCAAGGCATCCAAATTACCCTCTCTTGATGATAGCGATGAGTTTGTTCGTGAACGATTATTGCTAATAAAACACAGAGCCGATCTAGAAATATGGCTTAACACCGACGACCTGATTAGACGTTCCGCCAGTTACTTTGATGGTCTGGCCCGCGGTGTAACTCTGAGCAAAATATTGCCATTAACGGCGCCAGAGGGCAGTTTTACCACTCACCGTGATGGCGATATCATCTGGCTCAATGCCGGAAACTACGAACGCTATAACAGTACCATTGCGGTGTTAACATCATTAGATATGAAATCAATGGCGCAGCTGTTTCACTTTATCCGGCCCCTATTAGAGAGCGCATTCGCCGAGATGGGTTACCGTCCTCGACAGATGGACGGCATCATATTGCAGGCTATTGATAATATTCTAGACACGCCCATTATCGTAGAGCGCATTGAACTAACGCGCGAGTCAGTGACGTATAAGTTTGCCGACCCGGATTTGGAAGCACTGCTGCCACTGCAAAAACAACTGCTGCGCACCGGGCCAGAAAACACCCAGCGCATTCAGCAGCAAGCAATGGCTCTTAGAGCAGCCCTGCTTAACCCCTAAGTTTTTGGCAGTGTGACACCTGTTTGGCCCTGATATTTACCACCGCGGTCTGCATAGGATGTTGCACAGACCTCATCAGATTCAAAGAACAACATCTGCGCCACACCTTCATTGGCATAAATCTTTGCTGGAAGGTTCGTGGTGTTTGAGAATTCCAAGGTTACATGACCTTCCCACTCGGGCTCGAGTGGCGTCACGTTGACAATGATGCCGCAGCGGGCATAGGTGGACTTGCCTAAACAGATGGTTAAAACAGAGCGTGGAATTTTAAAATATTCAACGGTTCTAGCCAGCGCAAAAGAGTTAGGCGGGATAATGCAGTACTCGCCTTTCATATCGACAAATGAGTCATTATCAAAGTTCTTTGGATCTACTGTCTTCGAGTGAACATTGGTAAATACCTTAAATTCATCGGCACAGCGCACATCATAACCATAGCTCGAGGTGCCATAGGAGATCACACGGTCGTCGCCAGAATAACGCACCTGCCCCGCTTCAAAAGGCGCGATCATTTGGTTTTGCTCGGCCATACGGCGAATCCAGTTATCTGACTTAATACTCATCTAAGGTGGCTCCATTTAAAATGTGGTTATGCTTTCGGGTCGGTATGATACCGATTTACACTGGTTGGGCAAGGGATCTATTCAAACACTATCTCTGGCCCAGCACTATGACCACCAGCCTCTAACTCGTCCATCACGGACGCGGCAACCTGCCCATAATGCTGAGCGATGGCTCCTTCAGGATCAACCATCACTGATGGTTGGCCCCGATCGCCATTCTCACGAATTGAACGCTCCAGTGGCAAACTACCCAACAGCTTAGTGCTGTATTGGTCAGCAACTTTAACGCCGCCTCCATCACCGAAAATAGGCTCGGCATGGCCACATGCGCTGCAGATATGCATCGCCATATTTTCCACGATACCGAGCACCGGAATATTGACCTTAAGGAACATCTCAATGCCTTTTTTAGCGTCCAGCAGGGCAATATCCTGTGGCGTGGTCACTATAACGGCCCCTGATATCTGCGCCTTTTGCGCCATGGTTAATTGAATATCGCCCGTGCCTGGCGGCATATCCACCACCAGCACATCCAGCTCACCCCACATTGTCTGTTGCAATAGCTGCAATAGCGCACCGGACGCCATGGGCCCGCGCCAAGCCATTGGGGTTTGTTCCGTCACTAAGTAAGCCATGGACATGGTAGCTAAGCCATGGGCTTCGATCGGCGCAAAGTGCTTTTCACCGGCGGCTTTGGGGCGAGTACCCTCGGCCACACCCAGCATCATGGCAATACTCGGACCATAGATATCGGCATCCAGTAAGCCGACTTTTTTGCCGGCAGCTTGCAGCGCCAAAGCCAAATTGACAGCAGTTGTCGACTTGCCCACTCCACCCTTGCCCGAGGCAACGGCTACAATGTATTTCACCTGATCTAACACTAAAACACTCCAATCCGTGCGGATTTAACGAATACAGCTAATTACAGCCGGTTCCAAGGCAATTGCACATGAAAAGTTGGTACAAAATCGCTATAGTTGCGGCTTGTAATTAACGCTAAAAAAGAATCTAACCATGTCATCAAAACGCCAAATACTGGTAACCAACGCCCTTCCCTATGCCAATGCGGCACTGCATCTCGGCCATGTGTTGGAATACACGCAAACCGATGTTTGGGTGCGCTTCCAGCGAATGCGCGGGCACGAATGTTACTACCTTTCTGCCGACGATGCTCATGGAACTGCAATCATGTTGAAGGCAGATGAAAAAGGCGTGACTGCCGAACAGCATATAGCCGATATGCGTGCGATTCACGAAGCCGACTTTAAAGATTTTTTAATCAGTGTAGATAACTATCACACAACTCATTCGGATGAAAACCGTGAGTTTTCTGAGCTGATATATAACCGCCTCAATGCCAATGATCATATCGCCAAGCGTGAAATTACTCAGGCTTTCGACCCAGAGAAGAACCTATTTTTGGCTGATCGCTATATCAAAGGCACCTGCCCAAAATGTAAAGCCGAAGATCAGTATGGCGACAACTGCGAAGCCTGTGGCGCCACCTACTCCCCAACTGATCTAATCAACCCAGTATCTGCTATCTCTGGGGCCACCCCCATTGAGAAAGAGTCAACGCATTACTTCTTTAAGCTGCCCGAGTTTACGGCGTTTTTACAAGACTGGACTCGCAGTGGCGCTGTGCAGCCTGAAGTGGCCAACAAACTAGGTGAATGGTTGGACAGTGGCCTGCAAGAATGGGATATCAGCCGGGATGCCCCCTACTTTGGCTTTGAAATACCCAATGCGCCGGGCAAGTATTTTTATGTTTGGCTGGATGCGCCTATTGGCTATATGGCCAGCTTTAAAAATCTTTGCGACCGCGAAGGCATGGATTTTGACCACTACTGGAATAAAGACAGCAAAACTGAGCTGTACCACTTTATTGGCAAAGATATCGTTAACTTTCATGCGCTGTTTTGGCCAGCCATGCTAAAGAGTGCCGAGTTCCGCACACCGACAAAAATTTGTGTCCATGGTTTTGTCACGGTAAATGGTAAAAAGATGTCCAAGTCACGCGGTACGTTTATCAATGCGCGCTGCTATCTAGATCACCTCAACCCAGAGTACCTGCGCTATTACTATGCGTCGAAATTATCAGGTTCGGTGGAAGATATTGATCTTAACCTCGAAGACTTCCAGCAAAAGGTGAATAGCGACTTAGTCGGCAAGGTGGTTAATATCGCCAGCCGCTGCGCCAAGTTTGTGGCCAATGGCAACGACGGCGTACTGTCTGGCACCGTTGAAAATCCGGCGCTGTGGGCGCAGGTCAGCGGCGCCGCAGACAGGATTGCCGAACATTATGAAAACCGCGACTACAGCAAAGCCATTCGCGAGATTATGGCGCAGGCCGACGCGGCCAACGAATATATTGCCGCTAAAGAACCTTGGAAGCTCAATAAAGACGAGAGCAAAAAACAGGAAGTGCAGGATATCTGTTCACTGGGCATTAACCTGTTCCGTGTATTGCTGACCTACCTCAAGCCAGTGCTGCCCGCTATGACCGCCGCCGGTGAGGAGTTTCTCAATGATAGTCTAAGCTGGGATTCGGTAGAGCAACCGCTAAAAGATCATAAGATTAATACCTTTAAACCATTGATGCAGCGCATCGAGAAAGACAGGGTCGATGCCATGGTAGAAGCCAGCAAAGAGGAAGCTGCCCAAGCGAGCGCTCCCAAGCTGGAGGGGCCGTTGGCCGACGACCCTATCGCTGATGAAATTAATTTCGATGACTTTATCAAAGTAGATCTGCGCGTGGCCCTTATCGTTAAAGCCAATCATGTCGAGGGCGCAGAAAAGTTGCTGCAGCTAACATTGGATATTGGCGGTCAAACCCGCAATGTATTCTCTGGCATCAAGTCTTCGTATAAACCGGAGGATCTGGAAGGCCGCCTAACGGTGATGGTAGCCAATCTGGCGCCGCGTAAAATGCGCTTTGGTATGTCCGAAGGCATGGTACTGGCCGCTGGCGATAAAAAAGGAATATACCTACTAGAGCCGGATTCTGGGGCGCAGCCGGGTCAACGAGTGACCTAAAAGTCCGCGCCAACAGTATTTATTAGTTAGATCGAAAAGAACTAAAGCCCCATGCCATTTATGTTGAATCACAGGAGTTGATTCCATGATAATGGGTTCCTAAATCACAAGATGTGCAGGCTATGCAAGAATTTGCGATTATTCTGGTCAGCTCCATTCTGATCAACAACTATGTACTAGTGCAGTTCCTCGGGCTGTGCCCATTTATGGGCGTATCCAATAAACTTGAATCAGCCATTGGCATGTCTGCCGCCACCACCTTTGTACTAACTCTCACTGCTATGGCGAGCTATATAGTCGACGTTTTCGTCTTGATGCCGTTGGGACTAATTTACCTGCGTACCATCGCTTTTATCCTGGTGATCGCCGCTGTTGTGCAGTTCACTAAAATGTTTATCGAGAAAACCAGCCCCCTCCTGTATCGCGTGCTGGGCGTATTTTTACCGCTGATTACCACCAACTGTGCGGTACTGGGTGTGGCGCTACAGAACGCCTCTAAAGATCTTAACTTTATGCAGTCATCGCTGTATGGCTTTGGTGCCGGCGCCGGTTTCTCCTTGGTTTTAATCTTCTTCTCGGCCATGCGTGAGCGACTTGCCGCTGCCGATATTCCAGCCCCGTTCGAGGGCGCTGCTATCGCCATGATTACCGCTGGCCTTATGTCACTGGCCTTTATGGGCTTTAGTGGGCTGGTGTAAATGATCGAAAGTATTGCACAGCAACCTATACTCGCCGCGCTGATTGCGCTGGTCGGACTGGGCATCCTATTTGGTGCTCTGCTGGGTTATGCCGCGGAAAAATTTAAAGTCGAAGGCGACCCTATCGTCGAACAGATCGACGAACTGCTACCCCAGACTCAGTGCGGTCAGTGTGGTTTCCCCGGCTGCAAACCCTACGCCGAATCGATTGCCTCTGGCGACGCCATTAATAAGTGTCCGCCCGGCGGTCAGTCGACCATTAACGCTATCGCCAGTCTGCTCGATGTTCCGGCACCAGAACTGGATGCCGAACACGGTGAAGAAGCCGACCTTAAAACCGTGGCCTATATTCGCGAAGACGAATGCATCGGCTGCACCAAGTGTATTCAAGCCTGCCCTGTGGATGCCATTCTCGGTGCCGCTAAACTGATGCATACGGTTATTGCCGACGAATGTACAGGTTGTGACCTCTGCGTAGAGCCCTGCCCAGTAGACTGCATTGATATGCTGCCTGTTGAAGAAGGACTTAAACAATGGCACTGGCCAGCGCCCCTCAAGACAGCAGACCTGATTGCCAGCGACAGAGCCCCTCATAGTGACGAGGGCAGAGCCGCATGACAAAAACATGGGTAACCCCAGGCGGTGTGCATCCGCCGGAGAATAAGCATCAGTCGCTCACATTGCCGATTGGCGCCTTGCCGATCCCAGAAAAATTGCTGGTGCCGCTAAGTCAGCATATTGGCGCGCCGGCAAATGCCTGCGTAAAAGTGGGTCAGAAAGTTCTAAAAGGACAAAAGATTGCCGATGCGACAGGATCGGTATCTGTGCCTATGCACGCACCAACCTCAGGCACTATTAGTGCCATTGAAGATCGCCCCATCGCCCATTCATCCGGCATGTCTGCGCCCTGTATCGAAATCACCAGCGATGGCAAAGATAATTGGATCGACCATGAAGGCATTGCAGATTTTGAACACAGCAGTCCTCAGGCCTTAACCAAGATAATTGCCGATGCAGGTATCGCCGGGATGGGCGGCGCAGGCTTTCCCTCTGCAATAAAGCTCAGCCCCGGCCATCGGCGCCCCATAGACACCCTGATAGTTAACGCCACAGAATGCGAGCCCTATATCACTGCTGATGACTCCGCTATTCGCGAGCGTGCCGCAGAAATCATTGAAGGCATTGGTATTCTCAGCCATATACTCGGCAACCCGAGCAACATTCTGATTGGTATCGAAGACAATAAACCAGAGGCTATCGCCGCACTGCAGCCCCATGTGGCTGACAGCGGAATCTCTGTGGTGTCGTTCCCAACCAAGTACCCCTCGGGCGGCGAAAAACAGCTTATCTATATTCTCACAGGTAAAGAATTAGCCAGCGGCACATTGCCCGCCGATGCAGGTATGGTCTGTATCAATATAGGGACCACCTATGCCATCAAACGCGCCGTGGTCAATGGAGAACCTTTAATCTCTCGTGTTACCACCATGACCGGTAATGCCTGCGGTATTAATCGCAACTATGAAACCCTAATAGGCACGCCTGTTAGCCATATGCTCACCCATAGCGAATTTAACGAAGCGGCCTGCAGTCGGTTGGTCATGGGCGGCCCGATGATGGGGTTTAGTCTTACCAGCGCTGATGTACCCGTGGTTAAAACCACCAACTGTATACTGGCTCCCAGTTATTCAGAAATTCCCGATGACGAGCCAGCCCAGCCCTGTATACGCTGTGGCATGTGTGCCGAAGCTTGCCCGGCCTCATTGTTGCCGCAGCAGCTATTTTGGTATTCACAGGCAGAGGATCACGACCGTCTCGAAGCCCACAACCTGTTCGACTGCATCGAATGCGGTGCCTGCTCCTATGTTTGCCCAAGCAATATTCCGCTGGTGCAACATTACCGTCACAGCAAGGGCGAAATTTTAAAAGCGCGTGAAGAGAAGGTGAAGTCAGATCATGCTCGCGAGCGTTTTGAATTTCATCAGCAGCGTATGGAACAGGCCGAAAAAGACAAAGAAGCTAAACGTGCAGCGCGCCGCGAAGCCGCTGAAAAAGCCAAGGCAAGCACAGCTGCTGCGTCGGGAGCTGGTTCGGCTGCGGATATTATTGCCGCAGCCCAGGCACGTGCTGCCGCTAAAAAGGTCAGTCCTGAACAGCAACAGGCAAAGTTTGAGCGCTCTATCGCCGGTGCTGAAATGCGTGTACAAATGGCCACAGAAAAGCTGGCCGAAGCCGCTGCAGATCAAACCGACGAACAAAAGAATATTCTTACTGCGGCTCTCGACGGTGCCAAGCAAAAGCTGGAACAGGCACAGGCGCGTCTGGCCGACCATATAGAGCAACATAAAGAACTCGATAGCGAGCAGGTGAAGTAATGGCGTTCAAACAGATTACCTCACCCCATGCCCATGCCGCGCAAAACACCACTAAGGTTATGCAGCTGGTGCTCTGGGCCACAGTGCCTGGGTTGGCTGCACTGACCATTCAGTTTGGCTGGGGCAGCCTGATCAATGTTGTATTGGCCGTGGTTACTGCCGTAATCTGCGAAGCCGCGATTATTAAGCTGCGCAAACGGCCAGTGGCATTTTACCTGCGTGACTACAGCGCGGTGGTAACCGCCGTTTTATTGGCTCTGGCCCTACCTCCGCTGGCCCCCTGGTGGGTGGTGGTTGTCGGCAGCATGTTCTCCATTGTTATCGCCAAACAGATCTATGGTGGACTTGGTTACAACCCCTTTAACCCGGCCATGGTTGGCTATGTGGTCTTGCTGATTTCATTCCCCATTCAGATGACCACTTGGATCACCCCCCTGGCACTATTGCCCGAAGGTGTCAGCCATCCGGGCGTAGTCGAATCCTTAGGGATTGTGTTTGCTGGCTATAGTCCCGCGGACGGTGTTACCGGTGCCACACCGCTGGACAGTTTCAAGCACAGTAGTGGTTTAGTGGTCGATCAGATTTATCAGAACGATCCATTATTTAGTCAGGCCGCCTTTGCTGGCGTGGGCTGGGAATGGGTTAATCTTGGCTTCCTCGCAGGCGGTATTGTATTGCTGGCCACGCGCATCTTTACCTGGCACGGCCCAGTGGCCATGCTAGCAGCTATCGCACTGATGTCGGTTATCTTTTGGGATGGCGGCAGCTCTGAAAGCCCAGGATCACCGCTGATGCATCTGTTTAGCGGCGCCTCCATGATGGGTGCATTTTTTATTCTTACCGACCCGGTGTCATCTGCCGTCAGCAATCGAGGGCGACTGGTGTATGGCGCCTTAATTGGGGTGCTGGTCTATATCATTCGCGCCTGGGGCAACTATCCAGATGCCGTTGCCTTTGCCGTATTACTGGCGAATTTTGCCGCCCCCTTTATTGATAACTACACCTTACCGCGCACCTACGGCCACACCGATCGCCGCAGAGCCACTGAGAAAGAGGAAGACGCATGATTTTGCAGTCAATCCGCTTTAATGCCATTGTGCTCGCCATTTTCGCTCTGATTACCGCGATTATTCTGGCTTCCACAGACAGCCTAACTCGCGACAAAATTGCCGAATCTGAACGTAAGGCCGCCCAGCGTAAGCTGCTGGAAATTATCCCTATTGAACGCCATGACAATGATTTGCTAATGGATGTGCAGCCCATACCACAGCGCTTTTGGGCTCAACTAGGGCTCAAAAGTGGCGGTGATATCCATATAGCTCGCCGCGATGGCCTGCCCATAGCTGCGATTATTCCCGCCATAACGCCAGATGGTTACAGCGGTAATATCGTGATGATTGTAGGTATCAATTTTGATGGCACCATTGCCGGTGTGCGGGTTACTGAGCATCGCGAGACACCGGGCCTTGGCGACAAAGTCGATCTTAAAAAGAGTGACTGGATACTCGACTTCGATGGCAAGTCGCTGGTCAACCCTGAGCGAGATGGCTGGGACGTAAAAAAGAATGGCGGCACCTATGATCAGTTTACCGGTGCTACTATTACGCCAAGAGCAGTGATACATCAGATAGCTGAGACATTGGAATACTTTAGCCAAGACAGCGAACGACTATTGGCTCAGGCCGCAGAGAGTTTAGACAAGACCATAGAGAGCAGTGATGAGTGATATAACCGCATCAGAGGTAGTCAAAAACGGACTCTGGACCAACAACCCTGCGCTCGTGCAGCTTCTCGGCCTGTGCCCGCTGCTGGCCGTAACCGGCTCTGTGGTTAATGCTCTGGGTTTAGGTATAGCCACATTGGCAGTGCTGGTAGGCTCTAACACCATCGTTTCATTAATCCGCAACCATGTTAGCGATGCCGTGCGCCTGCCCGCCTTCGTTATTATTATCGCCGCCTTTGTCACCTGCGCCGAGCTGCTGATGAAAGCCTTTACCTATGATCTGTATCAGATACTGGGTATCTTTATTCCGCTGATCGTCACCAACTGTGCCATTCTGGGACGCGCCGAAGCCTTCGCCAGTAAAAACAAACTCGGTCTCGCCGCACTCGATGGCTTTATGATGGGTCTGGGCTTTTTAGCCGTGCTGGTCGCGTTGGGCGCCATTCGTGAGCTGCTGGGATCCGGAACATTATTTGCCGATATGCACCTGTTGTTTGGCGCCGCTGCATCCACTTGGGTGCTGCAACCCTTTGGCGAAAATTATAGTTTCCTAATTGCCGTGTTACCGCCAGGCGCATTTTTGGTCACCGGCTTTTTAATCGCCATTAAAAATGCAATCGATGCAGCCAATAAACGTCGCACCGATGCTCAGAAAGATGCGCCGGTTAAAGGGGCAAAACGGATTAGGACCACTGGGCATATATCCTAGATAGAACATTGCACAGTTTTCTGGCGATAGAAATGAAACTGCCATAGCAATGTCATAACTACAGCGAGCAACAGTACCAATGGATTGGACTACAGGATAGAGTGCAGTATGAGTGAAACCGGAGCCCAATTAGTGCGCTATGCACTGGAACAGCTCAAGATCAAACATATCTTCACTGTTCTCGGTAACCACAACCGAGAAATCTACGATGAGCTAAATCGCTCAACCAGTATTAACACCCATCTGCTCAATCAAGAAATCAGCGCTGTCTTTATGGCCGATGCCATAAGTCGCTCCGCCGCAGATATTGAAGTAGGCACAGTACTGATTGCCGCCGATGCCATTATTAGTCAGGGCATCGCCGACGCTTTTATTTCAGGTATTCCTCTGTTGGTTATTACCGGTGGTCCAGTTGCAAACGAATTAACCGTCGGCATAGACCCACTACAACTATTGCAGCCAGTGACCAAAGCCTGCTTTAAAGTCACAGAGTTCAATGAAATTGTTAGCAGCATCTTCGAAGCCCAACTCATGGCTATTAGCGACAAGCCAGGTCCCGTAGCTGTCCAGATACCGATAAATTTACAAGTCCATAAAGATGATTTAGAGGAGCCACTTCCTGTACATTTATCCGCAGCCAATCAGCCACAGGCAAACCAAGATCAGCTTGAGATCTGCGCACAGAAACTAATGGATGCAGAAAACCCCTGCCTATTTTTGGGATGGGGCGCCGCCCGTCATCAAAAACAGCTTGTCGCCACAGCCGATTTTCTAGCCGCGCCTGTGTGTACTTCGTTGCAGGGCAATAGTGCATTCCCCGCCGAGCACCCATTGCATGCAGGACTGATTACCAATCCAAGTGCAGGCCATGCCTTAAAAGATTGCGACGTCTTAATCAGCATAGGGGTCAACGACCATGATCTTAAATATGTCGAGTTGCCCAAACAGGTCATACCACTTGAACCGGAAGCAATTCCAGATCTGCTGCACAGACTGCAAGCCATTGGCAATACCGCGATAGATTCAAAAGTCGCGCCCAAGGCCAAAATAATTATCCAACAGATCTCGAAAGACAAGGCTGAGTTAAAAGAAGACTGGCTAGAGCACAACAGCAGAGGCCGAGTTAACCCAGCGGTGTTTTTTGCAGCGCTCTCTAAGGCACTCAATAACGATGCTATAGTAGTTACAGGCTATGGCAGCCATGGTGCTCTGGCTGCAGAGTTACTGCCCATCAAGACTGATCAAGGCTTTATCAGCCCCAGCAGTTTCAATGCCATGGGTTACTGCGTGCCCGCCGTAAATGCCATCAAACTCGCCAACCCAAAGAAACAGGTTGTCGGCATAGTGGGTGATGGCGCTATGATTATTAGCGGTATGGAAGTCATAACCGCTGTGCGAGAACAGCTCGGGACTGTTTACTGCCTATTTAATAACAACGAACGCACAGCGAATAAAAGTCTCGGCCATATAAACTGGGGCAGCTTTGCCGATGCACTCGAATGTGGTTATTTTCTCATCGCCAACAATCACGACATAGATATAATAATGCGGCGCGCACTCGAAACCGCGGCTCATGGCCAACCCGTTATTGTAGAGATCAGTATCGACTACAGCCGCAGAACGCATTACACCCAGCGCATCGAAAAAGCTCAGCAGGCTAGCCTGCCAAGTAGCGATAAATTAGGACGGGTTAAACGCGCGATCGTGCGTAAAATAATGGGCTCAAAATAACCCAAAGCATACCTGTTAGTCGCTTTCTAAATCCTTGGCAAACAGCATCTCTATATTGCGAAACGTCTTAAACTCTAGGTGATTATTACTTGGGTCTTTCACAAACAAAGTCGCCTGTTCACCCTGGCGCCCTTCAAAGCGCACATAGGGCTCAATCACAAACTCAATCCCATTGACCTTCATCATCTCGACTGCCCGCTCATACTGTGCCCATTCCATAATTACCCCAAAATGAGATGCTGGTACAGCGTGGCCATCCACCGCATTGGTTGCGGCAGATGGATGATCTTCGGGGGCAACTAAATGGGCCACCAACTGATGACCAAAGAAGTCAAAATCAATCCAGCGATCGGATTCACGGCCTGTGGGGCAGCCTAGAATACCGTTGTAAAAACTGCGTGCGGCTTCGAGGTCAGTAACAGGAAAGGCAAGATGGAAGCGCGGGTAGGCTGATTTAGTCATAGTAATTATTGCTTGGTAAAAGTTGCTCAGAGGATTTTAGCCTGTCTGTTTATCCAGAATTTCAATTCGCTACAAAAATAAATTGTTCACCAGGGCAATGCATCCAAATCCACATTGCCTCCACTCAAAATAATCGCTACTCGCTTACCCTGAAACTGCTCGGGTTGATCCATAATCGCAGCCAGTGGCACCGCACAGGAAGGCTCGACAATCACTTTGAGTCTGGTCCAAATTAGACGCATGGCTTCAACAATACGTTGTTCTGAACAGAGTAAAATATCATCCACGCTCTCGGTGATAGCGACGAAGTTACGTGCGCCAACAGTAGCACGCAATCCATCGGCAATAGTATTCGGGGTATATTCGGCAAGTCTTTCGCCACTGTTAAATCCCAACCATGCATCTTTGGCACCTTCGGGTTCTGCACCTATCACCTTGGCATCGCTCATGCCTTTAGCATAGATACCAGTACCACCTAAAAGACCCCCTCCACCCACTGGTGCCATAATAATATCCACAGGTTTATCAATCTGCTCTAATAGCTCTAAGGCGGCAGTGCCCTGGCCGGCAATAATCACATCTTCATCATAGGGGTGAACCAATGTGTAACCATGTTGTTCGATAAGTCTGGCCACTGTGCCTTCTCTTGCAGCCATATTGGGTTGGCAGAGTTCTATGTTCGCTCCATAGCCCTTAACAGCAGCTATTTTCACAGAGGGTGCATTCTCTGGCATCACTACTGTACAGGACACATTTCGCAGTGCGGCAGCCCAGGCCAATGCAGCGCCATGATTACCGGAAGAATGGGTGATCACCCCTTTTTGCAAGCTGGCTTCGTCCATGGAGAATACGGCATTGCATGCACCACGCGCTTTAAAGGCACCAATTTTTTGAAAATTTTCGGCTTTAAATAATAGCTCGCAGCCAATAATTTTATTGAGTGCGCGGCTCTCTAAAATTGGAGTGCGATGGATATATGGCGATATGCGCCCATGGGCCTGCTGGATATCTTTGACAGTTATTTTCATTGTCATAGTGTAGCCCAACTCTGGTGGATGGTGGACCAGACTTTTTTAAGTCATAAAAAAGGCCCCCTAATAATAGAGAGCCTTTTTTGAACTACGAGCTATAACACCTGGCTATTTACATATCGCGACCGCGATTAGCGGCAATGCGCAAACGCAACGCATTCAGCTTAATAAAGCCCTCTGCATCGGCCTGGTTATAGGCGCCACCATCATCATCAAAGGTAGCTATATTGGCATCAAACAAACTGTCACTTGCCGACTGACGGCCAACAACACTGACACTGCCTTTATAGAGTTTAATGCGCACTTCACCGTTAACTACGTCCTGAGTCTGGTCGATGGCGGCTTGCAACATTAAACGCTCGGGCGCCCACCAGTAGCCGTTATAAATCAGCTTAGCGTACTTCGGCATAAGCTCATCTTTCATATGCGCGACTTCGCGATCCAATGTTAATGACTCAATGGCACGGTGTGCTTTCATCATTACAGTTCCCGCTGGCGTTTCGTAACAGCCACGAGACTTCATACCCACATAGCGGTTTTCAACAATATCCAAACGCCCAACACCATTGGCGCCAGCTACTTTATTTAAGTATTCAATAACTGTAGCGGCTGACATGGCTTCGCCATCAATCGCCACAATATCGCCCTTCTCATAGCTGATGGTCATATAGGTAGGCTGGTCCGGTGCCTCTTCTGGTGAAACGGTCCAGCGCCACATATCATCTTCGGCTTCGGACCAGGGGTCTTCCAGATTGCCGCCTTCATAAGAAATATGCAGCAGATTAGCGTCCATAGAGAAAGGGGATTTTTTACCGCGTTTCATTTCTACAGGAATGCTGTGCTTTTCACAGTACTCCATTAACTTATCCCGCGAGTTAAGATCCCATTCGCGCCATGGTGCAATAACTTTAATGCCGGGCTTGAGGGCATAGGCACCTAACTCAAAACGCACCTGATCATTACCCTTGCCCGTGGCACCGTGAGAAATAGTATCGGCGCCAGTTTCATTGGCAATTTCAATCAGGCGCTTAGCAATCAGTGGACGAGCAATAGATGTACCCAGCAGGTACTCACCTTCGTAAATGGTATTGGCACGGAACATGGGGAATACAAAATCCCGCGCATACTCTTCACGCAGATCATCAATATAGATTTCTTTTACGCCCAGAGCTTCAGCTTTGGCGCGAGCGGGTTCAACTTCTTCACCCTGACCAATATCGGCCGTAAAAGTAACCACTTCGCAGTTATATTCTTCCTGCAACCATTTAACAATAACGGATGTATCTAGGCCGCCTGAATAGGCTAAAACTACTTTATTAACGTCTGACACGAAACAAGATCCTTTGCTGGAGAAAATTAGCTGGCGATTTTACCCTAACAGCGATGATTTTAGTATTGCTTGTGGTCAAACAGGCGATAACCCTGAGCGAAAAACATCTCCAGCTCGTTATCTAAAGGAAAGCTGTAATAGCCGGCTGGGCCCTGCTGCCGCTGTTTGGCGATAACCTGGCCCGATTGGATCTGGTCCACAGCTTGAAAAATCTGCGCACAGCCACCTGCATAGAGGCTGAGCATATTGGCCAAATAAGATTTATCGACATCTACTGGGATCTGCGAGATAGAAATAATATCGCCAGTATCGACCCCCGCATCCTGTATATAATGCAATGTCGAACCGATCTCTGGCTCATTATTGAGCATAGCTCTAAAGGTCGCCATAACCCCGCGGTAGCTGGGCAGCACACCAGAATGCAGATTGATCACGCCATACTGAGGAATGGCAATAACCGCATCGTGGATAATCAAGCCAAAGCGCACCGAGATAATAAGCTCTGGTGCACTGGCGCGAATACGTGCAAGCCCCTCTGGCCCATTCACTCTGTTATCGATATCAGCAAAGCCTTGTAGCTCGCAACCTGCCAATCGGGCGAGATCATCAAAACTCATTTCAGCAGCGGCGATTTGCCGTTTCTCAAAGGCAGCCAAATCCATCAATGGTTGCGGTAGCCGATGGTCAGCACCCACTTTTTCTGACATAAAAATGTTTAGTTGATGGTCACTGAGGCCTTGTACCAATCGAGTCAGAGCGATATGGCTGGCAAGGTCTCTGTTGGTAAGGATTGTTATCTTCATACAAGACTCTTTTTTAAGCCTTACTTTTCCACAAATACTCGTATGAAGCTACTGTTTCCGGTAGCATTGAGGCTCTAACTAAGGACTCTTTTCAATGGATCAACTCAGTATTATCCAACCCGATGATTGGCACCTGCACCTACGTGATCATCAAGCCCTAGAAACCACAGTCCCAGCGGCAGCCCGATGCTTTGGCCGCGGTATCATTATGCCCAATCTGACACCTCCAGCGACCACAGTTGCGGAGGCCAGTGCCTACCGCGATCGAATTTTGGCTCAGCGCCCAAAGGGATCAAATTGGCAGCCGCTGATGGTTCTCTATCTAACCGACAATACCTCACCAGACGAAATTCGCGCCGCCAAAGAATGTGGGTTTATTCACGGCTGTAAGTATTATCCCGCCGGTGCTACCACCAACTCTGATTCTGGGGTGACCAACTTAAATAATATTCATCAGGTTTTGGAGACTATGCAGGAAGTTGGCATGGTGCTGCAATTGCACGGTGAAGTAACCTCTATCGACACCGATATTTTTGATCGCGAAGCGATATTTATTGAGCGCCACCTGCGCGGTTTAGTGCAGCATTACCCCAACCTCAAAATTGTTCTGGAACATATCACCACCTTAGAAGCTGCTGAGTTCGTAGCTCAGGCTGGCGATAATGTCGCTGCCACTATTACGCCGCAGCACCTGCTGTATAACCGCAATCATATGTTGGCTGGCGGTATTCGTCCGCATCTTTTTTGCCTGCCGATTCTAAAGCGAGATACTCATCAACAGGCACTGATCGCGGCAGCCACCAGCGGCAATAAAAAATTCTTTTTGGGCACAGATTCTGCACCTCATTTACAGGGTAGGAAAGAGAGCTCCTGTGGCTGTGCCGGCTGTTTTAGTCACCATGCGGCGATTGAACTCTACGCCGAGGTATTTGAACAGGCTGATGCACTGGATAAGCTAGAAGCCTTTGCCAGCAAATATGGCGCAGATTTTTACAGCCTACCCTACAACTGCGAAACCATTTTATTAAAGCGCGATCCTTGGGAGCTGCCAGCAATAATTCCCTATGATGGCTCGCAGTTAGTCCCGCTTGGTGCTAGCACTACTCTAAACTGGAAATTGAGCCTCTAATGGAAATGCCTGAAGAACTTCTAGCTCCATCAAAAATGGCACAGCGTTTTCGCGGGTTTCTGCCCGTGGTGGTCGATGTTGAAACGGGCGGCTTTGATTCACGCAAAGATGCACTGCTGGAAATTGCCGCCGTTATTTTGGAAATGGACTTTCAGGGTAACCTGCAGATCAAAGAGAGCTACAGTAAAAATATTGAACCCTTTCCCGGTGCCAATATTGATGATGCGGCACTAGAGTTTACTGGCATTGATCTCTACGACCCTGAGCGCATGATGGAAGATGAAGGTGAAGCACTGCGTGAAATATTTCAGCCAATCCGTCGTGAGATCTCTGACTCTGGCTGCACCCGTGCGGTGATGGTGGCACATAATGCCCATTTTGATCTTGGCTTTGTGAATGCAGCCATAAAGCGCAATCAAATTAAGCGCAGCCCTTTTCACCCCTTTTCCTGTTTTGATACCTCGAGTCTGGCAGGGCTAGCCTATGGGCAGACAGTATTGGCCAAGGCCTGTCAGGCCGCGAAAATTGAGTTTAATAATCGCGATGCCCACAGTGCTCTCTATGACACGGTTAAAACCGCAGAGCTCTATTGCAAAATTGTCAATCGATGGAAGGAGCTGGGGGGCTGGCCGCTACCTCCCGATGGCAGCCCGTCTTAATTTAGACCGTTACTTTGCAATCCAGAAATCGGCATTTTCGATACCAGCTTTCTCAGGATTAAATACTGGGTCAATGCCCTGCCCTAGTTGCGTTTCATAATCTTTAAGCGCCACCAATGCGGGCTTTTGCAGAATTAATATAGCCACAATATTTAACCAGGCCATAACACCAACACCAACATCACCCAACGCCCAGGCAACGGCAGCGGTTTTTAGCCCACCATACATAACAGACACCAGCACCAATGCTTTGAGCGCAAAGACTAGCCAGGCGCGATGCACCTTGCGGTTGATATACATCACATTGGTTTCAGCAATATAGTAATAAGCAACAATGGTAGTAAAGGCAAAGAACAGCAATGACAGCGCTAAAAGACCACTGCCAAAACCAGGCAGGATAGTATCAAAGGAAGCCTGAACATAGCCTGGACCAGCAGCAACCCCAGCTAATCCCTCATAGAGCATGCCACCATCGGCGCCCTGCACATTGTAAAGTCCGGTCAGCAAAATCATAAATGCGGTAGCAGTGCAGATTAGCAATGTGTCGATATAAACAGAGAATGCCTGAACCAATCCCTGCTTAACGGGGTGGGAGACTTCCGCTGCTGCTGCAGCATGAGGTGAACTACCCTGCCCAGCCTCATTAGAATAAATACCGCGCTTTACACCCCACTGCACGGCCATTCCGATAATGGCTCCGTAACCGGCTTCCATACCAAAGGCGCTATTGAAAATAAGTTTCACCATGGCAGGTACGGCGTCTATGTTGGCGCCAATCACGATCAGTGCAATCAGAATATAACCTGCTGCCATAGCAGGTACGGCAATCTGCGCAAAATGGGCAATGCGCTTTACACCGCCAAAAACAATTAATGCTAGGCTTAAGCAGAGAAATGCGACGGTAGCGATCGGCGGTATGCTCCAGGCATTATCCATCGCCATCACTATGCTATTGGCCTGAATCCCCGGCAGGCAGAAACCCATGGCGATAATGGTAGATGCGGCAAATAACCAGGCGTACCAATTTTGCCCCATGGCTTTTTCAATATAGTAAGCCGGACCACCACGGTACATACCCTTATCATCTTTCTCTTTATAGATCTGCGCTAATGTGGCTTCAACATAGGCAGTTGATGCGCCGAGAAAGGCAACCATCCACATCCAGAACACCGCACCTGGCCCACCCATAGCAATCGCTGTGGCAACACCAGCAATATTACCTGTGCCCACTCGCCCGGACAGGGACATAGCCAACGCTTGAAAGGAGGACACACCAGAGTCAGAACTGCGACCATCGAAAATCAATTTAGCCATATGACGAAAATGACGCACCTGTAAAAATCGAGTGCGCACAGAGAAATACAGGCCTGAACCCAGACATAGATAAACTAGCGCTGAGCTCCAAACGATACCGTTAAGATCATTGATAAATTGTTCCAAAATTTTTCCTCTAAGGTGCAAATTATTATTATTTTTCCAAAGCTGCTCTATCTGCTTGCTGAAATAAAGGGTCTATATCAGCTAGAAATTCTTCACTGGTCTGACCCTTAACCGCAAGTAAAGCTGGGGGTTCGAGTGTACTAGAATATTGCGGGAATGGGGAAAATTCACCCCAGCTCTTCATCTGTCCAGCCGAACCTATAATCATAACGACACCAACAAATACCGCACTGCTACTCCAGCGTGCTCGCGTGGAAAGATTGGTTGCCAATGCCAAGTTAGCGCTCAGCAGTAATAGCAGAATACCCATGGATGCCAACTGCTGCACCATGTCGCCGAATAGTGCCGAGCTGAAGTTGTAACTCAGGGTAGATAACAGCCAACTGCAACCAATAAATAATAACGAGGCCAGCAGAATAAGACTGTACTGCCCCAGAAAATGTGCCTCATGCCTAATCAGGCGGCCCAGCTGCGACCAAAATATTGCCCCGACAAAAATGGCTAACTGCGCACTGATAATCACTGGTATAGCATTTTTCCATTCCCACTCTGCCAGAGTGCTGGCATAGACAGACATTAACTGGGTGGTAAAAACCACAACCATCAATGGAAGCCAGACCGAGAGTCGATTGAGCTTGCTGGTATCGCGTTCAAGCTGATGTAACATCTTGGTATCTTCAAGGGGATAACCCTCAGCCACCAGTCGTAATTTAGTGCGCCCCAGTTTAATTTCTGCACCAGAGGTAAAAATACTCTCGTCAGTACTTGGGTTTTTTATTACCTGCAGGCCATTGAGACTATCTAGGTCAGTAATCGCCCAGCCATCGCCACAGGCATTTAGACGCAGATGATTGGCTGAAATATGGGGGTCAGATAGCACAATATCATTATCGTACCCACGCCCAATACTGACTTGATCGGCATCGACCTTAAAGTATTGGCGCCGCTTACCGCCCCAGCCCAGCACCTCAACAATTACTGCCACTGCGACACCTCCATAAACTTGCGTGTGAAGGCCAGTCCATTTTCTTTGCTAACGCCTGCAAGGGTAAAATGACTAATAAGCGCACTCTCCTTATCGTCAACCGAACCCTGTAAAAATAGTATGTCGTAGAGCTTGGGGTAATCCTTGTAAGCGCGCAGACAAAAAACATTTTTACTCTGCCGTCCACTAGCCCCCTGAGTAAACCCATGGTCACATTGAAAGCCGGTAACATCTTCTTCGTCGGCACGATTGCCCGGCACAAAATCACCAAATAATCTTTCGTAATAGTTATAAAACTGCCAACTATTTAATTTATCCGCCTCGAGCCAGATAAACTGGTATTCCAAAATCCCTGTCGCAAAAGTTGAGGTCATATAGATATTGTCTTCGCTGCGACAGGAGCGATCGGCACTTAGAAACTGGGCCTTATCATCGGAACTATTGGAACCACCCCAGCATTTAACAAAAGGGGCCAACTCATCTAAAACCTGTGCCTCACCCAGGCTGATGGCCTGCCAGTTGCGTGCAAATAGACTACTAAATTTTTCTCGCTGATCGGCCATCAGTTGCTCGCCGATACGCAACTGCATATTGTCTATCGCCGCTCCCCGAGTACGATAATCGCTGACCAATACCTGTAACCGACTCACTGGAACCAAAAAGCTCACTTGATTGCCGGCGGTGGCTACATTGATGCCCACAACCTGCCCCTGTCTATCCATTGTCGGGCCACCACTCATACCCGGATTTAAGGAACCGGTGAAATGCACACGCGGGTGATAGCTGGCTCGATAAATCCCGTTGTAGGTGCCGGGCACCACTGTCAGCCCCAAGTCTAGAGGATTACCCAGCGCATAAACTGGCATGCCGATTTCTGGTTCTTGAGTTGCCAACTGCATAAACTGACCCTCAAAATCCACCGCTTCTACCAGCGCCAGATCATTGATCACATCGACATCAACAAGTTCGAGTTTACCGATTTTATTGGTCTCGGTCAGATATTCAATACGGTACTGCTTTGGCTCACTCGCGGCCAGCTGAATAACATGATAATTAGTGGCTATTAGTCCTGATTCATTGACCGGGAAGCCTGAGCCTATAGCGCTTTTACTACCAGAGGTAAGATCGATAATACGAATTTGTAAAACTGCAGATTTGTAATCCGCAAAAAGGTCGCGAGCGATATCATTCTGCGCACAGATAGAACTACTCCATGCCAATATAAAAATAAAAGCCATCCTGACCATTGCACTTGCTTCCCTATTTTTTATCACTGTATTACTCCATGGTGGCACTAAGATTTGGGTATTTATATTTATTTTTTGTATAGACATTATCGCAGGCATAACCGCTGTTCACATAGCTATTTATCGAGCTCAGGGTTAGACTCGTCCCCAATAATAACTCCCCGTTTCAAACAGGAATAGATAACGATGACTGACTCGTTTAAAGAGAGCGCTCTTAAGTATCATACGCACCCGCTTCCCGGAAAGCTGGAAATCAGGCCGACGAAGCCACTGGCCAATAAAAGAGACCTTTCTTTAGCCTATTCACCCGGCGTGGCACACGCCTGTGAGCTTATCGTAGATAATCCTACCGACGTCGCTTCGGTGACAGCACGAGGCAATCTAGTTGCGGTAATTACCAATGGTACTGCGGTACTGGGACTCGGAAATATCGGCCCACTGGCATCGAAACCGGTCATGGAAGGCAAAGCGGTTCTATTTAAAAAGTTTGCCAATATTGATGTGTTTGATATTGAGGTCGACGAGACCGACGTGGATAAGCTGGTGGATATTATTGCCAGCCTTGAACCCACCTTTGGCGGTGTAAACCTTGAAGATATCAAGGCGCCAGAGTGCTTTATGGTCGAAAACAAACTCCGCGAACGCATGAAAATTCCGGTTTTTCACGATGATCAGCACGGTACAGCCATTGTTGCCGCAGCAGCTATCTATAACGGCCTGCGTATCGTCGAGAAAAATTTTGAAGATGTAAAACTGGTGGTCTCTGGTGCCGGTGCTGCCAGTATCGCCTGTGTTGATCTGCTGGTAAGCATGGGCCTGCAAAAGAAAAATGTACGCATGATTGACCGCACTGGCGTTATCTATGCTGGCCGTAAAGAAGGCATGAATCCATGGAAAGAAGGCTATGCTGTTGAGACTAGCGATCGCACCATTGAAGATGCAATCGAGGGTGCAGACCTGTTTATGGGTCTTTCAGGTCCAGGTGTATTAAATGGTGAGCTGCTGCAAAAAATGGGTGAGAAGCCCATTATTCTGGCCATGTCGAATCCAATCCCGGAAATTATGCCCGAGGATGCTATGGCTGCTCGTCCGGATGCCATTTTAGCTACGGGTCGCTCCGACTACCCCAATCAGGTCAATAATGTTCTGTGCTTCCCATTTATTTTTCGCGGTGCACTAGACTGCGGTGCCTCGACGATTAACGAAGAAATGAAAATGGCGGCCGTAAAAGCAATTGCTGATCTGGCCACTAAAGAGACCTCTGATGTGGTGGCCGCGGCCTATGCCGATGAACAGCTTAGGTTTGGTCCCGATTACCTAATCCCTAAAGCTTTCGATCCACGTCTAATTGAAGATGTGCCTATGGCTGTAGTTAAAGCAGCTATGGCAAGCGGCGTGGCTACTCGCCCCATTGAAGACCTTGAAGCCTATCGCCAGACCCTGCATGAGTTTGTAAACCAAGCCGGTCTGTTTATGCAGCCGATTATTGAGGTGGCCAAAAAATCGCCGGCGCGAATCGTCTATGCCGAAGGTGAAAATGATGATGTATTGATGGCAGTACAGGCAGTGATTGATGAAGATATTGCCAAGCCTATTTTAATTGGTCGTCGCACCGGCATGGAAGTAAAAATTGACCGTCTGGGACTGCGTATTGATCTGGATAATGAGGTCGAAATATTTGACCCCAGCAACAATGATAAACATGACATCTACGCTGCCTACTATCACAAAATGGTCGGGCGCAATGGCGTCTCTGTGGATGCTGCACGCAAGATTATGCGTGATGACAACACCGCTATTGCCGCTGTGATGGTGGCCCGAGATGAGGCCGATGGCCTTATTTGCGGCAAGGTCGGTCGTTTTGATTTCCACCTGCGCGAAATTATGCATCTGCTTGGGCCAGAAAATAAAGATCAGCTAGTCTCTTCTGCGGCGGTATTACTGATGCCTGATGGCCCGCTATTTCTAGCCGATACTGCGATGAACGTGGACCCCAGCACTGAAGAGCTGGTAAAAATTACTGAGGCCAGCATTGATCTGGTCAAGCGCTTTGGCATTGAACCCAAGGTGGCACTGCTCTCGCACTCCAACTTTGGTACATCGAATAACCCATCGGCGAAAAAGGTACGCCAAGCCGGTGAAGTTCTGCGCGCAACCTATCCCAATTTGCAAGTCGATGGTGAAATGCATGTACTCAGCGCTCTGAATCCAAAACTGCGCGACACAGTTTACTCTCAAGCCAATATTAATGGCCGCGCCAATGTCTTGGTAATGCCTAACTTGGATGCCGCGAATATTGCCATGGGACTGATTCGCTCACTGACCGATGCGCTGCTGATCGGGCCATTTATCAATGGTTTCCGCAAGCCAGCCCATATCGTGATTCCATCGGTTTCATCACGCGGAATCTTTAATATGACGGCGCTGACGGTTGCCGATATTCAGGCCATGAAATAAAGGACTACTTGTTTTGTAGTGACAGCGCCAAGTTATACAGCTGCTTTTTATCACCGCCAGTAATTTTGGCGGCGATGGAAGCGGCTTTGGTCAAAGGTAGTTCTTTCATCAGCAGAGCGATAATTTTTTCTGCATCAACTGTTATCACATCGCTGGTGCCCACCTCTCCGCCAACCACTAAGACTATCTCGCCGCGCTGTTGGTTGCTGTCTGCCGATACCTGCTGTAATAACTTATCTAGGGTGCCATGTAGATAGGTTTCAAATTTCTTGGTCATCTCACGGGCCACAAAGCCGGGCCTGTCACCACCAAATACATCCACCATGTCGCTGATCGTATCGACGATACGATGAGGCGCCTCATAGCAGACCATGGTTTCCGCACCCACTTTAAATTGACCCAAGGCTGTTTTGCGCTGACTGCTTTTGGCCGGTAAAAAACCGATAAAACGAAAGCTGTCGGTAGGCAAACCAGAGACACTGAGTGCGGAAATAGCGGCACAGGCGCCGGGGATAGGTACTACGCTGTAACCTTGCTGCCGAGCCTCTGAGACCAGTCTGTAACCTGGATCTGAAATAAGCGGTGTACCGGCATCAGATATTAATGCAATATCATCTCCCTCGCCCAGACGCTTAAGGATTTTGTAACTGCTCTTTTTTTCGGCATGGTCGTGGTAGGCCACACAGGGCTTATCTATACTGAAATGGTCGAGCAGTTTTTTACTATGTCGAGTATCTTCACAGGCAATTACACTGACAGACTGGAGAGTCTCCACTGCGCGGGGTACCATATCACCCAGATTGCCTATGGGTGTGGCGACGATATACAACGTACCGGACTGATTTGATTTCATGACTATAAAAGCTCTACGTTTGATTGCCTTTGCGGGGTGCATCTTAGCCTTTATTGGGGGCTGTGCGCCAACCACAGATACAGTGAGAGCCCCGGCTATTACCATCATCGATGCGCCCGACATTTCCGTGCTGGGAAAGGCTGCTGAAATGCTGGTGGAGGCGGAGTTATCTGAGCAACCCGATAGTCTGATTCTCAGCGCGGCTGGCTTGATTGCCAATGCTGGTGATATAGCTCAGAGCGCCAATGTGTTAACGCGTATTAATCCGGACAATCTGCGTGACCCACAATTTATTGAATATAGCTTGCTCGGCATTGAGCTCGATTTAATTCTCGCCAACTGGGCTCAGGCCGCCGCTTGGTTTGAAACCGACCGGTTTATATTTCTCAGTGCAACATTTGATCGCATGCTGCGGCTGCGCACTCTGAGCCTGCAGTCAGATGCCAACTTTGCGCTGGGCAATTTTGAACAGAGCTTACTCGCCTCTATTCAGCTGGCTCAGACGCTGACCAAGAAATCCAAAGTGCGCGATATTCACAATAAAATCTGGCGCCAGCTCAATGAACTTTCCTATGCTTTCTTACAGCAGGGCCAGGACCATCAGAATGAGCAGGGCCAGGACCATCAGAATGAAAGGCTCGCAGGCTGGTTACAGCTGGCTGAATTGTGTCGCAAGTATCAAAGCAACCAGCAGGCTCAGATCCAGCAATACAATAATTGGCAGGTGCGCTGGAAAACCCATCCCGCCGCGCTTATACCGCCAACATCCTTCAGCGAAGCGTTTAAATACTCGGCACCTCCAGCTCAGGTGGCCTTGCTGCTGCCGCTGCAAGAACAATATGAAGTGCCCAGTTATACGCTGCTAGACGGTTTTATGAATGCTTACTATGAGCTATTGGCGCAGAGCGAAGGTAGTGATGCCCCCAAGGTGCGTATCTATGATACTTCTGTGCTGTCGGTACAAAAGGCCTATAACAATGCAGTGGATGACGGTGCTGCGGCGATTGTTGGGCCTATGCGTCAATCCGAAGTTGCAGCACTTCTGACTGTACCTGAACTACCGGTGCCAACTATCAGCCTCAACCGCACCGACGATAGCACTGGCTTACAGGTAAGAAATTTATTTCAATTTGGTCTCTCACCTCTGGATGAGATGACTCAAATCGCCGATCGCGCCTGGCAGAGTGGTCAGCGCAATGTCGTACTTATAACGCCGGACAATAACTGGGGAAATCGCTCGAGTGATTTTTTTAATCAATATTGGGCAAACATGGGAGGCACTGTTTTAGCGACTGTACCCTATCCCTCTTCGATCAATGATTTTACTCCGCTATTAAAAGCACCTCTGCAAATTGATCTCAGTGAAGAGCGCGGCCTGCAACTCAAGCGCTTTATTAATAGTCGAGTACAGTTTACCGCGCGCCGACGTCAGGATATCGATCTGGTGGTGGTACTGGGGTATCCACTGAGAGCGCGCCAGATTAAACCGGCACTCGATTTCCTCTACGCCTCCGATATCCCGGTCGTTGCCACATCGCATATTTATAATGGCACTGAGCAGGTGGGCTTAGATAGAGACTTGTCTGGCGTCGAGTTTATCGCGATGCCATGGACATTGCCCGGACAGATGCCCAGACAGCTGCAACCAGATCAACGCCTGCACATCGCTTATCGTCATCTCTACGCCATGGGTTACGATGCTTTTTTACTGCATAGAAACCTGCCAAATTTAACCTCTGAGCAGGCGACACCTATTTTTGGCTCAACCGGCTTACTGTCACTTTCTGATGGTATTATCAAACGACAGGCTAAATGGGCGAAATTCCAACGCGGAAAAGTCAGGGAGATTCAGCCTTAATATAGGTGCCACCGCGTGGCATGGTAAGAGAATAGACCAACAGTAAAGAACGCTGCTTAGCGCTCTGTAAAAAATGCTAAACCGCACTATGGACAGTGAGGAAAACTCGATGGATTGTAAAAGTAAGGCGCTGCTATCTGGTGCCGCGGCTGAACAGCTAGCCTGCGAGTACCTGTTAGATCAGGGATTAACGCTGGTGGGACGAAACTTTCGTACTCGCAGAGGCGAAATTGATCTGATAATGCAGGATAATAAAGTCTTGGTATTTATCGAGGTCAGATTTCGTAAGTCCATAAGATTTGGCAGCGCGGAAGAGTCGATTACCCGCCAGAAATGCGCGCGGCTAACCGCAGCAGCACTGGCTTATATGCAGTACCAGCACGTTGGTGAAAATACAGTAGTGCGGTTTGATGCAGTGGCTATTAGCCCTGAGTCGAACAACCAATCCGACTTTAAACTTAACTGGATTAAAAATATCTTAGCTTGAATTGGACGATTATGGATCAGCAGATTTTTAAACATTTTCAAAGCCAGATCGAAACCACCATGGTGGTTGGCGATGCGTTTGCTAAACCCATTGCCAATGCCGCCGAGAAAGTAACGGCGGCCCTGCTAGCCGGTAATAGTATCTTCAGCTGCGGAGAGCAGTCGGCGGTTTTGCTGGCACAACTATTTTCAGATTATTTGGCACTGGGCTTTGAAATTGAGCGACCAGGATTTCCCGCCCTAAATATCAATAAAATAGTTGAGAATACCTCGGGCGCTCAGCGCTTCTCACAGGCCTTAAATACCTATGCGCGCAGCGCCGATGTACTATTGGTCGCCAGTGCCGGTGAAAATAGTCCATCACTGATTAGTCTTATTGAAACAGCAATCGAAAAAGATATGTCTGTTGTGCTACTTTCTGCTGCAAATGACGATTTATTAGCCGCCAATCTCGGCTACAATGATGTCCTTATCAGTGCCGCTGAATTTTCTGGTCAGCTGGCGAATGCAGCACAGTTTCAAATAATCCAGTGCATCTGTGCACTGGTTGATCAGCAGATTTTTGGAGGAGAGTAAATGCGACAGTTAACCCCAATTTTAGCACTACTATTTATACTGACTGGTTGTACCACTGTGGTCAGTTCAGTTACCGAGGGTCCGATTGAGACAGACCCCACTGATACCAATGTCGGTACCAATATTAATGATCTAAAAATGGATACCTATATCGGCGTTAATATTAAAAAGGCCGACGAGGCGCTGGATAAATCCCATATCAATGTCAATGTCTTCAACGCGGTCGTACTATTAACCGGCGAGGTGCCCAACCCTGAGATGAAGGTTCTGGCAGGTGATGTGGCCCGAGACTTTAACGGAGTGCGTCAGGTCCATAATGAATTACAGGTTCGTGGTAAAAGCTCCATAGTATCGCGCACTAATGACTCGCTGCTAACCGCCAAAATCAAAACCAAACTGGCCTTTGATAAACAGGTTAAAGCTTCAGATCTGCAGGTAGTTACCGAAGATAGCGTGATTTACTTGATGGGTAAAGTACGACAGATAGATGGTGAAGCAGCGGCTAATATTGCTCGCTCAAGTAATGGCGTCAGGAAGGTCGTTAAGGTATTCGAATACGTCGACTAGAGACTCAAACAACAAACCTCTGAATAACACTTATCAGAGGTTTGTTGGCAAGAGAGTCTAAACCAGTTCAATCGCCATCGCGGTGGCTTCGCCGCCGCCAATACACAGGCTGGCAATACCCTTTTTACCGCCTCGCTGTTGCAATGCATGAATCAGCGTCACAATAATTCTTGAACCGCTGGCACCAATTGGGTGACCCAGTGCACAGGCGCCGCCGTTAACATTTAACTTATCGTGATCAATGCCTAGTTCTTTCATGGCAGCCATAGCCACGACTGCAAATGCTTCGTTTACTTCCCAAACATCAACATCAGCCACCGACCAACCAACCCGTGTCAGAGTTTTATTGATAGCGCTGACAGGTGCTGTTGTAAACCATTCTGGCTCCTGAGATGACTGGTCGTAACCATGAATCAAGGCAATAGGTTTTAGGCCCTGTGCCTTGGCTTCATCGGCCATCATCAAGGTCAATGCAGCTGCGCCGTCTGATATTGAACTAGCATTGGCGGCGGTGACGGTGCCATCCTTTTGGAAGGCGGGACGCAACTGTGGAATTTTGTCAGGGCGGGCATTGCCCGGTTGCTCATCAGTATCTACAACCGTTTCGCCTCTGCGACTGGTTATAGTAACTGGAGCAATTTCGGCGCTAAAGAGATCCTCTTCAATCGCGGCATTGGCACGGCGCAGCGATTCAATGGCATAGTCATCTTGAAGCTCGCGACTAAAGGCATATTTATTGGCGCAGCTCTCAGCGAAATTACCCATGGGAACACCCTGATAGGCGTCCTGTAAGCCATCGTACTGCATGTGATCCAACATCTCGGCACTGCCGAAACGATAACCCTGACGACCCTGAGGGATCAAATATGGCGCCCTACTCATGCTCTCCATGCCGCCGGCAACAATCACCTTTGACTGACCAGCGCGCAGTGCGTTGCCCGCCATCATCACTGACATCATGGCCGAACCGCAGACCTTATTGACCGTGCTGCAAGCAGTAGCCTGACTAACACCGGCGGCTAAAGCCGCCTGCCGTGCTGGCGCCTGTCCAAGGCCTGCACCGAGCACACAACCCATAATCACTTCATCGAGTTGATCAGTATTTAAACCTGCTCGTTCTATCGCTGCGCGAATTGCAACGGCACCGAGTTCAGGGGCAGGTACAGCCGATAAACTGCCCATCATGCCGCCCATGGGTGTGCGTGCTGCAGATAAAATAGCTATAGCTTGAGACATTGAGAACTCCGTTCTAAATTTAAAGAAAAAAGGACTTACTTAACGACGCGCAACGAGGGTTTTGACTTTCCTGCACCTATGTCGGTGACAGGATTCGCCGCGGGGTTATCAGATTTAGTTTTGACCGCTTTGGGGCCCTTGGGAGGTGCAGGAGGAGGCGTGTCGTCATCGGTCTCTGGTTCAAACACCATGCCCTGCCCATTTTCCTGGGTATAGATACCCATCACCGCACCGACGGGTAAATAGATATCAATAGGCATACCACTGAATCGAGTGGAGAGCTGCACAAACTCATGGTTCATGTCGAAATTGGTGACTGCGCGAGGTGCAATATTGAGTACTATCTGGCCATCGGTGACAAAATCCTGGGGGACTTCTACACCAGGATAATGTGCATTGACAACAATGTAAGGCGTGCAATCGTTATCCACTATCCAGTCAAAGAAAGCTCTTAACAGGTAGGATCGATTCGACCGCATCTTCATATTAGCCGCGAATCTCGCGTTCGAGATCCGTCAGACTCTCTTCAAATGATGGTCGCGCAAATAAGCGATCCATATAATCGAGTAGAGGCTTGACCTGACGATTGCTAGGCAAGTCGATACCCAGCTGAGGCAGACGCCAGAGCATGGGGCCCAAGCAACAGTCAACCAGCGTGAACTCTTCGTTCATAAAGAAATCCATATCAGCAAAAATACTGGCTACACTGATTAATGACTCACGGAATTCTTTGCGTGCTGCCTCAGCTTTTTTGCTATCTGGGCTAGCCACAATTTGATCGATCAAGGTACACCAGTCACGCTCAATGCGGTGAATCCACAGGCGACTCTGCGCTCGGGCTACCGGGTAAACAGGCAGCAGTGGTGGATGCGGAAAACGCTCATCCAGATACTCCATAACCACTTTAGATTCATACAGCGCTAGATCACGGTCGACCAGAGTCGGCAGTGTTCCATAGGGGTTAGCCTCAAGGATTTCTTCAGTAACGCCGTTGGCTTCGATATCTTCAATATCAACAGTAACGCCTTTTTCCGCGAGTACGATACGTACTCTGTGGCTATACTGGCAAGTGGGATCAGAAAACAATGTCATCGATGATCTTCGCACAACAACCTCACATTATTAAGAGTAAATAAAAGGGCAGAATTACTCTACCCATAGCCGATAACCCGAAGGGTACCATTTGCCACACCAGACTTAATTAGCCTGAGTGGACTAGAAAGCTTAGTGAATGCCTTTCCAGTACTCACGGTTCAGTAACACCGTTGGTACTAGTAATATTAGCAAAAACAATAAAACCATTTTGCCGATATGCTTGCGTTGCTCAGCCATTGGCTCAGAGATATAAGTCAAAAAGTTAACCAGATCATAAACGGCGACTTCATATTCCTCCGCAGACATACTACCGACTTGATTGATTTCAAAACGACCGCAGGGATCATCAAGAATATCGGCACCAGTCATCAGATCACGCTTAATACCGCCATTGGCTGCCAGTACCGGGCCTGGCGCGCATTCAGGTAAACCCTGCAAATCTAACAGCGCATGGGGCATACCCACATCTTTAAAGACCCTGTTGTTCACACCTAAGGGACGCGATGGATCCGCATAGAAGTTTTTTAGGTAGGTGTACACCCATTCTGGTGAACGCGCTCTAGCCACCAAGGTTAAATCTGGAGGTGTGGCACCAAACCAATCTTTAGCTCCATCGGCAGGCATAGCGATATTCATCAACTGACCGATCTTCTGGCCAGTAAATATCATATTGTCCATCATCATCTGGTTGGGAATACCAATATCGTTGGCAACTCGCTCCCAGCGCGAATACTTAAACGAGTGACAGCCCATGCAAAAGTTAACGGCTAACTTAGCGCCATTTTGCAACGACGCATCATTAGATAACTGTGCTTCAAAAGGGTCACAGTCGATGCTGCCACAGGATTTGCTGCTTTCGGCACCCACGGCTTTAAGCGGCAGAACAACCAGTATAGCAACGACAAATACCGCACCTATTGTTCTCCAGAACCCTATACCACCGTCCATAGTGATGCGATCAGGCTCCGGCTTGGTGGTTTCCATTCTGGTCCAGAAGTAGATACCGATAAAGTAGCCAAAGTACAGAACAGTACAAATCTGGGCTAGCAGAGTACGCTCTGGCGTCGGCGCCTTAACACCCAGATAACCCAGGATAATAAACACAGCGGGCAATACTAGGATCGCGATGCGACTGACGATGCCTTTGTAGCGTATCGAACGCACTGGGCTTCTATCCAACCAGGGCAGGACAAACAGAATGGCGATAGCAGCTGCCATAATAATAAAGCCACCAAGCTTATCTGGAACTGCTCTCAGCATTGAGTAGTAAGGAGTGAAGTACCATACCGGGGCAATGTGCTCAGGGGTCTTCAGGGAATTAGCTATCTCAAAGTTAGCGTGCTCTAGGAAGTAACCACCCATCTCAGGCATAAAGAACAGAATCGCACAGAAAACGAACAGGAACACCACAATGGGCACCAAATCATGGATAACAAAGTAGGGGAAGAACGGAATGCCATCAATCGGATTGCCGTCTTTGTCTTTGTGATTCTTGATGCTAACACCATCTGGATTATTTGAACCCACGTCGTGCAAGGCAATAATATGCATAACCACCAGTGCAATCAAAATGATTGGCAGTGCCACAACATGGAGAGACATAAAGCGATTTAGCGTAATACCTGAGATCAGGTAATCACCACGAATCCACTGCACTATATCTTCACCCACCACTGGAATTGCGCCAAACAGGCTGATAATCACCTGGGCACCCCAGTAGGACATCTGTCCCCAGGGCAGTACATAACCCAGGAAGGCTTCTGCCATCAGGGCCACATAGATAGTCATACCAAAGATCCATACGAGCTCGCGAGGCGCTTTGTAAGAGCCGTACATCAAGCCGCGGAACATATGCATATAGACCACGATAAAGAACGCAGACGCGCCGGTACTGTGGGCGTAACGAATAATCCACCCGAGATCGACATCTCGCATAATGTACTCAACTGAGGCGAAAGCCTGCTCGGCAGAGCCCTGGTAGCTCATCAACAACCAGATACCAGTAATCAACTGAATAACCAGAACCACCATCGATAACACACCGAAGTAGTACCAGAAGTTAAAGTTTTTAGGCGCGTAGTACTCCGCCATATGCCGATTCCACTCGCGCTTGAGTGTTGGCATACGTGAATCTAACCATGCGGCAAACCCAGTTTCATTGCTCATTACGCAACCTCCGAATCTATACCAATAATCACAACATCATCCGACTCATAGACGTGAGGCGGGATTTCGAGGTTAGTCGGTGCAGGAACACCGGCATATACACGACCAGACAAATCGAACTTGGAGCCGTGGCAAGGACAGAAAAAGCCACCCATCCACGCATCGCCACCCAGATCTAACGCACCAACATCGGGACGATACATAGGGGCACAACCCAGGTGCGTGCAGAGTCCGACCAAAACCAAATACTCTTCCTTACCCGCTAAAGTACGGGCGCTACCAGCAACATAATCTGGTTGAGCAGCACTTTCAGAGGCAGGATCTTTGAGAATACCGTCGGTAATTGTATCAATAGTAGCCAGAGCCGCGGCATCGCGACGCACAATGTAAACCGGCTTACCGCGCCACTCAACAACAAGACGACCGCCGACTTCCAACTTGGAAATATTAACTTTCACTGGAGCACCAGCAGCTTTCGCTTTGGCGCTGGGCTGCCAAGATGAAACAAAAGGTATCGCCGCACCTACAACGCCAGCACCACCAACTACAGAGGTAGCACCAAGCAAAAATTTGCGGCGACTATGGTTGACACCGTCACTAGTCATGACGTTCTCCCTAAAACTTCAAAAATGGAATTCAAAACACGCGGACTCGCGCATCAATAAAAAAGGCGGTGAATCTTAACGGAAAGCTGATTTTTACGCAATAGTAGCATTGACCTAAAATAGGTTAACCCACTGATTTTAATGCTAAAAAAAAGGCAAAAAAAAGCCCGACCAGTGGGTCGGGCTGTTCTTTTGAGGCTGTAATTAACGTTTCGAGAACTGTGGACGCTTACGCGCTTTATGCAGACCCACTTTCTTACGTTCAACCTGACGTGCATCACGAGTCAAAAAGCCTGCTTTTCGCAGTGATGGACGTAAATTTTCGTCGTAGCTAACTAGCGCACGGGCGATGCCGTGGCGAATTGCACCAGCCTGACCAAAATTACCGCCGCCAGCAACAGTAATATTGAGATCAAACTTCTCAACCATATCGACAATCTCGAAAGGTTGACGAACAATCATTCGCGCTACTTCTCTACCGAAGTAAACATCTATAGCACGGTTGTTAATAGTGATGGTGCCGTTTCCAGATTTCATGAAAACGCGGGCTGCTGATGTCTTTCGACGTCCAGTGCCATAAAATTGAGTATCTGCCATGGTCGCTTTCCGTTACAGTTCGAGTGTCTGAGGCTGCTGCGCAGCATGGGGATGATCCATACCAGCATAGACCTTGAGCTTTCTAAACATTTCCCGGCCGAGAGGTCCGCGGGGCAACATTCCTTTAACCGCTGACTGGATAACACGCTCAGGCGCTTTATCGATCAACTTCTCAAAAGTAATGTCTTTGATGCCACCTGGGTAACCGGTGTGAGAGTAATAAATCTTGCCTTTGGCTTTATTGCCTGTCACACCAATTTTCTCGGCGTTAACAACGACAACGTAGTCACCGGTGTCGACATGAGGAGTATATTCCGGCTTGTGCTTACCACGTAAACGTGTCGCAATTTCGACGGCCAAACGTCCCAGGGTTTTACCCTCGGCGTCTACGATATACCAGTCGCGTTCTACTGATTCTGCTTTAGCGCTAAATGTTTTCATCTTATCCTGCCTGGCTTTGGGGGATCCCAAAAAAGGGTGCGAATTGTAATGACGACTGGGACGTTGTGCAAGGCCTGTTTGCAGTAAAGTTTAACTTTTTTATGGACGGTGAGGCCGAGCCAGATATTCATGGCTCTGCATCTCCAAAAGCCGGCTCTGGGTGCGCTGGAATTCAAAGCCCAATCGGCCGCTAGAATACAGTGCATGCAGAGGCGCCGCTGCAGTAATGGCCAACTTTACATTGCGATCATAGAATTCGTCGACCAGGTTAATAAAGCGTCGCGCCGCGTCATCATTGATACCACCCAGTAGCGGAATATTGCTTATCATCACGGCATGGAACTCGCAGGCGATATCAATATAGTCATTTTGACTGCGTGGACCTTCGCAGATCGCCGTAAATTCAAACCACACAATATCTTCAGCCAACTTGATGACTGGAATCGGGCGGCCCTCCACCTCCAGATCGACGCCCTGCTTGATTTCACCCTCTACTGGCACCAGCCGGTCAAAGGTATCGCTAATAGCTTGGACCGCCGCCTTATCTAAGGGCGAATGATATAGCTCAGCCTGCTCTAACGCTCGCAAACGATGATCCACGCCACCATCAACATTTAATACGCGGCAGCGCTCATTGAGCAGGGCTATGGCCGGCAAAAAGCGCTGGCGCTGCAGGCCATTGAAATAGAGGTCATTGGGAATAATATTTGAGGTCGCTACCAGACACACACCTCGGGCAAATAGCTCTTCAAGCAGCGTACCCAGAATCATAGCGTCGGTAATGTCACTGACAAAAAACTCATCGAAGCAGATAATGCAGGTTTCGCTGGCTATCTTGTCCGCCACCTTGCGCAGCGGATCAGCCTGACCCCTGAGCTGCTTTAAATCCTGGTGCACGCGACGCATAAAGCGATGGAAGTGCACTCGCATCTTGCGTTCAAAAGGCAGGCTCTCATAGAAATTATCCATAAGATAGGTTTTGCCACGACCCACTCCGCCCCAGAAATACAGCCCTTCCTCTGGTTGCAACTCAGATTTTGCGAATTTTTTTAAAAGCCCACCCAAGAGGCCCGCTGAGGGCTGACTGTGCTTTGCCACCAAACGCTGATAGAGATTTTCCAGCGCATCCACAGCTGCGGCCTGCGCAGGATCTGCAACAAAGCCTTCGCGGGATAGATCTCTGAGGTAGCGCTGTTTGGGGGTAGTCATTAGATTCTAAATGGTTGTCGATAAAGACGAACTTTAACGAGCAAATTAATTGGTTACAACCAAAACTCTCGGACGCCAACAGATAAAATCTAAGTTACAATGCTCTTAAAGCAACGAATAGAATATGGCAGTTGATCGCCACTTCTGTTTTCAAGGAATTAATCAAGAGGGGAAATTACGTTGGCAACACTGACCGTGGTACTTATAGCAGCTGCATTCTTTTTGATCGGCGCCGGTATCGGACATCTCTACTCGCGCAAAACGCAGGGAACTAATACATCTGTGCGCGACCTGGAGAAGCAACTTGAGTTAAGTGAGAAAAACCTCCGCTGCTACCAACAGGAAGTGACCGAACACTTTGTCACCGTTTCGCACCTGACCACTAATATGGCGCAGAGCTATCGTCAGATTCACGAGCATTTAGCCACCAGCGCTATTCGCCTAGCCAGCCCTGAAATTGGCCGACAGCTCCTTAAAGCGGGTGGTTCTGACCTGTCTCTGCTAGACGCCGATGGCAATCCATTGATCAATGCTGAGGATATTCAGCCGCCAAGAGACTACGCTCCCAAGGTGCCTGGCGGTATTTTGAGTGAAGAGTACGGCTTGGACGACAATGATCTCAGCAAGGACCACCCAGATGCAGCCAATAGCCCCAATGAGTCAGCGGACGATGAAAATAGCGACCCCACACTCAATGTCAGCTAACCTCAGGTAACAAACGTAGCGAACAGGGAGGTTTGCTATCAATACAGTCTCAGCCCATCTAAGTCGTCTCGCCAATCTACTATTACCCAGCTCTTGCGCAACCTGTAAAGGGCGCTTGGAACCTGAAAATCACTGCCTGTGCAATAATTGCATCAATGCGTTGCCCTGGCTGACAGGCCAATGCCAGCGCTGCGCCCTGCCCCTGCTTACGCATTGCAACAGGCGCAATATCCTCTGCCCCGAATGCCAGAAAAAAACACCGCCTTTTCGGCACTGTATCGCCGCCTTTCAATACCAAGAGCCTATCAACAAGCTAATTACAACCATTAAAACTAATCCTCATGCCCCTGAGCTGCTGCAGCTATCAGGGCTGCTGGCAACTACCATTGCCGATCGTTACGAGGCCACTAAGCTGCCCCAAATTATCATCCCACTGCCTCTGCATTGGCGTAAACTAACCCGCCGAGGATTTAACCAGAGCTATAGTATTGCCAGATCACTGTGCCAGAAATTATCCGGGATCGAGCTGCGCAATGATATTTGCTATCGCCGCACCTATTCGCCCCCTCAACATCTGCAAGGCAAGCACCAGCGTCTGCGCTTTATGCGCAATGCCTTTGCCGTGCACAAACGAATCGATGGCCAGTCCGTTGCTATCGTTGACGATGTGGTCACGACCAAAGCAACCGCGATTGCCGCAGCCTCCAGCCTAATAAAGGCGGGCGCTAAAAGTGTTGATATATGGTGTATTGCAAGAACAGGCTGGCATATTGCTGCGCTCTGACTCAGAATGCGGCCTATGAATAATCCTGTCGACAACAATCAAGCAATTACCAACAAAGTGTGGCTGCATATTTTTCAGGAAGCGCAAACAACGGCCCAAAAGGAGCCCGAGTTAGCTAACTACCTGCAAGACACTATATTGGATCATGACAATATGGGTAATGCGCTGAGTTTCCATCTCTCCACCAAACTGGCTAGTACTGCAACGCCAGTGCAGATGCTGCGTGACATTATGGACAGAGTTTTTGTGGACCCAAAGATAATCAGCTGTGCAGCAAAAGATATCCAAGCAACCGTAGACCGTGATTCTGCCTGCGATCTCTACAGCTCACCCTTCCTCTATTTCAAAGGGTTTCTGGCCCTACAAGCCTACCGCGTAGCACATCACCTTTGGCAGCAGGATGAGCGCTCTCTGGCGCTGTTAATCCAGTACCGTATCTCGCTAAAACTGGCCGTAGATATTCACCCTGCCGCAGTCATTGGCTGCGGATTGATGATCGACCATGCAACTGGGCTGGTGATTGGCGAAACTGCAGTAGTCGAAGACTGCGTCTCTATAATGCAGTCAGTAACCTTGGGCGGCACCGGTAAAGTCAGCGGTGATCGCCACCCTAAAATCCGCAAAGGTGTGCTTCTTGGGCCCGGCGCAAAAATACTCGGCAATATCGAAATTGGTGAAGGCGCGATGGTTGCCGCTTCCAGCGTAGTGCTCAAGGCAGTTGAGCCACATGCCATAGTCGCGGGCGTTCCAGCCAAGGTGGTTGGCCATGTGGATATTGATGAGCCATCAAAAGTGATGGATCATTATTTTAAGTGTCCGTAATTATTGCCAAGCTTTAGAACTGGGTTAACAGCGCTGCCAGCTAAATGCCATCACCTGATCAATAGAATCGGTACCCAGCAACTGCATTAGTAGCCGATCTACCCCAAGCGCAACACCGGCACAGGGTGGCAAGCCTGAATCCAATGCCGCCATCAATTTCTCATCTATGACTACTGCAGGCTTATTTTGAGCGCTGCGCTGCTCAACTTCTTTTTCAAGGCGCTGACGCTGCTGCGCGGCATCGGTAAGCTCCATATAGCCATTGGCCAGCTCCATGCTATTAAAAAACGCCTCAAAACGTCGGCTGACCGACTGGCCCTGCACATTAAGATGCAGCTGAGCCAAGGCTGCTTGGCAGGCAGGGTAATCATAGATAAACACCAACCCATTCGGCAGCTGTGGCTCTACACTGAGACTAAATAATAAGTCCAAACAGTTGGCGCGACTCTCCTGAGCCCAGCTCTCTGAGCTCACATCCACGGCCATCTTTTGCAAGACGGCGAGTTCAACGCTGTGAGGGTCGACACCGAGAACTGATTTAAAGCATTCGCCATAACTCAGCTTAGTCACCGCAAGCTGTGAATCTGCACCGACGTTGGCAAGCTGGCTAATGAGTTCTGCCACCTCAGCCATAAGCTGATGCTCGTCCCAGCCACAGCGATACCACTCGAGTAGGGTGAATTCTGGATTGTGGCGGCGTCCTGATTCAGCATCGCGAAATGCTTTACCCAGGCAAAAGATATCGCCAGACCCAGCGGCCAGCAGCCGTTTCATAAAGTATTCGGGGGAGGTTTGTAAGTACCCACTATTACCGGATACCACAGAATTTATACTTTCTATATTAATATCTGTGACAGTCGAGCGCGCCAGAACAGGAACATCGACTTCAATTACCTGACGCTGCTGAAAAAAGCTGCGCAGACTTTGCAAAAGCTCGCTGCGATAGCGCACCGAGCTCGGATCAATACCAGGCTGCCAGTGATCGGCCACTATTCTTTAACACGACCCTGATATTCGCCGGTGCGTGTATCTACTTTAATCACATCGCCTTGATCCAAAAATAATGGCACCTTTACCACAGCACCGGTAACCAGCTTGGCGGGCTTACTGCCACCCTGAGCGGTATCACCGCGCAGACCCGGGTCTGTTTCAACAATTTCCAACTCGACATGGTTGGGCGGTACGACAGACAGCGGAGCACCGTTGTACAGAGTGACAACGCAGACATCCTGCTCGCGCAGCCATTTTAGCGCCTCACCAACGGCCTGCTCACTGGCCTGGTGCTGCTCAAAGGTATCTGGTTCCATAAAGTACCAAAAATCACCGTCTTCATAGAGATACTGCATATCCATATCAATCACATCAGCCCCTTCCAGCGACTCACCTGATTTAAAGGTCTTCTCCAAGACACGACCAGATTTGAGGTTGCGCAATTTAACGCGGCTAAACGCCTGCCCTTTGCCCGGCTTAACAAATTCATTCTCTAGGATAGAACAGGGATCTCCATCGAGCATGAGTTTTAACCCAGAGCGAAATTCATTGGTTGAGTAATTAGCCATTGTGGTCTGATCTCAAAAATTATGGAGGCGGTATGATACCTGAAGTGTCGACCATTTTGATCAGTTTTGAGCATTGATCAAGTATTTAACGGCAGCTAAAAAGCAAAGCATTGCTGAAACGCGCATATGGCTGACAAAAACTTGACTACAATATAGGTCACAAGGGAGTACAAGAACCTCAGATTACTAGATCTAAATGGGGGCTCAATCCTCCCACTGAGTATCGAGAAGCCTCTAACAATGGAATGTTAAACGTGCAGTTATGGATTTGATAAAGGACAAAAATCTTTCCAAACTACTGGAGGAAATCACCTCAACTACTGAGCTATCCCAGTCTGCCGGTAATACCACATCAGCACTGTTCTCTCGCTTCAAAATAGTGATCTATTAAAAATGTTACCTCAGGATCTCCTAAATATATTGATCGTCGGAAAATCCGATGACGATGCCAACCGATTTAGTAGCATTCTGCGCAGCGCTGACTATCAGATCTATGCCAAACTCGCCAGCAATGAAGAGGAACTACAAAAATACCTGTCGATGCATAATTGGGATTTATTAATAGCGCCAATAAATTATGCGACGCTGCCTATGCAAAATATTTTTCAGCGCATTCGTCGCAGCGAAAGAGATATTCCGGTAATTCTGATCAATCACGAATATGACCCTACCAAGCTTATTGAGGGCCTTCGCCTCGGTGCTCAGGACGTCGTTATAGAGGACCAACATTTTCTGAAGGTGGTAGAACGCTCGTTAGCAGGAGTCTATGAGCGCCGTAAATGCCGCGAATGGGAACGCAAGCTATCCCTTGCAGAAAAACGTGCCCAGCATCTAATGGATATCTCACGCTTTCCTATCGTCGTTGTTCAGGAAGGTACCTATGTCTATGCCAATGAGGCCTGTGCCGCAGTATTTGGTTTTGATCAACCCGACGAAATGCTGTGCCTACCCATTATTGATAATATCGCTGCCAGCGATCGCGAAAAAATTTATGCCTATATGGTGCCGCTAGAAGCCCAGCATGAAATCATACCGTTTGAGGCTGTGGTAAAAACTCTCGATACTGAGGGCACCGAGTTCAATTCCTTTCTGGAAATCAATCAGATTCAATACGAGGGCGAACCGGCCCTGCAATTTACCATTAACAAAGACAAACTATTCGACGCCCATATCGAGAAGAGTGAAGAATTCTCAATCACTGAATACAGTGTCATTCAGCCACAGCTGGTCTATGAACTCATCAGCCGCGCCATTAGCAAGTCGGTACAGACCGGACAAGACAGTATCCTGCTAAATTTTCAAATGGACCGTTTTGATCAGCTTAAAGATGACCTGGGCATAGCTAAAGCGGAAAAAATTGCCCACTCATTAGTGGCCTATGTAGTGGATTTTTTCTCCCATAATGTCGACTGCGGGCGTCTAACAGAAAATTCTTTTATTGTTACCTTAGTTGAAACTAACGAAGAGGAAGCGTTGGGAATAGCCACTGATATCGCGCAAAAAATAAGCCAAGAACTATTTGATATCGACAATGAAACCTTCTCTTTAACAGTTGCCATAGGTGGCACATTGCTCAATGAAAACGCACCCTCGATTGAACGTGCTCTGGCTCGAAGCCAAGAAGTCGTTGACGAACTGCGCGACGAACGGGGTGTTGGCAATGGTGCCAAATTCTTTATGCCAAATATTCATTCGAATGAAGTATCAAAAAACGAAGCGGTAATCATTACAGCCAAACATCTACTAAGTGACGAACTTTTTTCAGTACGCTACCAGCCCATAGTCGCTCTCACCGGTGGCGGCAGCGGCAAAGAATATTATGAAGTGATTCTCGGCGTGAAAAAATCAGTTGCCAACAGTGAAATTCCCGCTAACTTTATCAACGATCTATTTAAATCTGATATTGCTGCCAAGGTTGATCGCTGGGTGATCAAAAAGGCTCTAGCCTCATTATTAAAGAAACTGAGTGTCAGCCCACAAACCCAGTTATTTATTAATATCAGCACCCAGTCGTTTTCCGATGAAGTATTTTTGTCCTGGCTAAAAGAGGCATTTAAAAAAACCAACTTACCCGCCAATGCTGTAATTTTTCAATTTCGTGAAATTGACGCCATGCGTTACCTTAACAAGGCCGCGGCCATTTCCGATCAGATGAAGAAGGTTGACGGTCAAATTAGTATAGCCAACTTTGGCTTAGCCATTAATCCACTTAAAACATTGGAGCGTGTCGCGGTAGACTTTGTGAAGATTGATCCCCTTATGGTCGAGAAGCTCAGTCGGAGCGGCGACGGCAAAGCAGAGTTTCAAAAGTTAATGGGCGGCATGATGGGCACTGGTGTTGATGTGATCGTACCCTTTGTAGAAAAAGCCAGCATTTTGCCGTTTCTATGGCGGCAGGGAGTGCAGTATATTCAGGGGCACTACATCAACAAGCCCTCTTTTGATATGGACTATGATTTTACTGAGGGCTCTTAGTCCCGCTGAAGGATGTTTTTGCGCTGAAGGCTCCCACTCCCAATGCAGGCTCTTCGCGGCGCCTTAATTACTCGCTGAGACTAATCGTGTCTTTATCCGAATAGCCCAGCAAATAGAGAATACCATCGAGACCAACATTGGAAATTGACTGTTTGGCCGATGCCTTGACCACCGGCTTAGCCCTAAATGCTATGCCCAGTCCGGCAATCGCCAGCATTGGAAGATCATTGGCGCCGTCGCCCACTGCAATCACCTGCTCCAAACGCAGCCCTTCTTTAACAGCAATCTCGCGCAGTAATTCTGCTTTGCGCTGACCATCGATAATCTCACCTTTAACTCGACCTGTAACCATACCATTATCAATATCCAGCTCATTGGCATAAACGTAGTCAACACCCAGAATACGTTGCAGGTAACGGGCAAAAAAGGTGAAGCCTCCAGAGACAATGGCTGTTTTGAAACCCAGTTGTTTAAGGGTTTTAATCAGGTGCTCTGCCCCTTCATTGAGACGTAACCTTACCGCCACAGCCTCTAATACATTTTCACTCAGCCCTTCAAGCAGCGCCATACGCTGGCTAAAACTCTGTTTAAAATCTATCTCGCCCTGCATTGCCGCCTCAGTAATGGCGGCGACCTGCTCGCCTACTCCCGCCTCTATGGCTAACTCATCAATGACTTCAGCATCAATCAAGGTGGAGTCCATATCGAACACCACTAACTGGCGGTTGCGGCGGAAGATATTATCTTCCTGATAGGCGATATCAATATTGTATTGACCCGCCAATTCGAGCAGTGAATGGCGTAACTTAGTGGCATTATGCGCTTCGCCCCGTGCAGAAAACTCAATACAGGCACGTCCAAGCTGATCGCTTTCATCGAGTTTAACGCGACCCGATAGACGCACAATTTTATCAATATTAAGGCCCTGTTCACTGGTAACCTTGGTCACAGCCGCCAAATGACAGGCATCAATCTTACGCGCCAGAAGAGTAACTATATGGCGTGGTTTGCCCTGCTGTTCGACCCAGTTTTGATAGCCCTGCTCGGTGATGGGCAAAAACCGCCCCACCATCTCAAGCTCGTCAAGGCTGGCAATTACCGCCTCAGTCACGGTATTGGTCTGCTCAGTGCGAGGAACAGCAGCCAAGATGCCTAAGTTAAGTTGATCGTGAATGACCGCCTGACCAATATCCAGCACCGTAACATCGTAACGGGACAGCACATCGGTGACAGCGCTAGTGACACCGGGCTTATCCTGTCCCGACACATTGATAAGTAGAATATCTTTCACAGATTAGAGCCGCCGTTATTTTTGAGGTCGCCATTATAGTAAAGTTGTGGGAATAGGATAGAATGCGCGACAAATTAAATTCAATTAAATTCAGGGATCACAGGATGCATCGTCAATATTCGATGGCTAAAAAACTACCTGCAATCGTACTTAGCATTAACCTGCTTCTTGGATTATTCAGTTGGGCGATTCTAGCGACCCAAACCTCCAGTCTGGCCAGTCAAGCAATCACTGATAAAAGCCAGACCACCATCAGCCAGCTTGTCGAGCTAATTCGCACTCCTCTATTCAATAATGACACCATCAGTGTTCAAGTAGCACTGCGCAGAGCGACACAGGACAGGGCCATTTATAGCGCCAGCTTTTATGACATCAATAATCAATTGGTCGCCCAGAGTAAGCAGTCGGGTGAGACACCGGAAAATATGGAAACGGTAAGCGCAGTTGTTGAGCTTCAGGATACCGAAGCGGGGACTGTTTATATCGAGGTCAATAGTCCGCCGATTTACAGCCAGTACCGCAATGTGTTTTTCAGCTGGCTGGCTCTATGGTTTGTGTTTACTTCAGCCAGTACCTATATGAGCCACAGATTTGCCGAACAATTTGCCCGTCGCCTGCGTATTTTGACCAACCGATTGCCGGGCAGTGCGGAGCCAATCGTCGATGAAATAAGTGCTCTGGAGACACGCATCCAGCCACTGCTATCTACCTCTGGTCAAGCCGACGAGAATACTGCCAGTGGCTATTACTACTCCATAGTTACTGCCACCATCAAGAATCGTCAGCGGCTAGATAATCAACTCAATCGTGAAAACCTTGAGCTGCTATTTGAGAAGATTGACTACTGTACCTCGCGCGCACTTGAACTCTATGGCGGCCAGCGCGTAGAGGGTGCAGATGGCAGTATCTGTTTTTATATTCGCTCAACGCAAAGTTCCAAACAGCATTTATTAGTCTGCCTGATGGCAGTGTATTCTCTGCAACAGCTACTCGAACGTCTGGGCGCAAAACTGGGCGTAGATTTGGATATCAACTGGACCCTGCGCAGCGACAATCTGCCAACATTGCCGCTATTCAGATATCACGAAGGCATTGCCGCGCTAAAACAGAGCTCAGCAGAACTTGCGGCACAACTTCAAGAAGGGATTATCGTAATCCATTCAACTGAATATGATATTGAACAGCTATCATCCTTAGCGCGCTTCCAAACCTATGATACTAACTGCTACGTACTGCAGGGCTTTCCTGAAGAGCGCCAAAAGCTATTGGAAACGCAGATCCTGCATCTGGCCGGAATCTGTCTATAACACTAGGGCTGTTACGAACCATCCAAACTCAGGCGGGAGATATCTATCTCCAGAGATGCCACGTCATATTGGTCATCTGTGCGGATAACAGAGCTCCCCTCAGGCTCTGCCACCATGCTGGCTAGTTTTTTTAGTCTACCGCGGGGCCCGGCGTCTGTTGCGAAGATCTGCATTGCGCTTGAGGAGATAGGGGGATTATGCAGAAAAAAGCAGTTCTACTTTAGCCTCATCTAGATTAAATATTGCACCAACACGCTATCTAACCTGATCGACATTTAGACCCGCTTCAATTCTACTGCGAAGCAAAACATCAAACATCTCAACCACTGATCCTAACACGAGCTTTAAGTCTTTTTGATAGGCTATGTTCCTTAAATATCGGAACATTTTTTCGGCAAGTACAAATTTTACCGGCAAATAACGGCAACTTATTCACATCTTTACCTATGAGAACTGAGAAGCGCCCTTCGGCTTAAGGATGCACCTCTAGGTTCTGATCCATCTCCAATGCAGGCGCCTGCTCGCTGGGCCTGCCGACTATTTTGGCTGGCACACCTGCGACAGTGACATGGGCAGGCACGTCTTCAAGCACCAGGCTACCAGCGCCTATTTTGACACCATCACCCACAGTAATATTGCCGAGAATTTTGGCCCCAGCACTGATCATTACCCCATCGCCAATATGAGGGTGGCGATTACCCCCTTTGCAGCCGCTGCCGCCAAGAGTGACCGAGTGCAAAATAGACACATCGTTGCCAATAACAGCTGTCTCACCAATAACTAGGCCAGTGGCATGATCGATCATAATACCCGAACCCATCTGGGCACCCGGATGAATATCGACGGCAAAGGTTTCAGAAATTTGATTTTGAAAAAACAGTGCCAGTGCCGGACGACCCTGATGCCAGAGCCAGTGTGACACTCGCTGCAGCTGCAGTGCCTGAAACCCTTTAAAATATAAAATAGGTGTCAGATGGCGGTCACAGGCGGCATCCCGCTCAAAAGAGGCGCGGATATCAAGGCGAATACTCTGGCCAATACTCGTATCCTCACGCAATGCCTGTGCAATTACCTCTGCAATGGTCGCCGACGGCACTGCTGGGCTGCCCAACTGTTCTGCCAGATTATAGCTCAATGCACCATCGAGACTGGCATGATTGAGCACCGATGCCCGAAAAAATGCTTCCAGCACAGGCTCTTCAACAGCCGCTTGTTGGGCCTCCTCAACAATAATGTCCCAAATTGGGTCACTGTCTTGCATCACGTAAAACTCCAGTAAAACCTTTAAACCTGAACAAAGCGCCGAACAATCTCATCGAGATGCTCTAACACTGTATCCAGTAATAATAGCTCGCTACCATTGAGCTGCTGTGCAATAACATCTGCACTGAGCAGTTGCCCATAGGTATCAGCAATGGGTGCATAGCTTAGATGCCAGCGCTCTGGTGCAACGCCGCCTCTATCTGCGGCATAGGGGCGATAAAACCCCAGCGCACTGTTTCTGCCAACACAGCTATCTAGCCAGTCGTGCATGGGAGTAAAAATGCCACTGCCCTCAACTTCCTCCGGCGTCAGCTGTATCTGATAACCCTCAGGCATCGCCGCAGCATCATAGATATCAAAGTCCGTTCCCCAGTGATGGCGCGAGGCACCGGGAAGCGCCGACCAACGCAATACCGCCTGTATCTGCTGCCAGGGGCTCAGCGTCTCAAGCACTATACTGTTACCTGCTCGATCAACCACTGGACGCAACCCTGAAAGCTTGCCATTCCAAATATGCAGCTGGCGCTCAAAGGAGCGAAAACCACTGCATATCTGTAGATCAAAGCCCTGTTCTGCCGCCTGCGCCCTTAGTTCATTGAAAGGCGCCAGCACCTGAGCATGAACCATAATAGGCTGCACAGCAGCGCTCAACGAGCACAGATGACGCTCGGTCGAACCGGTTAAAATATCGTTATCAACCATATTAACAATGCCTTTGCACAGGTGCAGATTCTGTTGTGTGAATGAACAGAAGTAAAGCGCCTATTGACCAGGCACCTATCACCGGGGCCTACTAGCGGTTAAATATCGGAGAGATTAACCACGCCATCCCGCTGCAACCTGATAGGTATAAATCGGTTGCTCTCTTACAGGGTTACCTCAAGCTGATACTCAATAGCCTGGGCATTGGAATGCATTAACCTATGAAACAATGAGGCACCGCCAATCAGGTCGCCCGTGCACTGGGCTTTAAATACTAGCTGGCTCAGTGCGGGCACCAGAAAAGGTTTTTCAATCACACCCGCGGCCACTCGACTATTTTCTAAGTAAAGTCTAAATGAGCCACCCTCAATAGCGATCTGCGAATTATTCGGATTGATCATCTGCATACTGATGCTAAATCTCGGTGCCAAACCCTGTGCTGACAGCGGCTCCAGAACAGACAACAGCACATCGGGCGTCTGCCGTTGCAAGCTGGCGCAGCCAGTGGCAGCTATTAAAAATCACAGTAGTGAGCTACAGCGAGAGAAACCTCTGCCCTGTTGTAGTCTTTTAATTCCCTCCCTGTTTATATTCCTATTTCTAGCTCTAATAATTGCTGCTCAAGCTTAAATCCGGTTACCCTACCAATACAGTTGATTTTTAGTTTGTCGCCCGCATGTATAAGGTCTGAATGTTTAACCACACACAATCTGGAGAACTCCATGTTTAGAATTGGTTTATTTCTCGCGACCAATATCGCCATTATTGCTATTGCCAGTATTTCACTGCGACTACTGGGCGTTGAGAGTATTCTTGCCAACAATGGTATGGATCTGGACCTCAGAGCACTATTGATATTCTGTGCCGTATTTGGCTTCGCCGGATCCCTAGTATCACTGCTGCTTTCAAAGTTTATCGCCAAGATGTCGAGCCGCACTCAGATTATTCAGCAGCCCCAGGATGCAGAGCAACGCTGGTTACTTGAAACCGTCGCAGAGCTGGCCAAAAAAGCCGATATAGGCATGCCTGAAGTAGGTATTTTCCCAGCGCAGCAGTCCAATGCCTTTGCCACGGGCTGGAATAGAAACAATGCACTGGTGGCCGTGAGCGCAGGTTTGTTGGAACGCTTTAGCAAGGATGAAGTAAAAGCCGTGCTGGCCCATGAAATTGGGCATGTTGCCAATGGCGACATGATTACTCTGGCACTGGTGCAGGGCGTAATCAATACCTTTGTTATGTTTGCCGCACGGGTCATAGGCTTTTTTGTTGACCGAGTAGTGCTAAAGAATCGGGCTGGTCTGGGGCTCGGCTATTGGATAACCACCATCATTGCCGAGATCTGTATTGGTATTTTGGCCTCAACCATTGTTATGTGGTTCTCTCGTCAACGTGAATTTCGCGCCGACAAGGCTGGGGCACAGCTCGCTGGTCGCAAGGCTATGATTGGCGCACTGCAGAAGCTACAGGCTGAAACTCAGTCTCAGGTTCCCAACGAGATGCCCGACACCATGACCGCTTTCGGTATTTCCAACGGCTGGAAGCGCAAGACATCCAGGTTGTTTATGACTCATCCACCTTTGGAAGAGCGCATTGAGGCCCTAAAGTATGGATAAGCTAGAGCGCGAGATTGCTCTGTGCAATCTCGATGACCTCGAAGAACAGCAGGCTATTGAGTTGAGCATTGAGGAGCGGCGCTTGTTTGCAATCCGACAGGACAACCAGCTTCATGCCTACTGGAATATCTGTCCGCATCTGGGTATTCCGCTAAATTGGGCGCCCGATAGATTTCTCGATCTCGATAAAACACTGATTCAGTGTTCATCCCATGGCGCACTATTTTATATCGACAGCGGTGAATGTATTGCCGGACCCTGCGCTGGGCAGAGTTTGCAGCCCGTGACTCTGCGCTGCGCCGATAAAAACTACTTTGTTACAGCAGACCAGCCTCTTCCTGCAGCACCATTAAATCTTAGAGAACAGGCTCTGGCAGATCTTGAAGACAGCTAACAGGCTGCTGCAAACAGATTTCTTCCGCACTTAACGCAGCGCGCCAAGCAATAACCTCAACCCCAGCGGCTATGGCCTGCGCCATAGTCTGGGCATAGGCGGGGTCTATCTCGGCGGCCACCTCGACTCGCTCGACGCCAGACAGCTGTACACAAAAAAATAATACCGCACGATGTCCCGCGGCAACCATCGCCATTAATTCGCGTAAATGTTTGGCACCGCGGCTGGTCACAGCATCTGGGAACATAGCCAAACCATCACCCATATCCAGAGTGACATTTTTAACCTCCACGTAGCACAGCCCCTGAGTAGAATCTTCATCGCCCAACAGTAGATCAATACGGCTTTTTTCCTCGCCATAACGCACCTCTGTGCGCAGCTGCTGGTAGCCACGCAGCTGGGGAACCAAGCCCGCCTCAATCGCTTCACGTGCTAGGTGATTTGGGCGCGAGGTATTCACCCCCGCTAACTGACCATGGCTGGTGGTCACAATTTCCAGGGTTCCGGGCAGCTTGCGTTTGGGATTGTCCGACAATGAATACCAGCACGGCGAACCCTCAACCTGACAGTTCTTCATGGATCCAGTATTGGGGCAGTGCAAGGTGATAACATTGCCCTGCTGGTCGCGTACATCGGCGAAAAACCGCTTGTAACGCTTGATAAATGTGGCCGGAAAGAATGCCGGGGTATTTTTCATCGCTGCCATTGACCCTCTGTTAAAAAGAAACTACTCGCCGCAGGATACGACCGTTGAGTAGTGAAAGCTTACAGCAATGGTCGCTTATTAGTTGACTGATAAATGAAGCTTTATACTGCTCTAACTGAAATTTTCCTTGATATATTGGTCGAAAATCTCTATAACGGCCAGTCCCGTTTTTTAGCTCAGAATCAACAACGGAATTGATGCATGCCAACAACGAAAGAAAAAGCAGTAAAAAAGCCAGCAGCTAAGTCTAGAGCAGCAGCTAATGTAGCCTCGGTAACTCTTCACGGTATTGCTCCCTATGTGGAGAAGAAGAATGAAGAGTATATGAATGAAAATCAGCGCGAGCATTTTAAGCTGATACTCAAAGCCTGGCGTCTTGAACTTATGGAAGAGGTTGACCGCACTGTTTCTCATATGAAAGATGAGGCGGCAAACTTCCCGGACCCGGCTGATCGAGCAACCCAAGAGGAAGAATTTAGCTTTGAGTTGCGAACCCGCGATCGCGAGCGCAAGCTTATTAAGAAAATTGATAAGACATTATTGCGCGTCGAAGAAGACGACTATGGTTTTTGCGACCAATGTGGTGTCAATATTGGAATTCGCAGACTGGAAGCTCGTCCCACCGCAAATCTTTGCATCGATTGCAAAACACTTGATGAAATCAAGGAAAAACAGATTACCGGCGGCTAATACTAGCCGCTTGGATGTCTGTGCCGCATGCAGCACAGACTATTCTTTTTCTTATCTATGTCAGCCTTAAGCAGTATCGGGCGCTTCGCCCCCTCCCCTACGGGTCCATTACATTTTGGTTCTCTGGTCAGTGCTCTGGCTAGCTATCTGGATATTAAAAAGCGCCAGGGGCAGTGGTTAGTGCGCATTGAAGATATCGATCCGCCCAGAGAGGTGCCGGGCGCCAGCGCGACTATTTTGCAGCAACTCGAGGCCCATGGCCTGCACTGGGATGGGACCGTTCTCTATCAAAGTGAGCGCTTGCCCGACTATCTGGCAGCCCTAGATCAACTTAAACAAAAAGATCTCACCTATTTCTGCGAATGCAATCGTCAGCGCATGCGGAGTCTGGGAGGTATCTATGATAGCCACTGCCGCTACTTACAGCTGGCTGCCAAAAACAGCGCTACACGCCTCAATGTGGGTGAAATAAACGCGGAATGCCAAGATTTTAACGATCTTATTATGGGTCAGTACCAACAGTATCTGCGCGCTGAGGTAGGCGATTTTGTATTGCGCCGTCGGGATGGGTTGATTTCTTACCAGCTAGCCGTGGTGGTCGATGATCATTATCAGGGCATCACCCATATTATGCGCGGCTCGGATTTACTCGATTCAACACCCAGGCAACTCTACCTCCAGCAATGTCTGGGTTACAGAAGACCTGATTATATGCATCTGCCGGTGGCACTCAATACCGATGGGCAAAAACTCAGCAAACAGAATCATGCTGCGGCACTGACCCCACATCAGGAAGCCCATAACCTTTACATTGCACTACACTGGTTGCAGCAAGAACCTCCAGCCGAGCTAGCCCATCTTTCCGTCAGCGAGATACTGAGCTGGGGTATTACCCACTGGACGATATCGAAAATCCCGAGCACCATGGGTATTAGTGCGCCCAAGGAGTTCTAACTAATCCTTAAATACGCTTTGATGGAGTTTGCTTTGCGCGTCCGGCTTGCATAACATCGACAGTCTGTTTACGACTGATGAACCAATAACTCAAGCCATGCTTAATTACCGCCTCGTCGCCACCCTATTACTGCTTTGCACCGTGGTTTTCCCTCTGGCAACCCAGTGGGCCCTAGAACCAGATGGCAGCTGGTTTAGACCTTTTGTGGTCTGGGCAATGGTGGTGTTTGCGTCTTATATTGTGCAGCGCGGCAGGAAGTTCGATGAATCTTGAGATTGCCCTATCAACTCTGTGCATGCTGGTTCTTGCAGGCCTGATCACGCGATTTCTAGCGCAACGCAGTAGCGGCGACAATCATCTGGTGCTGGTGCTGGCGTTATTTTCGGGCACTGGCGTACTGCTGGCCATGGGCTCCATCGAAATGGCCGGACGTTATGGCTACAGCATTATTCTGGCGCTAATTGGCTTTACCCTTATTTTTGTTTTCTCACCATTAATATTCCTTCCCATTCGCAGGCTCAGCCAGATTATTCGCTTCTCCACACCAGTAGACTTCTTGACCTTTAGATACCGTGGCAAAAGTGTCGCCGCGGTCGCCTGTATCAGTTTAATTGTTATTGCAATCCCATTGATTTTGGCTCAGCTACTAGCCATTGAGTCAGTGATTAGCTTTCTGTTTGGCCAGACCATCTACAGCCTGCCACTGCTCGCCATCGCGATTACTTTTCTCAACCGTCGCTCCATTCAGATTGGTGTGGTTAATCATTTAAGTTGGATTATGGCCGCGGCAGGCTTACTGCTGATTCCAGCGCTGGGACTTGTCGCCTGGAGCTCTATTCAATCGATCTTCGGAAGCATTGGCGAGATGAATATCTGGGTTATAGATAGTGGCCAGCGCTTTGTGGTGCAGCGCATGGATTCGTCCTACAGCCTATTCACTATTTTTCTAGCCGCCAGTTTTGCTCTGCCAATTAACTTTAGTATTTTGGTCTCTGAAAATATTTCTGACAGCCAGGCTAGTACCACCGCCTGGGCTTATCCTCTGCTAATTTTGCTGGCCTGTATTCCAGTATTTCCTCTTTTGTGGAGTGGTATTGCCGTTCAGTCCTCATCACCACTGCAGGAGTATCTATTTGCCCTGCCAGCGCTCACACAGCATCCAATTATCGCGGGTCTGGGTGCCGCGAGTATTATTCTGTTGGCGGTTGCTCTGATCTGCAGCCTGACCCTAGCAGTATCCAAAATCACTCTAAACAGTTTTTTATTGCCGGATAAAAACCTCGCGCAGCAAGAGGCTCTAGATGACTGGATCAATAAACGCCAGATGATTATCGCGGCGGCTTTACTGATTGCCTGTTTGCTACTCAGCCTGGTCGTCAAGGGACGTAGTATTACCGACTTTTATTTGGTTGGCCTCAGTGGGCTGGCACAGCTGACACCAGGGATGCTGGCAGTCATCTATATCCCCAAAGCTAACCGTCTGGGCTTTATTGTTGGCTTAACCGCTGGCATGTTTCTCTGGCTTGTGACGCTAGCGATACCCCTTCTGTTTGGTGACTGGAGTCTATCTCTGCCCTGGCTGAACAAGACAGTCATTTTTGGTATGCAAAACTGGAACATCTGGACGGTCGAGGCACTGCTACTGAATATAACGCTGAGTACCATTTTTTCTGTGTACGGTAAAATGAATGAGAAAGAAGAATATTATGCCGCTGTGTGCATGGCCGACAATGTCTATATCCCAGCACGCACTGAGATCAGCCAAAAGTCGGTGACCGAATTACAACAGAGCCTACGCCTTTCACTCGGCGGTGCCGCAGACAGCGAAATAGATTCGGCGCTAGAGGCAACGGGCTACGATCAGTCTGAAGTTCGCCCTGGAGCACTACGCAAAATTCGCGATAGCATTAATGCCTCGCTAAATTTGCGCTACGGTGTTCTCGCCGCCAGCAGAATTATGCAGAAGTCGATGCCCATCAACCTGATCGCTAATAGAGATCCCGATGATATTTACCTGATTGAATCGGTGCTAGCCATCCACGGTGATCGCCTGACTGGTATTGCCAGCGAACTGAACAAGTTGCGTGTGCACCACCGCGAAATTCTGGATAACTTACCTATAGGCATTATATCCATCGACCAGACCGGAGAAGTGCTCAAGTGGAACGCTGCGATTTCTGATTACACCAGTATCAGCGCCGAAATTGCCACAGGCGGCTCTATCAGTGATCTGCCGGAACCCTGGTGTAGCGCAATCAGTAAATTTATCGACAGCGGCCAGACAGGTCTCGACAACCTGCGCCTAGAGGTAGATGGCCAGGTGCGCTGGTACAGCCTGCAAAAGTCTATTGAGCAAAATATCGAAGGGGCCAGCGCCGATACTATTCTATTAATCGAAGATCAAACTAAGTCAATGATCTTGACACAAAACTCCATCGACAATGAAAGGTTGGCTTCAGTGGGTAGGTTGGCCGCCGGCGTTGCCCATGAAATTGGCAATCCTGTCACTGGCATTGCCTGCCTGGCACAAAATTTACAGCACGAAACTGAACCCGATCAGATTGCTGAATCGGCGCAACATATATTGTCGCAGACCGAGCGTATCAACCGCATTGTACAGTCATTAATTAATTTCTCGCGCGGTGATCAAGCCCTGCAAAAGCCAGTGCAGCAAGTCAATCTGTATGATGCCGCCAATGAAGCGATCCAGCTGCTGAGCATGAGTACGGTAAAGCCTGAGATAAAATATGTCTGTGATATCGACCGTCAATTATTTATCACTGGGGACTACCACCAACTTATTCAGGTTTTTCTAAACCTACTCAGCAATGCACGAGATGCCTCCTCGTTGGACGGCAAGATTATTATCAGTGCAGCCATAGACGTTGAGCAGCTTCGGGTGACGATTAGCGACTATGGCACTGGTATTGAAGAGGGTATTTCGGGGCGGTTATTTGAACCCTTTGTAACCTCTAAAGAGCCTGGCCAAGGCACCGGACTGGGACTCTGGATGGTATTTAATCTCGTGCAGCAGTTCGGTGGCGAGGTATCAATGTCCAGTCCCGCAGAAAATAGTGACTGTGGCACTACTGTGACCCTGTGTTTTCCACTATCATCGCGCTCATGAGCAACCACAGTAAAAACATCCTGATTGTCGAAGACGAAGAGATTATCCGCTCGTCGCTACGCAAACTGCTAGAGCGGCATAATTACCTCATTAGTGAAGCCGTCAGCGTCAAAGCGGCCCGTAAGTCTTTTAACCTCAATAACTTTGATTTAATTATTAGCGACTTGCGACTTCCGGGTGGTCCGGGAACAGACCTGATTAACCCAGCCAGTTGCGTACCTGTACTGGTGATGACCAGTTATGCCAGCCTTAGGTCCGCAGTCGAAACCATGCGTCAGGGTGCTGCCGACTATATATCCAAGCCCTTCGATCATGATGAGATGCTTGCTGCGATCAAACGTATCATCAATGAATCGAAGCAAGATATAGATTTAGCTATTGCAGAAAATAAACTGCTTATGGGCAGCAGCCCGGAGATTCTCAGGATCTTACGCACCATTGATAAAGCGGCCCCAACCTCAGCACCGGTGATTATTCAGGGCGAAAGTGGCACAGGTAAACGTATTGTTGCCGAGGTTATTCACCGCGCCAGCGCCTTCGCCGAGCGGGCGTTTGTGGCCATTAACTGCGCTTCTATCAGCGCCGTACAATTCTCTCAGCAGCTGGAACAGTTAACCGAAAAAGCTACCGGAACATTGTTTCTGGCCAATATCTGCGAACTGCCTACCGCACAGCAGTCACAGGCCATAGAAGCTATTCAGCAACACAATGATATTCGCTGTATTGCTTCAACCGCAGAAGACCTGCAGGCATTGAGTCAAAGCGGGAAATTCCGCAAAGACCTCTTTTACAGCCTCAATGTGGTCAGTATTCAGGTACCCGCACTGCGCCGTCGCACCACCGATATTCCTGCATTAGCCGAGTATTTTCTCGATCAGTATTCAGCCGAACTGGGTACTACCCTCAAATTATCCGCAGACGCGCATCCCGCGCTGGCCGAGTACAACTGGCCCGGCAATGTGCGTGAGTTACAGAACATGCTCTATCAGGGTGCGATTCTGTCAGAGCCAGGTCAGGCTATTACCCCGCGCATTCTCGGCATGGGCTATATAGAAGATCAACGGGAAGAGAAAGCTGACAGCGTCCCCATCCAATCAGCGACCAATAGCGATGGGCCTACCGGGCTGTCTCTGGAAGACTATTTCACCAGCTTTGTATTAGAAAACCAGGAAAATATGAGTGAAACCGCGCTCGCGCAGAAGCTTGGTATTAGCCGAAAATCCCTCTGGGAGCGACGCAATAAGCTGGGAATTAGCCGCAAAAAGTCAGATTCAGCCTAATCTACAAGGTTATTCAGCGATCTTTGTTTCAAAAAGTAACAGTTAACTATCGACGACCCTAAGTTAGAAAATAAACTAAAAAAACGCTTGTAGCCAGCGTATTTCTGATTAGAATGGGGACACCAAGAAAAAAATCTTGAGTAATAAAAACAATAAAAAATAATAATAATTGGATGGATTGCGAACGTGTTCTGGGGGTTATAGCTTTAGGGCTCCAACTTTAAGAACCATTGAAAGGGATTGTCTTAGGACAGTCCCTTTTTACTTTTTAGACTCTTTATATAGTTCCGCTGAGTTATATAGTTCCGCTGAGACGATTTATTTACCGCCGCTTAAGCTTTTCTGAAACATACCGCAGCTTCCCGCACCGTCCCTACAATCCAACCTCCCTTGTTGCCCAATCCTCTGTTAGACTGCGTCTTTAAATCATCTATCGGCACGCTGTACATGCTGGAAATCATAAGTAGGCTCTTCGATAAGAGTCAGTCTCAACGAGATACTGGCGAACCGGTTATCGTCAGCGCCCAATATCACTCGCTATCACCCAAAATGATCAGCCGCGATGCCCGCCGAGTCGTTGAGGTCTTGCAGGATGCAGGCTACGAGGCCTATGTCGTGGGTGGCGCAGTGCGCGACTTGCTTCTGGGGCTGAAAGCTAAAGATTTTGATGTGGCCACTGACGCCAAGCCTGCCGAGGTAAAATCATTATTTAAACGCTCGCGTATTATTGGCCGTCGCTTTCAAATTGTGCATGTGCAATTTAGCCGTGAGATTATTGAAGTTACGACATTCCGCTCCAATGAAACCAAATCCAACGACAAAAGAAAGAACCATCGCCGACAAACTGATAGCGGCATGCTTACCCGCGACAATGTATTTGGCAGTTTGAATGATGATGCCAGTCGCCGTGATCTGACCATAAACGCCATGTACTATGATCCAGGCGATAATAGCATCCATGATTTTGCTGAGGGTCTGGACGATATAGAGAAACGCATTATTCGCATTATGGGGGATCCTGCGACAAGGTTTCGTGAAGACCCTGTGCGTATGCTACGCGTCGTTCGCTTTGCAGCTAAGCTCGGGTTTAATATAGAAAATCGCACCGGCAAGCCAATGCATAAGTTGGCGTCAAATCTAGAGCATGTGTCACCGCCGAGGTTATTTGATGAAACTCTCAAGTTGTTTATGAGTGGGCAGGGACTAGCCTCTTTCTGGTTGCTTCATGAGTACGGCCTATTCGAGCGTATCGTGCCGCAAATTAGCAATATGATGAAAGACCGAAATAGCCTTTCCAGCAAACTGATTGAGCAGGCATTTACCAACACTGACCTACGTATTCGCGCCGAAAAACGTGTTACGCCGGCATTTATCTATGCTGCACTGCTGTGGCCGGCTGTGCAAAAGCTTGCGGCGCATTATCGCGACCTCGGCAACTCGCCATCCTATGCTTTGAGCAAAGCCTCAGGCGAAGTGATCGTTCAACAAATTTCTATCACCGCAATTCCGCGGCGCTTCACCCTGTCAATGCGTGAAATCTGGGATTTGCAGCTGCTGTTGCCACGCAGAGGCGGACATCGCGCCAAGCGACTAGTCGAGCATCCACGCTTTCGAGCAGCCTATGACTTTGTGCTACTGCGAGAGCAGGCCGGTGAAGAACTGAGTGGCCTCGGCGATTGGTGGACTGCCTATCAGGATGCCAATGAAGAGCAGAGAGAGTATATGGCTCGCTCTGTGGGTGATCCCGGCAAAAATCGCAAGCGGCGCAATCGGCGCAAACCTAAATCCAAAACTGCTGCTGAGTAGTCAACCAATGGTTGAGGTATATATTGGACTGGGCAGTAATCTTGAAGATCATGGCGGCAATCCCGAAACCCAGCTGGATCGAGCGATAGAAAGTATTTCACAGCACCCAGATATCAATCTGATGGCTGTCTCACCGCGCTACCAGACCCAGGCCATAGGCCCCGGAAATCAACCTGACTATATCAATGCAGTCGCCCGCCTTAACACCAAACTATCGCCGCTAGACCTTCTCGACTGTCTGCAACAGATAGAACATCAGCAGGGTCGAGTGAGAACCATTCGCTGGGGAGCCAGAACCCTCGACCTCGATATTTTGCTCTACAACGACCGGGTAATAGACAGTGAACGACTGACTGTGCCCCACCCAAGAATGCATGAGCGTGCATTTGTACTCGCGCCCCTGCGTGATTTAAACGCCAGTATTGTGCTTCCCAACGGTGAAAATATTCTCAGCCTATTGGCAAACTGCTCGGACCAAGGTATCGTAAAATTCAAGAGTCTGGAATAGATAACTTACTTGGAGAGCAATGTGGAACAGAGTAGCCTCAGTGATGTAACGGTTGATCTATCTGCGTCTGCCATCCCCAACTATATTGCCATAGAAGGCCCAATAGGCATTGGTAAAACCACATTAGCCAAGCGTCTGGCGCAATCATTTAACTATGAAACACTGCTGGAAGAGGCTGAAGAAAACCCTTTCTTAGAACGCTTTTACCTGGATCGTCGTGCCAATGCGCTGCCAACTCAGCTTTATTTCTTGTTCCAGCGTATGCGCAAACTGCAGGACTTACGCCAGGGTGATATTTTTCAGCAGGTACGCATATCGGATTTTCTGATCGACAAAGATCCGCTATTTGCGCAGGTAACCCTAGATGATGACGAGTATCGTCTCTATCAAAATGTCTACGACAATATTATTACCGACCTACCCAAACCGGATTTAGTTATCTATCTGCAGGCGCCTACCGAAACCCTGTATGACCGGGTGCAACGCCGGGGCACAGCAATAGAAAGGCCCATTGAGCAATCCTATTTGCAGCAGTTAAACGATGCCTACACCCAGTTCTTTTACCATTATGACGACACGCCACTACTGATCGTCAACACCGCAGAAATCAATCTGGCCGAAGGTGACCTCGATTATGACAATCTAGTGAAATACATACTGCAGACAAAATCTGGCCGCCATTACTACAATCCTCACCCTATCGCTCAGGCAGCGGCGAGCTGATCGCTTGTCATAATCGATGAAACCCAGTAACGTGGCCGATTCTAAGACCTATTGAGGCTTAACCCCCACAATGAAAACCACCACCATTAGCAGTTTAAATGCCATGAAAGCGGCGGGCGACAAGTTTGCCGTTATCACCGCCTACGACTATACCTTTTCAAGAATGATTGAGACCGCCGCCATTGAAGTGACATTGGTTGGTGACTCGCTGGGCAATGTTATTCAGGGTCGCGATAGCACCATTCCAGTAACAGTCGACGAAATGGCCTATCACACCGCCGCGGTAAAACGCGGCAACAGCCGTACATTGTTGATGACAGATATGCCCTTTATGTCCTATGCCAGTGAGGCCCAGGCAATGAATAATGCCGCCATACTAATGCAGGCGGGTGCGCAAATGGTTAAGTTAGAGGGTGGCGAATGGCTTGCCGACAGTATATATATGCTCACTGAGCGCGGTATTCCCGTCTGTGGCCATGTTGGCCTGACTCCACAGTCAGTGCATAAGCTTGGTGGCTACAGGGTACAGGGCAAAGAAGAAGAGGCCGCGGCACAGATGATTGCTGAAGCCAAGATACTTGAAGAAGCCGGTGCTGATTTAATCGTCGTAGAGTGCGTGCCATCCTCACTCGGCCGCGAGCTATCTCAGGCACTGACCATACCAGTAATCGGCATTGGTGCCGGACCAAACACCGACGCTCAGGTTCTAGTGCTGCACGATATGCTGGGCATCTCCCAGCGCCTACCGCGCTTCTCACGCAACTTTCTTGAGGCTTCCTCCAGTGTACAGGATGCTATTACCGCCTACGGCACTGCAGTGCGTGACGGCAGCTTCCCGGCCCCGGAGCACTGCTTTAAATAACCCATTAAAATAAGAGTAAAAAGAAGAATAACCATGACTGCATCTATTTATGACTTTAGCGTACCTACCAGCAGCGGCGATGAGAAATCCCTACAAGACTACCGCGGCAAGGTATTGCTGATTGTTAATACCGCCAGTAAGTGCGGCTTTACACCCCAGTACGAAGGCTTACAGGCGCTCTATGATCAGTACCATGAACGCGGCCTGGTGGTTATTGCCATGCCCTGCAATCAATTTGGCAAGCAGGAGCCTGGCAGCAATGCTGAGGTTCAGGAGTTTTGTCAGATCAACTATGGTTTGAGCTTTCCTGTGATGGGAAAAATTGATGTTAATGGTGCCAATAGACACCCACTTTATAGCTACCTGACCGAACAGGCTGGTGGCCTGATCACCGACGGTATCAAATGGAACTTCACCAAGTTTTTAATCGACCGCGATGGGCAGGTCGTTAAGCGATTTGGCAGTATCAGTAAACCTGAGGCCATCGCCTCAGATATTGAAAAACTGCTTTAGCGCCGGCGCCTCGAGGTGCCTGCCTTCGCTGGCATGATCGGTTGCACTACTGGTTCTTCAGCGCAGTAAAGTAAGCCTTGGCGGCCTTGTTTACCCTGGGCGCCAGATACAGGGCTGAAATCATGGTTGGTATCGCCATAGTCGCGTAGGACGCCAGAATCAAACCATTAACTATATCTAGAGACACCACAGCACCAACAACTAACAGGCCGAGGTAAATCGGTGAATAATAGTATTGGCGCTCCACGCCAAATAAGAACCCCATACACTTAACGCCATAGAACCACATGGTAACCATGGTGCTAAAGCTCAGCATACCCACCATAATCAAAAGTAAGTAGATGCCCGTATTCGGGAATACCTGCTCAATCGCCCGGGCAGTCATGGTGACACCCTCAAGACCGGCCTCAGTTTGCCAGACACCAGTCAGCAGAATAATTAATGCTGTGCAGGTACAGACCACCAGTGTATCGATTACCGGCCCAATCATGGCCACAACACCTTCACGAATAGGCTGCCCTGTTTTGGCCGCGCCATGGGCCAGAGACTCGGTCCCTATACCCGCTTCATTACTAAATGCGCCACGGCGCACGCCAATGAGAATCACCGCACCAATAGAGCCACCAGCAGCAGCCTCACCGGTAAAGGCATCGGTCACGATTAACCAGAGCATGGCCGGGATCTCAGAGGCATAGGTATACAGCACCGTTACTGTCATCAATAAATACATTATGACCATGGTGGGGACTAGACGCACAGTCAGGCGCCCGATACTCTGAATTCTACCGGCCACAACCATGGCCACCAACGCCGCCACCATTGAACTGGCGATCAGATCAAAAGTGAAATGCTGCTCACTGGTAGCCCAGCCGGCGGGAATAGCCACCACATCTCGAAGCAACTGAATAAACTGATTAGCCTGAAAAAGTGGCAGCGCACCAATTAGGCAAGCCGCCGCAAAAAGCGCCGCCAGTGGATACCAGCGCTGCCCCATGCCCTGCGTAATAACATACATAGGACCGCCGTGAAGTGTGCCTTCAGCATCTTTACCACGATACATGACTGCAAGAGAAGCGGTGTAAAATTTAGTGGCCACACCAACAATCGCGGTTACCCACATCCAGAACACCGCGCCTGGACCGCCAATACTGATAGCAATTGCCACCCCAGCAATATTGCCAAGCCCTATGGTGCCAGAAAGTGCCGTCGCTAGAGCCTGAGAATGCGGAATATGCCCAGGATCGTTAGGATCACTGAATTTACCGCGCAGCAAATCAATGCCATGGCCGAAATAGCGATAGGGCTGAAAACGCGAATAAAACATAAAGAAGACACCGCCGCCGACCAGCAAAATTACCAGTGGCGTACTCCACATCATATCGGCCCAAGCGTTAAAAAAGTCTTCGAGTTGCTGTAGTGAAACCATATGCGGTTTTTCTTATTATTATAGAGGTGATAAAACAGGTTCTAGTCTTTTGGCTTCACATATAAAACCAGGCTGTGGCCCACTAGTTGAAAGCCATTTTGGCTGGCGATTCGCTCTTGGATTTTTTCAATTTCGGCATCGTGAAATTCAATAACAGCACCGGTCTCTGTGCACACCATATGATCGTGATGTTCACCGCGATCGAGCTCGTAGACGGCTGGGCCATTATCAAAATTATGTCGCTCAATAAGGCCTGCGGTTTCGAACTGAGTCAGCACTCTATAGACAGTCGCTATACCCACATCTTCCTCTGCATCTCGCAGTGACTGGTAGATATCTTCGGCCGTCATATGCCGATCCTCGCAGTTTTCTAGAATCTGTAAAATCTTGATTCTGGGCAATGTGACCTTTAGGCCTACTTTTTTAAGCTCCTGATCTTCTGGAGTCATAGTTACCTCTTCTCTATGGGATGGGCTTTAGGTATTATCTCCGTTTGCGCAACTAACTGGAAGCCCATCAATGCGAATTGTTCTTACCTTTCTGATCAGTCTCACTCTACTTACTTCTGGCTGCAGTTGGGTAAAGTTCCCCAGCGTGCATAAAGTCAATATCCAGCAGGGTAATATTGTCGATCAAGAGATGATCGATAAACTGCGTCCCGGTATGACCAAGTCACAGGTTCAATTTGTTTTAGGCACACCATTGATCATAGATACTTTTGATCAGCAACGCTGGGATTACTTTTATAGCCGCTTATCAGCCGCCGGCGTAAAGACTGAAGAGACTGTGACCATCTATTTCGATGACCAAGATAAACTCCAGCGCATGACCGGAGACTACTTGCCCAGCTCAGCAATTCCTGAAGAGCGCTAGCCGCTGCTGCAGTCGAAAAAATACTAAAAAGCAGGCCTTTGGCCTGCTTTTTTTGTGCTGTTTTTATACTGAGGTTTTCCCCTACTCTTGCTTTTTTGCCTTCGCCTCTTCAGCACGGCGACGTCTGACTTCCTTGGGGTCAGCAATAAGAGGCCGGTAGATCTCGACACGATCTCGCTCGCGCAGCTTATAAGAAGCAGGCTCATCCAGCCCTTTTGTTCCCAAAACCTGCGAAAATACCCCTATTTTGTCTGCATTTACGTCGATCTTCGGGAAAATTGCCAAGATGCCGGATTGTTCAACAGCCTCTAGCGCCGTCGTACCTGCAGGCACAGATAGAGATAATAATGTCTGTTTTTCAGGCAACGCATAGGCCACCTCCACCCTAATCATACTGCTATCGGTCATCATGACCCTCCAAAAAGACTTTATCCGCGCGCTGGCACAGAGAATCAACTAAGTTATTGGCTACCCCCGAAAACAGGTTGGACGCCGCCATACCTAGACCTCTATTTTTAAATTCAAACTCCAAGTCCAGCGATACCTTTGAAGCCTCGTCAGTTAATGGCGTAAACGTCCACAATCCGAGAAAAGTCTTAAAGGGGCCATCTTCCAACGTCATCTCTATATTGCTCGCCCCCTCAGTGACGGGGCCAGACAAATTATTTCTCGTCATTAAACTGATCTGCACGCCTGCCTTTTTCAGATCGAGACGCGCCAGCATTGTGCTATCACTGTGCTCAAATATTTCGACCCCATGACAACCATCCATAAAGTGCGGATAGCTGGCAACATCATTGACCAATGAATACATTGCTGTAGCCGGATGCATTACCAGCGCTGAGCGTTTGATAGTCGTCAAACTAAACCCTAGGAGAAAAATTTATCGTAAATGCCCATGGCAAACACCGCACTAATAGCCACAGGTGCAATATAACGCAGAGTCGCTCGCCATAGCTTCATGACCATTGGCGCTGTGCCCTGCATTTCAAAATCGACCAATTCTCGCTTCATAACATAGCCCACAAACAACGCGATCAGCAGGCCTGACAGTGGCAGCATAATATTCGCCGTCAAGAAATCGAGGAAATCGAAGATGGTAAATCCAGCCATCTTTATATCCGACCAGATATTAAATGACAGCACCGACCCCAGGCCCAGCAGCCAAGCAAATCCGGCCAGCAATAAATTAGCTTGCACACGACCCATATTCTTGGCCTCTATCAGCCAGGCAACACAGGGCTCTAAAAGGGAAATTGCTGAACTCCAAGCGGCAATAGAAACCAGAACAAAGAATGCAGAACCAATCAATAAGCCGCCCGGCATGCCGCCGAAAGCAACCGGCAGACTGATAAACATAAGCCCGGGACCAGCGCTGGGCTCTATGCCTTGGGTCGCAAAAACAATTGAGAAAATAATCAAACCAGAGACAATTGCCACCAAACTGTCAAAAAATGCCACGATCAATACGGTTTTACCTATATTGGCCTTCTGTGGCATATAGGCGCCATAGGCCATGATGGCACCCATACCAATACTCAGGGTAAAAAAGGCCTGACCCATGGCCTCAAGAACACCACGCCAGGTCAGCAACTCCAAATTAAAGTTAAATAGAAAATTCCAGGCTGCGGCGAAGTCACCCTGCAAGTAACTAAAACCGAGCAGTAACAGCAGCATAAAAAATAGTAGCGGCATCAGAATTTCGACCGCCACACCCAGACCTTTCTTAACACCACCCACTACTACGCCAACACAGAGCAGCATAAATATCGACTGCCAGAAAATAAGGCGGCCGGGATCTGCCAGCAGGGCACCAAATAAATCGCCCGCCTTATCACCATTGATACCCGTTAGCTCACCAGAGGCCGCCTCAAAAATATAGGCCAGCGCCCAACCGGCAATCACCGCGTAAAA